>PJUE01000116.1_pt1 | contig 108982 bp, 98 predicted proteins | sample 1512171 | NCBI WGS metagenome assembly PJUE01 (sample SAMN08177674, study PRJNA422409) | Feces metagenome, whole genome shotgun sequencing project. | isolation source: Chicken feces (3) enriched on wood chips: alkali lignin treatment | host: Gallus gallus | place: USA: Madison | collected 2015-01-15
ATTCTCTTTTTTAAACCCAGCTCTTTTCAAACAAAAAAAGCTGAAAATGCCTTTTTGAAATTCAAAAGTTCAATAAATAAATCTGAAGCCATCCGTTTTTTAGCTTCAAAAATCCAGATTAAAACAGCTTTTATTTTTTTTATCTCTTATTATATATACGTGTCTGCAAAGAATACTATTATAGAATATAAATCATACAAACCAAAAACAGCATACTATATAGTATGCTGTTTTTGGTTTTCTTGCCAGTTCCATGCACTGGATAAAGCTTCTTCTAAAGTGCGGGTTGCTTTCCATCCTAAATTTTCATTTACTTTAGTAGTATCTGCATAGGCAATAGCAGTATCTCCTTCACGTCTTGGTGCGTATTTATAATTAAGTTTTTGTCCGGTTATTTTTTCAAATGTCTGAATTATTTCTAAAACCGAAGTTCCCTTTCCAGTTCCCACATTGAAAATTTCTACTTTCTGAGAAACTTTTTCATCCAAAAGCCTTTCCAAAGCAACAACATGTGCTTCGGCTAAATCCATCACATGAATATAATCTCTTACACACGTTCCGTCAGGTGTTGGATAATCATTTCCGAAAACAGATAGTTCTTCACGTATTCCGATAGCTGTTTGTGTTATAAAGGGTACAAGGTTTTGAGGCACTCCTAATGGCAACTCTCCTATTTCTGCTGAAGGATGTGCTCCTATAGGATTAAAGTATCGCAATAAAATTGCCTGTAAATCTGTAACCATAGCCGTTTCATTGATAATGTCTTCTGCAATCGTTTTGGTATTACCATATGGAGAGGTTGCTTTTTGTCTTGGAGCATCTTCTGTTATAGGCATTTTTTCTGCCTGTCCGTATACAGTACATGAAGAACTAAAGATAAACTTCATATTTTTATTTGAGGTGATGTTTTGCAGTATATATATTAATGACGTAAGATTATTATCATAGTACATCAATGGATTTTGAACACTTTCTCCTACTGCTTTTGAAGCCGCAAAGTGTATTACACCTTTTATATCAGTATATGTCTTAAAAAAATTACTTACTGCATTTTTATCTTTTAAATCAATTTGTTCAAAGGGAATATTAACAACACCTACTATGTTTTTTATTCTTTGTAGGACTTCAATATTTGAATTAGACAAATTGTCTATTATAACAGGCTGATATCCTTTTTTTATTAATTCAACTACGGTGTGCGAACCGATAAATCCTAATCCGCCAGTAACGAGTATTTGCATAGTAATGGTTTTGAGGCTAAAATATTATAAATAAATGAAAAAACTGTTTGCATGTGTTCTTATAGCAGAATTGTTAATTGCTTTTTTGTTTATTTCTCTCTTAAACAATAAAAAAAGCCACTTGTTTAAGGTGACCCTTTTTTTTATTTTGCAAAGAAGTTTTTGATGACTTCAGCAATTCTGTTTTGATCTTGTGTTGTAAGGTTAGAACCCGAGGGTAAGCACAAACCATTATCAAAAAGATTTTCAGCTACTTTATTTCCATAATAAGGACTGTCTTTAAAAACGGGTTGTAAGTGCATTGGTTTCCATAACGGACGAGATTCAATATTATGATCCAATAGTGCCAAACGTAAATCTTCTCTGTTTTTGCCTGTTATTTTTTCGTCTATAAGTATGGCACTTAACCAATGGTTGGAAAAATAGTCATCAGAAGGTTCTTTAAAAACTGTAACCCCTTCAATGTCTGCGAAAATGTTCTGATAAAAGCTATTCATTGCCCGTCTGGATTGAACTCTGCTATCCAAAACTTCCATCTGTCCGCGTCCTATTCCTGCTACAATATTACTCATGCGGTAATTATATCCTATATGCGTATGTTGGTAATGAGGTGCATTGTCTCTTGCCTGAGTAGATAAAAAGACTGCTTTGTCTTTGTCTTCTTCTGTATGACAGACTAGAGCACCTCCTCCTGAAGTGGTGATAATTTTGTTTCCGTTGAATGAAAGTATTCCAAATTTTCCAAAAGTACCACAATTCTTATCTTTATAGGTAGATCCCAATGCTTCTGCGGCATCTTCTATTATAGCAATGTCATATTTTTTAGCAATTGCAATAATTTCATCCATTTTTGCAGGCATACCATATAAATGGACAACAATGATTGCTTTAGGCTTTTTACCATTTGTCATTCTATCCGTAATTGCTTCTTCAAGTGCTACCGGGCATATATTCCATGTATCTGATTCAGAATCTACAAATACGGGTATTGCTCCCTGATAAGTTATCGGATTTGCTGATGCAGAAAAGGTCATTGACTGACAGATTACTTCGTCTCCCGCTACAACACCACATTCAATCAAAGCTAAATGTAAAGCTGCAGTACCTGAGGAAAGCGCGGCTACTTTAATGTCTTGTTTTAAATATTTTTCAAGATCTGACTCAAACCCATTAACATTCGGTCCTAACGGTGCAACCCAATTGGCATCAAAAGCTTCGTGAATATATTTCAATTCGTTTCCTCCCATATGAGGTGAGGATAACCATATTTTTTCCTGCATAATGTTTTTTTACAAAAATAAATTAAATATAGAATAAAGTTATTATTATCTCCTGATGAAAATGGATAAAATATACCTTTATTTTTAAATATCATATCTCATAGAAAAGATCAGTATATGATATTTTTTTCTAATAGTTCATATAGTGTTTGTATGTTCTTTTTTGGTAAGTACTCTGCTTCAACATTAAAATTTTGTCCATGTATATTATGTCCACAATCTAAAAGACAGATACTCATCCATCCTAATTTATTAGGAATAATAAAATCTTTTTTGGGATTATCAGCAATATAAAAATAATCCGATACATCCTCTTTTATAAAAGCCTTAAAATTTCTTTCATCTGGTTTGGTAGAACCAAATTCTTCGGAAATAATGATGAGATCAAATATATTTTCTATTTGCAAAGCTTTTAATTTATTGCGTTGAGTTAAAGAACGTCCGTCAGTTAACAGCCCCATCATGTATCCTTTTTCTTTACAAAAACTGAAAACTTCTTTAGCACCCGGGTTTAAAGCTATTTGAGGCATGTGCATACGATACATGTTTAATAACTGATCCTTTGTAAAATTCGGAAATCGTTCGGTTAAAATCTGAAATACATCTTTTCCATCCTGATACAAGCTAAACATTTCTTCGAAAAGAGACTGATGATTATTCGGTTCTATTTTTTGAACAATTTCCCTGTATGCAGATTTTAAAAAATCGATCTCATACATTAAAGTGTCATCGAGATCAAATATGATCATCTTATTATTCTTCATAATTACGTACTAATACTTCATCATCGTATCTGAGCATTAATAAATTATTTTCCCAGTCCTCAAAAAAATCTACTTGTTTGTCTAAAACATATTCATCAATAATATATTGTGGAAAATTAGCCCCGGCAAGGTAACTCAATGGATATCCTCCTCCAAAACGTGGATTGATCTCAATTCCAAGAATACGTTTTGTCTCCTGATTAAAAAAGAACTGCATGGTAAGACAACCAGATGCCCCCTGAATAGTTGATAATCTGTTTTTTATATAATCCGTAATTTCATTTTTATGGGTTACTCCTTTATTAACTTCACCTGCCCGAATAAAGATTCGCTTACGTGGAACGATGCACTTTAAATCTCCGTTTTTGTCATAATAGGTATCTACTGTATATTCATCATACAAAGACTGATCTATATATTCCATAAACATCAATTTATCATTTTGAAAATGATAATCTGTAAAGTCAGATTCATTCTTTATTAAAAAGGTGTCTTTACTGAGTGATCCGTCATAAGGTTTAATAAATAAAGGAAATGAGAAATTTTCTTTACTAAACTGTAAGGGAATTTCAATATTGTTTTTTAGAAAAAATTCGTTTATAATGCGCTTATCTCTACACATATTAACAAATTCAGAGTCAGAAACAATCGGATTTATTCCTTCGTTTAAAAATAGTTTCTTATTCTCCGCTAAAACTATAAGTTCAGTGTCAATGGTAGGAATAATTATTTTTATCTGTAATTCTTTACATAACTGAATCAAATCTGTTATATAATTGGGGTCAGTAACGCGTTTAACCGTTCTATAACCATCTGACACATGGCACGCAGGAGCCAAAACAGGATTGAGATCTACTGTATAAACTTTATAATCAGAATTTATTTTTTTTATTTCTTTCTGAAATGCTTTTACTAACGAAACTCTTTGTCCTGCAGATGTAATTAGTATATTGTTCATCTTAATTTTTTCCATTAAACATTGCCATTGTTGCTTGTCCGTCCTGTGATATACCTTCTCTTTTAAATACTTTTTTAAAAGTCAGAAAGAATATTTTCACATCTATTTTAAAAGAGATATGGTCTACATACCATACATCTAATTCAAACTTTTTGGTCCATGATATGGCATTTCGCCCATTTACCTGAGCCCAGCCCGTAATTCCAGGTCGTACATGATGACGACGTTTTTGTACTTCATCATATAAGGGTAAATATTCTGGTAAAAGTGGTCGAGGACCTATTATTGCCATATCTCCTTTTATTACATTTAATAGCTGAGGAATTTCATCTAACGAGGTTTTTCGAACGATAACTCCCAATTTGGTTAAACGTTCTGCATCCGATAATAGATTTCCTTCTTTATCTCTTTTATCGTTCATTGTTTTGAACTTGATAATTTTGAAGTTTCTTTCCTTTAAGCCAGGTCTTGATTGATAAAAAAACGGTTTTCCCTGATTGGCAAAATATAAGCCTATTGTCACTGCTATAAATATAGGACTCAGCACCAACAGTCCAAAAAATGCTATTGTAAAATCTAAAAAACGTTTTATATAGTTTTTATACATAATTTACCTTGTTGTATCCTATAATTTACTAATGATTAATTGATATGACCGATCTACTTTATATTGTTGATTTAAGAGTTTCCATGAATTTTCTCCATATTTTATAAGATCAGCTTCATTTACTAAATAGTTTACTGCATTACGCATGCCCTCTATATCTCCAGTGATTATTTTTATACCACAAGCCGCTGTTTCAATGATGTCTCCAATATCAGTATTTTTATCAGTAGCTGCAATTACCGGCATTTTCATCTCCAGGTAAGAAAGTAACCGCGAAGGAAAATTAGGAATCAGGAAATCGGGATGCAAGAAAATCAATCCAATATCACAAGAGGCTAAAAGTAAATCATAATCTGATTTGGGTAAGCTTTTGATTATTTTTGCATTCGTGGGCTGTTTTAAAGTAAACCATTTTTGAATATGATCAAACTCAGTCCCATCTCCTACAATTAAAAAAAATGCATTCTTATGATCACATGTTTGTATCGTTTGTAATAGAAAGTCCAAACCTTGTGGTTTACCTAAATTACCCCCATAAACCAATATCTTTTTATCAATAGGAATTTCATATTTTATTCTGATTTTCTCCTTTTGCTCTTTATCATATTCTAATTGAATCGGTTGAATTGAATTAGGATTTTCTTCCACTTTTGCAAACGGAATTTCAGAATGATTTTTTAGAATGAAGTTACTATTTGCTGGTGACATGCATCCTATCGTATCTGATACCTGATATAATTTCTTTTCTTTTTTGAGGAAAAGTTTATGCAAAAAACCATTTTCCTTAAGCATTCCCATATCTACTGCATTTTGAGGAAAAATGTCTTTTAATAACAGGTAAGTATAGGCACCATCTCTTTTTTTGATATAGGATATTACTTTTTCAAAAGTAATCGGAGGGGTTGAATACAATACTAAATCAAACTTATGATTCTTTAGGTATTTTTTTATAGCGCTTAAGTACTGATATTCTATAGCAAAAGTACCGATTCCTTTTTCAAAAAAATGAGCCTTTGTTATGTTTAATGTTTTCACCTGAAGTAACTGAACACCTTCTTTTTGCTGTAAATTGGTAGCTATTGATAATCTGCGTTCAACAGGACAGACTATTGTAACCTGATGTCCTTCATCACGGAATTTTCGTAATAAATCTTGATATATACCGCGATCTTCAATAGATGCAATTCCTACTAAAGTTAAAAAAAGTATGTTCATGTTTTACTTGTACTGTGATCCATTATATTTCTTCACTCCAAACTGTTCTTTTGATGTAGTCTGTATAGGATAAAATAATTCTAACCATCTTTTCAGAAACATTCGGCATTGAATAGTCTGCTACTTGTCTGAAATTTCTTTCACCACTTATCTTTTGAGTTTTTAACTGTAATAAACCCTGAAGAATTCGTTCCGGAGATAATCCTACCATCATTACAGAAGCTTCTTCCATAGCTTCAGGGCGTTCATGTGCCTGACGGATGTTTAAAGCTCTGAAATTAAGTATGGATGATTCTTCAGAAATGGTTCCGGAGTCTGACAGTACAGCATAAGAACGCATCTGTAAAGCGTTATAATCATGAAATCCCAATGGTTTTAAAAACTGTATTTCTTTATTAACTTCCAGCTGCATTTTGTCTATCATATTTCTTGTTCTCGGATGCGTAGAAACGATAACAGGCATTTTATATAGCTCTGCAATACAGTTTAAAGATGTAATGAGCCCTTTGAAATTTTTTTCAGAATTGATATTTTCTTCCCGATGTGCCGAGACAACAAAGAATTTCCCTTCTTCCAGATTGAGTCTTTTTAAAACCTCAGATTTTTTTATTTGTGGTAAATAATGATTTAGTACCTCATACATTGGGGACCCCGTTTTGATAATACGGTCTGCAGGTAATCCTTCTCTTAGCAAATACTCACGTGCAATATCTGAATATGTTAAGTTGATATCTGAAGTATGATCTACAATTTTTCGGTTGGTTTCTTCAGGTACACGTTGGTCAAAACAACGGTTACCAGCTTCCATATGAAAAATCGGAATATGGCGTTTTTTCGCCGGGATCGCGCATAAACAAGAGTTAGTATCACCCAAAACCAAAAAGGCATCAGGTTTTAATTCTTCTAAAAGCGGATCAATTTTAATTAAAATATTTCCAACAGTCTCCGTTGCTGTTTTACCGGCTGCCTCCAGAAAATAATCCGGTTTACGCAAACCAAGATCCTCAAAAAAGATCTGGTTCAGTTCGTAATCGTAGTTTTGCCCTGTATGTACAATAATGTGTTCTATTGCCTCTGAAGCATCCAAAGCATCTAACACGCGGGATAGTCTGATAATTTCAGGTCTTGTTCCCACTACAGTCATTACTTTTAGTTTTCTTTGCAGTGTCTGAATATGTGTGTCTGGTATATTTTGCATGTTTATTTTATTTCGTATTTGCAGATATTTTTTACTATAAAGGTAATTACTTCTTTATTATACTTCTACAAAGTAAGTATCAGCATCCTCAGGATTGTACAATTCATTGATCCAAAAGATGGTATATAACTCTTCGTCACCAGTGTTTTTAATATTATGGGTATACCAGATAGGCATATCTACGTAAGACGGATTGATACCATCAAGTTCAAAATTTAATATTTCTTCACTATCAATCTTTCTCAATTGAATTAAAGCTTTTCCTTTTATTACGGCAAACCTTTCTATTTTACGTGTATGAAAATGGTTTCCTCTTGTAATTCCCGGTACTGTAGTTGAAAATGAAACCTGCCCTCCTAATCCTAAACGTATTACTTCTACAAACGCACCTCTTGGATCTGTATGTTGTGTAAATTTTACCGGAAAATGTTTTTCATAGTCAATATAGGAACGAAAAGTATTAAACAGATGTACTTCAAACGTTGTTGTAAGTGCAGGAATTTCCCCTTTATCGAAATATGCTTGTTTGTAGATTTCGAGCAAACTCAATACATCTGATACTTTTTTTGTAACTGTCGCTTCAACATTCATAGAGTCTTTGGAAGACTCATTTCTTATTTGAGCTATTATAGTTTCTACCAGCTCCTGTACATAAATTAATTTTACTTCTCCATCATTGGCAATTACAGGTTTTTCACCATGGGTTAACTGGTAGCAGAATGTTGCAATAAAAGAGTTATAAAATGGTTTGCCAAATGCTCCAAAAACATTAGGAATTACAAGTCCTGTAACTTTTCCCCCATTTGTTTTCGCCCAGTTGGCAATCATCTCTCTACCTTCGCGCTTCGATTTACCATACAAATTATCGCGCTCTTCCTGTGTTGATGAGGAAATTAAAACATGAGCTTTAGACTTAGTACGTTCGAGAGAAGCTACTAAATCTGAAACTAATTTTACATTAGTATCATAAATAACCTGTTCATTTTCATGGCGGTTCATTGCAGCTAAATGTACAATAACATCACACTGTTCAACAAAACTGTCGAGTGTATCTTCACTGTCAAAACAATTTTTTGAAAACGCTACTCTTTGAAATTCCTCAGGATACAATCCCAACGTGTTATATAAGTGCCGACCAACAAAACCATTTTGCCCGGTAATTCCGATTCTTTTCATTTTAAGTTTTTTCTTAATGATTGAAATAATTTAAGTCAAAACGATATTCATCTTTTATTTCTCCCATACCATAGTCTGATAAAACCAATAATTTGCTTTCTTCTTGAAGTGCGCGAATTGCGGTAATATAACCTGCAGGAATATGTAAATATGACAGTGATTCATCATCTATTATATAGACGGTAGATTTCAGATCTTTAGAGGGTTGATCAAAATTATCAACTTGTATTGCTGATATTTCGAAACTTCCTTTCATAGCAGCAAACCATCTTTGTTCAATTTTATGTCCTTGCCAACCCCGGATAAAATCAACAGAAATATTCTCTATTGTATAAATTCTCCTGATATGTGAAGTATCAAAATCATTATTATACGTGATTGTTCCCCGGTGGTCACTATGTCTGTTTCCCTTTAAAATCATTTTTATATAATTACTTATTACGCTATAATTCTTAATAAGGATATTGTAATACGTCTTCCCCTAAAATTTCTTTTCGGATTAAAGGTAATTTTAAAAGCAGCGATTTTAAGCCCTCCACATCTTGCTGTTCTGTATTATGAGAATGGTAATCTTCGATTTTTGAGATGTCCTTTTCGCCCTCAGAAAAATACTTCGCATAGTTAAGATCTCTGTTGTCAGAAGGAACTCTGTAAAAATCTCCCATATCTTCTGCTTTCAACATTTCTTCCCGGGTACAAAGTGTCTCGTAGAGTTTTTCACCATGCCGAGTACCGATTACTTTGATTTCTGTTTGCTTTCCAGTCAGATCCATCAGTGCCTTAGCTAAATCACCAATAGTTCCTGCAGGCGCTTTATTTACAAATAAATCACCTGGATTTGCATGCTCAAATGCAAATAATACCAGATCAACAGCATCTTCTAATGACATAAAGAAACGAGACATATTCGGATCTGTTACAGTAATAGCCTCACCTTTTTGGATTTGATTTAAAAACAATGGAATTACGGATCCACGTGAAGCCATTACGTTGCCATAGCGAGTAAGACAAACTACCGTATCTGTTAGATTACGGGCTTCGGCTACAGCTACCTTTTCCATCATCGCTTTGGATATACCCATAGCGTTAATCGGGTACGCTGCTTTATCAGTACTTAGACAAATAACTTTCTTAACGCCATTGGAAGCCGCTGCACGGATTACATTTTGTGTTCCTTCTACATTTGTCTTTACCGCCTGCATTGGAAAAAACTCGCAAGAAGGTACCTGCTTTAGTGCTGCTGCATGAAATATATAATCTACACCACGGGTAGCGGGCTCAACAGAGGCAAAATCTCGCACATCTCCTATATAATACTTAATTTTATCATTTTTATAGAGGTTACGCATATCGTCCTGTTTTTTCTCATCACGTGAGAAAATACGTATTTCATTAAAATGTGTGGTATGTAAAAAACGATTCAATACAGCTGACCCGAAAGATCCTGTACCTCCAGTAATCAAAAGCGTTTTATTTTGTATTTTCATGGCTATTTTATTTGAGACAAATATTCAAAGGTTCTTTCAGAACAATTTTTCCAAGTATAGTTTAATGACTTATTATAACTTTCGGCAGAAAACCGCGTTCTCTTTCTTTCATCTTCCAGCATTTCTTTCAAGGAATCAAAAATATTATTTACATTTAGCGGATCAAAATAAAAACTATCTGTCCCTAATACTTCAGGCATAGGTCCTTTATTGGAAGATGCTATCGGCAAACCAGCTGTCATTGCTTCAATCAATATGATTGGCATATTTTCACAAGAAGAAGCAAAGACAAACCCATCTGCATCTTTATAGATTGTTGCCAATTTTTCATATTCAACAACTCCTTTGACATTGATGATATTATACTTATCTTTTTTGATTACTTCATTTAATTTAAGCATTGACTCAATATCATGGTCACCAACTAAATCTAAGGTTACCGGATATCCCTGCTCGCGCAATTTTAAAACGGCTTCAGCTACATTCCATTGATGTTTATATGCTGTTATAATAGAAACATATAATAGTCTATAGGGGTAGGAAAAACTATATTCCTTAATATTTTTCTGAATTTTTGGCTGCTGCAAAAATTTTTTGTTAATTCCATGAGGTATAATCACATGTTCATTTTGTAATCTGAGCACTGAACTTATAGTATTTTTTGCATATTCTGTCAAGAATATAATTCCTTTAGATTTTTTGAACGTAAGACTCTGCGTAATTCTCAGAATCTTAAAGCGTAAACGCCTTGAAAATTTTTGAAATCTATTATATTCAACTTCTTCAAATGGCAGCATATTTTGACTCATGGAAACAACATTTTTATAGCTTCCTAAAAAGGTTCCTCCTGGAACAAAGAGAACAGATACTTTATGCTTTCTAAGTATACCTGAGAAAAATAATATTTGAAAAATAAATGAATGAATAAACGATTTATTCAACCATTTATTTTTTTCTTTATTTAACCATTTATAATCGGGTAATTGATTTAGGGTTTTATCATTAGACCATATTATTACCTTTTCAATACCATGGTCATCCGGCTTTGCCTCTTCTAAAATATGTTTTAAGTGCGTCAGCCCTCCTCCAGATCTTATATTTGAAGCATCAATTGCTATAATCATACCTATTTAGTTAACCAATTTTTATATGGATAGAAACTGTTGTTAAAATCTTCTTCCTGAAAAATTTTCATTTGTCTTGCTACAGCCAAGCCTAAAAACACGACTAGAATTAAAATTCTTACCGAATTTTTTCTTAATACAAATATAAGATTTGAAACAAGAATAATCTCAAAAAAAGAAAAATAAGCTGATCCTCTGGAAGCCAATGCAGGAATAAAGGAAAATACCAAATAAATAATCAATGAAAGAAAATAGATATTTAAATAAAAATCCATGTTCTTAAGAAGTGTAAGTTTTTTACGGTAATAATAGCATACTAAAAATAAAAAAATTCTGATTATCATAACGGAATTTATTCCAGTAATCAACTCATATTCCGCATTTTCGTATGCATCAGTTTTATGAGTTAGGTAAGAACTAAAAGATATAAAACTTTTAAACACCAATGGAAAAATAAAGCTAAAAGCAAAGCTACAAACAAGCACTAAAAGATATTTCTTTAAGGAAAATAGTTTCTTGGGTATGTAAAGTAAAATTAAAGCAATAATTGCTGTATAATGAAACAAAAATCCAATAAAAACATATAATAGAAATTTCTTTTTGTTTTCGATATGACTGATTGCTAATAAAATCATTCCTAATGCAAATGCTTGTCTATATTGACCCATTAGGGAACTGTAAAAAAACAACCCCATATAAAAAAAGAGCGAAAGAAAAGGAAACTTTGAATGCTGAAAAATAAATTTAAACTGTGTATAAATAATGATAAATGTAGTTACCATTATTAAAACTTCAAGACTCGGACTGATATGACTCGCAAAGGCATAACCGATTTCGGTACTATATATGAGACTTTGCATAAACCAATTCTCATGTTTAAAGATATGAAATAAAGATTCATAAGCTTCATAATCAAATCCACATTCTCTGAATCCTGCAATTAGAAAGAAAATAACTGATAACAAAATATAACAGAAGACACGTACCTTTTTACTTTGTAAAAAAGAAAGCAAATGAAAACACAGAATAATAATTGGTAATATTATATATATATCCATTACTTCATCAAATTTAAATACTTCTTAGTAACATTGTTTACATCAAACTTATCAGTATATGTTTTTTTATTTTTCTCTGCAAGTAATTTATACACTTGTGATTGATCCATAGCTTTAATGATCTTCTCTAATAAATCCTGTTTATTATTATTCTTGAAGAAAATGGTACTATCTGTATCAAAAGGAAGAAACCCTTCAATATCGCTACATAATAGTGGAATACCAAAACATGCAGCTTCAATTGTTGATATAGGCAATCCTTCAAATCTGGATGGTGCCAGTAAAAAATCTGAAATATTTAGATAATTACTGATATTGTTCTGAACTCCTAAAAATAGAAAACGACTATCTTTCCATGCAAGCGGAAAATCTTTTTCAATATTAGAAATATTTCCCAAGAATAAAATCTTTATGTTTGAAGGTAATTTATCTGATAAATCAAAAATGAGATCATGACCTTTCTGATATTCCCCAAATCTTTTTTGAGAAGTTCCAATCATTATAAAAACAATATCTGAAGGCTGTATCTTCAACTGTTCCTGTAATTGTTTTTTTTCAACTGTAAGCGCATTTACTCTAGAAATACTTATTCCGTTATCGATCACTTGAATTTGATCTTTTAATGATGGTATCTCAAAATGTGTTTTTGTAAATGCAGAGCACCCCACATTATAGTCATAAAGCTTAAAAAGAAATTTATGAACTAAATAAGGAAATTTTTGAAAAACCTTTATGTTGTGAAGTGTTCGGATGTAAAGAGATTTCCTGTTGAATATTTTAGTAATTCCTAACAAAAAATCAGTTTGTTCTAAGTTGGAATGTACTAAATCAGGTTTGAACTGTGATACTATTTTATGATACTTAAAAATTAATAAGAGTCTGGATATAGAGGATAAATCAATTGTTTTGACTCCTCTATTCTCTAAGTTTTTTAACAAATCCTCTCCTTTTTTATTTAATATGCCCCCAAAGTATACAAATAACACATCATTACCTTTCTCAAGATACGAGACTGCAATTTCAGTAGCAAAGACTTCTGCTCCTCCACTACTCAATGTATTTATTCCTATTAATATTTTCATTTGTCTCTACTATAGTGAATTATAATCTCTCAAAGAAGATAGTTGTTCTATTGCTATGTCACGTATTTTTGCTTTATCTCTTGGTATCTGTAAAAAATCATATATACGTTCGCTTGCTTCACAGACATCTTTATAATTAACTATACAAAACATAGCTTCATTGTTATTTAACCATGGCCACTTTTCTGACACATTCCCTACAATTACCGGCAATCCACAAGCTAGATATTCACCTAATTTTGTGGGGCTCGCGACTTTATTCAGTATGATATCTTCTCTAATGAGCCATGCAATATCTGCCAATGCCATATAAGCAGCAACTTGATCATGAGGTACTCTATTTAATACCTTTACGCGATTGATATTGTTTTTTTTACAAAAATCAAAAATAGGAGCAGGATCATCCTGAGAGAGTATTAAATAATTTATATGCTTGTTATCAGAAAAAGTTTTAAATATCTCTAAGGTCTCATATATCATCTGCCACTTATGCAAACCTCCTACATAAATAAACAATATATCATTTTCTGTATATCCTAATTGTTTTCTTGTAATCTCTTGGTGAGTGTTATTATAATCAAATTTATCAGTGTCTACCCCACATTGATAAACGATAATTTCCTTTTCTATATGTCCATCCATTTTATCCAACAGATGTTTTTTCATCGTTTCAGATTGTACAATAAGAGTATTGACTGTTTTTACTATTTCTTTTTCAATTGTATGAAATTCTTCAATCACTTTTTTATTGGCCCCTATGTATTCCAACTCCTCAGGATATGCCCCATGTATATCAATTATTTTTCGAAAATTTCCATATTGAACAGCAGGGTATGCTAAATGTGTTTCTCCCCAGACCAAAGCAGGTTTATAAAAAAAATTAATAATTCGCGAAAAAGTACTCAATAAAAATTTATTGAGGCATCTTATTATTTTGAATCTCGCAAAAGGAAAAATAATAGGTAAATATAAAAATTCGGCACCCAATTTAGTCTTGCGAAAACGAAATCCGGAAAATAAAAAAAACACAGGAAGGATTACAACTTCAAGTGTGCTATAACTATACTTTAAATCATAATCATTTGCGAGTCTCTTAATTCTTCTAAATTCACCTCCGTTTCTATCCGTTGCAAAATGATATAAAATTTTTTTCTTCATATTCATAATTGTCTTTTAATAATAAAAAACTGAATTACACTATGTATAATATAACTTATCAAATAAGCGAAACTTAACCCTAAAGCTCCCCAATGATAAAATCTAACAAATAAAAATGTAAGACCGATGAAAACAATTCCCCAGATCAAATTTACGATAAATCCCAGCCACATCCTATCTTTACTCGCAATTGCCTGTCCCAAAACATTGTTTATTGAAATAAAAGCTGTAGTGATAAACATTATGATAAGAGGATATAGTGAATCATCATATTTATATCCATATAATTTTATTATTAAAGGTGACAGTGCAACAAAAACAATAACTAAAAGGGAAGACAAATAGATATTGATTTTGAGATTTTTATTAAGAATATCATTATATTCCATTTTCTTGTTAACACTAGAGGACAAAAGCGGCAATGTAATCTGAGCTAAAGCAGCAGGAATAAAAAGTATTGTATTTCTCCATTGATTAGCAATATCAAAATTCGCCATCTGATCATACCCTTTAGGCTGATTAACAAGTAAATAGTTCCCAAACCAAACAACAGGGCCCACCATCAGTCCTGCTAATATTGCTGGCAGAGTGAAACGCCACAAAACATGTAATTCTTCGAAATTTTTCTTATCAAATACATTTATCGAAAACTCATTGTAAAAAATTCTTCTTAGTGTAACAAAATTCAATAAAAAAATGATTAAAAAATTGGATCCAAATGCAAACACTACTACCCATAGTTCAAAATACATTGATGCAATAATCAATAAAATAGAAGATGCTACTCCTGCTATTACATTATTGATTGACAACTCTTTAAACCTCTCCAATCCGGCTAATATTCCATTTTGTACACCATTTAAAGAAGAAAAGAATAAAATCAACGAACTTATTCGAATTTCGACATAAAGTTCTGGAGCATTGATCTGTTGAGCTATAAATTTTGAAAATATAAAAACTAAAGCAGCTACCAATAAGCTAATTGTAATAGCAAACAGATTAGACAAGCCTACTATTTTTATTACTTTCTCCTTATTTGTTGTTTTATATTGAGAAATGTATTTTGTGGATGTTATTCCTAGTTCTAACCCTGCAAATAGTGCAAACATTAAAATGGTTGATTTGATGATACCAAATTGTCCATATTCTATTTTTCCTAAGTATCTCGCCATTAATATCGTTGACACCAGTAAAATAAATTTGGAAATGATATTACCGCTTAATACCCAAAATCCATGATTTAATATCTTTTTATTTAATTCTGATGAAAAACTATTTTTTATTTTTTTAAAAAAGCTCATATTAAACTATCTCTTAAAGAGCATCTATAAATTTCACTATTCTATCACATGCCATACCATCTCCGTATGGATTGTGTAAGGCAGCCATTTCCTTGTATCGCAAATTATCCGTCAACAAGCTATTCGTTTCTTTAATGATACGCTCTTTATCTGCTCCTACCAATATTACGGTTCCAGCTTCAACTGCTTCAGGTCTCTCTGTTGTATCTCTCATCACCAAAACAGGTTTTCCCAAACTAGGCGCCTCCTCCTGTACACCTCCAGAATCAGTTATAATCATATATGATTTATTCATTAGCCATACAAACGTGGGATAGCTGAGTGGATTAACCAAGTGAACATTTTCTATGTCTGAAAGTATTTCATATACAGGCCCTTTAACATTTGGATTTAAATGTACTGGATAAATGATCTGTACTTCGGGATGTGTAATAGCAATCTCTTTTAATGATTCACAAATGTTGATAAAGCCCTGTCCATGATTTTCTCTTCTGTGCCCCGTAACCAAAATAGCTTTGCGGGTTGGATGCAAAATTTTCTGCAAGGTTTCGATTTCTTCATTAGATACATTTTTTACTCTGTTAGAGCTATCAAGTAAAGCGTCAATTACTGTATTACCAGTTACTAAGATATCTGTTTCACTGATTCTTTCTTCCAACAAATTTTTCTTTGATTGTTCAGTCGGAGCAAAGTGATAATCTGTGAGACGTCCTGTAAGTTGTCTATTCATTTCTTCGGGAAACGGAGAGCGTTTATTATGTGTTCTTAGTCCTGCTTCTACATGACATATTTTTGCCCCGGAATAAAAAGCAGCGATACCAGCAGCCATTGTGGTAGTGGTATCTCCGTGTACATATACATAATCTGGTTGAAAATCTTCCAACACAGGTTTTAAACCTGTTAAAATATCGCTCGTTAATGAATATAAATTTTGATTGGGCTTCATCAAATCCAGATCATATTCTGGAGTAATATCAAAAAAAGCTAATACCTGATCTAACATTTCTCGATGCTGCGCCGTGACACATACTCTGGTATCAAAACGATCATTATATTTACGAAACTCCTTAACCAATGGAGCCATTTTTATAGCCTCAGGTCTGGTACCAAATATTATCAAATTTTTTTTCATAGTCATTTTTGTGAGTATGATGTATTATGATCATACATCATTTGAAATTTTATTTTTAATAAGAAATTGAATTGTTTACTCAGAGAGTTTCTTACAATCTTACATCTACACTATTTCTATCCAAAACATCTTTTACGTCGAAAATAACAGCCTGCTCTTTCTTTAGTTTACTAATATCTAAATTCCTGTACTCGTTATGAGCAACAGCTAGTATTATAGCATCGTAATTAGTAGCAACGGGAATGTTTGAAAGTAGAGAAATCCCAAATTGTTCTTTAACTTCTTTAGCATCTGCCTGCGGATCATGAACATCAGTGTGCACTTTATACTCCTGTAGTTCCTCATATATTTCTATAACTTTAGAATTTCGAATATCGGGGCAATTTTCTTTAAATGTTATTCCTAATAATAAAACTTTTGATCCATTAACCTTAATATTTTTATGAATCATTTTTTTAATTAGCTTACCAACAATAAATTCAGGCATCTGATTATTTACTCTTCTTCCAGATAAGATAACATCAGGATGATACCCCAACTGTAAAGCCTTATGTGTCAAATAATAAGGATCAACAGAAATACAATGTCCACCTACCAAACCTGGTTTAAATTTTAAGAAATTATATTTTGTACTCGCCGCTTCAATTACATCATTAGTATCTATGTTCATACGATCGAAAATCAAAGCTAACTCATTTACAAACGAAATATTCAAATCTCTTTGAGCATTTTCAATCGCCTTAGATGCTTCAGCAACTTTAATCGAACTTGCTCTGTAAGTACCAGCCTTGACAATCGTTTTATACAGTTGATCTATTTCTTCAGTTACTTCCTCCGTAGATCCTGAAGTTACCTTAACAATCGTTTCCAAAGTATTTATTTTATCACCAGGGTTAATACGTTCAGGAGAATATCCTACAAAGAAATCTTTATTATAGCGCAAACCGGAATGGTGTTGCAATATAGGCACACAATCTTCTTCCGTACATCCGGGATAAACGGTAGATTCATAAATTACAATATCCTTTTCTTTAAGTATCTTACCTAACATTTCAGATGCTCTCATCAATGGTTGAAGATTAGGTGCATTAAACTCATCTATAGGTGTCGGAACAGTCACAATATAAATTGTACAATCTTTTATATCCTCAATATTATTACTAAAACAAAGTCCAGCATCAGAAATTCCTGGTTTTTGAGTAAGTAACTTTCTTAATATTTCTTCTGAAACTTCATTTGTTGTGTCTCTATAATTTTTAAGCTGTTTAATCCGGTCTTCTTTAATATCAAATCCTACAACAGAAAAAAAACGTGAAAAGGCTACAGCCAAAGGTAATCCCACATATCCTTGTCCTATAACTGCTATTTTCTTTTTATGTATCATATAAATTCACTAAAAAAGCAACAGCTCTTAAATAATTTAAGAGCTGTTGCCTGTTAATTTTTCTTAAATATATTCCATTTATTCTTTTTCACATGCAACTCGCCGTATCCGTATCCATAACCTCTTCCATACCCATATCCTTTATCATAATTTACATCGTTTATAATAACAGCCATATTATATAATTTTTTAGAATGGCGCATCTCGTTGATAAATGGTAAAAAACGTTTATCTAAATAATTTGAACGGGCAACATATAAGGTGACATCTGCTAATTTAGCTATTGCCAATGTATCATCTACCAAACTTACCGGAGCACTATCCACAATTATAAAATCATAGTTTTCATTGCCATAATCAACAATCTCACTAAAACGGTTATTTAATAAAAGTTCTGATGGATTCGGAGGAATTACTCCTGAATGAATCAGATCAAACTTATAATTACCCGGCTGAGAGATAAGAATATTCTCTACAGTAAGACTTTCATCTGCCAAATAATTAGACAATCCCAAAGGAGTATATCCTTTATTTGATAAATTTAAGTAACTCAACAGTTTTGGTGCACGTATATCAGCTCCTATCAATAACACTTTTTTATTCGTCATTGATAAAATCTGCGAGAGATTAACCGATATAAAAGATTTACCTTCTCCAGCTATTGTAGAAGTCACAAATACGACTTTAGCGGTTGCAGTATTTTTGGGTAATAAAAAATTAAGATTGGATCTTAAAATCCTGAAGGCCTCAGCTGTAGAAGAGCGATCATTATGTTCAATAATGGCCTGTGAACTTTTAGGTATTTCTCCCAATATAGGACCATCGAAAGATTTTTTAAAATCTTCTTTGTCCTTAATTTTATTATCCAAAAGCATTTTCAGATAAATAATAGCAAATGGAATTAAAAAACCTAAAGCAATCGCTATAAGCCCAACAATCATACTCTTAGGATTTACAGGATTATTGTCTGCATATGCTTGATCAATTACCTTTACGGAATCTGGTTTTGCTGCAGCTTTTATCTCTGCTTCTTCTCTTTTCTGTAATAAGAACAAATAGATTGATTCTACAATCTGCTGCTGACGTGATATGTCTCTAAAGCCTCTTTCCTGCTGTGGCAAGGTACTTAGCTTTGAGGCAATCTGTTCTCTTTTATTCTGCACAGCATCTAAACTTGTCTGAATATTATTTTGATAAATACTCAAACTTGATTGAATACTATTCTTTAAATCAGCTATATTTTTATTTAAACTCTCCATAACAGGGTTATTTCCTGTCATGGACTTTTTATACTCCTCCTTTTCCAAAACCAATTCATTATATGCATTAATAGATTGATTTAAAGAAATATCCTGAATACCAATATTTGTTGGTAACAAGTTATGATCCGGACTTGCTAAGTTTTGTCTTAAATGTTTGGCAATTTGCAGTTGCGTAGTATTATCCAGTATGGTTTTATCGATTACTGAAGCATCTTTGAGAAATATTTCTGCTTCTGCCTCTGCATTTGTCAACTGGTTTTCTTTTTTAAATTTCTCAAGATTCTGATCTACAGAAGCTAAATCTCCGGAAACCACCTTTAATCGTTCATTGATAAACATGGTGGTTACCTCTGCTAATTTCGAATTATCTTCATCGATATCATCATTATAAACTTTAATCAGATTATCAATAATAAGTATAGCACGTTCTTTTAAATTATCAACTAAAGAAAAATTGACAATCATTGATCTTTTATCATCAGCAGATGCAATGATCATATTTTTGCGCAAGTTATTAACAACATTCATGACTGGGTTTACCGATACTAAAACCTGTGAAACTTTAGATGTAGCTATTCCTGTATTTGGCAAAAAAAGAATTTCACCTAAAGATTTTGTAGTAATCTTCTGACCAAATTGATATGTTTCTGATTTAATATGTTCTGAAGCTAAAACCTTAAACTGAGTGCTTGAAAGAATCTCTATTTTGATATTATCTTTGAAATCTTCGCTATATTTAATACTATCATTTAATACCACTAATTTTAGCGGAGCATCTTTTTCAAGTTTTTCTTGACTTTCAAAACCTTTATTAATCTTATATTTTACATAAAGCTTATTTTGATTAACTACTTTTAATAAAAAGCGGCGAGACTTAAGAATGGTAATCTGATCCAATACCGCAGAATTAGAACCACCTGACATATTCCCCAAAGCAGCATCAGTTACCGCATCTAACTGTGATGATTTAGATCCTTTTTCACTTAAGAGGATCTGAGCATTTACTTCATACTGCTTTGTTGTAAATTTAAGATAGACAACAGCCAATAATAAGGCGGCTATAATAGAAAAGACAAACCATTTCCAATAATATGCATATTGTTCAACTAATTTTCTTAAATCAATCTGTTCGTCTTCTAATTGATTATAATCATTATTCTTGTTCTTCGTCTGCATATTAACGTATTAAAATTGCGATTACAGATATGATAATTCCTGCCACAGATATGATCAATGGATAATTAAATTCTGTTGATTGTCTCATTCTGGTTTTATTCGGCTCTACATATACCACATCATTTTGATTGAGGTAATAAACCGGGGAGTCTAAAGCAGTCCTTGAAGTAAGATCGATCGAATAAGTTTGTTTTTTTCCATCCTGTTCTCTAATTACCATTACATTATTACGTACACCGGTAATTGTGAGATCGCCAGCTAATGTAAGGGCTTCCAAAACCGTAATTCTTTCATTCGGTAAGGTAAAGGTACCGGGACTGTTTACCTCTCCCATAACACTTACTTTGAAATTGGTAAAATTGATATTAACCCCAGGATTTACAATATATTCACTCAATTTTTCTTTAAAAAGTAAAATTGCCTGATTACGAGTTAAACCAGCTATTTTGATGCTCCCTAATACAGGAAAATCTATATATCCTTGATCAGATACGGTATATACATTCTGTGCCATATTTGGCTGACCTCCATTTTGAGTTACCTGATATACATTTTGCTGATTGAAAGGCTGTGTAGCTTTCATATCAGCTGCAGAAACCGTAATGGATAACATATCATTCGGCCTTATTTTTGGAACACTATGTTCATAAATGGTATTTAGTTCTGTATCTCCCTGAAAATAAACTATCTTTTCTTTGGAAGCACAGGATGACATCACTGTAACAGCTGTCATCATATAAAGAACCTGTACTATTTTTTTCATTGCGCTTTTTTAATTTCTTTTGTTGGCAAAAATAGGAATATTTTTTCGTTTTAACAGTTTAAATCAATCAAAAACCAATACAACTTATTCTACCCTAAAATCGCCATTTATAAAGTAAGTTACACTTGATAAAAGACTATTTTAAACAATATTTAATAGATATTGACCATACCCACTTTTACATAATGGCATAGCTACTTTGTTTAGCTGTTCTTTTGTTATATATCCCATACGATAGGCTACTTCTTCAATGGCTCCTATTTTCATTCCTTGTCTTTCTTCTATCACTTGAACGAATTGTCCGGCTTGCATCAAAGAAGCAAAAGTTCCGGTATCTAGCCATGCTGTTCCGCGGTCAAAAACACCTACCCTTAATTTATTTCTTTTTAAGTATTCTTTATTAACATCCGTTATTTCATATTCGCCACGAGCAGAAGGTAGGATATTTTTAGCAATCTCAACTACTTCATTATCATAAAAATACAGTCCTGGAACAGCATAATTTGATTGAGGCTTCTCAGGTTTCTCTTCAATACTTACTACGTTTTTATCTTTGTCAAATGCAACAACTCCATAGCGTTCGGGATCATTTACCTGATAAGCAAAAACAACTCCACCCTGCTCTTGTGTACAGCTTTGCAAAAGTTTAGACAAACCGCTACCATAAAATATATTATCTCCTAATATCAACGCAACCTTATCATTACCGATAAATTCTTCTCCAATGACGAATGCCTGTGCCAATCCATTTGGTTGTTCCTGTACAGCATACGAGAACTCACATCCAAGCTGACGGCCATCACCCAATAATCTTTCGAAATGAGGAAGGTCATGAGGTGTGGAAATAATAAGTATCTCCCGTATTCCTGCCAGCATAAGTGTTGATAAAGGATAGTAGATCATTGGCTTATCATAAACAGGCATTAACTGTTTGCTTACCGCTAATGTCAAAGGATGTAACCTTGTTCCTGATCCTCCGGCTAATATGATACCTTTCATAAATTATATTGTAATTTGGATGATGTAAGATAGTACAACTTTCTCTATTATTTTTTTTGATTATTAGTTAACATTTTCTGCAAACTATATTTCCAATCTTTTATTTCAACACCAAATGTTTCACTGATTTTGGAACTGTTAAGTAATGAAAAATGAGGTCTTTTTGCAATAGTCGGGTAAGAAGCGCTTGAAACAGGATGTATCGTACAATTTAATCCACTGATTTCCTTTATAATTGTAGCGAACTCATACCAACTGATTTTTCCTTTATTTGAAAAATGATAAATACCCGGCTTCCAGTTTTTATGGCTTATTACTGCCATTATAACCTCTGCTAAATCCTTTGCATAAGTAGGACTGCCTATCTGATCATCCACCACTTGTATGGCTTTTTTTTCAGCCATAAGACGAAGCATTGTTTTTACAAAATTCTGACCATAAACAGAATAAACCCAGGAAGTCCTTATTATTACTGATGAACAACCGGCATTCCCAATAGCTTGTTCACCTAAATATTTGGTTTCACCATATACGTTAACAGGATGTGTTTCATCCGTTTCTTTTAGTGGAATTTCATGTGTTCCGTCAAAGACATAATCAGTAGAAATATGGATGAGTCTACAATCATTGCTTTTAGCCCATTTTGCTATTTCCCTTACAGAAACACAGTTGACAAGCATAGCTTCTTCTTTCTCGTGCTCTGCTTTATCGACAGCTGTATAGGCAACCGTATTTACAATAATATCCGGATTTGTATTATTCAAAAAATCAGCCATTGTGTCTGGCCGTAAAAAGTCTAATGTAGATCGATTGGCAAAAATCCATTCATAATCATTATATTGATCTGAAAGGTTTTTCATTTCTGAGCCTAACTGCCCATTTTCTCCTGTTATTAAAATCTTCTCCATGCTTACTGATCAAAAACCTGTCTGAATTTAGGTAAAATCAGATCTTTTTCTGATACAATCTTTTTTTCATCCGGTACAAGCCAATCAATATTTAGCTGTGAATCATTATAAAATACACCTATTTCTGAATCTTTATGGTAATAGTTATCACATTTATAGAAAAATACAGCAGTAGGAGATAATACTGAAAACCCATGAAGAAATCCTCTCGGAATGAATAACTGTAGCCTATTTTCTGCTGATAATTTTACAGCAATATGTTTTCCGAATGTCGCTGAGTCAGGTCTGGCATCTACAACTACATCTAACACTTCTCCTTCCAATACCCTTACTAATTTTGCCTGTGCAAAATCTCCGGTTTGAGCATGCAGACCTCTGATAACTCCATATTCGGAGAAAGATTGATTATCCTGAACAAAATGTATTTCCCTACCTACCAGATCGTTAAATTTTCTTTCATTAAAACTCTCATAGAAGAATCCTCTCTGGTCTTCAAAAACCGTTGGCTCTATGATAAAGCAATCTGATAAGTCTGTTGTGTAAATTTTCATTATTTATTATGACGATTAAGAAATACGATAACAAATATACTCAATAATTGCACTTTTGAAATACATCTAAGAAGGTATCACCCTATTTCTTTTAATTCTAATCGTTTTTTTGATTCACTAACAATTAATAACAAGTCAATTATAATGTTCTTTATAGTATGCACCATAGGCGCCTGAAGTTACATTTTCTAACCATAACTTATTATTTAAATACCAGTCGATTGTGGCACTCAAACCTTCTTCAAATGTGACCGTAGGCTTCCACCCCAATTCTTTATTTATTTTACCAGCATCAATCGCATATCTGAGATCATGCCCCGGACGGTCTTTCACAAATGTGATCAGTTGTTCACTGGTTCCCGCAGGGTTCGACAATTTTTCATCCATCTGACGACAGAGTTCTTTTACAAGATCAATATTCTTCCACTCATTAAATCCTCCCACATTATAACTCTCTCCTAATTTTCCTTCATGGAATACAAGATCAATTGCAATTGCATGATCAATCACATACAACCAATCTCTGGTATAATCTCCATTTCCGTAAATCGGTAATGGTTGTTTATTCAAAATATTGTTTATACAAAGTGGAATCAGTTTTTCAGGAAAATGATTGGGTCCGTAATTATTGGAACAATTAGTGATTACAATCGGCAAACTATAAGTATCACCATATGCTCTTACAAAATGATCAGAAGAAGCTTTTGAAGCAGAATAAGGTGAATGAGGATCATAGGCAGTAGTCTCAAGAAAAAAGCCTTCTTTCCCTAAGGTACCATATACCTCATCTGTAGATATATGATGAAATTTTTTACCTTCAAAATTGCCGTTCCAAACTGTTCTTACGGCATTGAGTAAATTTACAGTACCGATTACATTCGTCATCACAAAATCAAGCGGATTAGAAATGGAGCGATCTACATGAGATTCAGCAGCCAAATGTATAACGCCTTCCGGCTTATATTTTTCAATTATGGCCGTTACAGATTTTGCATCGGTAATATCAATCTTTTCAAAAATATAGTTAGCTGCATTTTCAACATCTTTCAGGTTTTCTAAATTCCCTGCATAGGTCAATGCATCTATATTAATTATGGTATAGTCCGGGTATCTGCTTACAAATCTTCGTACAACATGCGAACCAATAAAACCCGCTCCTCCGGTAATAATAATTTTTTTTTTCATTTTACTTACCAATTCCATGATATATAAAACCTAATGCTTTCATTTTAGAAGCATTCAATATATTTCTTCCATCAAATACAAAAGCTGGTTTCTCCATACTTTCATATATTCTCTGCCAGTCAAAACTTATAAATTCATCCCATTCTGTCAAAACAGCAATTGCATGAGTTCCTTTTACTGTATCATAAATTTCATTATGAACCTGTAATCGTTGTTCATTTTCCTTTTCGGTTCGGGTACCCAATCTATTGATATCAGTAAAAATCTGTCCTTCTGTAACTTTAGGATCATAGATACTCAACAGAGCCTGTTCGTTCAGTAAATAATCTGCGACGTATATAGCAGCAGACTCCCTTGTATCGTTAGTATCCTTTTTAAAAGCCCATCCCAAAAGGGCTATTTTTTTATCGTTTACAGTATTGTAAAGGGTTTTTATTATTTTTTCAGCAAAACGTCTTTTTTGATAATCATTTATCAGAATTACATGCTCCCAGTAATCTGCCACTTCGTCCAAATGATAACTTCTGGAAATATATACCAGATTCAAAATATCTTTTTGAAAACAAGAGCCACCAAATCCTACAGATGCATTTAAAAATTTTGGTCCGATTCGCGAATCAAAGCCAATAGCTCTTGACACTTCAGTAACATCTGCTTCAGTAGCTTCACAGAGTGCAGAGATAGCATTTATAGAAGAAATTCGTTGTGCCAAAAAAGCATTTGCAGTGAGTTTAGACAACTCTGATGACCATATATTGGTAGTAAGAATTTTTTCCTGAGGAACCCAACTCTGATAGATTTGCGACAATAAATCTATTGCTTGTTTTCCCTCTTCTGTATGAATATCACCTCCTATCAATACCCGATCAGGATATGTTAAATCATTTATTGCAGTACCTTCTGCCAGAAATTCCGGATTAGATAGTATCTGAAATGATACGCCATTATTTGTGTTTTGAAGTATATTTTTAATAGCACTCGCTGTTCGTACAGGTAAGGTTGATTTTTCAATTACTATTTTATCAGATTTTGCCACTTTAGCAATCTGACGGGCACATAACTCTATATACTTGAGATCTGCCGCTTTACCTTTTCCTATACCATATGTCTTTGTAGGAGTATTTACAGAAATAAAGATCATATCAGCTTCATCAATAGCCTTATCTATATCTGTAGAAAAAAACAAATTATTGTTTCTGTTCCGAAAGATCAGTTCATCTAAACCTGGTTCATAAACCGGCAGCTGGGAAAGATCTTCACTGTTCCATTCGTTAATTCTGTCCTGATTTACATCAACAACAGTTACTTGTATATCTCTGCATTTATCAGCGATTACAGCCATTGTTGGACCACCAACATAGCCGGCACCAATACAACAGATTTTCTGTATCTTTTTCAATACGGATTAACTGATTTTTTTAATTTCTTTTTCTGCAACCACTTTTCTCAAACTGCTGCTTGAAAAACGGTGATCTCGTTGATTGAAGTATAATTCAATCCCTTTACCCTCACAATATTCTCTGCCTGTGAATTTTTTATCTTGATATTCATCTCCTAAAATTCTTACATCAATTTTAAAAGAACGCAGGATATCTTCAAGGTCCTGCTCTGTTGCATAAGGTACAATCTCATCTACAAACTTGCATCCTTTTAACTGTATATACCTTTCTACAACAGTCTGTGTAGGTTTGTTTTTTTCTGGTCGATCGAGAGTCGGATCGGTTTGAAGACCTACGATCAGATAATCGCATTGTCTCTTTGCTTCCTCAAGCATCTTTATATGTCCGGCATGCAACAAATCAAATGCACTAAATGTAATTCCTATTTTCATAAACTTCTTAACAAGGTTATTTTACAAATTTATAATAATTCTTTTGAAAAACGCATTTTTTCTATTACCATAACATAATTAAAAGTTTATAATACATTTTTATCAAAATAAAAAGGCAGTATATTGGTAATAGATGCTGTTTTGATAACTTTTCCTTCACTCCCCATGCAATACATCGCAATAGGCTGACTCTGTTTTATTTCGTACTCAAATAATGATTGCCTGCAAGCACCACAAGGCGGTATTGGCTGATCTGTACATTTTATATCAGAAGAAGCAGATATGGCAATAGCTTTGATAGCCACATCCGGAAATAGAGCTCCTGCAGAAAAAACAGCAGTACGCTCTGCACATAATCCTGAAGGATAAGCAGCATTCTCCTGATTAGAGCCTAAAATGATTTCATTATTTTCCAAAAGGATTGCTGCCCCTACTCTGAATTTAGAATACGGAGCATAAGCTTTTTTTCTTATTTCAACAGCCCGAAGCATCAAATCCTGTACATCTGTCTCCATTTCTTCTAATGAATCGTATTCAATAAAAGAAGTGTCAATTTTTATTTCTCTCATAAACGATGAACCTTATTAAAGCAGGAAAAAAAATCCAAACTGAATCAGTCTGGATTTTTAGATAGCTTATTGATTAAGTTATTTTAATATTTAGCGTAATTCTGTCCAAAATTAAATGTTAAGGAAAAACGCAATGTATTATCTAATGGGTTCTGAACTTTACTGGTTGAGAACAGGTAAGAAATATCTACATTGATGATATTGTATTTAAACCCGGCTCCTAAAGTAGCATATTTACGGGCTCCTTTTTCTTCCGCTTCATTAAAATATCCTAAACGGAAAGCAAACGAGTCCTGATACCAGTACTCTGCACCTAAAGCCCATGTAAATTCTTTGATTTCTTCACTCATACCCCCCGGAGCATCTCCGAATGATTTAAAAATTCCGGAAGCCCACCCAATTTTTCGGTACTCTTCATTATTTTTACTTATTGCAGTATTTGCTTCCTGTGAACTTAATTCACCGTCACCATTCAAATCAAGAAATTTAGGTTCCTGTGGTGTTGGTACTAATAATTTTGTTGTTTCACCATACACAGAAACTTTATTAAATTCATCAAGTATAAAATCAAATCCTGCTCCTAAACGCAAATTAGAAGGAATAAAGCTTTCAGAACCGGCATCTTCAGTATAACTGATTTTTGGTCCTAAATTCTGAAAATTGAAACCGGCACGGAATATACCGTCAAAAGAATCAAAACTCATACGGTCAGATTCATAGTAACCTGCAACGTCAACAGCAAAAGTATTTGCCTTACTTTCGCGTTCCTCATTTAATTGAAGATTAGAACTGATGTATCGGGCAGCAACACCTCCCGAAAAATTATCACTCAATTTTATACTATATGATACATCAAATGCGAATTCATTCGGTTTTTCAATTCCCATCGGATTACCGAAATCATTTGTCTTTTGAATTTCTCCTAATCCAAAATAACGGAAACTTGCGGCTAAAGCACTTCTTTCTGTTATCTTGTTATAATAATTTAATTGGGCAAGAGAAATATCACTTGCTATCTTAGCCATGTAAGGCGTATAACTCAATGCAAAACCTTGTTGTTTTTCTGCAAAGGCATATTTTGCAGGGTTGTATTGTTGCGAATAAGCATCCGGACTAGTCGCAACTCCCTGATCTCCTAAAGCAGCAGATCGGGCATCAGCACTTATCAATAAAAAAGGTACGCCCGTAGTGATGGCTCTTGATCGGGTGTAGTTTGCCGGTGGTGGCAATTCTGCCTGAGAATATGCTTGATGCGTTAAAAATGCACTTATTGCTAATAAGGTTACTTTTTTCATTTATTATTATGTTAGTGAAACAAAGATACTATTTTAATTTAATTACAAATATTTTATAAAATCACGAGTTTTTCGATTTTTTCCGCCTGATGTCCTGTTGCTAATGATTTTACTTTAAGTTTATAAATATAAACACCTTTTCCTATTTTATCTCCGAAATCATCCCTTCCATTCCAAATGATTTCTCTCGAGAGATTTCCTTCTGTAACAATTGTTTGATTAATTGTTTTTACAATTTTACCAGTAATCGTTAAGATTTGTACCTGCACCTGTAAAGTTTCACTAGGACGATTGTGCTGGAACCAGAATTCAGTATAGTCTACGAACGGATTAGGGTAATTCAATACTTTTTCTAATGTAATATTTTCATTTTTTGCAACAATAAACTGAATTTCTGACGTTGCAAGATTGTTATACACATCCCATGCTTTAAACGTAAGTGTGTGTAACCCATCTTCCAGATCTTTGAAAGGAAACTTCACAATTCCCTTTCTGAAATTATTGGGTTCTGTTTCATAATAATCGTTCATTACATAAGGATTATTATCATCCCCGTCGAGAATTGCAACCATATCATGGCCAATTCCGCTTGCTGTATTTATTCCGTTTTCATCTTCTAAATAAGCCAGAAACAGAGGAGATTCATTCGTTACATTTCCTGAAATAAACGACTCATCATTCATATATAACTTCATTTGCGGCGCTTTATTGTCCTCGGCTGCATTTTCATTTACCCCACCTATTTTAAGCACATTATTATATCCCGTATAATCATCTAAAATCTGTCCTTCTTTTACAGCATAAAAACTTGCTTTTCCTTCCCCAATTGCAATTTTAATATCTTTAGGAACTACAAATTCGATTTCAAACTTACCATTTGCTACAGTAGCATTACCCCTGAAAATAGTTTCTCCCAAAGTTTTGAAATCCATAGTAATCAATCCCTGTCCATTAGTAACACCATCGTTACCTAAAGTAGTACGTTCTATTTCTTTATCAAAAATCTGAATTGCCAATTCTCCATTAAAACCTGACATTAATGATCCACTTGCATCGGTTACCGAACCGCCAATTTTCACTAAATCAAGTGCTCTCAGACTTCCTGTAAAATCCTGCACTAAAGAACCATTTACATGCGTTAATTCTACTTTCGGTTTTGGAATTCCCAATTTTAACGCAGGATCTCCTATATAAAAAACGACTGCCTTTTCATTACTTGCATATGAATTTTTTGTTAAACGCAATGCTTCTGAAATTGTCAGATTATCAGATGAAATACCATCAATATTAAAGAGGTATTCAGAAACACGTTTGGTAAAATTCTCTGCATTTCCAATACCAATTTTTCGGGTAGTAGCTAATAAACTGATAACTCCTGCATCTTTTTTAAGGAATAATCGCTGACCTCCCGAAATTTCAGTCACTTTATCAAATTGGGTATATTCACAGGTAACAATTGCGAATAACGGATACTTACCTGTGTTGGCAAGATTATCGATATCGTACATCTCCAACAGACGCTCAGCTGCAAGTCCGTTGATTCCCCCGTGTCCCAAATAATTAATCATCAAAGCTCCTGAATTAAAAGCATTCAGAAAATCTTCCTTTGCTTTCGGATAACGCGGTCCTCCAGAAACAACTTCCTGTACATAAGAATCCGTATATACTTTTCGAACATTAAAAGCGCCTTTTGCCTCTACTAATTTTGTAACCATTTCTTCTAAAGTCACCTGCAGATTAACATCGCTTAATGCATCTACATCATCTGCCAATGCCAGATAAACATTTTTCCATCTTCCCGAATTGTCTTTCTGATGATACTGAACAACCTTGTCTACTGCATTATTAGCCTGCTCCACAGTACTTACCAACATTCTTCCCAAAGCAATATCGACTCCTGTATAATTTTGATTATTGGTAAGCTGTCCTTCATTATCATCCATTAACCCATAAAAATCATCTGTCATATAACAAATCTGATCATTGAAATTGAAACGTCTTGTATCATTATGATTCAGATTATTATCCATTGCCTGAAATACCGGAACTACATTCGTATTATTTTGTATTCTGTTTTTATAATCGTGTGAACCATCTCCAAATAAATTAACATATTTTACACGCGAATTTTCACTCGATGCATTCATATATACATACCGGATGAAATTTCGTATAGCCGCTACATCTTGTTTACCGGAAGAAAATTCTTCGTATATAAGAGAAAGCGGTACTACCTTTGTATTTAAATTACTGGAAGTTCTATGAAAGTTAGCCAGTTTATTGGCACTCGTAACTAAAAAATCCGGACAAATAATTAAATAGTCCACATCACCGTCATTAAAAATATTCCCTTTTAGATTTTGATTGGTAACTCTTGAATTGGTAATTACTTCAGGTGTAAAAAGATTACTCATATCTATTGCGCGGTATTCTTTTACTTCTCCTAACTGAGCTTTAAAAGTAAGATTAGCAGATGTATTAGCAATATTTTGTGCATTGTAAGGATCTGTGACATCCCAAACCTGAGCAATGGAAGAAGCATTTGAGATGGTATAATTCGCAACACCTACCTGTGTAGCAGCATCTTTTACGCGAAATCCGAATTGCTTTCCGTATCCTCTGAGTTGTTTGGTATATTCTATTGCTACAAAATCCAGATACCCGACTGCGGATGGTATACCGTTGTTATTGAAAGCAAGTGAAATATTGGCTGTTGCAGATGAGAGAGTAGTCTCATAACGAAAAAAACGCTCTGCAGCTACTGAAAAAGCATCTTTTTTTGCTAACTCAATTGTTCCAATATTCTGATTGTTAAGGTTCACCGCTAAAGATGAAACCTCTACTGAACTCGCCGCAGCATTAATCTCTACACGTACAGGTACAGCTGTATCAATCTGATCTAAACTTAAATTGATAGTACGTTGATTGGTAGCGGCAAAAGTTTCCCCAAACCATTTTCTACTCAATTGTGCAATATTCACAAGATCCTGCTCATGAAAAACACGTTCATCAAAAGAAGAGTAGTTAACGGTAGCACCGGCATTAGGCTGATTCATAGTCGTTACGCGTTTCCCATTTCCATTTCCGTATGTTATATAATAATAGGAGTTGTCATCGTATAAATTATTATGGGAAGCATGTACAGGATCCCATCCTTTTGTACCGATTCCATAAAAAAGGATATAATCCGAATCATTAAACTGTCCATCGCTTTCTCCACTAATCTGAATAGCTATTTCAGGAAGATCAAATACTGTATTATCACTGTTTTTCAAAGGCAGCATTTTACCTCCCTGACCATAAATTTTTATGGTTCTTGGATCTACATTCGCAGGAATCCCCAAACGAACCAAAAAGTTTTTATCGATTTTATAAATCCCGGTTTCCCCAATTTTAAATTTATACCAATCACCTGAAGATAAAACAGAATTAGTTCTTGCTATATTCGCAACTGCTCTTGACTGTATATTATTATAGGTATAAGAATAAGTAAGAGAAATTACCTTTTTATACGTGCTTCCTTCTCTGATAATCGGATTAAACGATAAAGTAGTATAAATCTGCCCTCTTGATTTATTTGAAATAACGGTAGCATTCAGAGTAGAAGGTATGTTATTTTTATCAAGATTCCGGTATTTATTTATGTCAATCGTCTGGTATTGGATGTTCGACACCTGAAGAGACTTCTCATTAGAGAGAGCATTATCTTTATAGGTGTTTCGGTATAGAATTGTTTTATCTGCACTATTATAAGAAAAATTATCTATTTGAAACTGGGGCAGTAAAAAAGCTGTTGAAGATGATATCTGATAATTTGCATCTGACCATTGCAAACTAATGGTATTATTATTCTGGCTGAAAGCTGCAGACCATAATAATAACATAAATAAAGATATATAAATTCTCATAAAACCAATAAGATTAAAACCATACAAATAGATAAAAAAAAAACCTTAAAAACAACATTATAACTATATAACAACCTATTATAGTATGGATTATTTTCAATTTTAAGTTTTTTTTAAATATTTTTAAAATATATATTGCTATTCAAAGCTTAATTATTATATTGCAACGAAATTTATTACTTACTTTTAAATGATGAAGATTAATAAACTTATGACTTTTCAATTGATAGCAGCAATAGCAGCATCAATTAGCTTGACGAGTTGTAACAACAGTGCTGTTGGGACCTCTTCAGTTACGGGTTGGAAACTCAACGATAACAGAGGTGGTTTTCAATACAATACAGCTTATGACGGCACGCAAACTCCATATGGAATGGTTGCTGTAGAAGGAGGTACTTTCACTATGGGAAGAATTCAAAGTGATGTTATGGGCGAGTGGAATAACAATCCTACTCAGCAATTTGTACAGTCCTTTTATATGGATGAAACTGAAGTTACCAATTTAATGTATGGAGAATACTTATATTGGTTAAAACAAGTTTATCCTCCATCGGAAGCTCAGTATAGAAATATTTATCAATCTGCATTACCAGACACATTGGTTTGGAGAAACAAATTAGGATTTAGCGAGACGCTAACAAACACTTATTTGAGACATCCATCTTATGCAAATTATCCGGTAGTTGGTGTTTCTTGGGTTCAGGCAAATGACTTCTCTAAATGGAGAACAGACCGTGTAAATGAGTTAAATCTGGAAAAAGCAGGTTATCTTAAGAAAAATGCTAAAACACAAAAAGCATACGGTGAACAGTCATTTTCTACAGACGCTTATTTGAATGCGCCAAGCAGAGCATACGGAGGAAATGATACTATTGTTTTCAAGGGAGTAAAAAACAAAGCAAAACCAGGACAAAAAAATGTTTATGCTAAACAGGAATTTGGTCTTTTTACTGCTGAGTACAGACTACCTACTGAAGCAGAGTGGGAATATGCTGCAGGTACAAGAAAAGCTGACAGAGAATATAACAATATCAAAGGAAGAAAAAAATATCCTTGGGGATCAGACGACACAAGAACATCATCAAGAAGTAAAAAAGGAGATCATTTAGCAAACTACAAACAAAATCGTGGGGATTATGGTGGTGTAGCCGGATGGGCTACAGATCCGGGTGGTCTTACTACCGCTGTAAAATCATTCCCTCCAAACGATTGGGGATTATATGATATGTCAGGAAACGTAGCAGAATGGGTAGCCGATGTTTACCGTCCTGCGATAGCTTCTGAAGAAAGCGATATGAACTATTTCAGAGGAAATGTTTACAATAAAAACGTAATCAATCCTGATGGTAGCGTACAGATTGTTGATTCAACTATTCAATACGATACGTTGCCAAACGGAAAATTACACCCTAAAGCATTACCTGGACAAGTCGCAAAAACAACTGTTAGTGAAGAAGATACTTTCTTACGAAGAAACTTCAATTCCAATAACAGTATCACCTATAAAGATGGTGACTACAACCTAAACCGTGATATGTACAATGCTCCTGAAAACAAAGGAAGATATAATGAAAACGGAGAATTTGTTGGTCAATATGATACTGCATCAGGAAAAACCACTTTAATCAACAATAACTCAAGAGTTATAAAAGGAGGTTCATGGAAAGACCGTGCTTATTGGTTAGACCCTGCAACCAGAAGATACGCTGACCAATACACAGGTTCAGACTTCATCGGATTCAGAAACGCAATGACAAAAATCGGTTCTGCTCCTAACCCAAAGAAAAAGCCAAGAGGCTAAAATGAATAACAAAAAGAAAGTCCTAATTTATTTAGGGCTTTTTTTTATTTTTGAAATATGAAAACAGACGAATTATACCGCTACTTTTTAACTTGTGACGGCATCAGCACAGACACGAGAAACATTTCTGAAAACTGCATCTTCTTTGCATTGAAAGGAGAACATTTTAATGCCAATACCTTTGCAGAAGAAGCTTTAAAGAAAGGAGCCCGATACGTAGTCATAGACGAAAAAAAATATCTGACAGATGAAGATAAAATGTTTTTAGTAGATGACACACTTAAAGCATTACAGGATCTGGCACAGTTTCACCGGGCACATTTAGGGTTACCCATCATTGCTTTAACAGGTAGTAACGGAAAAACGACTACTAAAGAGCTCATCTATCAGGTTCTCAGTAAAAAATATCAAACAAAAGCAACCAAAGGCAACCTCAACAATCATATAGGCGTACCCCTTACCCTGCTCTCTTTTGATGAAGATACTGATATTGGAATTGTAGAAATGGGAGCCAACCATCAAAAAGAAATTGCGCAACTATCAGAAATAGCCATGCCTGACTTCGGCTATATCACCAATTTTGGAAGAGCTCACCTCGAAGGTTTCGGAGGATTTGAAGGTGTGATCAAAGGAAAATCTGAACTTTACAACTACCTGAGAGAACATCAAAAAACAGCTTTTATCAACTTAGATGATCCATTGCAAATTGAAAAATCAGAAACAATACTTTCTTATTCATTTTCAGCAAAATCAGAACAGGCTAATGTATATTTCCGTGAAACTGAGGCACAACCAATGGCCAGTGTTACTATAAAAAATACAAAAATAGACTCCAATCTTACAGGACTATATAACATCCCGAATATATGTGCTGCTATTAGTATTGGTATCTATTTTAATATCGAACTGGAAGATATTAAAAACGCTATTGAAGAATACATGCCGCAAAACAACCGTTCACAGTGGACAGTAACTCAAAACAATAAAATTCTATTGGATGCATACAATGCCAATCCAAGCAGTATGAAAGTGGCTATCGAAAACTTTGCTCAATTAAAGGAATCAAACAAAATTATGATTCTCGGAGATATGTTTGAATTGGGGAACGAAAGCTCTGGAGAACACAAAACAATTAAAGAATTAGCAGAGAAACAGCACATTACTACCTTTTTTGTGGGAAAAGAGTTCTATGAACTAAAGGACAACCACAACCATTTTTTCAAAGATTATGCATCGCTTTCTGCTTATCTATCGGAACACGCTATCCAAAAAAGCACTATTCTTATAAAAGGTTCAAGAGGCATGTCTCTTGAAAGAATCTTGCCTATTCTGTAAATAATAAGTAAATTGTAAAAAAACAGCTGTGAAAAAAACGCTCTATTTGTGTCTGTTACTACTTCCATTCTGTTTGTCCGCTCAGGAAAAAAGCAGCGATTCAACCTTGCATTTAATCAACAAACAATTAAAGGAACTTAAAGCGCTTCGCACCAAGGATTCTTTAAAAATTGATGTACTGACGCATGAACTCAAAGAATTGCTTACCAGAACATCTTATACTGACAGCAATGGTAAGAGTACAGAAAAGGAAAACAAAGATTCTTTAAGAATCAAACAGCAATTAGAAGAGATAAACAGAATTAAAGCCCGAACTGAAGGGGCACCAGTGGTATTGCAATTTGACACTTTATTCAGAATCTATGCTAATCTTGGTCCTTATACAGCACTTGAGAGAGCACAAACTTCTTCCAATAAAATCAAAAATCTTTATGAGAAAGCCTTTTACCATAAAGATTCATTAAAAATCAAACACTTTTACAACAGCACCACAATATCTTATGAAAATGAGATCATTATGGGGGTAAGCGAACTTGATGCCTTATGGGACGGATCTACTGTAGAAGAACTCGCATTAAGCAATATTGAAAAAATAAATAATTCCGTACTCAACCTGCGAAAAGAAAACAGCCTGCAAAACAAAATATACCGTTTGATAGAATTAATGCTGATTATTTTTGCTGTAGGAATTTTAATCTATTTTCTCAATTTTCTATTCAAAAAAATGGATTCTTTTATCTTACATCATTCCTCCTTTTTAAAGAAAGGACTTAAAGTTAAAAACTACGAGCTGATTAAGAAAAATCAATTAAACAGCCTTATATCAAAATTTTTAATATTACTTAAATATATTTTTTTCATCATCATTTTCATTTCAAGTATTCCAATTGCTTTGAAATTATTTCCTGCCACTCAGGTGTGGGCCGAAGAAATGCAAAAAATATTTTTGGAACCATTAAAATCGTTGAGCGATTCCATCATAGACTATCTACCCAATCTCGTAAAGATCATTTTTATCATTATTGCCATCCGTTTTATCCTACGTTTGTTACGGTATTTTACTTTAGAAATCGAAAGAGAAAACTTAACCCTTAACGGCTTCCACAAAGAATGGGCAAAACCTACCTATCTGATCATACGGTTTCTGTTTATATGCCTTACATTGATTATCGTATTTCCTTATCTACCGGGCTTTGATACTGTAGCCTTTCAGGGAGTATCAGTCTTTTTAGGTATTCTTATTTCTATTGGATCTTCCTCTGCTATTGCGAATGCAGTTGCAGGAATTGTCATCACTTATATGCGCCCATTTCAAACCAACGATTGGATAAAAACAGGCAATGTAATTGGTGTAGTGATTGAAAAGAACAGCTTGGTAACGCGGTTGAAAACCATCAATAATGAAGACGTAACAGTTCCTAATTCTGCTATTCTTTCCGGACCAACCATCAACTTTTCATCTATTGGCAAAACCGACGGTCTGGCACTGACAGCTCAGGTAAAAATACGATATGAATTTGACGAACGCATTGTAACCAATCTTTTGATTTCAGCTGCTTTAAAAACTGTGGGAGTTTCCAAACGATTATCTCCATACGTATTTCAACTGGATCTAAACGAAATCAATGCTACTTATGAAATCAATGCACTGACATTTGAACCTCAAAATATGTACTTTATCAAATCGGATCTTATCAAAAACATCAAAAAAGAATTTAACGATGCAGAAATACCACTATCTTCTATTCAATATGTAGAGATAAAGGAAAATCCAGTACTCAAAAAATAATTTTCAAACTTTCTTTAAGTGTATAAAAAACTCCCTTGTAAGGGAGTTTTTTTTGATATCAAGCCGGATAAAAAAAACATATCAACCTATAATATTTTAACAAAAAATAAAAGCTTTAATCAAAAAAATAATTATTAAAAACAATAAACTTATTTATTTAAAAAAAATTAACTATATTTTAAAAAAATATTAAGTTTTTTTTGGAGTAATTGGATAAAAGATTAGGTTTGCCATAACTTTTAAAAAAATCATAAATAATGAAAAAAATTAAATTATTATCGATGGGTACTGTGCTGTTTTTAGCATTTTCTTGTACAACTAATGATTCATCTGTAGAAAGTGGAAATAATGTTTCCACGAGAGCAGCTGCTGAAGGTGATAAAAATCCATACAGCTATGTAGGAAAAGATCACAATACCTTTTTGGCTGAGCAACGTGCAAACGGAACGAATACTATGGAGCAATTAGTAGAAAATGCTTTTACCTCCGCAGAAGAAAGAGAATATGAAACCACTGCACTGAGTAAAGATGACATGGTTGCAATAGCGAATCAGGCGATGAATTCTTCTTTTGAATATTCAGACATAGAAGGTTTTGCGGTTAAATACAACTTATCATCAAATGTTGTAAACAATCTGAACAAACTTTCAGACGTACTGAACAATCAGGACGTACAAACTCCAACAGAATTATTAAATGATCTTACTGCTTTGGAAAATTCTTATCTAACAGGTAAATTTTCAGAAACAGATAAAGCGTATTTACTTTCAACGATTGCTGTCGCAAAATCAAGTACTCAGTATTGGTTAGACTTTTATAACATTGCTGAAGACGGAAGTGAGCCAAACAATGGTGAAGGAGCTCCACAGGCAAGAATACGCTGGTTTGCACGAATCTTTGGAGGTGTATTAAGTGATGTTCTAGGTGCCGTTTTAGGTGCAGGAGTAGGAACACTTGTAGCAGGTCCTGCTGGTACAGCAGCCGGAGCATATATCGGAGCAGTTTCTGCTTCAGGAGGTGTTCAGTTTATGGTTGATGACAATCTATAATAAAAAATCATAAAGCAAAAAGCCGGAAGAATAATTTCTTCCGGCTTTTTTTATTATATAACCAAAATAAGCGTATATTATATAACACCTATTTCTTTAATACATTTAAACATTTCCTGATATGTTCTTTCAACATCATTATCCAGACCAATAGAAAAACGAATTAGTCCGTCACTTAATCCCATTTCAATCTGTTCATCTGCCGGTATTTCTGATGAAGTAGATGTTCCTGGAGCACTAAACAACGTTTTATAAAACCCAAGACTAACAGCAAGATACCCAAGATTACGGTTTTGCATCAATTCCATTAGCGCATTAGCTTTTTCAAGACTGCCTGCATCAATGGTAAGCATACCTCCAAAACCATATTCCTCATTCCACATTTGCTTAAACAATTCATGACTCGGATGTGATTTCAACCCCGGATACACGGTTTTGATACCTGCATGTTCAAATTTTTCAGCTAAATACTGCGCATTAATACTATGCTGCTTCATTCTCAAATGCAGCGTTCTGAGATTTTTCAGAATACTTGCCGAACGGAAACTATCCATCGTAGATCCAAGCAACATACAGGCACCACTGTTTACATCTTTCAATTCATTAATAAAGTCCAGAGTTGAACAAATAACACCTCCAACTGTATCACTACTACCGTTAATATATTTAGTAAGGCTGTGAATGACTACATCAGCTCCTAAGTTTTTTGGTGTTACTGATAAAGGAGAGAATGTATTATCCACTACTAATTTAAGACCTTTACTATGTGCAAAATCTGCAATTTTCTTGATATCTGCTACTTCCAATAAAGGATTACTTACCGATTCCAGATATATTATTTTTGTTTTTGAAGTAACAGCCTGTTCAATCGCTTCCATCTTTGTGATGTCAACAAAGGTTGTATGTGAGCCAAACTGAGGCAAAAGGTTTTTAAGAAAAGCATAAGTTCCGCCGTAAATAGTTCTGCTGGATACAACATGTCCACCCCCTTTACATAATTGCATAATAGTAGCTGTAATAGCTCCCATACCTGAAGCCGTTACATTTGCTGACTCTGTATTTTCCATAGCGGCTAATGCCTGCGACAAATACAGATTACTTGGAGATGAATGTCTTGAATATAAATAACAGCCGTCTGCATTACCCTCAAAGGTATCAAACATTGTTTTTGCTGATAAGAAAGTATAAGTAGATGAATCTGAAATAGATGGGTTTACACCTCCGAATTCACCAAAATACTGTAAATCTTGAATTTTGTCTGCTGGATTAAACATTTTTTAGTTTATATTTAGTTTGTTATTACAAAACAACTAAAAAACAAGCATATACAAAAGTTTTTTATAATTTTGTTTGAAAATAAAAAAAACACCTATAAATACTGATATTTTCAGTTATTTATAAATCATTATTAAGTAAAAACCAATTTCTTCAAAAATGAAATTAGACAATATCGACTATAAATTAATTGAGTTGTTACAGGAAAACAGCAAGCAAACGACAAAAGAACTTGCAGAACAACTTGATCTTTCTACTACTGCTGTTTATGAAAGAGTAAAAAAGTTAGAAAAACAAGAAATAATTTCCAAATATGTTGCCTTGATTGATCGCAATAAAATTAATCGGCCTTTTGTAATCATGTCACTTGTCAAAATAAAAACCCATTCCAAAGAAGCTATTATCCAATTTGAAAACAAAATATCTGCCATGCCTGAAGTTTTAGAATGTTTTCACATCAGTGGTGAGTACGATTATATTCTGAAAATATGTTTAAAGGATATGGAAACCTACCGTGAATTCATGATTTCAAAGCTCACATCATTAGATGAAGTGTCCAGTACTCAGAGTATGTTTATGATTAATGAAGTAAAAAGTACTACTGCTTACAGTTTCATTTAAAACCGTCAAAATTCATACGTTTTTTTTTACCTATCCGCTTGAAAAATATTATTTTTGTATAAAATAGTAATCACAACTTAAATAGTATATTATGAGTTCATTTGATGTAGTTGTTATCGGTTCTGGTCCCGGCGGATATGTAGCAGCAATTCGTTGTGCACAATTGGGAATGAAAACAGCTATTGTAGAAAAATATTCTACATTGGGCGGTACCTGCTTGAATGTAGGCTGTATACCTTCAAAAGCATTATTAGCTTCTTCTCATCATTACGAAGAGTTACAACATTTTGCAGATCATGGTATTGAAGTGCCAGGAGATGTAAAAGTGAATCTTGCCAAAATGATCGAGCGTAAACAAGCTGTTGTAGATCAAACTTCTGGTGGTGTGAAATATTTAATGGATAAAAATAAGATTGAAGTTTTTGAAGGAACCGGTTCTTTTGAAAATGCAACCACCATTAATATTACTAAAAATGACGGATCTGTAGAAAAAATTGAAGCTAAAAACACCATTATTGCTACGGGCTCTAAGCCTTCTACTCTACCGTTCATTACCATAGACAAAGATAGAATCATCACTTCTACGGAAGCATTAAAATTAAAAGAAGTTCCTAAACACCTGATCATCATCGGTGGTGGTGTTATCGGTTTAGAATTAGGGCAAGTATATTTAAGATTAGGAGCTCAGGTTTCAGTAGTAGAGTTTGCAGACAGAATCTTACCTACGATGGATGCTGCTGTTTCTAAAGAACTTACTAAAGTTTTAAAGAAACAGGGTATGAAATTTTATACGTCTCATAAAGTACAGGGCGTAAACAGAAACGGAGACTCTGTAGTTGTAAAAGCTGAAAGTTCAAAAGGAGAAATCATTACTTTGGAAGGAGACTATTCATTAGTTTGTGTAGGACGTCGTCCATACACAGAAGGTCTTAATGCTGAAAAAGCAGGGGTAAAATTAACAGACAGAGGACAGATAGAAGTAAATGATCATTTACAGACAACTGCTTCAAATATTTATGCGATCGGAGATGTAGTTCGCGGTGCTATGCTTGCACATAAAGCAGAAGAAGAAGGTGTTCTGGTAGCTGAGCAGTTGGCAGGACAAAAACCACATATCGACTACAACCTCATCCCTGGAGTAGTATATACCTGGCCTGAAGTAGCTGCTGTTGGTAAAACCGAAGAACAATTGAAGCAGGAAGGCAGAGAATATAAAGCAGGACAATTCCCTTTCAAAGCATTGGGTCGTGCAAGAGCCAGCGCTGATACAGATGGTTTTGTAAAAATCCTGGCAGATAAAAAAACAGATGAAATTTTAGGATTTCACATTGTTGGTGCCCGTGCTGCAGATCTTATTGCAGAAGCGGTAGTAGCTATGGAATACAGAGCATCTGCTGAAGACATCTCAAGAATGTCACACGCACACCCAACCTTTGCAGAAGCGATGAAAGAAGCAGCATTAGCAGCAACCGATAATCGCGCATTACACGTATAAAAAAACGAAAATATTTTCTAAAGCAATGTTTACCTCAAACATTGCTTTTTTTATGAAATAACTTTAGTATTTTTGAACCAATAATATAAATTTTTATGGCACAAAAACGGCACATTATCGGTGCATTATTGTTTAGCATACTTTTTCTTTCCGGTTGTGAAAAAGATGATTTATGTTCCGGACAGGATAATGCTACGCCATTGGTAGTTTTCGGATTTTACAATCAAAGCAACGTTGCCGAAAGAAAAGTGTTTCAGAATATTGTATGCTATGAAGCGGGAAGACCTTCCAATGATTCCATTGCTTTTTCGAATGCCTCAAGCATCAAACTCCCCCTAAAAATAAACGGTTCTGAAAGTGTATGGGTTCTGAAACTGAAACAGACAACAGGAAATGTAACTACTGCCATAAACGACACCATCCGGTTTAATTATGCCACAACTTCTGAGTATGTCTCAAAAGCATGTGGATACAAAACCATTTTTATGAATGTAAATACGACACTCAATAATGGTAACCCAGGGCATTGGATTACTTCTCAGGAATCAGTCAACCAAATCGTGAACGAAACCAATGAACATGTTACGATATTATATTAGTATCCTTCTGCTTTTCTCCGGATTGCATATTTATGCTCAGGACAGTATCCCTAAAATCACCAAATATCCCCAAAGATATGGCATCCGGATTGGAACGGATGTTTTTAAGGCAAGCAGAAATATCTGGGATAAAAACTATACCGGTTTTGAAGTAAATGCAGACTACCGTCTCAAGGAAAATCTATATGGTGTAGCAGAAATAGGTATGGAAAAGAAATTCAAAGAAGAAGATCAACTGTCGTTTACGACAAAAGGAAACTATATAAAAATAGGTGTTGATTATAACCTGCACAAAAACTGGCTGGATATGGAAAACATTATTTTTGTCGGTGGACGTTACGGATTAAGTCTTCATTCGCAACAACTTCATTCCTATAAAATCTATACCCAGAATCCGTATTTCGGAGAATCTGAAGTATATCCTGAATTGCTCAGTAAGGGGCTTTCAGCTCATTTTGTAGAACTTGTAGGTGGTATCAAGGTGGAAGTTTTAAACAATCTGTTTTTAAGTTTTTCCGTGCGTTTAAACTACCTGATCACTCAAAAACAACCGGAAGGTTTTGAGAACCTATACCTGCCCGGCTTTGGAAGAAAATACAGTGGAAATATCGGAGCCAATTTCAATTATGGTATATCGTATTTTATACCACTATACAAAAAACAACCTGTAAAAAAAGAGCTTCAATAGCTCTTTTTTCTTTATGGAAACGGTTTAAACTGTTCATACAGATTTGTCAGAAAATTTATTTTCAAAAGATATAAAAACTGTGCAGCTACCGTAAATATCAAAACAAAATTATAGAATAAATGTTCGCGAACGGGATTAATCCGTAAAACCGTATACAGTTGCAAAAGCATAATAAAAATCATTACCAAAAAGCCTGAATCCGTGTTTACCACTCCGGAAACATTAACCTTTTCTACAAAACCATTTTTTTTGTAGGCAATATATTTTACATCAGAATTCAGATAACTGAGTCCTAAAAATATAGGTTTGTTTTTATGAGCTGATAAGCCATCGTATATAGGTTCATCAATATAGACGTACAGATATTCCGTAATCAGTAAAAAATAGCGTTGGTTTTTATCAGCGCCAATCGGGACCATCTTTGTAACAGTATCCGGTATTTCTCTTGAAGGTACTAAAGGGGATAAAAGAAGCCACCCAATAAAAAAAGCACTGGACAGTAAAGATATTTTCGCTATTTTATCCAATCGTTGATAAAAACGAATGAAATCAGAAAGGGTGTAACTCATCATGATTTATAATTCTTAAAGATAAAAATATTTATGGACTTTTTTAACAAAAGAAAATAATGTAACTTTCCGTTCAGATGAAAGATTATTACCAACTGCTGGAAATTCAAAGAACAGCTACTCCTCAAGATATAAAAAGAGCTTACAGAAAGCTCTCTCTTCAGTATCATCCTGATAAAAATCAAGGACAGCCATATTTCAATGATTTATTTATTCAAATCAAAGAAGCCTATGAAGTTTTAAGTGATGACATCAGAAGAAAAAACTATGATGCTGCATTAGACATTCTCATCCGTCAACCTCATCAAAAAAAAGAAGAGTTTATACAGCCGGTTATTGATTTTTTTTATATCAATACCAATACATTTAAAATTGGCGATGTTATAGAATTCAGATGGAAAACCCATTTTGCCGATACTGTTGAGATTCGTCCTTTTGGCAAGGTACCATCTGAAGGCATTAAAAAATTCAGAATCACTCATGCTGCTGATTTCATTATGGTAGAGCTGGTGGCTTTAAATACCATTTCCAGACGGTATGCAATGAGCTCCATCCAGATAAATAATACGTCTGAGAAACAACGGAGACCAAAAATGACCGCAGATGACCAACACCATTATGAATCTCTTAACCAACAGTTTCCGGGAGTCGACATCCGACATTTTCAACGTGAACGTTTGTTGAGTATTTATGGAAGAATCAGTGCGAGAGACTATATTGGAAGAGTTTTATCAATACTGTTTTTTGGGTATTGCATTGCCAAAATAGGGAATGTTCATCAACGTACTGACAGCATGTTATTTGTGATTACATTTGGATTACTGTTTACCTGCCTTATTATAAATACCATTAAGCGATTACATGATACGGGACAATCTGCCCAAAAAGCGGTTCTTTTATTTATTCCCGTTGTCAATATTCTCTTTATACTCACCTTATGTTACCAAAAAGGAGATGCAAAAATAAACAGGTTCGGAGTGGTTCCTAATCGTTATCAGAACAAATAATAAAATAAATACCCTATTTCAATCACCATCGTGAAAACAATAAAAGAACCAATATGCTCAATTTTTCCACGATAAACTAAATGATATATTTGAAATGGAAAGAAAAAAAGCATAAAAAAAGTTCAAACCCATTCATAAAGTAATATCCACCATAAAAATGTTTGTAAGACTTTCCGTTATTATAAAATTTAAGATAAGATTCTTGTTTTGTAATATTGTTAATTCCTAAAAATATCCTATCTCCAACAGCAACTTGCTTAAAAGTTTCCTCACTTACTTTATACGTATTATTAAGCCCGATATCTACAACGTATATACCTTTACTCTCATTTCTGGATCCATACCTGCTGGTCATTATCGACACTACTTCATGACTTCTCTTTTTATCTGTAATGGTATAGATAACTTCATTTTGATCTAATAAATAATAATCTATAGAAAGTAACACTCCAATACTTAAAACAAATAGGGAAGAGAACTTAAGTAAATTGAGTTTATTAAAGAAATAGTGTTTCATTTCAATATTGATCCATGACAGCAGAGAATTTATACTAAAAATTCCTAAATATTTTTTTAGTATAACAAAGGTACTCACAATATTTTTTTTACCAATTCAGCTCTTTTACTTTTTTACTGAAAAGCCATCGCATATACACTTTTTCCCCTTCGTTAGTCTGAAAGACCTTAAATTGTGGAGAGAAAAAAGTAGCTACCAAAGCACTGATTAATGAACAGTATAATGACGGGATTTCAAAAAAATATCCCAGACCGATACGCGTTACTGTAAAAATAGCAGCAAAGCACAAAAACATCACGATAAAAACTTTATTTTTCTTACTCATTATTCTTCTCTGTTTTGGAATTTTGTTCGTTTGCTACCTTCATACATTTCATATTTTACAAGGCGTGCTTCGAGTTTTCCATTAAACAACTTTATTTTTCTTGAAGGTTTCAGACCTACAAATTTCAGTGCTTCCAGATTTCCGGTAATAAACCATGCGTTGGTGTTCGAATAACTCTGCTTGAGAGTATCCCCTATTTCCCGATAAAATCGTTCCAGATCAATATCAAGACGTTCACCGTATGGCGGATTGAAAACCATATGAAGCGGGCCTTCCGTTTCTTTTTGGGTATCAAAAAAGTTCTGTTGAGAAACTTTTATATACTCATCCAGATTGGCATTCTTTGCATTGTCTTTCGCTTTGATTACAGCAGAAGGAGCTTTGTCATACCCAATAATGTCATAATGAAATTCCTTTATCTTCTTGAGTAAAGAAGCTTCAATCTGATCAAAAAGGTCGTTGTCCCAGTCATTCCATCTTTCGAAAGCAAATTCTTTACGGTTGATATTTGCAGGTATATTACAGGCAATCATAGCTGCTTCTACTAAAAATGTACCTGAACCGCACATTGGGTCAAGAAAATGAGTGCTTCCATCCCATCCGGATAACAACAAAATACCAGCTGCCAAAACTTCATTTATAGGCGCAATATTAGTCGCGGTGCGATACCCCCTGTGGTGTAATGACGCTCCTGAAGTGTCCAGTGAAACAGAACAGTCATCTTTCTGAATATGAACATTGATTCTTACATCCGGATAATCTTTATCAATATTTGGGCGCTTGTCAAATGCTTCCCGAAACTGATCTACAATAGCATCTTTACTTTTCAATGCCACAAATTGCGAATGGTTGAAATGATCCGAATTAACCGTTACATCTACAACAAAACTTTGATTTACATTAAAAATAGTACTCCAGTCAATACTTTGAATACCATTATACAGGCTTTGTTCATTATAAGCCTTAAACTGTTTGATAGGTTTAAGTATTTTCAAAGCACTTCTAAGCGCAAGATTAGCTTTATACATAAAACCCTTATCACCATAAAAGCTTACCATACGTACACCCTGCTCAACATTTTGTGCTCCTAACTGATATAATTCTTTTGCCAGAATTTCTTCAAATCCGAAGAAAGTTTTAGCAATCATTTTAAAGTTTTCCATATAATTATTTCCGTATTTCGGAGGATCGTATTTTTTAATATCGAAATTTCAACAAAAATAGATTAATTTTGTTAGCTATAAAAATTTTAAACACTCCCATGCAAAAAGATACAAACACCTGGTATGCATCCTGGTTTGATACTCCTTACTATCATATATTATATAAAGACAGGGATTATGAAGAAGCACAGGTATTTATTGACAATATAACCAAATATTTAAACCTGCCAGAAAACGCCAAAGTACTTGACCTTGCTTGCGGTCGCGGACGTCATTCAATATATCTGAACAAATTGGGATATGATGTTGTAGGAGCTGATTTATCTAAAAATAGTATTAAATATGCCTCTCAATTTGAAAATGAGCATTTAAAATTCATAGAACACGATATGCGACAGCCTTTGGAAGAAAAGTTTGACGCTATCTTTAACCTATTCACCAGTTTTGGATATTTCCCTGAGGAAAAAGACAATCTTACCACATTAAAAGCAATTCATGAAAGCCTTACAGAATATGGCTTTGCTGTATTAGACTTTATGAATGTACACAAAGTGATCGGACAGCTGAATCCGACAGAAACAAAAACAGTAGACGGCATTGTTTTTTATATTACGCGTTCCTATCAGGATGGTTTTATTTTAAAAAACATCAAATTCAACGACAATGGTCAGGATTTTGATTTCACAGAAAAAGTAAAAGCATTGACCTTACAGGATTTTGAAGCATTGATGGAACAAGCCGGTATCTATTTATTGGAAGTTTTTGGCGATTATAAACTGAATCGATACTATGAAAAAGAATCTGACCGTTTAATCATGCTTTTTAAATAAATGATAACAATATACAGTATTCCGCTTATTGCTGTACTTTTAGGGTATATGTTAGCTATTGTAATAAAACCGGCTAACAGACGAAACATTAAATTGCTGCTGGCTTTCAGCGGTTCTTTCTTATTGACACTTACCGTAACACATCTGTTACCTGAAATCTACTATCATGAAATTGAAAAAACAATTCAGATAACGCATCATCATACAACAGACTCAGAAACAGTTTCTCAGGAATCGCATATACACACCGAATCTGCTGTTCACCATACTGCTGATGCACACGATCATCACGATCATGGTTCTATGAAAAAGATCGGATTATTTATTATGCTCGGAATTGTATTTCAGATTCTCTTAGAGTTTTTCTCCAAAGGGGCTGAACATGGACATGTACACATTCATGAAAAGTTCAAAAAAATACCCTGGGCATTATTTCTTAGTTTGTGTCTGCATGCCTTACTGGAAGGAATGCCGCTGAGCCATCACCATAATCTGGCGTATGGAATTGCCATTCACCATTTCCCGATTGCTATCATTCTCACCCTATTTTTCTTACAGGCTGAGATGGCTAAGAAAGCGATCTTCTTTTTTATGATTTGCTTTGCGTTTATGACTCCTTTAGGAACTTATGCCTCACAGCATTTGTCTTTCCTATCTGATTATTACACAGAGATATCAGCTGTTGTCGTAGGAATTTTATTCCACATTTCTTCGACTATCATTTTTGAAAGCAGTGAAGGACATAAGTTCAACCTTGCTAAACTCATCGCCATCATTGCAGGTATTGTACTTGCTTATTTTATATAAAAAAAACTCTGATCAAAAGATCAGAGTTTTTTTTTAAAGACTATTTTTTATTTTTTATATACCTTCAATGCTGCTTCTATAATACGGGCAGATGTTATAAGATCTTCTTTCTTCAATACATAGGCAAGACGTACTTCATCCAAACCGACATTCGGAGTTGAATAGAATCCTGAAGCAGGTGCCAGCATTACTGTTTCTCCATTCAAATCAAAAGATTCCAAAAGCCATTTTGCAAAATCATCTGCATTCTCAACAGGCAGTTTGGCAATACAGTAAAAAGCTCCCTTAGGATTTGCCACTGTAACACCTTCAATAGCATTCAATGCATGTACAAGCGTATCTCTTCTGTCTTTATACTCCGTGATGACATCATCAAAATAAGATTGTGGAGTATCTAAAGCTGCTTCAGAAGCTATTTGTGCATAAGTAGGCGGTGATAATCGTGCCTGTGCAAATTTCATTGCTGCTGCCATAAAATCTTTGTTTTTAGACACTACACATCCGATACGGGCACCACACATACTAAAACGTTTGGAAACAGAATCTATCATGATCGCATTTTCAGCAATTTCAGGTTCATTCAATACTGAAAAATGCTGGTATCCGTCATAGGCAAACTCACGATACACTTCATCAGCAATCAAAAACAAATCATGTTTTTTTACCAATGCAGCCAATTGAGACAACTCTTCTTTAGAATATAAATATCCTGTAGGGTTTCCAGGATTACAGATCAAAATAGCTTTTGTTTTATCTGTAATCAATTTTTCAAAATCCGCTATAGGAGGTAAAGCAAAGCCTGTTTCAATTCCTGAAATAACCGGAACTACTTTTACCCCTGATGCCGTTGAAAATCCATTGTAATTGGCATAAAATGGCTCCGGAATAATAATTTCATCACCCTGATCCATTGTACTACCCATAGCAAACATCAAAGCTTCTGATCCTCCCGTAGTAATGATAATATCTTCAGTATTTACAGGTAATCCCTGCTTTTGATAATAAGCAGCCAACTTATTTCTATACGATTCAAAACCCGCAGAATGACTGTATTCAAGAACTTCAATATCGGCATTCTTGACAGCATTTAAAGCAACTTCAGGCGTTTTGATATCGGGTTGACCGATATTAAGATGGTAAACTTTTGTTCCTCTCTTCTTAGCTGCCTCTGCAAAAGGAACAAGCTTACGGATAGGAGACTCAGGCATTTGTTGCCCTTTTTTAGATATTTTCGGCATAATTAATTGATGTTTTTACACAATTGTTACATATTCAATTTTAAAAAGAAAACTTTCTAAAATTTCAGTTACAAATTTATAAAATTCCTATGGACTTGCAATCATTAATTATTCGTTAAAATACCCGCACTACACCTATAAATAAGTATTTTTGTGGAATTTTAATATCAAGTACACTACTAAAATAAAGTATTTTATGAGTAAGATTTTCTCTTTTTTGTCCTCCACTCGTTTGATGGCGGTTTTATTCATTGTTTTTGCAGCCGCAATGGGTATAGCCACATTCATTGAAAACGAATATAATACAGATACTGCACGAATATTAGTGTATAACACCAAATGGTTTGAATTTATTATGCTGATATTCGTTTTTAATTTTATCGGTAATATTAAACGCTATCAGCTTCATAAAAAAGAAAAATGGGCAACCCTGATACTTCACCTTTCCTTTATTCTTATCATTGCAGGTGCCTTCATCACAAGATACATCAGCTTTGAAGGTGTAATGCCTATCAGAGAAGGAGAAACAGCATCACAGATTTATTCTGACAGAACGTTTCTTACGGTATTGGTGGATGGAGAAATCGATGGAGAAATGAAAAGACTTACTTTTGAAGATCAGCATTTGTTTTCGGGTGCGCTTGAAAAAGACAATCTCATCAGTTCATTTGCCAGCAATCACTTCAAAATCAAAAACGATTTTAACAAGATCCCTTTTGAAGTGGAATTCAAAGAATTTATTATGAATGCTACGGAAGAAATAGTAGAAGATCCCAACGGAAAAAGTTTATTGAAAATCGTAGAATCAGAACACGGAGAACGTCATGAACACTTTATTGAAGAGGGTACTGTAGAAAGCATTCACGGAACTCTGTTTTCCTATAACCAACCTACTAACGGAGCCATCAACATAACCTCAAAAGACGGCAAGTTTTATATCAATACCCCTTTTGAAGGTAATTATATGCGTATGATTGATCAGCATCAGGGTGAAGTAACAAAAGATACAGAACAGGAATTTAACTTCCGTTCTATGTACAATCTCGGCGGGGCACAATTTGTAGCTGATCGTCCGATCACAGGAAAAAAAGTATTAAAATCAAATAACAACTACAAAGATCAGCAAACTGATGATGCTTTGGTATTATCGGTACGTACAGATGGTAAAGAACAGGAAGTCGTATTGATGGGAAGTAAAGGTAAAATGGGCGTTCCTCAATCTTTCAAATTAGGACAACTTGAGTTTACTTTAATGTATGGTTCTAAAATATACACCACACCTTTCCAGATAAAACTAAATGATTTTATTGCAGAAAGATATCCCGGAACAGAAAAAAGCTATAAATCTTTTGAGAGCCAGGTAACGGTAATTGCTCCTTCTGAAACATTTGATGCCCGTATTTATATGAACAATGTCTTAGACTATGAAGGCTATCGCTTTTTTCAGGCAATGTTTGATCCGGATGAAAAGGGTACTATTCTATCCGTAAACCACGATTTTTACGGAACATGGACTACATATATTGGTTATACCTTATTATATATTGCGATGTTAGCTATTTTATTTACTAAAAACACGCGTTTTAGCGAATTAAAAAATAAACTGAATAAAGTAAGAAAGAAAAAAGCAGCACTTATGACTTTGCTGCTGCTGATGATCTCTTTCTCAGGTTTTGCTCAGCATTCACACAACGCTCCTACCCCTGAACAAATTGATTCTTTATTATCAAAGATTAAAATTTCACAGGCACATGCCGATGCTTTTGGAAAAATCATCATACAGGATGCAGGCGGACGTATGAAACCGATCAATACATTTTCTTCTGAACTCTTAAGAAAAGTAAGTAAAGCAGACCACTACAAAGACTTTGACTCTGATCAGGTTATGTTGTCAATGGTTCAATATCCTACGCTCTGGTATAATGTACCCATCATTAATCTTAAAAAAGGGAATGACAGTCTCCGAAAGGTAATCGGAGTTCCTGTAGATGCAAAATTTGCATCATTAATCAATTTCTTTGATGAAAAAGGTAACTATAAGTTAGGTAAATATTTAGATGAAGCCAATCATGCTGCAGTAAAAAATCAATTTCAAAAAGATTTTATTGAAGTAGATAAACGTGTTATATTACTTCATCAGGCACTTTCAGGAAGCATTTTAAAGATATTTCCAATTCCCGGAGATCCAAACAACAAATGGATTTCTTATCTTGAATTAAACGATGCCAACCTTAAGGGAATGGATTCCCTGTACACGAAAAATGTACTCCCATTATATATTTCTGCATTACTTCAGGCAACTGATAACAACAATTATAAAGGTGCTGACGAATTATTAGAATCGATCAATAACTATCAGCACAAATTCGGAAAAGAGGTAATGCCTTCTGATACACATATCAAAGCGGAAGTATTGTACAACAAATATGATATCTTCAAAAACCTGTTTTCATTATATATGTATGCTTCTGTATTACTATTTTTCGTAGTCATCATCCGTATATTCAAAGTAAACAGATTTTTAAACATCACTACAAAAGTATTTATCGTTCTCACGGTACTTCTTTTTGTACTGCATACCTTAGGTCTTGTAGCCCGTTGGTATATTTCGGGTCATGCACCTTGGTCAGACGCTTATGAATCGATGATTTACGTGAGTTGGGCAACCATGCTGTTCGGATTAATTTTTGGAAGAAAATCAGAACTTACAATTGCTTCCACAGCCTTTGTTGCCGGAATGATATTGATGGTAGCACACTGGAACTGGTTAGACCCGGCCATTGCCAATTTGCAACCGGTACTGGACTCCTACTGGCTTATGATTCACGTAGCCGTTATTGTAGCCAGCTACGGTCCGTTTGCTTTGGGAATGATATTGGGAATAGTAGCATTATTACTCATGATTTTCACTACAAAAGACAATAAATCAAAACTGGATCTGAGCATTAAGGAAATCACGTATATCAACGAAATGGCACTGACAGTGGGCTTAGTTCTGCTCACAATTGGTAACTTCCTTGGCGGACAGTGGGCTAATGAAAGTTGGGGACGCTATTGGGGGTGGGATCCTAAAGAAACATGGGCATTGATCAGCATCATGGTGTATGCATTTGTAATACATATGCGTTTTGTTCCGGCATTACGCGGTACATGGATTTACAACTTCTTTTCTATCCTCGCTTTCTATGCTATTTTAATGACCTATTTCGGCGTTAACTTCTATCTGTCCGGATTACACTCTTATGCAAGCGGTGATCAGGTAGTCACCCCATCATTTATATGGTGGTCTGTAGGAAGTATTTTTCTGATAGCCTTTATCGCTTTCTTTAAATACCGAAAATATTATAAAAAATAAAACAATAAAAAAGCTTTCCGAATGGAAAGCTTTTTTATTTGACACCATTAACAGTCTCATTATTACAAATTTTATCTTGCTTCAGAATACTTTAAAATGACAAAATGACGTTCTATAATAATAGAAAAACAGATATAGAATCTTAACATTATTTTTAAAGATGCTTCGTTTCTTGTTTTGTAATTTTATAAAAAAGTAAGAGATGAAATATCTATTAATTATCGGCAGCTTATTCTTATTTAACTGTTACGATGCAAATCAGACAAAGATGAACAAAGACAAAACAAATGATTCAGAAATGGTGTCTAACGAAAACACTATTTACAACTTTAAAGTTGAAGATATTCAAGGAAATACTTTTGATCTGAACTCCTTAAAAGGAAAAAAAGTGATGATTGTCAATACGGCTTCCGAATGCGGACTTACTCCTCAATTTGAACAGTTGCAAAGTCTGTATACTGAGTACAAAGACAAAAATTTTGTCATCATCGGTTTTCCATCAAATGACTTTATGGGACAGGATCCCGGAAGCAATCAGGAAATTGCTGCTTTTTGTCAGGCCAATTACGGAGTTACATTTCCTATGATGGCTAAAATTAAAGTAAAAGGCAAAGACATCCATCCTCTCTTTAAATACTTAACCACCAAATCAGAAAATGGCTTAGGGGATTTTACGGTAGAATGGAATTTTCAGAAATTTTTAATCAATGAAAAAGGTCAGTTAGAAAAAGTAATCAGCCCGAGAACTTTACCGACAGATGCGGAAATTAAAGATTGGATCAAAGCAAAATAGCATTTTATCATTTCATTTTACAAGCTTTGTTCGTACCTTTGAGTAACAAATGGTACTACAAATGATACATCCCGAAATCCCTTTAGCGCAAAGCATTATTCAGATTGCTAAAGCAAAAGGACTCAATACTATAATCATATCACCAGGATCGAGAAATGCCCCGTTGACCATAGGGTTTTCTTCCGATCCTTTTTTTAATTGTTATAGTATAGCAGATGAAAGATGTGCTGCTTTTTTTGGTTTGGGCATAGCACAGCAAACCCTTACCCCTGCCATTTTAGTTTGCACGTCAGGTTCTGCTCTCTTAAATTATTATCCGGCAGTTGCAGAAGCTTTTTACAGCCAGATTCCCTTGATTGTAATTTCTGCTGATCGACCGACTGATAAAATTGATATCGGAGACGGACAAACGATTCGTCAGCGAAATGTTTATCACAATCACAGCCTGTATAATGCCAACCTTACAGAAGAAGCATCGGCTTCCAATGACTTGCTTATTCAGAATGCCATATCTGTAGCAATCAACAAAAAAGGACCGGTTCATATCAATGCACCATTCGAGGAACCTTTATACAACACTTTAGCAGAAAATACCTACACACCTGCTCTTGTTCATATAGAAAAAACAGCTTTGCCTTCCGTTGATTTTACATCTTTTAAAGAGTTGTGGAACAACACTCCTAAAAAATTAGTCCTCATTGGTGTTGAGAATCCGGGCTTTATGGATGAGGAAATAATTAACCTTCTTGGTAATGACCCTTCAGTGGTTGTAATGACAGAAGTAACTTCTAACCTACATCATCCTAACTTTGTATCTACCATTGATACACTGATCACGTCTTTTAATGAAGATGATTTCAAAAAACTACAACCAGATTTGCTGATCACAACAGGTGGAATGGTGGTTTCAAAACGCATTAAAGCGTTCCTGAGAAAATATAAACCAAAAGCACATTGGCATGTTGATGAATTGAGAGCTTATGATACTTTTCAGGCGCTCAATGCGCATATTAAAGCAGATCCCAATCTGTTTTTTAAAGCAATGTATGCCTCATCAGAAGAGATTAACAGCCCCTACCAATCCTGGGTACTTACCCTTATGGAAAGCAGAAAAAAAGGACACCAAAAATATTTGGAAAACATCGTTTTCTCTGATTTTAAAGCATTTAATATCATTTGGAAACACCTTCCGGGCCATCTGCAACTGCAAATAAGCAACAGTGCTTCTATCCGTTATGCACAACTTTTTGACACAAAACCCTCAATCCGTGTATTTTGTAACCGTGGAACCAGCGGTATTGACGGAAGTACTTCTACCGCCATAGGAGCTGCTGTGGTGAGTAAAGAGCCTACCGTACTCATTACAGGAGATATTGGTTTTTTATATGATAGCAACGCTCTCTGGAACAATTATACGCCAAAGGATTTTAAAATTATTCTCATCAACAATGGTGGCGGTGGTATCTTCAGAATTCTTCCGGGTCATCAGGAACAGGCTGTTTTCAATACTTATTTCGAAACCGAGCACCAATTGGATGCTTCGCATCTTGCAAAAATGTTTGGCTATGAATATTATACAGCTACAGATGAGCAAACACTGGAAAAATCACTTTCCAGACTCTTTTCAGAAGAAAGCACACGCCCTGCTATATTGGAAATTTTTACTCCCACCAAAATAAATCAGGACATTCTCAAAGAGTATTTTAAAGTTTTTTAATATCACCTGAACAAGGATTTTTTTCTATCTTTAAATAAAAAACATTTTGTTATGAGTAAAAGAACCGGATTAATTGAAAAATATGCAGCTGACTTAAAAGATAAGTGTGGTGTAACAGCAGATATGGAATTATTGGAAAAAGTAACCATTGGTTGCGGTCCGTCGATCTATAACAAAGATTCATCCGTTGTTTCCGGTTCCAGTAAAGAGGAATTACAAACCGTAAAAAATAATTTTCTCATAAAAAAATTAGGACTCAAAGATGATAAAACTCTGGAAGAAGGTCTGTCTAAAGTTATGCAACAATATGGTCATTCTAACAAAAACAAACATCGGGCAGTTGTTTATTACCTGCTGACAAAACACTTTAAAAAAGAACATATTTATAATAAGAAATAATTTTAAAAGGCTGTTAAACACAGTCTTTTCATCTTCAATATCGCTGTAAAAAATTTTATATGAAAAAAATAGTATTGCCTTTAGTATTTATCACATTGTTTAGCTGTACAGGTCTTCAACAAATAGCAAATCAGATACCGGAATTGTCGTCAGCAACAGGTGCCGGACAAACACAAATCGCAAACGGACTCAAAGAAGCCTTAAAGCAGGGAGTCGATAAACAAGTGAGTAAGCTCACTAAAACAGATGGCTTTTTTGGTAATCCTCTTGTAAAAATAGGATTGCCGCCAGAGCTAGAAAAAGTAGAAAAGGGACTTCGTACAGCAGGCTTGGGCAATCTGGCTGACGAAGGTATAAAAGCACTTAACAGAGCAGCAGAAGATGCTGTAAAAGAAGCAACACCTATATTTATTAATGCCATAACCAGTATGACCATAGCTGATGCAAGCAACATACTCATGGGCAATAAAAATGCTGCAACTCAATACTTAGAAAAAAACACCAGTACATCTTTGTATACAAAATTTAATCCGGTTATTAAACAATCTTTCAATAAAGTGGGTGCTGATAAAATATGGAAAAATCTTATTAATAATTACAACACCTTACCTATGGTAAAAAAAGTTAATCCCGATCTGACAGATTATGTTACTAAAGAAGCATTAAACGGTGTTTTTATGATGATTGAAAAAGAAGAATTAAACATTCGAAATAATGTTTCTGCCCGATCAACCGATGTATTGAAATCGGTATTTGCACTGCAGGATAAAAAATAAAATTTTAACACTGACTCTCAATATTTTATATTAATTTTATAAGAAATAAAGATTTCATTATTATTTAGGGTTAGTTATGAAATTTTAAAAAAATGGCTGTCTATTCTATAGACAGCCATAATTTTTTACACTACTCAATTCATTTGATGTTTTTTAATTCGAATCAATGGTAATAGATGCCATAAAAACGGATAAAATACTGTACGATAAAAAAATTGTAATGTATAATTCTCTTTAAAACATATAACTGCTTCTGAGACAACCCATTTAATAAAATATGTGAAATTTTTCCCTCCTGACCTATTATATAGACAACAGTTAATAAACCGGATATTGGGTTAGTGGAATAATTTTACTATCTTTAAAATAAAAAATAAGTTATGGATACACACAAAAAAATATTCTCAGGAAGCGAAATTACTGCTTTAGCAGTTAAAAATATTTTGGAAGAAAACAATGTTGAGTACATTGAAAGAAATGACATTCAGTCTGCTATACGATCCGGATTCGGTTCGGCAGATCAGGCCGTACACATCTTTGTATTGGAAAAAGATTTAGAAAGATCACGTATTCTACTCTCTGATTTTGAATTGATCTTCGAAAGTGAGGAAAACGAAGAATAGCAAAATATTTATAGATCAGCAGAACAAGTGAATTAATTTTACAATGACAGCAGAAATCATTAATTTTGAAGCTTGATCTGATATTTACACAATTCAAAAAATATTAATAAAAGTAACAACAATGATTATTAAACCAAGAACCAGAGGTTTTATATGTTTAACTTCTCATCCTGAAGGAACATTACAAAACATCAAAAATCAAATCGATTACGTAAAATCAAAAGGGAAAATTAAAAATGGACCGAAAAAAGTATTAGTAATCGGTGCATCAACAGGTTTTGGTATTGCTTCACGTATCACAGCCGCTTTTGGTTCTGATGCTGCCACTATTGGTGTGTTTTTTGAAAAACCTGCTGCTGAGGGCAAACCGGGAACAGCTGGCTGGTATAATTCTGCTGCTTTTGAAAAAGAAGCACATGCGAGTGGTTTATATGCAAAATCAATCAATGGAGATGCATTCTCTGATGAAATAAAAAAACAAACTATTGATTTAATAAAAAAAGATCTTGGACAGATTGATCTTGTAGTTTACAGTCTGGCTTCACCGCGTAGAACACATCCTAAAACAGGAGTAAATTATGCATCAGTACTAAAGCCAATCGGACAGCCTTTTACAAATAAAACAGTAGATTTCCATACGGGTGTTGTTTCTGATATCACGATTAATCCTGTAGACAATGATGAAGATATCCAAAATACTATTGCCGTTATGGGGGGTGAAGACTGGAAATTCTGGATGGAAGATTTGAAAGAAGCTGGTGTTTTAGCCGAAGGTGTAAAAACGGTAGCTTATTCTTACATAGGACCTGAACTTACCTACCCTATTTACAGAAACGGAACTATTGGTCAGGCAAAAGATGATTTGGAGGCTACTGTTACAACCATCAATAAGTTGTTAGAAGATTTGAACGGAATTTCTTACGTTTCAGTAAACAAGGCCTTAGTAACACAATCCAGCTCAGCAATTCCAGTGGTACCATTGTATATTTCTCTTCTATATAAAGTGATGAAAGAAAAAGGCATTCACGAAGGTTGTATCGAACAAATGCAGCGTCTGTTTGCAGAATCGCTATACAGTGGTGAAAAAATAGCACTTGATGAAAAAGGCAGAATTCGAATCGATGATCTTGAAATGCGTGAAGATGTACAGAAAGAAGTAGCAGCTTTATGGGAGCAGGCAACAACGGAAAATCTTGAAGCAATCTCCGATATTGAAGGATATAGAAATGATTTCTTTAATTTATTTGGTTTTAACTTTGACGAAATTGACTATGACAAAGACACTAACGAGTTAGTCAATGTCGATAGCATACAATAATATAAAGCACCTTTACGGTGCTTTTTTTAACTTCATGAAACGGAAAAATGGCAATAGATAAAAGGCAGCAATTAAGAAAACATAAATTTATAGCAACGGGGTTATTTGTTGTAATGGTTATTACCTATTTTTTAATGGTATATGGAATCAAATACTCAGATGCCGCGTGGATGCATTATGTAAAAGCTTTTTCTGAAGCCGGAATGGTAGGTGCTCTTGCAGACTGGTTTGCGGTTACCGCATTATTCAGATATCCTTTGGGAATAAAAATACCCCATACCAACCTGATTGAAAACAGTAAAAATGCTATCGGGGATAATCTCGGAACTTTTGTTACTGAAAATTTCCTTACGCCAGGTACTATCCGCCCTTATATCAACAAATTAAATGTTGCGGATTTCATTTCTGACTGGCTCAATCAGCCCAAAAACAAGTTATTGATTACAACGGAAATCAACCGTCTTCTATCAGGTATTTTATATAAAATGGATGATGAAATGATCAGCAACCTATTTGCAAAAAAAGGTAAAGAAGCTATTGACAATCTTCCATTTGAAGTTTTTGCCTCCAAAGGCCTTGAATATATAATAGAAAATAACGAACACAATAAGCTTATCAACCTTATCATACCTGAAGCAAAAAGCTATATAGAAAATAACCGGGGAGCCATCTATGATAAAGTAGTGGAAAAACAACCGCTTTTAGGATTGATCGGAGGAAAATCTGTCACCAATCAATTAATTTCAGGAATCACTTCTTTTTTAAAGGACGTCGAAGAAAATGAAGCCCATGAGATTCGAGATGAAATTACCCGTAAACTATTTGAAGTTTCTGAAGAATTACGAACAAGCGACGAATGGAAACAGAAATTCACTTCCCTTAAAAATGAATTTATTTCTATGGAAAAAATTCAAAATTACGCTAATGATGCCTGGCTTAATCTAAAAAAAGAGATCATTCTCAATTTGGAAAACAAAACATCCGTACTCAATACCTACATTGAAAAAAACATCGATGAACTTGCTAATAATTTGTCCACAGATCAGCAATGGAAAGATAAAATAAACAGTTTTGTAAAACAATTCGTTTATAAATTAGCATTGCGAAATAGTAAAGAAGTAGGAACTATCATCAGTACTACTGTAGAAAATTGGGATGGTAAGGAATTGAGTGAAAAACTCGAACTCGAAGTAGGAAAAGATCTTCAGTATATACGTATTAACGGAACTATCGTTGGTGGTTTGGTAGGTCTTATTATTTATATTGTTACCGAATTTATCTTTTCCTAAAAGGAAGCTTCCTGTCTCATAAATTTCTGATTTAAAGCATTTATAGAAACCATAAATTCACCATAGTTAAAGACAAAAAATGTTAATATCAGGCTAATATTACGTACATTTATGTTATATGTACTTTAAAATAAAGACAATATGAACTTAAAACATATAACATTAGCCTTTATTCTGGCATTTGTTTACAGCTGTAAGCATACACAAAATCAATTGACAGCAGATGCTATATATTATGGTGGTCCTATTCTTACAATGGAGGATGATGTTCCGTCTGTTGAAGCTTTGGTAATAAAAGATGGAAAAATTCTCTATACCGGAACTCAATCTGAAGCAGAAAAATACACGGATAACAATACCGAAAAACACAATCTTCAAGGAAAAACATTGCTACCTGGTTTTATAGATGCTCATGGCCATCTTACTTCCAAAGCTGGCATGGAAATGGCTATTGATCTTTCTCCAAGTCCATACGGAACCGTAAATTCAATTCCGGATTTGCAACAAACATTAAAAAAATACATTACAGATCATAAAATACCGGCAGAACAGCCTATCATCGGTAACGGTTATGATGATGCAATTATGATTGAACATAAACATCCAACACGGGATGAATTAGATGCAGTGAGTACTACAAATCCGATAATTGTGCTACATGCTTCAGGTCATGCCAGTGTTGTGAATACAGCTATGCTTCGTTTATTAGGAATCAATGAAGATGTAAAAGATCCTGAAGGAGGTCATTATGGCAGAGATAAAAACACAGGAAAACTCAATGGTAAACTGGAAGAAAATGCCAATTTTTCAGCTTTGTTAGTATTGATGAAAAAGATAGCCCCAGAAAAAGAAGGAGATAAAAAAGATAATACTCAAGCTCTCAAAAACCTCATGAAAGCACAGGAAGAATGGCTGAGTTATGGGCAAACAACCATTTGTGACGGAAGAACGATGGGCGAAAATGTCGCTTTATTGAAAGAAGCAGCTGCTAAAGATTTATTGATAGCCGATGTTATTTATTTTCCTGATTTTGAAAATTTCAAATCCGAATTTGAAAATCTTAAACCGGATTATATGCACTATCATAAGCGTTTGAAACTCGGTGGGTTTAAATTTTCTAACGATGGATCTCCGCAAGGCAAAACAGCCTGGCTGACCATGCCCTATTTGATCCCTCCGGAAGGGCAAAAAAAAGATTATAAAGGATTTCCCATATTTACTGACGATGTATTATATGCTGATCTAAAAATACTGTTTGAGAATAATGTTACCGCTCAACTACATGTAAATGGAGATGCTGCGATTGATCAAGCCATACGCGTGATACAAAAGCTTAAAGATGAGGGTATATATAAACCAGAGTTAAGGGCAACCCTCATACATGTTCAGAACAGTCGCCCGGATCACATACAGAAAATTAAAAACCTCGGGGTTATTCCTTCTTATTTTTCAAGTCATGTCTATCTATGGGGAGACTGGCATCTCACCAGCGTATTTGGTCCTGAACGTGCAGCCTTTATAAGCCCGGCAAATTCTGCTAAAAAAGCCGGAATACTTTTTACCATGCATCATGATGCTCCTGTAACACCACCCGATCTCCTCACGGGTATTTATGCTGCAGTTAATAGAAAATCACGCAGTGGTAAGATTCTTGGACCTGATGAAAGAATTACACCTCTTGATGCGTTAAAAGCAATTACAATCAATGCTGCCTATCAATATCATGAAGAAGACCGAAAAGGCTCTCTGAAAGCAGGCAAATTAGCAGACATGGTGATTCTTGACAAAAATCCTTTGACCATAGCTCCGGAAAACATTAAAGATATTCTCGTTCTGGAAACGATTAAAGAAGGTAAATCAGTCTATAAAAGAAAATAGTAAATTGATATTTTTTAAGAAAATCTAAACCGATGAAGCTAAAAAAAACCGAAAACATAGTTTTCGGTTTTTATCTTTTAATGTGAAATATTTTTTACGTCTTCCGGATTGTGTTTATGCTTGAACATAAAAGCAAATAATATTGCTATAACGAGAGCATACGCAGCGAACGTAAGCCATATATTATGCCAGTCTTTCATAAAAACTTCTTTGCTAAATATGCCGTCAGCATTTACAGTAATATTGTTATTTTTCAAAAAGTCTAAAAACACATTATTAGTAATATCTGTATCAAGATATTGAGCAAGATCTGTTGTATTATTAAACGTTTTAATAAAATACTTATCAATAGCCCATCCGGCAGTCATGCTTCCGAATATAGCTCCGAAACCATTCGTCATCATCATAAAAAGTCCCTGCGCAGAAGCTCTGATTTTGGAGTCAGTATTGGTCTCTACAAACAGAGAACCAGAAATATTAAAAAAGTCAAATGCCATTCCATAAACGATGCAGGATAATACAATCATCCATAATCCCCCCATAGGATCGCCGTATGCAAACAGTCCAAAACGAAGAACCCATGCCAGCATACTGATGAGCATAACCTGTTTGATTCCAAATTTCTTTAAGAAAAAAGGAATCGCTAAAATGAATAAGGTTTCTGATATCTGAGAAATTGACAAAATAATACCCGAATACTCCACTACAAAAGAATCTGCATATTTTGGAAAGTGCTTAAATTCATCCAGAAACACATCCCCATAAGCATTCGTCAACTGTAACGCCCCCCCTAAAAACATGGAAAAAATAAAAAACAAAGCCATTTTATAATTACCGAATAATTTAAAAGCTTCAAGTCCGAACGTTTCTACAAATGTTTTGGTTGATTTCTGTATTTTCTGAGGCGGGCACTTAGGCAATGTCAGAGAAAACAAAGCCAGTAAAATAGCTGCTGCTCCTGCGATATAAAACTGATATTCCGTAGCCTTACTTCCGCTGAGATTGGTTGTCCACATCGCTACAATAAAACCAATGGTTCCCCAGACTCTGATCGGAGGGAAGTCTTTGATAACATCCTTGCCGTTAACTTTGAGTGAATAATAAGAAATGGAATTATTTAAAGACATGGTAGGCATATAAAAGCACATGGCCAGTAACATAACAGAAATAAAAGAAGTTGGAGTTCCAATACTGCCCAAACTAAACAGAGTTACAGCATAAAGTATGTGTAAAAGTGCATATAATTTTTCTGCATTGACCCAACGGTCGGCAATAATTCCCATAATAGTAGGCATAAAAATGGAAGCAATTCCCATAGTGCTGAACACCAACCCAAATTGAGTACCGTCCCAATGCTTTGTATTGAACCAAAAATTGGCAATGGTTGTTAACCAGGCTCCCCAAACAAAAAACTGAAGAAAAACGGTTACTTTTAATTTATTCTTAATATCCATCTAGGTAATTTTAAAAAGAGTGTAAAAATATCAATATTAATTGACGTTTTCAAACAAAAAAAGAAGCTTTGAAAAAAGCTCCCTAAAAGGTTATTTTAAGTGTTGGTTAACTAAATCCAGTACGCGCATAAATTGTTCCTCTCGTGTTAGGTGAGAATTATCCAATTCTATGGCATCATCCGCTTTTATCAGAGGAGAATCTGATCTGGTGGTATCAATAGCATCTCTTGTGACCACATTTTCAAAAACAGCCTCAAAAGAAACATTTTCTCCTTTTGCGATTAATTCCTGATAGCGTCTTTCAGCTCTTATTTGAGGTGAAGCAGTCATAAATAATTTTAATTCTGCATTAGGAAACACAACCGTTCCAATATCTCTTCCATCCATCACTACTCCTTTTGTATCACCGAACTCCTGTTGCTGTTCTACCAGCTTTGAACGCACTTCAGATACTTCAGCAATCTGACTTACAAACTGAGAAACTTCTATAGTACGAATCTCGCGTTCTACATTTTTTTCATTAAGATACATTTCTGCATAACCAATTTCAGGATTGAAAACGAAATGTAAACGGATGTCTTTTAAAGAATCAACGAGTTTTTCTTTATCAAAAGAAGTGGTATTGATGAAATCATGCTGCATGGCATAGTAAGTAACAGCTCTGTACATGGCTCCTGTATCAACATAGGTATAGCCCAGATAGGCAGCTAATTGTTTTGCAAGCGTACTTTTTCCGGTTGATGAAAAACCGTCAATAGCAATCGTTATTTTTTTCAAAGTAGTAGTGTTTATTATATTACAATTTTACTGTAACGCCAAAAAGGCTTGTATTGGCTGCAATGGTATATCTCGAATAGGAATAATCAAATCTGAAGCGTTTGACACGAATTCCGAAACCTGCAGAAAATCCGGAAAAATGTCTGTTTTCCAATACTTTCATTTCTTCTCCTTTTCTAAAGTTATACGAAAGTCTCAGATTGAAATTTTTATCCGGAAAAAATTCTGTTCCTATGGTTACGTGCCGGATAAGGTTATTAAAGAAACTCACATTCTCTTCTGTTACATTTCCATCCAAATCTGTTTCAGATCTGTTGGGGTTAGAGAATGACACATCCCATTTCTGAAGGTTATCCAGTGTCAGATGCCAGCGAATGGGTACATTTTCTAACTTTTTAGAAATTCCTGCAATAACTTCAAACGGCAGTGATTCCCGCAGTTCGTTATAAGTTGTTATTTGAGTCCCAATATTTCTGAAAGAGATTCCTATATTCCAACCGGTGTCAGGATCAACATATAATCCTCCTATATCAGCAGCTGCCCCGAGAGAATTATAGGATTCCAAGGTTGAAGAAATTAATTTAAGATTGGTTCCGATATGAAAATTGGTTCCGTCAATATGATACGCATATCCGACAGATAGGGCTACATCATTTCCTGAAAAACTTCCTGTCTGAAATCCATTTTCATCGTATCCTTCAATAGAACCGTAATTAAGATATGTTACTCCTACATGAAAACTTCTTTCATTGTTAAAAGTTTTGGAATAAGATGCTGTACCAAAATTTACATCTCCGTAATATTTACCGTAGTTTAATGAGAAGCTGTTATCCATTTCACTGTTAATGGCAGCCGGATTGTATAGAGGTTGGTTTACATCACCGTCATAATTCGTAATATTGTTTCCTCCCAACGCTGCCTGACGCGGAGCTCCTATCAATGTCAGAAACTGATAGGCATGATTTCCCCCTACTTGAGTCCATCCAAATTGTGCAACGAAAAGAGCAGAAACCGATAATAATATTTTGCGCATGAAGAGGTGTTTTATTCCGTAACGAATATATTAATTTTTATATTGTCTGAAAAACAAAAAAGATACATTATTTCAAATGTATCTTTTTAAAAAACTTTGCTGTAAGGTGTTAGACCAGCTTTTTAGCATTTTTAACTTTCTGTGGAGTCAATGCCAGTTCAATTACTTCACTCATCCGATCAACATAATGGAATGTCAATCCGGTTAAATAAGCCGGTTTTATTTCGTCTACATCTTTTTTATTTTCTTTACACAGGATGATTTCTTTAATATTAGCTCTTTTGGCAGCCAGAATTTTTTCTTTAATTCCTCCTACCGGCAATACTTTTCCCCTTAGCGTTATCTCCCCTGTCATAGCAAGATTTTTCTTTACTTTTCGTTGTGTAAAGCTCGATAATATAGAGGTTAGCATCGCAATACCTGCAGACGGTCCGTCTTTAGGAGTTGCTCCTTCCGGTACGTGTACATGCACTTTATAATTTTCAAATATTTCTGCATTCAACCCGAATTGCTCTGAATTTGCTCTGATGTATTCCAATGCAATGGTTGCAGATTCTTTCATTACCGTTCCGAGGTTTCCTGTCATGGTAAGTGCTCCCTTTCCTTTCGAAATAATTGACTCTATATAAAGAATATCCCCTCCTACACGTGTCCATGCCAGACCTGTAACTACGCCTGCGGTTTCATTATTCTCATATTTGTCATACTCAAAACGGGGTGTACCCAGAATTTTTATGATATCGGCTTCTGTTATTTTTTCATTATAAGATTCCTCCAGTACCACTGCCTTGGCGATTCCCCTAACAAGAGTAGCGAGCTGTTTATCAAGCCTGCGGACACCGGATTCACGTGTGTAATTGGCAATGATGAATTCCATTTGCTTTTTATCAATACTGATCGCCTTTGAATCCAATCCGTGTTCTTTTAATTGTTTAGGCAATAAATGCTTTCTTCCGATTTCAACTTTTTCTTCTATGGTATAGCCATTCATTTCAATCACTTCCATACGATCCAAAAGTGCCGGCTGTATAGTATTGAGACTGTTTGAAGTTGCAATGAACATAACTTTGGAAAGATCGTACCCCATTTCTAAAAAGTTATCATAAAACTCATGGTTTTGTTCCGGATCCAATACTTCAAGCATCGCAGAAGACGGATCACCGTTATGCGAACTGGAAAGTTTATCAATCTCATCTAAAAGAAACACCGGATTCGATGTTTTTGCTTTTTTAATGGACTGTATAATTCTTCCCGGCATAGCTCCAATGTACGTTTTTCTATGTCCTCTGATTTCTGCTTCATCGCGAAGTCCTCCCAAAGAAATTCTCACATATTCTCTTCCTAAAGATTGTGCTATCGACTTTCCGATTGAAGTTTTACCTACACCGGGAGGTCCGTATAAACACAAAATAGGTGCTTTCATGTCATTTCGCAGTTTGAGAACGGCCATGTGCTCAATAATTCTCTTTTTGACGTCTTCTAACCCAAAATGATCTTTGTCTAATATCTTCTGAGCAGACTTTAAATCAAATTTATCTTTGGAATATTCATTCCATGGCAATTCAAGCAAAAGTTCCAGATAATTTCTCTGAATTGAAAAGTCAGGGGATTGCGGGTTCATACGTTGCAACTTTGACAATTCTTTTTCAAATTGTTCTTTCACTTTGGCATCCCACTTTTTCTTAGCTCCTTTGTTTTTTAGCTCTTCTATTTCCTGCTCATTAGAAACACCTCCAAGTTCTTCCTGAATGGTTTTTATCTGTTGGTTTAAGAAGTATTCCCTTTGCTGTTGATCTAAATCTACACGAACTTTTGTTTGAATATCATTTTTCAATACCAGTTTCTGATATTCCAAATTGAGTTTCTGAAGAGTATTCAGTGCCCGTGTTTTCAAATCATTAATTTCTAACAATTGTTGCTTTTCCTCAACTGTGAGATTCATATTTGAGGAAACAAAATTGATCAGAAACCAATCACTCTCTATATTTTTAATAGCAAATCCAGCTTCTGAAGGCAGAGAAGGATTTTCATTGATAATCTGTAAAGAAACATCTTTCAGTGATTCGACAATAATTTTAAACTCCTTATCATCTTTATCTGCCCTTGTTTCCGGAACTTCAGAAATAGTTGCTTTGAGATAGGGTTCTGATTGTGTAATTTCTTCTACCTGAAAACGCTTTTGTCCCTGAAGAATGACTGTGATATTCCCATCAGGTAGTTTCAGTACTTTGAGAATTTTTGCTACTGTTCCGATTTTATGAATATCTTCAAGTTCCGGATTTTCAGTATTTTCATTGATTTGTGCTACTACACCAATAACTTTATTGGAAGCATTTGCATCATTGATTAATTTTATTGATTTATCTCTTCCTGCGGTAATCGGAATAACAACTCCCGGAAATAAAACCATATTGCGCAAAGGCAATATTGCTATATCAACAGGTAATTTTTCCTTATTCATATCTTCTTCATCCTGAGCAGATAAAAGAGGAATAAATTCAGAATTACCATCTAATTCCTGTAAAGATAAATTGTCAAGTGAAATTATTTTTTCTTGTGCCATATTGTTTTCGGACAATTTGTCATAATCTTTGCTTACATGATTTATAAAAACACCTTGTAATTATACAACAAATTGATTTTAAATGTTTTAAAAGATATACTTATATATAACATAACAAATAAGTCAATCTTTGTGCCATAAAAAAATCCCGACATGCTATCGGGATTTCTACTTTATATTATTTTTTGATGATCTAATTGGATGTTTGGTATTTCACATATTCAAAATATCCGTTTTCAATTTTGATAGGTGACGGAACCGGATTCAATGGCAATCCGTTAACTTCTTTCGGAGGATTCATAGTGTATGAAAAAGTACCTTCAAAATATTGTGCATTAACATTAATAGTATTGACTACCAATGACCCCATATCTGTTATGGTTTCAACATTTTGTGTACTGTATTCCCATGTAAGATCTCTATCCTTAAATGTAGCATAGGTATATTGCAATTGATTGATAGGTACCGGATTCTGAGGATCTATCAAAGATGTATAGTTGGTAGGATAAAATCCTGTAGCCAGTTTTGTCATTTTAATCTTTAAAACAACAGGTGAGAAATCAGTATTTACATCTTTAATTGTTGCCTGAAGCGTAATAAAATTTCCTTCCAGAAATACTTTAACATCGTCTCCTTTTGCAATCCGCGTAATACCGTTTAATTGAAACCTTAATATGGCTTTACCCGGTAAGCTATCGTCTTTTACTACTTCATCAATTTTCTCAGCTTCACAAGACAATAATCCTGCAGTGGCTATCAATATTAGAACAAGTTGTTTTATTTTTCTCATAACGGACTTGAATGTTAAATTTTTCCAAATATAAAATTATTTTTTAAAAAGAGAAATGCAAAAGACTTTTAATATCATTTTTTAACTAATCTGCTGTCTAATTTATTTAAACGGATGAGTAAGATGACGCCGATTATGAAAAAAACGACTAAAAATAAGATGGCATTTTGTACTCTGCCAGTAATCTGAGTTACAAACCCATACATAAACATACCTATTACAATTCCTATTTTTTCCGTTACGTCATAAAAACTAAAAAAAGAGGTTGTATCTGATGTTTTAGGCAATAATTTGGAATAGGTCGATCTGGATAAAGACTGAATACCTCCCATCACAAAACCTACCAGACCCGCTGTAACATAAAACTGAACCGGAGTGACCACAAAATAGGCTATAACACAAATGGCTATCCAAAACAGGTTTATAAAAATCAATGTTTTGATATTACCAATCTTTGAAGATAGTTTTGAAGTTAGAATGGCGCCGATTACCGCAATAATCTGAATAAGCAATATGCTGATGATAAGTCCGGAGGTACGTTGAGAATCTGTTTCCCACGCTACTTCTTTTTCACCAAAATAGGCAGCAATAATCATAACGGTTTGAACGGCCATACTATATACAAAAAAAGCGAGCAAGTAACCTTTCAATACTGGAAGATTTTTAAGCAATTCCCATACTTTTGACAATTCTTTGCCACCGGAAAAAAACACTGCTTTTGAAATCTTTTTGTCGTTTCTGAAATCCGGAAGGTTGCGATAGGAAATCTGACTGAATCCCAACCACCAGATACCAACGAGCAGAAAAGACCAGCGCATGGCTTCTAATTCATTCTCAAAACCAAAAGATTCATATTTCAGTAACATTGCCAGATTGATCAGGAGTAAGATAACACTGCCTATATATCCTAAGGAATATCCTTTGGCACTAATTTTATCCTGTTGTTCTTCATAAGCAATGTCCGGAAGATAGGAGTTGTAAAAAACGAGACTTCCCCAAAAACCAATTAATGCCAATCCATAAAAAAGGAGCCCGTATGTAAAAGATTCTAAACTGAAAAAGAAAAGCATCATACAGGACAGAGAACCTATTAAGCAAAAGAGTTTGAGAAAAAACTTTTTATTACCAAGGTAATCAGCTACACCTGAAAGTATTGGAGAAATAAAAGCAATAATTAAAAAACCAATAGCAGTAACATAGCTTATGATGGATTCACTCGGAGTATCTACTCCGAAAAAAGAATAAGAATCTATTCCTTCAATGCGAAATAAGGCTCCGTAAAACAATGGAAATATGGAAGATGAAATGACCAAAGCATATACCGAATTTGCCCAGTCATAAAAAGCCCATGAATTCAGAACTTTTTTATCTCCTTTGATAAAGTTTTTCATACTAAAAAATTAAAAAGCAGCCAGGATTGGCTGCTTCAAATATACTATTATTTCTTACCAAATTTAGCGGCTTCTGCTTTGGCTTCCGGAATCAGCTTTTTAATATCATTTATTCGGGTTTGATTACTCGGATGCGTGCTTAAAAATTCAGGAGTGCTGCCTGAGCTCACTTTTTCCATACGTTCCCAAAAAGAAACTGCCTGATCCGGATTATATCCTGCAATAGCCATAAGTATTAATCCCAGACGGTCAGCTTCTGATTCATTACTTCTACTATATGCCATCATTGTCAGGTTAGATCCGATTCCATACACCATACCAAGCCCTTGTTGCAACACCTCAGTACTGTTAGCAGTTGCAGCTCCCAAGGCTTTTCCGATACCCGATTGCAATATTGCCTTATCTACCCTCTGACGGCTATGGCTTAATAGAGCATGAGCTACCTCATGTCCCATTACTGTTGCTAATGCCGTTTCATTCTGAGTTACTTTCATAATTCCAGTATAAACAGCAATTTTCCCTCCGGGCATGCACCATGCATTGATTTCGTTACTTTGTACAAGATTATATTCCCATTTATAGTTGGCAATCTGGCTCTCATACCCTTTTGAACGCATCCATTTTTCAGCTGCCATCTTTATATTCTGGCCAACGGTGTTTACCATTTTTGCATCAGCGGTATTTTTTATTACCTTATTTTCCTTCAGAAATGTTGAGTACTGCTGATAGGCCGCCGGAATAAGTTCCGTGTCTTCATTCGTCAGTGCTAAGGTTTTCTTCCCTGTCAACGGGTTTGTAGCACATGCCATCACTAATGCTGTGGCACTGCTTAGAATAAAAATGTTTTTCGTTTTCATAACATACTTTTTTCAAAATTAATTATTTTTTTTTTGCTCAAAAACTTATGTTAAACAAAATACTAAAAAACCTTAAACCAGCTAACATTTTGTAAATTTGGTATTCACTTATAACTTTTTAGTAAGTTTTTTTGGATTCGCAATGAAAAATAAGAATACAAGTACAGTTCAGATACCTCAATATATTAGATCCTCCGTTAAAGCTTTATCGTTTTTATCGAATAAGTGGGCTACAAAACTGGCTATGAAGCTTTTTATTACTCCATTTAAATTTCCACTTCCAAAACGTGAAATACATATGGATACTTTTTCAGTAAAATATCCTTTAGAATTACCAAAGGCCAAAAAAGATATTCTGGTATATGAAAACGGAAACGGAACAAAAAAAGCCTTGCTCATCCATGGCTGGAATGGCAGAGGTACTCAGCTTTTTTCTATCGCAAAAGAATTGACACAGTCCGGATATACGGTAATTAGTTTTGATGCGCCAGGACATGGAAAAGCCTCAAAAAATACTTCTATGATGACTGAATTTATGGAAGCAGCCTTTATTCTGGAACGCAAATATGACGGTTTTGATATTGTAATAGGTCATTCTCTCGGAGGGATGACAGCAATTAATGTTCTGAGCAGAGGGTTTCATACACAAAAAGCAGTGATTATCGGAAGCGGTGATATTATTCAGGATATTATGGATGATTTTATTAAAAAAATAGGCCTTAAACCAAAGATCAGCCGTAAACTCAAAGAGCTTTTTGAGAAAACGTATGATGAAAACATTGACAACTATACCATCAGTAATCAAATACAAAAAGTAAAAATACCTGTTCTTATCATTCATGACAGAAATGATCTGGATGTGCCTTATACAGCAGCTGAGCATATATACAGTAAAGCACACAATGCAGAATTGTACCTCACCGAAAAATTAGGGCATAGAAAAATATTAGGAAATGGAAATGTATTACAAAAAATTAAAGAATTTATTGAAAAAGATTAGTCCACTGATGATTATCTTTTACACGCTCTTTTTCATAAACTGCAAACAAAACAAGTACGAATCAGCAATCTCTAAACCCAGTACCATGAACACAGAAGATCAAAAATGGAAAGAAAAATTAACTCCTGAAGAATACTATGTTCTCAGAGAAAAAGGAACCGAACGGCCACATACAGGCAAATACAATGATTTTTTTGAGAAAGGATATTATGTATGTGCTGCCTGTGGAAACAAGTTATTTACATCGGATGCGAAATTTGATTCACACTGCGGATGGCCTTCTTTTGATCAGTCTATCGAAGGTTCCGTAAAATATGTAAGAGATGTATCTCACGGAATGATCCGCACAGAAGTAGTTTGTTCTCAATGTGAGGGTCATCTTGGTCATATCTTTGAAGACGGGCCGAAGGAAACTACCGGTAACAGATATTGTATGAACTCTATTTCTTTAAAATTTGTTCCGGAAGATTAATACAGCATTTTAATCTCTTTGAGGTTAAATGATGCAACAACATCGTTTTCCAACATTACTTCTAACTGTCCATTTTTGTTGACTTTTTGAATAATTCCCGGAAAACGGTGTTTTGTTTCGTCTTCGAACATCATGGCCATACCTTTCTTGTAGAGATTTTCATGATAATATTGCCACTCAAACTCAACTATTTCCAAAAAGTGCTGCATTTTTTCTTTTAAACTGTACACAATTGTTTTCATCAGTTCGATTTTATCGATCACAAGACCTGAACATTCAAGAACAGAAGTTGCTTTTGGCAATCCGCTAAAATCTTTTTGCAAAAGATTAATTCCAATACCGACAACAGACTGTATCGATCCGTCAGATTTGATGTTATTTTCGATCAGTATACCACATAGTTTTTTATTATATGACAAAATGTCGTTTGGCCATTTGACCGCTATATGCTGTAAGCCAAACTTTTTCAAGGCATAAATAACACTGTTAGCCACCATAATATTCAAAGAAAAAATAGAATCTATCTTTAGGTAATCACCATTCAGTAACAAGCTAAAAGTTAGATTGGTATTAGGCTCAGTCAACCATTGAGTTCCCATTTGCCCCTTTCCTTTGGTTTGAAAATCTGCTATAACAACAGTAAAATCTTCTATTTCCAAACGTACTGACAATTCTTTTAAATAATCGTTGGTAGAGGGTATGGCATTGAGTTTGATTATATTCATTTATATAAATAAAACAATTTACACGACAAATTTACATTTTATTAATCATTCATATTTGATAAATTTGCAGATGATAAGTTTCAGAAAATAGATAGATGACAAAAAACAAAATTAACAACGAAGAATTATTAGCCCTAATAATTGAAGGAATAGACAACGTAAAAGGAGAAAATATTGCTATCTTGGATTTACGCGAAATTGAAAACACGGTATGTGATTACTTTGTTATCTGTGATGGAAATTCAAACACTCAGGTAAATGCCATCTCCGGATCCATTCAAAAAACTGTTTCCAAAGAATTAAAAGATAAACCCTGGCATGTAGAAGGTACAGAGCAGGCGAATTGGGTTTTAATGGACTATGTAAACATAGTTGTTCACATCTTTCAGAAAGAAACCAGAGAGTATTATAACATCGAAGATTTATGGGGTGATGCTAAATTTGTCCAGGTTCAAACTAACTCTAAAACACAATAATGCATGTCTAAGATAAAATCGAATAAACCGAGGTTTAATCCTTGGTTTTTATATGGAACAATAATACTGGTTATTATTGGATTCAATTTTTTCTCTAATAGTTCCGGTTTTGGAAGTTCTAAAACCATTTCTATTTCTAAATTTTATGATTTTTTAGATAAAGGAGATGTTGAAAAAGTTCTTTTCAGCAGAACATCCGCAAAAATTTATCTGACAGAAGCGGCTCAAAAAGCGACAGAAGCAAACAAAAAATCAAATAACATCATCGGGCAGATGTCTGAGAAAGGGCCGGAATATCTTGTAGATATCGCAAACCCTGAATTATTTGAAAAGAAACTTGAAGAAGCACGTGCAGAAGGAAAAATTAAAGAATACACACCGGAGAAAGACAGTAACTGGAGTGATATTTTTTTCAGCTTTCTGCCTTTAATCATCATCATCGGATTCTGGTTATTCATGATGCGTCGTATGACCGGAGGAGCTGGTGGCGGTGGCGGTGGTCAGATTTTTTCTATAGGAAAATCTAAAGCAAAACTGTTTGATGAGAAAAATGATGTAAAAATCACTTTTCAGGATGTTGCTGGTCTTGAAGGAGCAAAAGAAGAAATTGTTGAAATCGTTGAATTTCTTAAAAATCCTGAAAAATATACTTCTATCGGAGGGAAAATACCGAAAGGAGCTTTATTGGTAGGACCTCCGGGAACAGGAAAAACACTTCTTGCAAAAGCTGTGGCAGGTGAAGCAAGAGTACCTTTCTTTTCTCTTTCAGGTTCTGATTTCGTAGAAATGTTTGTAGGTGTTGGAGCATCCCGCGTAAGAGATCTGTTCAAACAGGCAAAAGAAAAATCACCTGCTATCATCTTTATTGATGAAATAGATGCTATCGGTCGTGCAAGAGGAAAAAGCAATTTTTCAGGTTCTAATGACGAACGAGAAAACACCTTGAATCAGCTTTTAACAGAAATGGATGGTTTTGGAACCAATACCAATGTTATTGTTTTAGCCGCTACCAACCGTGCAGAGATATTAGACAGCGCTCTGATGCGTGCAGGTCGATTTGACAGACAGATTTATGTTGACTTACCAGATGTTCGTGAAAGAAAACAAATCTTTGAAGTACACTTGCGTAAAATCAAAAAAGTTGACAATCTTGATATTGACTTCTTAGCAAAGCAAACTCCGGGATTCTCAGGAGCAGATATTGCCAATGTATGTAATGAAGCTGCTCTTACTGCTGCAAGAAAAGATAAAAAACAGGTTGATAAACAAGATTTTCTGGATGCCGTAGACAGAATTGTAGGTGGCTTGGAAAAGAAAAACAAAATCATCAGCCCGGAAGAAAAATATGCTATCGCTATCCACGAAGCGGGACATGCTACTGTAAGCTGGCTTACAGAACACGCCTCTCCTTTGGTTAAAGTCACCATTGTACCAAGAGGCATCAGCCTCGGAGCAGCTTGGTATTTACCAACTGAGCGTCAGATTGTGAGAACAGAACAAATGCTGGATGAAATGTGTGCTACGATGGGCGGAAGAGCAGCAGAGAAAGTAGTATTTGACAAAATATCTACAGGCGCTTTAAGCGATCTTGAGAAAGTAACCAAACAGGCAAAAGCAATGGTTACGGTTTATGGTCTTAACGACAAATTAGGAAACATAACGTATTACGATTCTTCAGGACAAAGCGAATACAATTTCTCAAAACCGTATTCAGAAGAAACGGCAAAACTCATCGACCAGGAAATATCTGAGATGATTGAAGGACAGTATCAGAGAGCGATTCATATATTGACTGAGAACAAAGATAAATTGATTAAATTGGCTGATTTATTATGTGAAAAAGAAGTCATTTTTAAAGAAGATTTAGAAACAATCTTCGGAAAAAGACCTTTTGATAAGGAAATCATTGAAGATACAACGGTAATATCACCTGATAATACAGCTCAATAAGCTAATTTTGAACACACTAAAAATCCCCGGTTTAACATTTTGTTAAACTGGGATTTTTTTTATCTTTGAATAATGTATATGTTTCGGCTGAAACTAAAATTAAGCTATGAATATTTTTAAAAAGATACTGGGAAACATTGTACCTTCCTTACGGGAGAACGATGAAGAAAAGGAAAGCAAGTATTTGCCTGATAAAATCGTACCCCTTGATGAAGAATTTACTTTGAATTTTAAAAATAACGGAGGAAAATTTTTGTACTGTGAGAATGAAGAAGATCTTAACGAAACATTCATCAGCATTCTACAGGAAAACGATTGGTTTGAAATAGAGGCACAAACTTTCGAATTACCTTTACAATCTTATCTGATTGAGAATCGGTTACTTTATAAAAATCCGGTAAACCCCTTGTTTTTTCTCTGCAACTGTGAAGGATTGATTTCTCAGGACGGATCTATCTTATTTTCATCTAAACAGTTCTTACACTACAAGTCAAACGAACTGCCTAAAAATATCATTGTGATTGGCAAAACAAGTCAGATAACACGTACCAAGAGTGACGGACTCAGAAAAATAAAATACAAATACGGTTCTAATATTCCTTCCAATATTACCACGCTGCAGTGTTTCAAAGAAAGAGTATCAGATGATTTCCTTCAATACGGAATCGAACCAAAAAATCTCTATTTATTACTTCTTGAAGATTTATAGAATGTCTGAAAATGTTATACGTTCCCTATCCGGCATTGTATATATACTTCTCCTAATAGGAGCAACATTATACAGCGACTGGACTTTTCAATTATTATTTCTTTTCTTTTTACTGACCGGTGTCTACGAATTTTCTAAACTCTATAGAATTCCTCTTAAAACAGCCGTCATAGCAACAGGTCTCAGCTTAGGAGTGTTTTATTTGATCCATACAAATTCAGAATTATCCGGATTATTACTGATCGGACTCCCCTTTTCTATCTATCTGATCGCAGACCTTTTTAAAAATAAACTCAAAATAAAAGAAGCATTTTTTACTAAAATCCTGTTTTTGTCAGGATATGTACTTATACCATTTTTAGTACTGTTGCAACTGCCTTTTCTTACAGACACTTATAACCCATTTATTATCATTGGTATTTTTATCTTAATATGGGTTAACGATACTTTTGCTTATATTTGTGGCAGGGCGTTTGGGAAGCATAAATTGTATGAAAAGATTTCTCCCAAAAAAACAATTGAAGGATTTATCGGCGGTTTTATAGCCTCTGTCTGTGCAGCATACATACTGAGTATTTACTTTCAGTATTTCACGGTCACAACAGGGATTATTAGCGCTCTGATATTAAGCTTATTTGGCACTATAGGTGATCTTGTTGAATCAAAATTCAAACGACAGGCACAGGTCAAAGACAGTGGTAATATTATGCCGGGACATGGCGGTATTCTGGATCGTTTGGACAGTGTGCTGTTCGCTGCCCCGTTTATATTTTTAATGTATCAAATTTTATTATAATGTTTCATAAAGAAGGCGCAAAAATAATTTTAGGATCTGTAATCGTTACCGTAGTACTTATTTTACTCGCAGATTATATCATTCCTGCTCAGCTACATTGGCTAAAAACATTTGTTCAGGTAGTAATGCTTGTATTTCTGATTATTGTACTCCAGTTTTTCAGAAATCCGAAGCGAAACGTTGATGCTATAGAAGATCATTTAATCCTCGCACCGGTAGATGGCAAAGTTGTTGTAATAGAAGAGGTATACGAACCAGAGTATTTCAAAGATAAACGATTGATGGTCTCGATATTTATGTCACCGATCAATGTTCACGTTACAAGATATGCCTTAAACGGTATGGTAAAATATAGTAAATACCACCCGGGGAAATATTTAGTAGCGTGGCATCCGAAAGCCAGCGAAGAAAATGAACGCACAACGGTTGTTATAGACAATCCTGTTTTCGGAGAGGTTATGTACCGTCAGATTGCAGGAGCACTGGCCAAACGAATTGTAAATTATGCCAAAGAAGGACAAAGAGCTATACAAGGTGAAGATGCAGGTTTTATCAAATTTGGTTCGCGAGTGGATTTATATCTGCCTTTAGGAACAAAATTAAATGTAGAACTGAAACAAAAAGCAAAAGGAAATAAAACAGTTATTGCCATAAAATAATGGACGATCAGCTCAATAAAGAATTTTTAGAAGCATATAAGAAAGCCTCTTCTACAGATTCTAAAATACCGTCAGATGTAAAACTGAGAATTTACGCCTATTATAAACAGGCTACATCAGACACCTTACAAATGCATGATAACCAACAGGATGATCTTGTAAAAGCTTTTAAATTCAATGCATGGATGCAGATAAGCCACTTGACAAGTGAACAAGCAAAAATAGAATATATTAACTTGATTAAATCTTTAGAATTATGAAAAAAGTCTTTATTACAAGTATTATAATTGCCGCTTTTATTAGTTGTAACAAAAAGTCAACTTTAGAAGAAGTAGATGTACCTCAGGCTACATCAACAACTACAACAAGTGAAACTACCTCCAATCCGAACGATGTAAAAGCAAACGAAGGAGCTTTTAAAATGTTAGGACTGAATTACGGGTATGCTGATCTTGAGCCTTATATGGATGCGAAAACAGTGGAAACACACTACGCAAAACACCATGTAGGATACACCAACAACCTTAATGAAGCTGTAAAAGGAACCGAGTTAGAATCTAAATCTATAGAAGAAATACTCATCGGAATCGATGGAAAAGACAGCTTTTTAAGAAATAATGCCGGAGGATATTATAACCACAACATCTTTTGGGAGATATTAGGTCCTAAAAAAGGTGGAGAGCCAACAGGTAAAGCTGCAGAACTGATCACGAGAGATTTCGGTTCATACGATGCCTTTAAAGAACAGTTTAAAAAAGCCGGAACAGGCGTATTCGGATCCGGATGGGCATGGTTGATTATGACGGATAACGGAGCGTTAAAAATCATTACAACTGCTAATCAAGACAATCCTTTAATGGGTTTTCAGGAGGTAAAAGGTTATCCTATCTTGAATCTTGATGTTTGGGAGCATGCTTATTATTTAAAGTATACGAACAAAAGAGCGGAGTATATAGATAATTACTTTAAACTGATAGATTGGGATAAAGTAAATTACAGAATCGATTTACATAGAAAATAAAAGATAAAAAAGAGGAATTTATATAAATTCCTCTTTTTTATTCAACAAAATGTAGAAACATTACACAAGGTTTTACATTAGAAAGAGTGTTAGGTACCTCTTTTCCTTATTTTTTTATAGTGGTATAAAATTTGAATTTATTATTACAAATAGTTAGAAAAAGAATTTACTTATACCACAGAAAAGTTTATTAAGTGAATAGTAGTAGTTAATGTAGTTTTTTAAAAATAGGCGTTTCTTATGAACCGCCTATTTTTTATTTTATAACCTTTGCTGTTCTTCTGTTTTATTCCGGCTCTCAATATTCTTTATTTTCTGATTTCCTATATTGTATTTAAAACCAATCCGAAAACTTTGACTGTCGCTGTAATCATTAAAATAATTAAACTGATTGGCATAATTGGTAGATACAGTTTGTTTTTCTCCTCTGTAAATATCTGAAAATATCACAGAGAACTCCCCTTTACCCTCGAAAAGCAGTTTTCTGAAACTGACAGACAAACTGGAAAAAGAGCTTATTGTAAAAGTTCCCTGCACAGAAGGGGACGTATAAAACCCGTTGACCTCAGCTGTAAAATCTTTTTTTGCATTCAGATTAAACCGATTGTTGACACTTGAACTAAATTGCAACCGCTCATTTTTATAAAACTGCCCGTCCAATCCCTGAAAAGTATCCTGTACATAATTGAGGCTGGTCTGAATACCCGATTGCCACCATGAAAAAAAATCAATACTGGTATTAAAATCGAGTCCGTAACCTGTTTTCCTTTTTATATTGGTAAATTTATATACCAGTGTACTTGTTTCATAATCCTGATACGATATCTCCATAGCCGGGTTGCTTTCATTTCGATAATACAGATCAAAATTATATTTACCAGCCAGAGTGTACAACAAGCTGATATTGTTAATGATTGCCGGTTTTAAATCCGGATCTCCCGTGAAATAAGAATACCGGTTATAATATGACCGGAATGGATTAAGCCAGCTGTACTGTGGTCTGCTTATTCGCTTACTGTAAGATATACCAATCTCATGTCCATCCGTTGGTTTATATAAACCATAAACAGAAGGAAAAAGCTTGAAATAGTTTTGCTTATTGATTTCATCAATTGTTTCTGAATTCCCTTCCAATGATGTATATTCTCCTCTGAGTCCTGCTTTAAAACTCCATTTATTTATTTCTTTTGCATAGCTTACATATCCGGCATAAATCATTTCCTCGTACAGAAAGCGGCTTGTTCTCTCAGCATTTCCTACAAGCATTCCCGCTTTTTCATCTTTAAAATCTAATGTATTATCCGCTTTCACACGTCCCCATTTAACTCCTGCTTCCCAGGTTTCATCGTTCTTTTCACGAATATAATCACCTTGTACAGAAAAAAGTCTGATGTTCTGTATGTTGTCACTTACAAACCGCATTTTACGATAAGGCTCATCATACGGCAAAGAAAATAAGGATGTGATATCCTGATATTCCTTATTAAAATATCTTGTATAATCAGATAAAAAGGATAGTTTTTCTTTTTCTCCCAGTTTATATTCATACCCCAAATTATAGGCACTTGTCTTTTGAGGATCTTTTCTATCATTACGCGTGGTATAGAGAGAATCCAATACACTATTTCCATTATAGATATAGGTAGGAACATTATAGGTTCCGTAATTATTAGTGCTGATAAAACCGTTGGTGCCTAAGGTTACCGATTGAAGACTATCTATGGCATACTCTGCTGAAAGTCTGTATGCATTCTGAGACAATGATTTATTTTTTCGGTTCAGAAAACTTATCCATTCAGATGTAGTCTTCTTTTCATCATCCAGATAGCGGATTACGTCTTTACTCTGTCTGTAATAAGTACCTGTGCCACGACTATAACCACCGGACAAAGTAAGTTTTTTTGTTTTATAATTTTGAGAAGTACTCACTACGCCTTTTGGATACATTGATTGTACATAAGCTCCGCTAACAGAAGCTTTATAGCCTTCCATTATATTCTTTTTCATGCTGATGTTAAGAATTGCACCTCCCTGGGCTTCATATTTTGCTGGCGGATTCGTAATTACTTCTATGGAATAAATATTTTCTCCCTGAGTATTTTCTAAAAGCTGTTTTAACTCTTCTCCTGTCAGATACACTTTTTTATCATTTATTGTAATCAGAATGGAACTGCTTCCTCTTACGGATAGAGATTCTCCGGCAGAGACCATTACACCTGGCGTTTTCTTAAGAATTTCCCATGCGTTATCTGCAGCCAAAACGGAACCTTCAATAGTAAACTCCAATCGATCTATTTTCCGCTTTATTACTGGTTTTTTATAATGTATGATCATATCCTCCATCAAAGTAGTTTCTTCTTCAAGGACGACTACGGGGAGTACCTGATCAGATTCCAGAACAATATCTTGTTCATAATCCTTGTAACCGAAAGCTGCGATCTTCAGAACATACATTCCTTTTTGCAACTTATCGATTTCAAAAAATCCTTTTTCATCTGTTACAGAGCTTTTATAATCTAATGAATCTGCGATGTTTATTAGAGCTATATCTGCAAACGAAAGTAACTCTTTTTTTGAGTTCTGAACAGATCCTGAAAGTTTGATTACCGACTGAGCAAAGCTCATAAAAGGCATTATCAAAATGAATAGAATGTACTTTTTCATCATTATATGGTTTTGGAGCAAATCTCTGTAACTTGTCTGGTATTATGGGTTAAGAATGGGTTAATGAGAGGTTAATCCTCAAAGAAAAAAAAAGAAGTTTGGGCAAAGATTATTGAGGCATTCTACAGAATAACCTATTTTAGGTTAATGCAAGGTTAATACCTTATCTATCTGTATTGTATCTTAATAAGATTCGTAGTTTTGTTATATGAAAAGAAAAATTGCTTTCCTTATTGTTGGCTGTATTTTTACCGTTGTAGCTCTTGCAGCCATACAGGGATATTTTATTTACAACACGTATGCTCTTAAAGAGAAAGAAATTAACGCAGAAGTTAAAAAGCAACTTTTTGAATTAGAAGATACACCCGAATATACAGCATTAGATGATGAATGGATGGAAAAAGCAGCCGGGTTTCTTAAAGATTATAAAGACAAAACAATAAACCGGGAAGTCTATAAAAACCTTATTACACAAACAGCTGATTCACTTTCCGAGACTTTATATCAATTTATGCAGACTCAGGAAATTTATCAGAAATATAAAATAGGGTATGCAATTTATATGACGTCGGCTACTGTTACCCAAAACGGCAAAACCGATACTTTATTCAGTGGAAAAATCCGGACATTAGGGAACACAGTGAAAAGTAAAAATGAAATTTCTTTTGCTTCCGGTAAATGGCAAACCAGTTCAATAAAACAAAAAGAGCTTTCAGATGAGAAATCCTTAGAAGATTATTCGCTTGAAATAAGAACACAGCGATATTACAGCATTGAAAACTGGGAAAAAATTATCATGGGAAAAATGATTGGCTTGCTTTTATTCTCCTTATTGTTATTGTGTTTTGTAGTGGGTTTGTTTTATTTATCCATCAAGAATTTGATTACTGAAAAAAAGATCTCCTCTGTAAAGACCGATTTTATTAATAATATTACACATGAGTTTCAAACACCTCTTGCCACCATAGATATTGCCATAAAGACATTACAACAGCAAGAAAAACAATTGAGTACCGAACATCATCAAAATACTTTGTCAATCATCAAACGGCAGAATGAACGTTTGCAAAAATTATTCATACAGATTACAGAAGCTTCTTTTGCATCAGAGATAGTTGCCTTCAAACAGGAAAAAACCGTAATGAGCAATGAGATAGATGCCATCATATATGATTTTCAAATATCAAAACCCAATATTACCATTCACCATATCGCGTCTGCTGAAAATATCTTGTTAAAGATGGATCATTTTCATTTGAATACGATTATTGTGAACCTGTTGGATAATGCGGTAAAATACGGAGCTCGACATATAGAAACGACATTAACTATCAATGAAAATCATTTTACGTTTTCTATAAAAGATGACGGTCGCGGTATATCTGAAAAGCATCATACGTTGATTTTTGAAAAATTTTACAGAATAGAAAAAGGTAACATTCATACAACAAAGGGGCTTGGATTAGGTCTGTTTTATGTTAAACAACTTATTGTAGCCTACGGAGGCAGCATAACCGTGAATAGCGAAGCTGGAAAAGGAGCTCTTTTTAGTATATCAATTCCCTTATCATGAAACATATTTTATTAACAGAAGATGATGGTGACTATGCTTCAATCTTACAGCAGTATTTAGAGATCTCAGGTTTTAAGGTTACCTGGGCAAAAGATGGTAAGGAGGCACTGGATATCCTGAAAGATTTATCGCCCGATATCTGCATATTGGATGTTATGATGCCCGAAATGGACGGATTTACGCTTGCAGAAAATATTGTAAGCAAAAATCCCGGTATTCCGTTTCTTTTTTTAACTGCAAAGGGACAAAAAGAAGATAAAATAAAGGGACTAAAGCTTGGGGCAGATGATTACGTCGTAAAACCATTTGAAGTGAATGAGCTTATATTGCGCATCCGGAATATTATTAAACGCTCTCAAAAAACAGCTGTAACTGTTGATCGTGAAGAGAAAATTTCAATCGGAAGTTACAGTTACGATCCTAAAAATTACGTCATCTCCCATAAAGACGATCGGTATCGCATTACCGAAAAGGAAGCTCTGCTTCTGCAGTTTTTATACCAACATAAAAACACACTCATCAGAAGAGAAGATATTCTTAAAGAAGTCTGGGGAGCTGATGATTTCTTCTCCGGAAGAAGTATGGATGTTTTTATCAGCCGTCTTCGTAAATATTTTAGCAATGACCCAACTATATCAATTACCAGCATCCGTGGAATAGGACTTGAATTTAATATTAAAAACTAATATCATGAAAATAATGTATCTTTTAGCGTTTATACTGCTTTCCTTTTTAGCAAACGCGCAGACAACAACGGTTACTACGCAGTTTTCAAGTAGTACAAGTACTCATAGTGACCCAAAATCAAAAGACAAGGTTGTAGTAAAAAATTCTCAAACCAACAGTTCAGTATCAATCTCAAATTCAGACAGTCGCTATCAATTAAAAGCTTCTTTTGATGCTCATAAAAAGGAAGCGCTTAAAAAGTTATTGCAGCAGTATATGGAGAATGAATATCTCCTGTCAGATTCCAAAAAACAAGAATGGAAAAAAGAAGAAAAGGGTAAAACAGCGTACGAAGTACTATTACAGGAAAACAGATTAAAAATTAATGTTGACAAAGAGTTAAACTCATCATCATTTTCTGAAAAAATGGTACTGCTCGGAGAAAAAATTTCAGATCTTATCAGTAATCAGTAATCCGGGCTTTATTAAATAGTTCAATACAGACTTACAGCTAAGCATCAGGAAATAGTTTTTAATCCCCCAAAATACTTAGGGGATTTTTTCTTTATACCCCTCCATTAAATAAGAATAATCTACCCTAATTAATGAATACACTGGAGTGCTTAGTCGAAGTTTTTCGTAATACTTACTAGGATTATCATTTAACCATTATATATAATCAAAGATAAAACCATATCTATACAATATAAAACAACAAAAGTTAACATCATTTTAAAATAATTTTATTAAATTTAACATTAATAACCTAAAATTTAATATTATGAAAAAAGTTTTATTTCTTATTGCTTTAGGCTTCTTTATGTCTTTAGGCGCTTTTGCCGCTTCACCGATTGGAAGTGGAAGCACGCCTTGTGGAGGTAATGCTTCTATACGTCATTTTTTTTACACCAATTTCTGGGCAGGTGAAAAAACCTATTACGGGCCTTATTATTACTTTAACTCATTAGAAGATGCATCGAGTTATATCATACAGACTTATCCACCGGTACATTTACCAAATGTCCCAAGTGGTGGAGCAACTGTAATGTGTTATATGGTGGTTGGACCTCCTGTTTGTTGTCCGTAATGACTGTTATAAAATCTTCTAAGAAAGAAGTCTAATCATTTAAAACAAAAAGCCAGAATAGAATCTATTCTGGCTTTTTTTGTCGGGGTGGCAGGATTCGAACCTGCGGCCTCCTGCTCCCAAAGCAGGCGCGATAACCGGGCTACGCTACACCCCGAAGGTTATCTGTATTGTTGAAATAAATTGGTCGGGGTGGCAGGATTCGAACCTGCGGCCTCCTGCTCCCAAAGCAGGCGCGATAACCGGGCTACGCTACACCCCGTCTTTTTATTTCGTTTGCAAATGTAATGCTAATTTTATTCCCACCAAATAAAAAAGTAAAAAAAATTTCTATAACCGGATAAGATACTGATATAGAATCTCCTTTATTATATCAGCCAAAAAAGCTATTTTTGTAACTGAAAAATTAAAACATCTAATTATGTCAACAAATATAGAGCATGTAAAATGCTTAATCATTGGTTCCGGTCCGGCAGGATATACAGCTGCCATTTATGCTGCACGTGCCAACATGACTCCTGTTCTTTATCAGGGAATGCAGCCGGGAGGCCAATTAACCACAACAAATGAAGTAGAAAATTTCCCTGGATATCCGGATGGTGTCACAGGCCCTGAAATGATGATTCAATTAAAAGCACAGGCTGAACGTTTTGGTTCACAAGTAAGAGACGGCTGGGCTACAAAAGTTGATTTTTCTGAAAGAATCAAAAAAGTATGGATCAACGATACAATTGAAATTCATGCAGATACTGTAATCATCAGTACAGGAGCTACTGCAAAATATTTAGGACTACCTTCAGAACAGCATTACCTTCAGATGGGTGGCGGTGTCTCTGCCTGTGCAGTATGCGATGGATTCTTCTACAGAAATCAGGAAGTAGTAATTGTAGGTGCCGGAGACAGCGCATGTGAAGAAGCGCATTATCTGTCAAATCTTTGTAAAAAAGTAACAATGATTGTGCGTTCTGATAAATTCAGAGCTTCTAAAATTATGGAAGAACGTGTACGCAAAACACCAAACATCGAAATATTGATGAATACAGTAACAGAAGAAGTCATTGGTGACGGTCAGCTTGTAACTGCTATCAAGGTAAAAAATATTGTTACTAATGAAATTACAGAAATTCCTGCTACCGGATTTTTTGTAGCTATCGGACACAAACCGAATACGGATATTTTTAAAGATTATTTAGAAATGGACAGTGTCGGATATCTTATTACAAAAGGAAAAACTTCTAAGACAAATGTAGACGGTGTTTTTGCCTGTGGAGATGTACAGGACAGCGAATACAGACAGGCTGTTACTGCAGCTGGATCAGGTTGTATCGCAGCACTTGATGCAGAACGTTATTTAGGAAACCTTTCATAAGTTTTTCAAGGATGATAAAATAAAAAAAGACGGTTTACAAACCGTCTTTTTTTGTGGTACCTCCAGGAATCGAACCAGGGACACACGGATTTTCAGTCCGTTGCTCTACCAACTGAGCTAAGGTACCAAGTATTGCTACTTGTTTTATTCTTGTGGTACCTCCAGGAATCGAACCAGGGACACACGGATTTTCAGTCCGTTGCTCTACCAACTGAGCTAAGGTACCAAGTATTACTACTTGTTTTATTCTTGTGGTACCTCCAGGAATCGAACCAGGGACACACGGATTTTCAGTCCGTTGCTCTACCAACTGAGCTAAGGTACCAAGTATTGCTACTTGTTTTATTTTTTGTGGTACCTCCAGGAATCGAACCAGGGACACACGGATTTTCAGTCCGTTGCTCTACCAACTGAGCTAAGGTACCTTTTACAGGGCTTTCACTTTTTAAAAGCGATTGCAAATATAGTAGGTTTTTTTTATGAATACCTAATATTTACTAAAAAATGTTTGCTTAACTTTGTCTTCAATTCGAATAAGAATAAATGAATATAGCCATTGACATAGGCAACACAAGAACCAAAGTTGCTGTATATGAAAACAATACTATCCAACACATTCACATATTTCCTCAAGAAGATTTCAGAAAAAAAATTACAGAAATTTTAAATGACAATCCTGAAAAAGCTAAAATTGTATTGTCAAATGTTGGAAAATTGAAGGAAGATGATGTGATCTGGCTCGAAGAAATAAGTCATCTTACGACGATTAGCGCTGTATCACCCAGCCCGTTTAACAACCTATACGCTACGCCACTCACATTAGGCATCGATCGTATGGTTTTAGCAAGCGGTGCTACTTTAAAATACCCTCAACAAAACCGGTTGGTAATCGACGCAGGAACCTGTATAACGTATGATTTCATCACTAAAGACAATGATTATTTAGGAGGAGCCATAACTCCGGGATTTCTCTTAAAGTATAAAAGCCTTAATGACTATACGGCTCGGCTCCCCTTACTGAACCTCCAAGAGTTTCATCCTCTTATCGGAAACAGTACAGAACAGTCTATTCAGTCAGGAATTATTAACGGCACAATTAATGAAATAGACGGATTTATCGATCAGTACAGGCTAAAATATAACAATTTAACAGTAATTTTAACAGGCGGCGATGCGGATTTTTTGGCTAAAAGATTAAAAAATACCATCTTTGCCCATTCAAACTTTTTATTAGAAAGTTTAATATTACATCATCAATATATAATTGAAAATGATAAAGAAAATCATATTAAGCTTTAGCTTATTGGCAGGTATCACTACATTTGCTCAGCAGGGAACAGCTTCACCTTATTCTGCTTTTGGCGTAGGTGACGTAAAGTTCAAAGGTACTCACGAAGTAAAGAGTATGGGCGGACTTGCCATATATCAGGACAGTTTGCATATAAACACACTCAACCCGGCTTCTTATGCAAAACTGCAATCGACTGCTTTTACCATTGGTTTCACCAATACTTCAACCAATATCGCATCTCAAAACAGCTCTTCTAAAGCCACACGAAATTCTTTTGATTATTTTGCATTAGCCTTTCCTGCAGGAAAATTCGGAATGGCATTCGGAATCATGCCTTATTCATTTGTAGGTTATAACATTCAGAATAAAGCACAGGAAAATGAATTTACAGTTTCAAGACAATATCTGGGAGATGGAGGTATCAACCGGGCTTTCTTCGGAATCGGATATGAAGTGAACAAACAATTGAACATCGGAGCTGAATTCGCTTATAATTTTGGAGATACAGAGTTAAGCAATACCAAGTTCATTATTGACGACGGAACAGGATTCGCTATTGACCGAGGAAGCCGAAAATTATTGCGAAACAATTACTCGGGTATGACGGTCAATACATCAGTAAACTATACACAACCATTACAAGACAAAATAAAACTGCAAATCGGGGCTACATTCAGTCCACAATCTTCCTTAAAAAACAACCAGGAAGTAAATATTGCTACTGTCAATGCTTCAAACGGAAGTGTAATTGATGAAGAATCATCTACAAACTACGAAAACAAACTTGTATTTCCTATGAAATACTCTGTAGGAACCGGAATCGGTGATCCGAACAAATGGTTTGTCGGGGTCGAATATACGGCAACACAAAACTCAAAATTAAACAATCACCTTCAGACGGCAACATCTTCATTTAGCAACGGACACAAAGTGAGCTTTGGAGGTTTTTATACTCCGCATCATATCTCTTTTACTAATTACCTGAGCCGCGTTACTTACCGTGCCGGAGGAAAATATGAAAAAACAGGTTTGGCAATCAACAATCAGGAAGTAAATGATTTTTCTGTAAATATCGGAGTTGGAATGCCAATCTCAAGAAATATTTCAAACCTTAATATCGGATTGGAATACGGACAGAGAGGTACAAAATCAGCAGGGTTGATTCGCGAAAACTATTTCAATTTATCCATAGGTCTTTCTTTCAACGACAAGTGGTTTACAAAACGAAGATTTGAATAAAACTTTGAAAAATAAGTATTCACATATTTTTTTCTGTGCTATCGTCGCCTTAAATCTCATTGGGTGTGATAACGATATGAAAGACATTCAAAATTTGAATGCTGTAAAATTATATCCGGCTGGAGAAACAGAAAACATCAACGTAAAATACACCGATTCAGCAAAAATAAAAGCCATCCTGGTTTCTAAAAAAATGCTGGATTATTCAAATGCGAAATATCCTTTCAACTATTTCCCGAACAAAGTACACGTAACCGTTTTTGACGAGCATAAAAAAAAACATTATATAGAGGCTGATAAAGCTACTACTTATAACAAAACAAATATCATTGATCTAAAAGGCAATGTAAAAATCACCACCAGTGATGGAAAGATAATGCAGACACAGCAATTGTATTATGACCAGAAACATAACTGGTTTTTTACAGAAGCCTATTTTAAGATTACCGATCCGAACAAAAGCTATTTTGAAGGAATCGGAATTGATTTTGACAACAAATTTAATATTATCAATGCCCAACAAAACCGGGCAGAATTAAACGACATAAAAGAATGAAAGTTTACAGATTTACCGTATATTTATATTTAATTTTTGGATTGTTTTTCGTTTACGATACCATCAGTAAATACATCAATGGAGACGAAAACTATATATTGAGTCTTGTATTTGCCGTATTAGCAATATTTATGTTCTATTTTCGACTGAGAAGTATCAAAAAGATCGAAGAAAGACAAAACAATAACAAATAAGGATGACTATTTTTCTGTTAATAATCACGTTGCTTTTAATACTTGTTTTTTCAAGTTTAATTGTAGCGTATAATTATTCCAATAAAATTTATTTGAATTTAGAGTCCAAGAAAGAAAGTGTTTCTTCCTATACTTTAAAAGTATTAGCAGAAAATCCAAGACTATACATTACCTCTTTAAAATTTGGCAACACACTGTGTCTCGCCATTTTTTGTTATTATCTGTATATGTTCTTTGAAGAATATTATGAGTATACGGCTTATCAATATGGATACGGTGTGTACCTTTCCGTGTTTCTAATTGCAGGAATCCTGCTGGTATACCTTTTTTCGAAATTTCTGCCACAGACATTTGTTAAACCTTTTGCTACACAAATAATCACCAATTGTGACCTGTTAATACGCATTCTGCTGAAGCTGTTATCGCCTTTCACTAAACCCCTGTTACTATTGGCAGACTTTATTCTTAAAAAATTTTTCAACCTACATCCAAGCAAAGACATCCAATTGTTGAGTATCGGCGATCTCGGCTCTTATATAACCAAACAGATGGAAGCTTCGGAAGAGCAGGAAAATCTGGATACAGAACTACAGATTCTCAAAAATGCATTGGCTTTTACAGACGTAAAAGTAAAAGAAATCATGACCCCAAGAGTAGAAATTGAAGCTGTTGAAATCAACAGTCCATTACAGGTTGTGAAAGAACGATTTATCAGTACCGGTTACTCAAAACTTTTGGTATATGACACCAATTCTGACAATATTGTTGGTTATATTCATATCTTTGGAATGTTGCAAAACCCCGATAGCATTAAAAATATTCTGTATCCGATAGAAATTGTTGCAGATTCTACCTATATTAAAGAATTATTCCAGAATCTTTCTGTAAACAGAAAATCAACAGCAATTGTAGTAGATGAGTATGGAGGTCTTACAGGAATGGTTACCATTGAAGATATTATTGAAGAGCTTTTCGGTGAAATTGATGATGAACATGATGATCTGGTCGAATGGGTAGAAAAGCAGGTAAAAGAGAATAAATATATTTTTTCTGCTCGCTTAGAAGTAAGCTATCTCAATGAAAAGTACAAACTCAACCTTGAAGAAAGCAATGACTACAATACACTTGCAGGCTATATCATCTCAAACAGACATACCATCCCGCAAAAAAATGAAATCATTCATATTGAAAACAATCAATTCAAAGTACTGGCTTCTTCTGACAAAAGATTAGAAATAATAGAAGTTACTTTAGGATAATAAGAAAAAAAGAACAAAAAACACGTTAACTCTTTTATTATTTGGGAGATAATTGTATTTTCGCTCACTGAAAAAAATTCACACTACATAAAAATGGCAGTTTTACAGAAAATTAGAGAGAAATCAGTATTACTTATTGCAGTAATAGGATTGAGTTTATTTGCTTTTATCATCGGAGGTCTTTTAGAAGGCGGTATCAATTTCTCCTCGCGCAATGTGGGAACCATTAACGGAGTTGATATTGCAACACAAGACTTTTTAAATAAAGTGCAAAATGCTGAAAAAAGCGGACAAGCAGAAGGCGGTCAGGCAAACAATACAGTCTGGAACAGCGAAGTGCGTAACATTTTATTAAGCGAACAGTTTGAGAAAGCTGGTTTACGATTGGGAAAAGATCAATTGATAAACGTTATTAAAAATCATCCTAATTTTGGACAAAACCCGCAATTTTTAAATGATGCAGGTGTTTTTGACATGGGTAAATTCAATGCATTCGTTGCTCAGATTAAAGCAGCCGGGGGTGCACAATGGTATGCATGGATTGATTTTGAAGGTCAGTTAGAAAAATTTGCAAAAGAGCAAATGTATTACAACATGATAAAATCAGCTGTGATCACAACCGGATTAGAAGCAAAATATGCTTATAAAAAAGAAAATGACAAAGCTACATTTGATTATGTAACCGTTCCTTACTCTACAATCAATGATGATGAAGTAAAAATTACAGATGCAGAAATTGAAAGCTATATCAAGAAGAACGAAAAGCAATTCAAATCAGAAAACTCAAGATTGGTAGAATACGTATTTGTAGAAAACAAGCCTTCTGCTGAAGACGAAAAAGCTACAAAAGAAAAAGTATCTGAATTATTGAACTCTTCTGTTGTTTTTAATGCCAAAACAAATAAAAACGATACAATTGCCGGATTCAGAACAAATCCAGACGTCATTGCGTTTGTAAATGCAAACTCTGATGTACCTTATGATTCTACTTATTATGCTAAAGCAGATTTACCGGCAGAATATCAGGAACAATTATATAACTTATCGGCAGGAGAAGTTTTCGGACCTTACCTGTTCAATAACCATTACTGTCTTTCAAAATTGATCAGCAAATCTGTAGTAACGGAATCTGTAGATGCTTCTCATATCTTGATTGCTTATACAGGTGCACAATCCGCTACCCCAACTGTTACCCTTACAAAAGAACAGGCAAAAGCAAAAGCAGAAGAGTTATTAAAACAATTGCAAAGTAATCCTGCTCTTTTTGCAGACCTTGCTTCACAAAACTCAACTGATCCGGGATCTAAAGACAAAGGTGGTAAATATGAAAATATACCAAGAGGTCAGATGGTACCTGCTTTTGACCAATATATCTTCAACAACCCGGTTGGAAAGTTAGGAATAGTTGAAACTGATTTCGGATTCCATGTCATCAAAGTTGACAAAAAGAATGAAAAAGAAGCCGTTCGCTTAGCGACTGTTGCAAAAGCATTGGAAGTATCTGACAAGACAGAAGATGAAATCTATTTAAAAGCAACTAAATTTGAAGAAGGAATCGCAACTAAAGATTTCAGTAAACTGGCAACAGAATTAGGATTAGTTGCTCATCCTGAAACAAAAGTAGGTGCATTTGATGATCAGTTACCAGGTGTTGGTAACCAACGTCAGGCTATAGCTTGGGCATACAATAAAAAAACAAGTGTTGGAGATACTAAGAAATTTGACAGTGCAGAAGGACACTTGATCATTAAATTAGTAGCTACAAATGACAGTGGTTTAATGAGTGCTGTAGAGGCAAGACCAACTGTAGAACCTATCCTTAAAAACGAAAAGAAAGCAGCTATCATCCGCAAAAAGATGACAGGAGCTACTTTAGAAGAAGTTGCTAAAAATGCAGGTGTTGGAGTACAGACAGCTACAGATGTAAACGGAGTAAATACATTCTTAGGTGCTGCACCGGAACCATTAGTAATTGGTAAAGCTTTAGGATCGCAACCAAATCAGGTATCTAAATTAATAGATGGTAACGGAGGGGTATTCATGATCAAAGCAAGAACGGTGACAAAAGCACCTGATTTACCAAACTATAACGACTATAAATCTAAAGTTGTAAACAACAACCGCAATGCAGTACAGGGAGCAGTTTATAATGCACTATACCAAAATGCAACAATAAAAGATAACAGAACAAGTGTTTTACAATAAGCATTTTCTGATTTCATAAAAAAAGTCCGTTTAAAAACGGACTTTTTTTATTTATCGTTTCATATATTCCATATATCTCTATAAATATGTATTTTTGTTTCACATTAAAAAACAAACGCAAACTACTATGAAAGCATACGTTTTTCCGGGTCAGGGAGCTCAGTTCTCAGGAATGGGTAAAGACCTTTATGAAAACTCTGAAATTGCAAAAGAGCTTTTTGAACAGGCCAATGAGGTATTGGGATTCAGAATCACCGATATCATGTTTAACGGAACCGATGAACAATTAAAAGAAACAAAAGTAACACAACCTGCCGTTTTTCTTCACTCCGTAATTTCGGCAAAAACAATTGAAAATTTCAAACCGGATATGGTGGCAGGACATTCATTAGGTGAATTTTCAGCTTTGGTAGCCAACGGTACTTTAGCTTTTGAAGATGCACTTAATCTTGTATCAAAGAGAGCAATGGCAATGCAGAAAGCATGCGAAATCACTCCATCAACAATGGCTGCCGTATTAAATTTAGAAGATAAAATTGTAGAAGATATCTGTGCTACTATCGACGGAGTGGTTGTAGCAGCAAACTACAACTGTCCCGGACAATTGGTAATTTCAGGAGAAACACAGGCTGTAGAAACCGCTTGTAAACAATTGTTGGAAGCAGGTGCAAAACGAGCATTAATTTTACCGGTTGGCGGAGCCTTCCACTCCCCTATGATGGAACCGGCTCGCGAAGAACTTGCTGCCGCTATTGAAGCAACTGAATTTCACACACCTATTTGTCCCGTATACCAGAATGTAACGGCTAAAGCAGTTTCAGATCCAAATGAGATTAAAAAGAACCTTATCACGCAACTAACAGCTCCTGTTCGCTGGACGCAGTCAGTACAGCAAATGATTGCTGACGGTGCTACTCAGTTTAACGAAGTAGGTCCCGGAAAAGTATTGACAGGTCTTATCAATAAAATTGACAAAACTGTAGAAGCTTTAAAAGTATAAATTCATAAACTTCGGACTTGTCTGAAGTTTTTTTATTTTAAGTAATGAGAAAATTAAGAACGGTAAATGTCACCCGCTATATTACGCCACTTCGTGAAGGCGGATCATTACCTGCTTTGGCAGAAGCGGATGACGACTTCAAATATGTATTAAAATTCAAAGGCGCCGGACATGGTGTCAAAGCTCTGATTGCTGAATTGCTGGGAGGAGAAATTGCACGAACGCTAAAGCTAAACGTACCGGAACTCGTATTTGCTCATTTAGATGAAGCCTTTGGAAGAACTGAAGCCGATGAAGAAATACAGGATTTATTACAGTTCAGCCAGGGACTTAACCTCGCCCTGCACTATCTCTCAGGAGCCGTTACCTACGATATGGCTGTAAACGATTGCGAAGCGCTCTTAGCTTCTAAAATTGTATGGCTGGATGCCTATATAACAAATGTAGACCGGACTTTCAGAAATACCAATCTATTGATCTGGCACAAGGAACTGTGGCTTATTGATCACGGAGCAGCCTTCTACTTTCATCACTCATGGAACAACTGGGAGCAAACATCCAAAACTCCTTTTTCATTGATAAAAGATCATGTCTTACTACCCAAAGCTGCCTTTCTGACTACTGTAGATGAAGAACTGAAAGCCTTTTTAACTGATGAACGTTTAAAAGAAATCGTAAATCTCATCCCGGAAGAATGGTTACAATGGGAAGCTGCAGATATAACTCCTGAAGAAATAAAAAACACCTATTTTGAATTTTTAAAGATTCGCAGAGATCATTCGCAAATATTTGTAAAACAAGCTGAAGATGCACGAAAAACACTTATATGAATATGCAGTAGTTCGTGTAGTACCTAAGGTAGAACGCGAAGAATTTATCAATGTAGGGCTTATCTTATTCTCTAAGAAACAACGTTTTCTCAAGATGAAATACCATATACCTGAAGACAAGATAAAATCATTCTGTACTGAATTTGATATTGAACAGTTGGCCATTAATCTTTCTTCTTTTCAAAAAATATGTGAAGGAAATAAAACAGCCGGTCCAATTGCTTTACTGGACACCGCAGAACGGTTTAGATGGCTTACAGCAGTAAAGAGTTCCAGTATACAAACCTCAAGACCACATCCGGGCTTTTCAAATGATTTAGAAGCCTCTTTTGAGAGATTATATCAGGAACTTGTATTATAAAAAGGTGCTCCTTAAAAAGATATTTCTGTTCTAAAGAGCTACAGATAAAAAATAAAAAACCGAGGGAATCAATTCCTTCGGTTTTTTTATACTACATGAAAATCTATAATCTTCTTATTTTACAAATTGATTGACAGTTTCTGTGATGAATGCCAATTGCTCAGCATCCAGCTCTGTATGCATTGGCAATGCAATCACTTCTTTTACCAATTGATTGGTTACAGGAAAATCTTCTTCTCTATAACGATCATCTGCATACGCTTTTTGACTGTGTAAAGGAATCGGGTAATAAATAGCACACGGAATTGACTGTGCCTGTAAGTGTGTCAACAATTCATCTCTCTTCCCGTTAGTGATCCGGATGACATACTGATGAAAAACATGATCATCACCTTTTTCATCAAAAGCAGGAACGATAATATGCGGATTAGAAGCAAAAGCATTATTATAGTAAGATGCTGCTTTTCTTCTTGCTGCATTATAAGCATCTAACTCCGGCAACTTTGTATTCAAAACCGCTGCCTGAATACTGTCTAAGCGGGAATTAACACCAATAACATCATGATGATAACGCTCGTACATACCATGATTTACGATTCCTCTTAACATATGAGCTAAAGCATCATCATTGGTAAAAATAGCTCCGCCATCACCATAACATCCTAAGTTTTTTGAAGGAAAAAAAGAAGTAGCACCTACATGCCCCATTGTTCCTACTTTTGATTTCGTACCATCTTCTGATGTATGGTTTGCTCCTATTGCCTGTGCATTATCTTCGATAACAAACAAATTATGTTCTTTTGCCAATTTTATAATGGCATCCATATTGGCCGCTCTTCCGAATAAGTGAACCGGCACTATTGCTTTTGTCTTAGAAGTAATAGCTGCTTTAACGGCATCAATAGAAATATTCATGGTATCAGATTCTACATCTACTAAAACCGGCGTAAGCTGCAACAAACCGATAACTTCTACTGTAGCAGCAAATGTAAAATCTGCGGTGATCACTTCATCTCCAGGTTGTAATCCTAACCCCATCATGGCAATCTGAAGAGCATCTGTACCATTGGCACATGGAATTACATGTTTGACACCTAAATAGGCTTCTAAATTCTTTTGAAATTCATGAACCTTTGGTCCGTTTATATAAGTTGTTGTATCTAAAACTTCCTGAATAGATGCATCAACCGTTTCTTTAATTTTATCGTATTGACTTTTTAAGTCAACCATTTGTAATTTTCTCATTTTGTACCTGTATTAAATCTTGTGATAATCTCTTATCATAAGCCCCACAAAAATACTAATTAAATGAGTATAAATTTGTAATTAAAAAGAATGTATTTTTGCTTTACAAACTAAATATATGCGCTTTATATATAATCTTATTCTTCATATCGTACAATTCCTACTCCCTATCGTTGCTTTGTTCAATAAAAAGATGCGGTTATTTGTAGGTGGAAGAAAAAACGTCATCAGTAGTCTGTCTCAAAAAATACAGCCAAATGATACGGTAGTATGGTTTCATGTTTCTTCTTTGGGAGAATATGAGCAGGGACTGCCCGTAATGGAAGCCTTTAAAAAAGAATACCCGTTTTACAAAATTGTTCTTAGCTTTTTTTCACCTTCCGGATATGAGATACGCAAAAACAATACAATAGCTGATGTCACTGTTTATTTACCTCTGGATACCCGAAAAAACGCACGGCAGTTTTTAAATGCTGTGCACCCGTCAAAGGTCTTTTTTATAAAGTATGAGTTTTGGCCCAATTATCTGATAGAGATTCGCAAACGCCGTATTCCAACCTTTTTAGTTTCGGGTATTGTCCGCGAAAATCAGCTTTTTTTCAAAAAATACGGAGGTTTTTACAGAAATTTACTGCATACTTTCACGCATTTCTTTGTACAGAATACCGTCTCTGAAAAATTACTAAACAGTATTGGTTTCTACAACGTTACCGTCAATGGTGATACACGTTTTGACCGGGTTTCCCAAATCTTAGAAAAAGACAATACAATAGACATCATCAGTCAGTTTAAAAATGGGAAGAAAACAATTGTTATCGGCAGCTCCTGGTCTCAAGACGAAGCGCTGCTTGTTCCTTATATCAATCAATCTGAACATATAAAATTCATCATTGCTCCGCACAATATCAAACCAGAAGCTATTTTAAACCTAAAAAATCAGATTCTAAAAAAAACACTGTTATATTCCGAGTCAGACGAAGTAATCACAACAGATTTTGATGTACTGATTGTTGACTGCATCGGCATTCTCACAAAGATATACAGCTATGCAGATATTGCCTATGTTGGTGGAGGCTTTGGAAACGGAATTCACAATATTCTGGAACCGGCTACTTTTGGTATCCCTGTTGTCATCGGCCCTAATTTTAAGAAGTTTCAGGAAGCAAAAGATTTAGTCGCTTTAGGAGGCTGTATGGTTATCACAGATCAGAATAGCCTTCAACAGACCTTCACTTTTCTGCTCTCTGACGACGATATCCTTAAAGAAAAAGGAATGATAAGTAAAAGTTTTGTTCTAAAAAATAAAAATGCCACACAAGCAATCATGAATTATCTGCATTAAAAAGACCTGAAAAAACCAGGTCTTTTTTATTGTAAAGAATTAATGTAATCTTTCGTTATCACATCTCATTTATTACATCCCTGTTCGAATGGCTTCTACCGGATCCAGTTTTGATGCAGAAATAGCCGGCAGAATTCCCGAAATCAATCCGATTATGGCGGCAAGAATCAGACCTATCACGATATTACCGAAACTCAGTACAAATTCAAAGCTTACAAACTGACTTACGACAACAGCTATCAGCCACACCAAAAGCAATCCTACCAATCCTCCAATGACAGAAAGAATGATGGCTTCAAAAAGAAACTGAAACAGGATAAAATGATTTTTGGCTCCTAAAGATTTTTGTATTCCGATGATATTGGTTCTTTCTTTAACAGAAACAAACATGATATTTGCAATTCCGAATCCGCCTACTAAAAGAGAAAAAGCACTGATAATCCATCCTACAATATTTAAACTTCCGATGATCTGATCTATGAAACCAGTCATTCCGGCAAATTCATTCAAAAAGAAATTATCAATATCACTTGGTTTCAATCCGCGGTAAGCACGCAACTTCTGCGTTACATTATCTTTAAATTCATTCTGATCAAAGCCTTTTAAAGGTCTTATTACAATAGCAGGCGTAATACCGGATGAATTATCACCGTATAACTGACGGATAAAATTGGAAGGAATAAAGGCAACCACATCTTTGGATTGTCCAAAAGTACTTGCTCCCTGCTTCTGAATAACTCCCACAACAGTAAATCTTTTTCCATATAATCTCACATTTTTACCTACCGGATCAGTATTTGGAAACAGCGTTTGAGCCACCTCATAACCAATGACAATAACAGCTGCTCCTGAAGCATCTTCACTTTCATTAAAAAAGCGCCCCTTATCAATTTTCACATTATCAATAAAACTATAATCATAACTACATGGTGTAATATTAATACCGTTGGCTGTACTGGATTCAGATTTTATGTTAGTACTTCCTACAAAATAATTGAACGAGATTTTATCTATACCCGCTACATTGCGTTTCAGAAAGTCGTATTCATCATATTTTAAAGCAGGGAACTGCTCAATTTTCCATCTCGGAACTTCTGAAGGCCCGAATGAAAACTGAGCCACAAACAACATATTATTATCCATACCATCCAGTTCTTTTCGGATTCCTTTATCCATAGAGTCAACTGCCGCTAAAACAGCAATGATGGAAAAGATACCAACGGTAACACCTAACAAAGAAAGCAATGTTCTTAACTTATTGTTTTTCAAAGCATTTAAAGCAAAAAACAAACTTTCTTTTAATAATCGTAAATAAAGCATCTATTTTATTTTGAGCAAAGATTACTCTCTATAAGTTGTCAATTCGGGTAAAAAGTTACAGTTTTAAAATACTAATAAAAAAAAATTTCAAACGATGTCTTTTTTGAGGGCAAATAATTTTTAATTAATAAATAACAATACTAATTTTGTAGCTAAACTAAATTTCAACAATGAACACAACTAAACAGATTCAATCAGCACTTATTTCCGTATTCGATAAAAATGGTCTGGAACCCATTGTAAAAAAATTGCATGAAAATAATGTAACTATTTACTCAACAGGTGGTACAGAAACGTTTATTAAAGAATTGGGAATTCCTGTAGTGCCTGTAGAGGATGTAACTTCTTACCCATCAATTTTAGGCGGTCGTGTAAAAACACTGCACCCGAAAATTTTCGGAGGTATTCTTAACCGTCAAGACAATGAGACTGATGTGCAACAGATGGAAGAATATGCAATTCCTCAGATCGATTTAGTAATTGTTGACCTATATCCTTTTGAAAAGACAGTTGCTTCAGGAGCCGAAGAATCTGCCATAATTGAAAAAATAGATATCGGCGGTATTTCGTTGATCCGTGCGGCTGCAAAAAACTTTAAAGATACCGTTATTGTTGCCTCCGTAGCAGAATACAGCCCATTTTTAGATATGATTACAGAAGGAAACGGAGCAACTACATTGGAGCAAAGGAGACATTTGGCAACCCGTGCATTTCATGTAAGTTCTAACTATGACAGTGCTATTTTTAATTACTTTAATACAGATGAAAGCGTATTAAAAATAAGTGAAGCAAACGGTCAGATTTTACGTTATGGAGAAAACCCGCATCAGAAAGGTTATTTCTTTGGAAATTTTGATGAAATGTTTACCAAATTAAACGGAAAAGAGTTATCTTACAACAATTTACTGGACGTAGATGCTGCAGTATCTCTTATGAAAGAATTTAAAGGAGAAGCACCAACATTTGCCATTTTAAAACATAACAATGCATGTGGTGTGGCTCAGAAACCGACCATGAAAGAAGCTTATCTGGCTGCTCTGGCAGGAGATCCTACTTCGGCTTTTGGCGGTGTCCTGATTGCGAACGGTACAATTGACAAAGAAACTGCTACTGAAATAAATCAATTGTTCTGTGAGGTAATTATTGCTCCTGCTTTTGACGAAGAAGCTGTTGAAATACTAAAAGAAAAGAAAAACAGAATATTATTGACTATAAATGAAACAAAAGTATCTGAAAAACAAGTACGTACCTGTTTAAACGGATATTTGGTTCAAGATAAAGATTTGGTAACAGATACTAAAGAGCATCTGAATACCGTTACTACTTTATCGCCAAGCGAACAACAAATTGAAGATTTATTATTCGCTTCCAAGATTTGTAAACATACTAAGTCAAACACTATTGTTTTAGCAAAAAACAAACAATTATGTGCATCAGGTACAGGACAGACGTCCCGTGTTGATGCCTTAAGACAGGCGATAGAAAAAGCTACTTCATTCCATTTTGACCTGAAAGGATCTGTTATGGCGAGTGATGCTTTTTTCCCTTTCCCAGATTGTGTTGAAATTGCTGACAAAGCAGGAATCACCGCGGTCATACAGCCAGGCGGTTCTATAAAAGACAATTTAAGTATTGATTATTGCAATGAAAACAACATGGCAATGGTTACTACAGGAATTCGTCATTTCAAACATTAATTTTTATATTTTTGTATATTATTTTTTATAACATTTAACACCCTTTACATACATATGGGATTTTTTGATTTCATGACCGAGGAAATTGCAATGGACCTTGGTACAGCAAATACTTTAATTATACACAACGGAAAAGTTGTAGTGGACAGTCCGTCAATTGTTGCCCGTGACAGGGTAAGCGGTAAAATAATTGCTGTAGGGAAAGAGGCCAGTTTGATGCAAGGAAAAACCCATGACAACATCAAAACCATTCGTCCTTTAAAAGATGGTGTTATTGCAGATTTCGATGCTTCTGAAAAAATGATCAGCATGCTTATCAAAAGCATACCGGCTTTAAAAAAGAAAATGTTTACCCCTGCCCTTCGAATGGTAGTTTGTATTCCTTCCGGAATTACCGAAGTAGAGATGCGTGCAGTAAAAGAATCATGCGAACGCGTAAATGGAAAAGAAGTATATCTGATTCATGAGCCAATGGCAGCAGCAATCGGAATCGGTGTAGATATCATGCAGCCAAAAGGTAATATGATCGTTGATATAGGTGGAGGAACAACAGAAATTGCGGTTCTTGCACTCGGAGGTATTGTTTGTGATAAATCTGTAAAAATTGCAGGAGATGTTTTCACGAATGATATCATTTATTATATGAGAACGCAACACAACCTTTTTATCGGAGAAGGAACAGCAGAAAAAATAAAGATTGAAATCGGTGCTGCAATTGAAGATTTAGAAATCGGACCGGAAGATCTGTTGGTACAAGGACGTGATTTATTGACAGGAAAACCAAAGCAGATCAATGTATCGTACCGTGAAATAGCAAAAGCTCTGGACAAATCCATACAGCGTATCGAAGATGCCGTTATGGAAACTCTATCTCAGACACCTCCAGAATTAGCAGCGGATATATACAATACCGGTATTTATTTAGCAGGTGGTGGTTCTATGCTGAGAGGGTTGGACAAACGTATATCTCAAAAAACAGATTTACCTGTTTACATCGCTGAAGATCCGTTAAGAGCCGTTGTAAGAGGAACCGGAATGGTTATCAAAAATATCAACAAATTCAAGAGTATTCTTATCAAATAAAAATGATTTTATAGCATGCAGCAAATCATATATTTTATCACTAAAAACAGTACAAAGCTACTGTTTTTGCTGCTTTTAGTAATCTCATTGTACTTAACCGTTCAATCACATGCTTACCACAGAAGTAAATTTTTGCATTCAGCCAATTTTGTTTCGGGTTCTATCTATGAGAAAACCAACAGTATAAAAGAATATCTGCATTTAAAAAAGGAAAATACTGCTCTGGCAGAAGAAAACGCCTATTTAAAGCAAATTTTATATAACAACCAAATTATCATAGATTCTGCTTTTACCATCAACCCGAATGTTCGGATTGCAAACGGATATAAAGTATTTCAAAGCAAAATCGTTAAAAACTCTTATTCTAAAAAAGAGAATTATTTAACCATTAGGGCAGGATCGAAAAATGGTGTTTCAAAAGATATGGGAGTAATGAATTCTTTGGGTATTATCGGTATAGTTGAAAAAGTATCGGAAAATTTTGCTACAGTGCAAAGCATTTTAAATACCAAAACAAAGATTGATGCAAAAATCAGCAATACAAATCATTTCGGAACCATTACATGGGACGGAAAAAATGCCGGATATGTACAGTTGATTGACATTCCTAAACTGGCAAAACTTCACAAAGGAGACAGTATTGTTACCGGGGGAGAATCCACTATTTTTCCGGAAAACATTCCTATTGGTGTTGTAGATAAGGTATTTACATCCAAATCATCTAATTTTTACACCATCAATGTACGTCTGTTCAATGATATGACCAACTTACAGTCTATTTATATCATAGAAAATGTGAATTATGATGAAATTAAAAAACTTGAAGAAGAAACCGAACATTAATGAATAATACCCTACTCATAAATATTTTTCGCTTTGTAATATTGATTTTATTACAGGTTATTTTATTCAACAATATTGAGTTATTCGGTTTTATAACTCCGTACCCGTATATTTTATTTATTATTCTTTATCCGCTTAACATCAATAAAGCAGGCTTGATTACCATCAGCTTTTTTTTAGGACTGATACTGGATATATTCAATAATTCGGGAGGAGTACACGCAGCTGCCTGTGTTATGCTTGCTTATTTCAGAGAAAGCTTTTTAAAAATTTCTTTTGGAGTAAGTTATGAATACCACATGCTCAGAATTACCAATAAAATATCATCTGAACTCATTACCTATGTGGCTATTTCAGTGATATTACACCATATTGTCTTACTTTTTCTGGAGATATTCAGTTTCGGATTTATTTTGGAAATACTGCTTAGAATACTCACCTCTTCAGTGTTCACTATCATCATCATACTCATAATGATCTCATTAATAAAACCTTCAAAAAAATGAGAAAATTATTATTTCCTATTCTGATCATTACCGGTACACTGCTCATCATCGCCAGATTGTTTTACTTACAGATTATTGATGATTCTTATATCAAAAAATCAGAAAACAACGCACTGAAAATTGTTTATGAATATCCCGAACGCGGATATATTTATGACAGAAATGGGAAATTGCTGGTTGCCAATCAGCCCAGTTATGACATTATGGTGGTTCCGAGAGAGATTAAAAATATTGATACCCTTGAATTTTGTAAGATTCTCAACATTACCACAGATGAATTCATCTCTAAAATAGAAAAAGCAACCATTTACAGCCCACGGCTACCGTCTATTTTCTTATCGCAGCTGACCAAAAGAGAATTTGCTGCTTTTCAGGAAAAAATACGCCATTATAAAGGGTTCTATATCACCAAACGAAATCTGAGAGATTATCAGGCAACTTATGGTTCCAATGTCTATGGATATATCCGCCAGGTCAATGAATTTGAATTAAAAAGAAATCCGTATTATAAAAGTGGGGATCTTATCGGAATTCAGGGTGTAGAACAGGCCTATGAAAAAGAACTCAGAGGAGTAAAAGGAGTACGGTACATCCAAAAGGATAAATACAACAGAGATATTGGTGCGTTTAAAGAAGGTATTTATGATACGCTGGCAGTTAAGGGAAAAGATATAAATGTAACCATAGACGGTTTATTACAGGAATACGGAGAACAGCTGATGATTAACAAACGCGGTGGTATTATCGCCATTGAGCCCAAATCAGGTGAGATATTAGCATTGGTCTCCGCTCCAACCTATGACCCTGCCCTACTGGTAGGAAGAAATCGCTCCAAAAACTATCAGGCAATTGATACCATTCCGGGAAAACCCTTTTTGGATAAAGTTCTTCAGGCGGAATATTCTCCGGGTTCACCTTTTAAGATTTTAACAGGCCTTATCGGTTTACAGGAAGAAGTTATCGATACACAAACACGTTTTGCCTGTAGTCATGGCTTTTACTATGCAAGAGGAGCCTTTATGAAATGCCACGATGCGGGTAGCTGGAATCTGCATCCTGCAATTTCACATTCCTGCAACACTTATTTTGCACAAACGTATAAAAAAATCATTGATAAATATAAAAACCCTAAATTAGGGATGGATGTCTGGTATAACCATCTCAGAAGTTTTGGTCTGGGCAATTTCCTCGGCTATGATTTACCAGTAGGTCTCAAAGGACGTATTCCGAATTCTGATTACTATAACCGATGGTATCCGAATGCCAACTGGACAAGTAACATGACTATTTCAAATTCAATTGGTCAGGGTGAGGTTTCGCTGACACCCATACAGCTTGCCAATGTGATGTGTGCCGTAGCCAATCAGGGGTATTACTTTACACCTCACATTATTAAAAAAATTGAAAATGAGGTAATTGATAAAAGTTTTGTTGAAAAACGCATTACTACTATTGACCGACAACATTTCATTCCTGTTATTGAAGGCTTGCATGAAGTATATAAATCAGGAACAGCAAGCAGATTACAGGTAAAAGATATTGATATTTGTGGGAAAACGGGAACTGTACAAAACTCCGCTATGTTTGAAGGTAAAAAGATCGATTTTAAAGATCACTCTGTATTCCTTGCGTTTGCCCCTAAAGAAAACCCGAAAATTGTGGTTGCTGTTTTTATTGAAAACGGAGGCTGGGGAGCAAGCTGGGCAGGACCTATAGCAAGTTTAATGATTGAAAAATATCTAAAAGGTGAAATTACACGTACTGATCTGGAAACAAAAGTACTAAACGGTAATCTCTCTGCTGACTATAAATTGAAAGATCAGATTGAAAAAGCATTGGCAGAACAAAAGAAACTCAAAAACAGAACAAATTAAAAGTGGCAAAAACTCAGCATTTAGCAAATCAAAGCGTCATCAGTAACATCGATTGGTTATGTGTATTTATCTACATCATGCTGGTAATAGCCGGTTGGGTAAATATTTATTCCGCTTCTTTACCATTAGACACGGGAGAAGCTGTATTTGACCTGAGTCAGATTTACGGAAAGCAGATCATCTTTATGTTATTGTGTATTCCACTTATTGTTGTTTTGCTTTCTCTGGATGCTAAATTCTATGAAAAGTACTCCGTTATTTTCTATGGTATTGGTATTCTATCGCTGCTCGGTCTTTTTGTTTTTGGTAAAACAGTCAAAGGTCAGACCAACTGGTATCAGTTCGGTGGATTCGGATTACAGCCATCAGAATTCGTAAAAATATCTACGGCTCTGTTTCTTGCCAAATATGTTTCGGACAGCCAGACAACTTTTGCTACTTTCAAAGAACAGCTTATTGCCATAGGAATTTTTATGTTTCCGGTACTGTTGATTTTAAAAAATGATACAGGAAGTGCTATTCTTTTTATGTCTTTCTTTCTCGTTCTCTATAGAGAAGGCTTGCCTTCCTGGTATTTATGGACAGGCTTTCTTACTATTGTCATCTTTTTAGGAGCATTGATCATCAAACCTTTTGTATTGATCGGTTTTATTATTATTGCAATGATTATTCATTTTGTCCTGAACAAGAAAATCAACCGAAATCCGCTTATTTATCTTATTCTCGGAGCCTTCATGAGTATTTTCGTGTTTTCTGTTGATTATGTATATGACAAAGTATTAGAACCGCATCAAAAAGACCGGATCAATGTATTGTTCGGAAAAGATGTTGATTTACAAAAAGAAGGATACAACCTCAATCAATCCATCATCGCCATCGGATCCGGTAACTGGTTTGGAAAAGGATTTCTGGAAGGTACACAAACCAAAGGCAGTTTTGTACCGGAACAGCATACTGATTATATTTTTACAACTGTAGGAGAAGAATGGGGCTTTGTGGGATGTATCGTTGTCATTGGTCTTTTTGTGACGTTATTTTTAAGGATTTTATATCTGGCAGAACATCAGAAAACAACATTCCCCAGAGTGTATGGCTATTCCGTCGCCGGATTTTTATTCATTCATTTTTTTGTAAATATTGCCATGCTGATCGGAATATTTCCTACTATCGGAGTTCCGTTACCGTTCTTTTCATACGGAGGTTCCAGTCTCATCGCTTTTACCATTTTATTGTTTATCTTTTTAAAATTAGACGCCAATAAGGTTAATGAGTGGTAGCCAGACAACAGTTGTTTTTACAGAAAAACGATATGATCTCTGAAGAAAAATACCCAATGGATTCTTATATACCTCTGATTCCATACTAAAAGATTATCATATACAAACATAAAAAAAGAGATGCAAGCATCTCTTTTTTTATAATATAGTGTTGAACTTAATTCCGGCACTAAACCATCTTCCCGGCATGGGTACGGCTCCTGCCTCAATAAAAGTCTTATCAAAAATATTCTGAAAATCGATATAATAGTTAAACTGTTTATGTTGATACGAAGCACGCACGTCAGAAATAAAATAATCTTTACTGGAAATACGCTGATTAAAACGGTTTGCAAGTAACAACGACCAGTTGTTCTTTGTAAATCCGATCGTATTTACCAGCTGATGTTTAAAATTTTCTAACCGGTATTTTGAAGATTTTTCATGATTGGTTTCCATTTCAGGGTTCAGATAGGTATAGCTTACTCCTATCTTCCAACGACTGGTTTCCTGCTCAAGCGTATAGACTACAGATGCGTTTAAACCTGTTGTTTTCAGTTTTCCTACATTATTGGCCTGCCAGGGTACATCTGTAGTTTCTCTTGTCCAGTCAATAAAATCCTGAATACCTCTGTAAAAAACAATTGCTTTGGTTTCCCACGCATTTCTGTTAAACTTAATTCCACCTTCTACCTGATAGGCAGTTTCGGGACTTAAAGCAGCATTTCCTATATTTCCGGGACGCTGGTCTAAATATAAATCTGTAAAAGAAGGTATTCTCTGGCTTGTTCCGGTATTGAATACTATTTTCAAATCCTGCTGTAAGGCATAACTCACATCAATCCCCGGAAATACCTGCCATCCAAAAACAGAATTATAGTTGATATAGGCTCCTAAAGTCAGGTCAACTCTTGGGATCTGGCGCGTTCTGAATTCTCCGTACAAACCATAATTTTCACGCTCATGATCACCTATATTACTGGAACTGATCTGTTCATATCTTGCCTCTGTACCAAAACCGAATTCTCCGAAATTAACCTGGTAATTCCCACTGATTTCTGCTGTAACAGAATTGGAATAGTGCTGACTTCTTGCTTTAGACAAATCATGTCTGAAATAGCGATAGTCATCATAATTATAGCGATATCCGATTTGAGGAGATAATGTAAAACGATCAGATAACCTGTGTCTGGAACGTACTGAAACAAGAGTAGTATTCACTATTTCCTGTGATTCTTTATCACCGGGTGCTGCATAAAATCCGTTGGCTCCGAAAGAATTATTTGCCCAGCCGGCCAAGACATCTATTTTGTTAAATTCATTGGGTACTATTTCACCCTGATAAAACAGTTTGTTGTTGTGATAAGCGGTGTTATAACGATAACCGCTTCCCGATTCATGAGAACCATAAAGCTGATGGGTATGTTTGGCAGCCGTATAACTCCCCCCTAACTGAATACCTCTTCCGTTAAACAATTCTCCATTAGCCTCTGTGTCTTTCTTAAAATTAGTCCCCGCAAAAGCATGTGCAAAAATTCCATTATTCTTAGGTTGTCTGGTAACAATATTTACAGCTCCGGTAAGACTGTTAATTCCATAAATTCTCGCAGCCGGTCCTCTTAAAATTTCTATTCGCTCAATGGCTTCAGGCGGAATCGGAAGATTCAGTGTATTATGCGCGGTTTGCGCATCAGTTACCCGAATACCGTTGATGAGTACAAGCGTCTGCTCAAAACTGCCGCCGTCAATGCTGATATCTGCCTGTGTACCAAACGGACCTCTTTGCCGTAAATCAACTCCTGCTACATAACTCAATACTTCATTCAGGGTTTTTGCCGGTAGTTTTTGAATCTCATCCGCTGTAATAACGGTTACATTTCTATTCTGCTCGGTTATGGGAATGTGCAAACGATTGCTCTGGATAACCATTTCCTCTAACGCAGATGATGGTTCCGGTTCCTGCTGTGCATTTGCCTGTATCGCCAGCAGCATTATAAAGAGTAATTGTTTTCTCATAGTAAGTTGTAATTTTCGCGGTAAAGATAAATTATTATTAAATATTTTTTGCTTTTACCTAAAAAAATATAAAACCACCAACTAAAACAGCTGGTTATTTATGAATCCCCGAAATCACAACACGGTCACTTATTTTCACCTGCATATTTTGTAGCGCAATAAAAACAACTACTATTTCTCTGATGGGCTTATTTAAATATTCTTATTTACCCGTGTATAATGAGAAATAGTTATTTGCTTACATTCTAATACGTTACACTTTTTCTGCAGCCTTCTTATATTTTTAATGTAAAAAACAACAATTTTGTGACATAAAATAACAAAACCATTCTTTTTTTTGCAATTTATCTGTAAAATAGTTGGTAAGTATGTTTTTTATGCTTATCATTGAGAAAAAAAATAACATTTATAATTAATTGTTTATGAGAATACTACATTATTTGTCACTACTATGTGTTCTGATTTTGTTACAGTCTTGTCTGCAGGACGATCTTCGTACTCCGGTACTGCGCGAAGCCATACAAGAAGATCCTTTAAACGCCCAAACCTTGATAATGGATCAGACAGCTCTTGAAGAAAGATATGCAGGCAATACAAGTTTGGAACATTTGTTTGAAAAAGATTTTAAAAAAGCGGTATCTTCCCTTAACGCAGCTAAAGGCGGAAGCAACCGAACGACTACACTTGACCTGGAGCATATCCAGGTACTGGAAGCAGATAAAGTGCATGTGATTACGTATCGGGTACAGGTAACCGATGAAAAAGAACCCGAGTCAAAAGCGGTTTATAATCTGGTGTATTATTCCACCAACCGTAAGGAGTATTATGTAACCCTGTTGAAATACGACTTTTCAAGAATTTCGATAGAGCAGTATCTCAAAAAACCGACGGCTGAGGTTCTGTATCTGTATCCGTTGGAAGAAGACAGAGATACAGACAAAAATATTCAATATGCGATATCGTCA
>PJUE01000118.1_pt1 | contig 107192 bp, 90 predicted proteins | sample 1512171 | NCBI WGS metagenome assembly PJUE01 (sample SAMN08177674, study PRJNA422409) | Feces metagenome, whole genome shotgun sequencing project. | isolation source: Chicken feces (3) enriched on wood chips: alkali lignin treatment | host: Gallus gallus | place: USA: Madison | collected 2015-01-15
CTTGTGGGGGCCGCGATGGTGTCCACCCGCGCGGTGTCGAGCGACGTGTCGCCCGAGACGCTGGCTTTCCTGCGTTATGCCATCGGGGCGCTCGTGCTTGCCGCGCCCATGCTGCGGCGATGGTCTGTACGGTTCACGGCCAAGGATTTCTGCGCGGTGGCGGGCCTGGGCATACTGCAATTCGCGCTGCTGATATTGCTGTTGAACTACGCGCTGGCCCGGCTGCCGGCCGCCACTTGCGCGCTGGTGTTTTCCACGCTGCCGCTGGTAACGCTGTGCCTGGCGATTGCCACGGGACGCGAGCAGTTCAGCTGGCCGCGGCTGATCGGCGCGGTCGTGGCGGTCTCGGGGATTGCGCTATTGCTGCAACCCTCTGCCGCCGCGGTGGGCAGCGCCGCAGATGGTTGGGCATGGGCCGCCTTGTTGGGCGCGACCTTCATCGGCGCGGCTTGCAGTCTTTTATATCGTCCGTACCTGCGTCGCTATCCATCCATGTATGTCAGCGTGGTGGCGATGCTGGTGTCGGTCTTGTTCCTGGCGGGCGTCTGCCTGGCGCGAAGCGCGCCATTGCTGCCCAGCCTGTCCGGCTTTCAATGGGCGAACGTGGTGTTCATCGGGCTTTCCAGCGCAGTGGGCTATTTTTGCCTGCTGTGGGCGCTGAGCCGCCTGGAGGCAAGCCGGGTAATGTCGTTTCAGGCGCTGGCGCCGATCACGGCAGTATTGATCGAGCTGCTGAGCGGCTCGTATCCGCTGACCTGGCGCCTGACGGGGGCTTTTGTTCTGGTGTTATCGGGAGTCTGGTTCGGCACGCATGAACGGCGCACGAGCGCCGCTTGACTCTGCCTCTGGAGCATCAAACCGTTCAGGTTTCTGGATTGATCCGGGCGCGCGTCTTCTCGTCCAGGATGCTGCGCACCAGCGCAAACAAAGGATCCGCGTCGGTGTGCTTCTGGCCGTAGGTCAGATTGAACCCATAATCGAAATCCGGCGGATTCAAACCCTGCGTGTGCTGCAGGATGGTTTCCAGCTTGTCCAGGGCCTTGACGGCTTTGGCTTCCGGCGTGGCGGCATCCTCATATTCCTGCCAAAGCGCCAGGATTCCTGTGCGCTGTTGCTCATCCAGGGAGCGGGTCAGGTGCAGCAGGTCGGCTTTCTCCTGTTTGGCCTTATCCGGATGATGGTGTTTCTCGATGGCGGGCACGTCGCCATGGATGGCCTCGCCCAGATCGTGCAGCACACACAGCTTCAGAACCTTGAGCATGTCCAGGCCGGCCAACTCGTCTTCGAAGGCCATGGCCATCAGGCACAGGCGCCAGCTGTGTTCAGCCGTGCTTTCGGGGCGGCCGGTGGACGTGAATCCGCTACGCAGCACGCTCTTGAGTTTTTCGGCTTCCTGCAGAAAGGCCAGCCGGCCTTTGATGTTCTCGATATTCATTTCAATTCCAACCCAATGCGGCGCGGCCATGGGCCGCGCCCGCCATCACAAGGTCGGCTGCGGAATGGGGATATCCTTCGATATCAGGTCGCCGTCTTGAATCCTTGTGTCGCACCCGGAGCTAAGGCCCCACTTGGTGACCGTGCCGTCATCAATCCTGAACTTCTCCGTGCATCGGTAGATGGTGTTGTTGATGATGCCACGGACGTATTCGTACGAAATGATCTTGCCGCCGTTGGACAAGGTATAGCTGTTGGTGGGCGGCCCCCATTTGGAAACCAGCTTTTCTTCGCTTTCGCCAACCCACGATTGCATCATGTCAGCCCTGGTTTCCTGGCGTTCATTGTTGATCATATTGCCTAGCGGGGAACCCGCGCACCCGGCAAGCAGTTGAGCCACAAGAACCGTCAAGATTAGCTTCTTCATTTATTTTTTCCCCTGGGATCGGCCTGACATGGCCGTGGATTGCAAAGACAGCAGTTCGCAGTGCGGCCTAGCGGCAAGATTCCTTCGGCAGATCGAACCCAACCTTGACGCTGGTCGCGATCACGTTCTTGAAAGCTGCATCGGCGACGCTGTTGTAGCGGGCGTCGCAATTGAATTTGTTATTGAGCAGGTAATCCTTGCCTTCCGCCTTTTCCATCTGCGTGGCCCATTTCTCGGCTGCATCCAGCGCTTGGTCTCCGGCCTGTACAAAGCCCAGCATGATTTCCATGCCGCCGGCTGCGCGAGGCGCGGTCCAGCTTGCGTACACCCAGGGATCGGCGGCGTTACCGCAGTCGGTCAGGCAATCTGCCGTATACGTCAGGTCGGAGCCAAAGGCGACGGGGGTGATTTTCTGCCCAGGCTTGGGCGCATATTCGCCGATGAAGCTGGCGAGGTCGGGCTTGCAGGTTTCGGAAGGTTCCAGGCTCAGCGCCGATACCTTGCCCGACTTGATCGTCGCGGTGACCAGGCAACCCTGCACATCGAACACGCGATCGTCGCCGTAGGATTCCTGCGGCGCGCCGGCTATCGTTTCGAAATGCGCCTGGCTCTTGCCCAGCATTTTTCCATTGAAGACTTCCTGCACGGTGGCGGCCTGCGCAATATTGCCGCCGGCCATCAGCAGCCCCATGGCCAAAACTCTGAAATACATACTGGATCAGGCTCCGTCGAATATGGGTTTTGCCGCGGGCCAAACCTCGCGCGCAAACGGAGCGTATTCAAACATAGATGGCACTGCACGGATGGGCAAAAAATCGGTAATTCACCGGCATACGCCTGCGGATACTTCGCATTCACTGGAAGCCGCGGATTCAAGCAGTAACAACTGCGCCAGCGGGGCAACAAATTATCACGTTTACGATACGGCCCTGGCAGATCGCCGTATGACCGGCCTCCGATTAACGCTTAGGCGCGAATATCACCTTGACCGGCGCGCCCTGCTTGACCGTGCTGGCCCAGGGGCCATTCTTCGGTTCGAACGCGGGATGCCAGGCCCTGAGTTCCGTATCGGAAATCCATTCAAGCTGCAGTTGCTCATCAGGCGTATACGACCGGAACTGCGTCAGCGCCACGATGAACGCATTGCACTTTTCCGACACGCCGGTCTCGACCACGGATACCTGGGTCTGCTCGTCCCAGGTCAGCGACCCGCGCTGCGGGCATTTGCGGACCTCGACGTGATACTTTCCGCCAGGCGAAGGGAGATCGGCGATGATTTTGTCGGGACCGCAAGCCGTCAGCAGCATGGACGACAGCAATACCAGCGGAATGCTTTTTTTCATTGAAAAGCCTTCTGACCGTGAAGGAGGTCAATCCGTGAAAACCTGCGCATGATACCTTGCGACCTTGCGCACCGTTGAAGCCTGAAGCGTTCACACATGGACGATCGATGAACACACCTACGCAATACTGCAGCCAGAAGTTTGCCCGCAAGCCCTGGAGGCTCGCATGCCGATAGCCCTGGCCGATCTGGAGCAAGGCGTCATGGAGCTGTTGCGCGCACAGCCCGCGTTCGCTGGCTGGAAGAAAAAGGGCAAGCGTTGCCTGTGGCGAGCCTGCGGCGAATTGCAGCAAGGCGTGGAACTTATCCGCTACAAGGGCTCGTTCGACGATGCGCAGCACGTGTCCTTGGGCGTTTACGTATCCTTTCCGTATGAAAAGGAATGGCCGGTTTACGTGCCGGCAGAAGTCTGGAACAAGGGGCGCATGTACCGCCGCGCCTATTTGAAGCCAGTTGTCGGGCTAATCCTGGAACCTACGTTGGGCAGCGGCGCGGTGCTCAAGATCAGCAGTGCGCAGGACCTGAAGGACTGGCTGTCGACCTTGGCGGCGGATGTCGAAAATCATCTGGCTCCATGGTTTCAGCGCTATCAGACTCTGGAGGAAGCGTGGTACGAGTACCGCATTCCGTCCTGGCGTCTGCAGGCGGCCGGCCTTAAACCGGAAGAAAGACCGGAGCGCTAAATCAAGGGAGAGTAAAGCCCGCCGCGCCATTCCCGAAGTTCTCCACGCTGCGCGGGGACGCAACGATAGGCTCGTTCCCGGGTCATATCGTTTTCGTCAATCTGCACATTCTGGCGACGCCACGGCCCCTTGCATAAAAGGACGATATCTCCAAAAGAATATCGCACCCACGCCCGCACGGTGACATGTTTGTCAGCGACCTCACCGATCTGAAACTCAAGTGGTCTTAACGCATCCAATAACACCGGCGAAGAGACGATCAGCGGAACCGCAGGTGCCGCCGCTGCAATTCAGCAACGGTCCTGCACCCCATCAGCTTCATGGCCCGCTCGATCTCGACCCGCATCAGTTCCAGCGCCCGCTCCACGCCCGGCCGGCCGGCGGCCGCCAGCGGAAACAGGTAGTAGCGGCCCAGCCCCACGGCCTTGGCGCCTAGCGCAAGCGCCTTGAGCACATGAGTGCCACGCTGCACGCCGCCGTCCATCATCACGTCGATGCGGTCGCCAACCGCGTCGACGATTTCCGCGAGCTGGTCGAAAGCGCTGCGCGAGCCGTCCAATTGGCGGCCGCCGTGGTTGGACAGCACGATGCCGGTGCAGCCTATGTCGGCCGCGCGCCTGGCGTCTTCCACCGACATCACGCCCTTCAGGCAGAACTGCCCGCCCCATTCCTGCACCATGGCAGCGACGTCGTCCCAGGTCATGGCCGGGTCCAGCATGTCGGTGAAGTAGCGGCTGATGGACATGGCGCCGCCGCCCATGTCGACGTGGGTGTCCAGCTGCGGCAGCCGGAAGCGTTCGTGGGTTAGGTAATTGAGCGCCCAGGCTGGCTTGATGGCGAACTGCGCGATGCCGGCAAGATTGAGCCTGAACGGAATGGCGAAGCCGGTGCGCTTGTCGCGTTCGCGGTTGCCGCCAGTGATGCTGTCCACGGTCAGCATCATGACCTGCACGCCGGCTTCCTTGGCGCGGGCCATCATTTCGCGGTTCAGCCCGCGGTCCTTGTGGAAGTAGAACTGGTAGACCTGGGGGCCGCCGCTGATCTTGCGGGCTTCTTCCAGGCTGACGGTGCCCAGCGAGGAGACGCCGAACATGGTGCCGAACTTGCCCGCGGCGGCGGCCACGGCGCGTTCGCCGTCATGATGGAACAGCCGCTGCAAGGCGGTGGGCGAGCAATAGACCGGCAGCGCCAGCTTCTGGCCCATGACGGTCACCGACATGTCCACTTCCGCCACGCCGCGCAGCACATCGGGCAGCAGGTCGCAGGACTCAAAGGCCGCGGTGTTGCGCCGGTAGGTGGTTTCATCGTCGGCCGCGCCGTCGATGTAATTGAAGATGGGGCCCGGCAGCCGCTGGCGGGCCATGCGGCGAAAGTCGTGGAAGTTCTGGCACTGATGCAGACGCATGGGTGGACCTTTATCGAAACTACACGTGCAGACAGCCTGAGCCCCCGGATGGAGCGGGAGGAATTGTAGACCGATAGCCACATTTCCAAGGCCATCAAAATGGACCCCAGCGCAGATCGTGTTAAATGCGGGCTTTCGCCCTACGAACGGAAGTACTCCGCAATGCCTCACCTCCTGCTCAAACCGGCCACGCTGATCGCGGCCACCGTCCTGTCGCTGCCCGCCGCAACCGTCTCGGCGCAACAGAACCTGGAGCGCGCCACCTCCTTGGCCCAGATCCACGCCATCATGGAGTATTGCGAGGTGCTGACCCCCGAACTGCTGGAGGTCCTGAAGAAGCGGCAGCAGTCCGCCACGCGCGAGTCCGGCGTGTCGTCGCTGGTGTTCGATGCGGAGTATCTGCGCGCCTACGCCAAGGCGCGCAAGGACATGGCGGACTTCGGGGAGGAAGAAAAGGAGCTGACCTGCCAGCCCATGCGGGCCATGGCCGGCAAGGACTGAGCCCCATTGCCACGCACCCGAAGTGGCTGCGCGGCGCCTTGAAACATGGCGCCGGCAAGCGTAGTCTGACACCGCTGATTCTTCCCCCACTGCCATAGCCGGGAGCGATTCATGGCGCAGAAAGAACGACATAAGGGCCGCTTGATAGATCACATCGGGCTGGTGGTGCGCGACCTGCCCGCGAGCAAGGCGTTCTACACGGCGGTCTTCAATGCATTGAAGATTCCCATCGGCGGCTCCGACGGCCCGGACTTCTGGACGGACGAGCTGTTCATTTCCTCGCGCGGCAGCGCCGAGGTGCAGGGCGAACTGACCGGCCGCATCCATCTGGCGTTCCAGGCGGAAGACCGGGTCATGGTAGATGCCTTCTACCAGGCGGCGTTGGCGCATGGCGGCCGGGATAACGGTCCGCCGGGCGAGCGCGCAAACTACCATGCCGGCTACTACGCCGCGTTCGTGCTGGACCCGGACGGCAACAATATCGAAGCCGTCACCCGCGCGGGCGCCCAACGCAGCGCGGCCTCGGTGCGGATCACCTACTGAACGCGCCGCCAGCGCCCGGGGCTGGACGTCAGGCCGCGCCCCGCGGCGCCTGGATCATCTTCCAGCCATTGCCCGCCGGATCACGAAAGCCCGCGTCCACGCTGCCGTAGCGTTCGATGGGTTCCTGCGTGAACTCGACGCCCAACGCCTGCAGCCGGGCATGGTCTGCGCGGCAGTCGGCCACATGCAGGACCAGAGGCGGCATCGCGCCTTTGGCGACCATGGCACGCAGCGTCTGCGCCGTGACCTCGTCGTGGATGGGCGGGCCGGGCGCAAACAGGCCGAGCTGAAACGAGGGCTGGTCCGGATGCTGGACCGTCAGCCACCGGTACGGCCCGTTGCGCACGTCCGTATGGACGCGGAATCCGAGCTTGTCCACGTAGAACGCCAGCGCCGCGTCCTGATCGTCCACGTATATACCCGCCACGTTGATGCCTGAGTTCATGAGACCTCCTTGGTTGATGGCGGAAATTTACCGTCGGTCTCGCGGCGGCGCTTCTCCAAAACAGCGATGTTGAGGTCGGGGCGCTGCGCGGCCTTCGCTACGCAGCCGGGCATGCTGTCCAGTGGCGGCGTCCCCGCCCGCGCCTGCACCCGCATGGCGCTGGGGCTGAGCCCGGTGACGTCGCGGAAAATGCGGCTATAGGTGCCGAGGCTTTCCCACCCGGTCGCATAGGCGATTTCAGTGACGCTCTGCTCCGTGTCCCGCAGCATGGCCACGCTTTGTTCGATACGCCGCGTCAACAGGTAGCGGTGCGGAGGCAGGCCGAAGGCGCGCTTGAAGGAGTGCGCGAAATGGGCCTTGGAGATGCCGCTGACCTCGGCCAGGCGCTCCACCGGCCAGGCTTCGTGCGAGGCCGCGTCCATGCGGTCCTTGACGCGCAGCAGGCGGCGCAGCAAGCCCGGATCCTGCTGCGGGCCTGCGCCTGGCGCGACTTGCGCCAGCAGTGTTCCCAGCTTCAGCAAGGCGTCTTCCTGCACCGTGCTATAGCCCACCACCACACCCGACGCCAGCTTCACCTTGCGGCAGAAGTCCGCCACCGGCTGCATGCCCACGCCCGCGGCCCGCGCCGCCGCCACGGCCTGCGCCACATCCCAGCCCGGGGGCAGCCACCACAGCAGATGAAAGCCGGCGTGTTCGCCACCGACGCGCAATGCATCGCTGCCGACGGCCTGGCGCAAGGCCCGCAGCACGGCGTCGCGCCGGCGCGCGTACACGCCGCGCGCCTTGCGCACGTGGCGCGCGAAACTGCCGTCCTGCAGGAACGCGGCCAGCGTCATTTGCTCGATGATGCTGGGCGAGCGCCCCGCGCGGCGACGCGCCTGCACGAAAGCGGGCGCCAATTCCTTGGGCACCACCGCATAGCCGATGCGCAGCGCGTTGAACAAGGTCTTGTTGAAGCTGCCGCAATGGATGACGCGATCGGCCGTATCCAGGCTTTTCAGGGCGGCCAGCGGCGCGCCGTCGTAGCTGAATTCGCTGTCGTAGTCGTCCTCGACGATCCAGCAGCCGGCCTGCGCGGCCCAGTCCAGCAGCTCCAGGCGGCGGGACACGGGCATGGTGGCGCCGGTAGGCGCCTGGTGGGCGGGCGTGACGTGCACGAGCTTTACGCCGCGCTGGCGCCGGGCCTGCGCAACCGGAAAGCCCCCGGCATCGATGGCCAAGGGAACGATGTGCGGCGTGTACTGGCCGAAGATCGGTTCGGCATTCAGGTAGCCCGGATCCTCGATCAGCACCTTGTCCTGCGGCTGCAGCAGGAGATGGCCGCAGAGGTCCAGGCCGTCGCGGATGCCGCCCAGGACGATGACCTGCTCCGGATCGCAGCTGATGCCGCGCGCCGCGCCCAGATAGCGGGCGATCTGCTCGCGCAAGGGGCGCCAGCCTTGCGGTTCATCGTTGGCAAGCTGGGCCGGCGTGACGCGCCGCGCGCTCGCCATCAGCCCCTTGCGCCAGCGTTCCATGGGGAAGAGCGCGGCGTCGGCGCTGCGGGAGTAGAACTGGGAGTTGGGCTGCAACGGCGCGTAGATCGCGGCCATATGCGGCGCGGCCCCAGGCGGGCTGACAGCGGGCGCGGGCTGCGGCTCGCCTGCTTGCGTTGCCGGCCGCGGCTCCGGGGCCTGGGACGTTGCGGCGCTCTCGCCCGGCAACCCCGCCCGGAAAAAGTTGTCCGGAATCACCGCCGCCACGTATGTGCCCGAACCCACCGTGCCCGCGGTATAGCCTTCGCTGCGCAATTGATCGTAGGCAGCCTCGACCGTGGAGCGCGCAATGTGCCAGCGCGCGGCCAGGCTGCGCGTGGACGGCAGGCGCGCGCCGGACGGCAGCGCGCCCTTCAATATGCGTTCGCGGATCTCGCGGTAGACCCAGGCCTGCTTGGACTCCCCTGGCCGCGCGGCGTCCATCGGCAGGTCCAGGCTGGCTTCCTGGCGTTTCGCTCCTGGCTGCCCTGCGGAAAGTGGCTTGTTCATATTGAGAGAAATGGCTCTATTTCATGTAGCCATTCTATCGGTAGATTGGCTGCCTGAGCCCCATGCGGGGCAAATTTCCTGGAACCTGCCATGACCGCCACTGCGCCCTGCCACACCATCACCCTGGAGACCGGCCCCTTCTTCACGGACGGCACGACCTCGATCCTGGAGGCGGCACTGGCCCAGGGCATACCCGTACCCTTCTCCTGTCAGCGCGGGGCCTGCGGCTCATGCCGCGCCGTGGTCATGGATGGCAGCTATGAACGCATGGCGCCGCCCGCGGACGGCGGCTACCAGACGGCCAGCGACGAACTGCTGATGTGCCAGTGCCGCGCCGCCAGCGACCTGACGCTGCGCTTCCCGCATTGGCGCGCCCCCGAAGAACCCAGTCCGCCGCGCCGCGCCCGCGTCGCGTCGCGCCTGCCGCTGGCCCCGTACGTCACCCAGCTCATCGTCGAAATGCAGGGCGAGGACGACTACGGCTACCTGCCCGGCCAACATGCCCGACTGATCCTGGACGGCGGCGCCCGCCGCAACTTCTCGATTGCGAATGCGCCCGGCGCGGCGGGGCCTGCCCGGCTGGAGTTCCACATCCGCCGCATGCCCGGCGGCGCCTTCACCGATGGCATCCTGCCCGGCCTCCAGCCCGGCGACATGCTGACCCTGGACGGCGCGCAAGGCAGTTGCACCTGGCCTGCGGAGATGCCTGCCGGCATCGACCACCTGGTGCTGCTGGCCACCGGCACGGGCTATGCGGGCGTGGCTCCCATCCTTATGGCAGCGCTGCAAAGCCGCGCGCTGAAGACGGTGACCTTGTACTGGGGCGGACGCACGCCGGACGATTGCTACGCCGGGCAGATGCTGGATGCCTTGCAGGGCAAGGGCGACGGGTTCCAGTGGCATGCGGTGCTGTCCCAGGCCGATCGCGCAGATGGCCAGCCCCGCCACGTGCAGGACGCAGCCATCGCCGCGGACCACGACTGGTCACGCAGCCTGGTCTACGCCTGCGGCAATCCGGCAATGGTGCAGGCGGCCCGCGACCGGCTGCTGGCGGCCGGCCTGCCCGCCGACCGCTACCGGTCCGAGGCCTTCCACCCCGCGGCGGGAGGCACGGCCGGCGCCGCGCCGCGGCGCGAGGCGCATCCCTGGGAGCGCCTCAGTCCGCGCTACACGCTCGCAGGCATCCTCGACGCGCGCCAGCGCTCCATGCAGGCGGTGGCGGAAATCGCCGCGCTGATGCGCCCCGGCATGACCACGCGCGAGGCCATCGCCGTGGCGGACGAGCACTTGCGCCGGATGGGCGCGTCCAACAACTGGCACCCGACCTATGTGCGCTTCGGCCCGGATACGCAGTCCCCGCCCATCCAGCGCACCGACTATGACCGCAAGCTGCAGGAACATGACATCTTCGTGCTGGACATCGGCCCGGTGTGGGACGGCCACGAGGGCGACTATGGCGACACCTTCGTGCTGGGTGCCGATGCAGACCGCCTGCGCTGCGCCGAAGCCGCGCGCGAGGTCTTCCGGCGCGCCCGCCTGGCGTGGCTGGAAGGCCTGACGGGCGCCGCCCTGTACGACCGCGCCTCGGAATATGCGCGCGAGCTGGGCTGCGAACTGGTGCGCGAGATTCCCGGGCACCGGGTATCGGATTTTCCGCATGCGCTGTACGGCAAACATCTGCTGGCGCAGGCGGACTTCGTACCCGCCGACGGCATCTGGGTACTGGAGATCCAGGTGCGGGATGCAGAGCGGCCGATGGGCGCGTTCTACGAGGACGTGTTGCTGCGCTAGCGCGGCGGGCGCGAAGCCCGCGCCTTACCCCCGCTGGCTCAATGCCCGGCTGATCCGGTGCTTCGACACGGTGGTCTTCGGCACATGGAACGGGAACCAGCTGCGCACGTCCTCGTCCAGCCCGATGCCGTGCATGTAGTTGTAGATGGCCTTCTTCAGCGCACGGCCGAGCGCATCGTGATCCACGCCGGTAGGGTCATGGAAGCCGACGTCGTTCTTGGCGAAGGTGATCGGCGGCAGGGGCTTGAGGGTAACGCCGTATTCCTCGGGGTTCTGTCCCACCGGTGAATGCACCGTACAGGCGAACCGGTGGAAAAAGCCGCTCTGGATGCAGCCGTTGTCGAACAGTTGCCGCACGTACTCCAGCGCGTCCACGGTGTCCTGTACGGTCTGCGTGGGAAAGCCGTACATCAGGTAGGCATGCACCAGGATGCCGGCGTCCGTGAAGGCGCGCGTGACCCGTGCCACCTGGTCGACCGAGACGCCCTTCTTCATCAGGTTCAGCAGGCGGTCCGAGGCGACCTCAAGGCCGCCCGACACCGCAATGCAGCCGCTGTCGGCCAGCAGTTCGCAAAGCTCGGGGCTGAAGGTCTTTTCGAAACGGATGTTGCCCCACCACGAAATACCGGTATCGCGCGCGATCAGTTCGGTCGCAAGCGCCTTGAGCGACTTGGGCGGCGCGGCCTCGTCGACGAAATGGAAGCCGGTCTGCCCGGTTTCGCGCACGATGGCCTCGATGCGGTCGGCCAGCACCGCGGCGGATGCGCCTTCGTAGCGGCCGATGTAGTCCAGGCTGACGTCGCAGAAGCTGCATTTCTTCCAATAACAGCCATGCGCCACGGTCAGCTTGTTCCAGCGCCCGTCGCTCCACAGCCGGTTCATGGGATTCAGCATGTCCAGCAGCGACAGGTAGCGGTCCAGCGGCAGCCCATCCCAGGTGGGCGTGCCCACCTCGGCAAAGGCGATGTCGGGTTCGACCATGTTGACGTAGCGCACCGCGCCCGTGTCCGCGTCGCGCAGGAAGGTGCGCACCAGGCGCTGGCGCGAGCGCTTGCCCTGCAGGTGCTCCAGGAGCGACAGCAAGGGACGCTCGCCCGCGTCCAGGGTCACGTAGTCGAAATAATCGAAGACCCGCGGGTCTTTCAGTTCGCGCAGTTCGGTATTGACGAAGCCGCCGCCCAGCACGGTGACGATGCCGGGATCGTGCGCCTTGATGGTCTGGGCGATGCGGAATGCGGCATAGACCGCGCCGGGGAACGGCACGGACAGGAGCACCACGGTGGGCGTGTGGCGGGCCAGCGCTTCTGAAGTCAGGCTGCGCAGCATGTCATCCACCAGCGTGGGCGGCGCCGCCAGCGCCTGGGCCAGCGGGTCGAACGTGGGCTGGCTGCCCGCCAGCGATTCGGCGTAGCGCACGAACTCGAAACGCGGATCCACCGCGTCGCGCAGCACGTCGGCCAGGTCGTTCAGGTACAGGGTCGCCAGGTGCTTGGCACGGTCATGCAGGCCCAGGGCGCCGAAGGCCCAGCCCAGCGGATCGCCGCCGTCTTCGTCCAGATACACGTCCAGCGAACTGAAGCGCGGCCCCTCGGGCAGGAAATGGCGGCCGACGATGCGGTGCGCCAACGTCGAATCGCGGCCCTGCAGGAAGGCGATCACGGGCCCGATGGTCGCCAGGTAGCGCGCCTGCTGCGCCACGAAGGACTGGACCGCGGGGCTGTGCTTGTCCGCCGGCAAGGCGGCGACGCGTTCCGCCACGGCGCGCAGGCCGTCGGCCGACAGCAGGCGCAGCACCAGGGCCAACGCCAGGTCTTCCTGGAACGAGGTCACGTCGCGCGACCGCAGAAAGCCGGTGAGGTAGGCGGTGGACGGATACGGAGTATTGAGCTGCGTCATCGGCGGAATGACCGACAGCACGCGTAGAGGCAAAGAGGACATGAAACACGGCAAGATTGCCGTCGAAGCGGGGATCGGGGCCATTATAGGCAGCGCGGCGGAACCGGACCCGGCTGTCAGGGAACGACCGCCGGGTTGCGCCGGACGCAGGCGTCAAAGATCGCCGAGCACGCGGGGATCGAATTGCCAGCGGTGGCTGCCATTCACGCTGCACACCGCCGTCGTCTTCTTGTCGCGCTTCGGACCGATCTCCCGGAGCTTCAATTCGCCATTGCATACCGGGCACTGGCCGCCAATCTCGGTGTAGAAAACCTCGCCGGCGCGATTGGCCTCCAGGTTGCACATCATTAAAAACCGCGAATAACGCTTGCGTTTCAGATCACGCCCCGTCTCCAGGCTGACGAGGCTCAGGAAAATCAGGATGAACCACCACGCCGACATCCCCCAGGCATAGACGCCCAGGGCGGTGAGCGTCAAGCCTGCCGCGCCGGCTGCCAACAGCCAGACCGTCTTGACGGGCTTGCCGCGCAGCCGCAGGGGCGCAACGTGGTAACGCTGGAATGCTTCAGCCCAGCTGCCGCGAGAGGCCGCGGCAGCTGGCGCACTGGCGGCGGGCTGCGGGCTCGTCGCAGCGGGCGGAGTCTCGTCCGCCGCAAAACTGCCGGTGTCCGGTGCGAAGATGCTCTTGCTGGGCATGTTGCCCAGCACTCTTGCGCATTCGTCGCATACGCTATTTTTGCCCTTGTGGGCGGCTCCGCATCTAGAGCAATGCACGCTATCCCCTTGGAGTGGAAACTTTAATCCGGCACCATTATTACCATTATTCTTGGATTCCCGCCGCAACCCGTCCCGCCTGGCGTCACCTCATGCCCAACCGATCAGACCCATTCGCCCCGCCCCCAAAACAACGGAACGTCCGCCTCAATTCGCTGCTCTGGATCCTGGAACCCCTGGAGCGCGATGCCGGCTACCTGCGCCGCAAGATGTTTGGCTGCGACGCGGCGTACCTGGACGGCCTGCTGTACCTGGTCGCCGCCGATCGCGAGGATCCCTGGAGCGGCCTGCTCGTCTGCACCTCGCAGGAACGCCACGAGGCGCTGTTGGCGGAGTTCCCCGCCCTGCGCCCGCACCCCGTGCTGGGGAAATGGCTGTACCTGCCCCAGACCGGCGAGGACTTCGAGACGCTCGCGGCGCGAGTGGCGCAGCTTGCGCTGGCGCGTGATTCGCGGATGGGGGTGGCGCCCAGGCCGCGGTCGCGACGCCGGACCTGATCCGGGCCGGTCGCGGTCAGCAGTTCACCGCGCTTGCGGCAGCACCCGCCAGCTCCACCCTATTCCCGCCCAGCGCCTTGGCCTGATACAGCGCCCGGTCGGCCGCAGCCAGCGCGTCGGCCAAGGGCGGAACCTTGTCCTCGAATTGCGCCAACCCGACGCTGACCGTGGCCGGTATGCCCAGACTGTCGTCCCGACCGGACACCGTTACGGAAAAGCGTTGCGCCACGGCCGCGCCCAGCACCGTTGCGCGGCGCGCGTCGGGACCGGCCAAAAGGGCGGCGAACTCTTCGCCACCGATGCGCGCAAGCAACACGTCGTCGCCCAACACGCAACGCGCGCTGTCGGCGAAAAATTTCAACACCTGATCGCCCGTCTGATGGCCGTACCTGTCGTTGATGGCCTTGAACTGGTCCAGATCGAAGGCCAGCACCGCAACCGGCCCGCGCCCTGCTCCACCCTCGATGATGCGTGCGCCCTGCTCGAAGAACCAGCGGCGGTTGCCCAGGCGGGTCAGATAGTCCGTCTGCGACTCTCGCAACAGCTGCCCGTGGGTCTCTTCGCGGATCAGCTTGAGCAGCGTCATCGGCAGCACGATGGAATACAGCACGCCTTCGTACATGGTAAGGGTGCTGGCGGTCAGGTGTATGGCCGGCCCGTGCTCCGCCACCCACCAGGGCAGGATGAAGGCGCGCGCGGCGTAGACCAGTGCGTGGAGGGTTACCGCCGCCGTTGCAATGCGCAGCGGCGTCAACGACCTGAGCGACTGGCACCGCAGCAGTTCCCAAGCGGTCACGCCGCTGACCAACGCGATCGGGAATGCGCTGATGTACTTCCAGACGAGATCCTCCCACTGTGCGCCGGCCGCCAGCCAGATCAGCGCCATGACGACCAGCAAGCCGATGGAAGCGCCCCGATGGCGCCTGCCGCTCAACGAGGCCGCGCCGTTCATGATGAGGAGATAGCCGCTGAGGACGATGAGATTGGCGACGGCCGAGCCCAACGGGCTGGGAAGCCTCGCGCGAAACAGCGCGACAGTGCAGCCCACGGCCAGCGTGGCGAAGCCCGCCGCCAGGATGCGCAATGATCCGCTGCGGCTGGGGTGGGTCCGATGCTCCCAGAACGTCAGGCCTGCACTGGCTAGCAGCGTTCCGATGATGATGAAGTAAAGGGTGAGGAGATCGACGTACATCTTCAACGCGTGGATATCGCGCCGCAGCAATCGCCGCAGCCAGCAAGGATTCTACGTGGGAAATGCATCATGGAAACATAGCGTAACCCCTGTCACAACTTGGTTGCGCGTCATGCAACACCGGACCGCGCAGCCGTCTCTTCAAACGAAAGAATCCCGTGCAAGTGGCAAATTTGCCACTCATCTACAATTCGTGGCGGTGCCGATTGCCAACTGCAATCGGGCAGTAGCTCACAGGTAGTAATGACGCGCGCGAAGACACCCGCTTCCAAGAAGAGAAGTCCCCCAAGCAGATCCAAGGCCCGGGCCGGTTCCCGATCCAGCGGCCGCTTCCCCCGATTCCTGAAGGCCCTGCTGTTCTCGTCGCTGGCGAGTTTCGGCGCGGCGACCTATATGCTGAATCCGCAGTGGCGGATCCCGGCGCCGGTGCAGGAAGTCATCACGCGCCTGGGATGGCCGCAGCAGCGCCAGACCGCGGCGCCCGCGGCGGTGCCGACCGCAGCGCGGACAGGGGCGCCTGTTCAAACAATGTTTGCCGAATGCCGGCAGTTCTTTCCGCATTCGCGCCCGCCGGAAGTCCCGGGCGGCCAGAAGCTGCGGGAGGTGTGCTTCTCGGCCTTCGCCATCCTGCACGACGGGCAGACCAAGACGCCGGTGTTCGTGGCGGAACGCCTGAATCGCCAGATGCTGACCCAGGCCCAGGGGCAGCGCCGCACCGACAAGTTCTACGCCGAAGCGCGGCTGCCGCGCGCCGAACGGGCCGAGCTGGACGACTACCGCGGCTCCGGTTATTCGCGCGGCCACATGGCGCCGGCGGGCGACATGTCCACGCCCGAAGCCATGGCGCAGAGCTTCTCGCTGGCCAACATGGTGCCGCAGGATCAGATTCACAACGGCGGCGCCTGGAGCAGCATCGAGCAGGACACGCGCAAGTACGTGATGCGCGCCGCCGGAGACGTCTACGTCTTCACCGGTCCCGTCTATGCCGACAAGCCCAAGACCATAGGCGCAGGCGTGGCCGTGCCCACGTACATCTACAAGGTCGTGTATGACGCGACCACCGGGCGCTCGTGGGTGCATTGGCAGGCCAACGCCGCCAGCACCAAGGCCGGGCCGCCGATCAGTTACGAGGAATTCGTCAAGCGCACGGGCATCCGGGTGCTGCCGGCAGGCAGCTGATGCGCGAACTGACGGGCCCGCTCATAGTTTGGACTCGTAGAACTCGACTTCGATGCGGTCCGCGCTCAGATAGCCGCAAAGATTGGCCGGAAAGCGGGCTCGGCTGCACGCGGTGTAGGCGTTTCCGTACAGCACCGCGGTCTGCAGGAAATTGCGGCTGAGCGCCGTGCTGTCGGAGTGGATGGAGCGCGTGAGTTCGGCTTGCAGCTGCTCGCTCGCCGCGCGCATCGGCCGCAGGATTTCTGATTCGAACTTGCGGGCTACGTTTGCTTCGGCTTCGCTCGCCGGCACGCTGGAATGCTGGGGATCATAAGCGTCCAGCAGCTCGTTCGGAGCGCGGCGCGCGCAATAGAACGCCTGATAGTACGAGCCCGTCGCAGGCCGTTTGAGGCGGGCTTGGGCCAAGTAGACCAAGGAAGGCACGGGGGAACTCCAGGAGATCAAGGTGCTGGTCGTGCCCGGCTTCACCGTGCTCACGTACGCGGGCAGGCAGGCGCCCAGTGGCTCACGCCTGGACCGCAGATCCGCCAGCCTTGCGGCGGCGTAGCGGTCTCCATAGCGCAGCACGTCCTCGTAATTGCCACTGAGATGGCTGCCTATGATTACCCCTTGCACCACCCAGACGCTGTAGCCCTCGACGGTCAGCCCGTCCTGGCAATACGTCGCCAGCGCGCGCTTCATGCTGGGTCCCATCGCCTGGAACCCCAAGTCCAGGGCAGCCGAATATGCCTTGAACAAGGCTTCGCTTCTCCCGTCACCCAAGCCCAGCGGGGCGCCGAGGGTCGAAGAGGCCAGCACGGCCGCCGCCACCGAAGCAAACAATGCCATATCACTTCTCCAGTTGGGTGGCCGACAGCCGGCTGCGGTCGCGCGCGCTCAGCACCGTATCGGGATAGCGGTACGTCCAACGTCCGTCCTTGCATTGATAGACCCGCCCGCCATAGACGACGGTCGAACCTTCGCTGTAGTAGTTCAGATGCGCGGCATCCGAGGGGCGGGTGAAATACTCGCAGGCCTGGCCGGCGTAATCGAGCCCAGGATCCTTGGCGGCGGTCTTGGATGAAGGGGATGGATCCGGCGCGCCGGCGGGGGCATTGCGCGGCTTGTCGCGGCTGGCGGCGTTGTTGCCCCAGGGGTTCAGGGCGGGATCGGTGCTGTAGCGCTCCTTGATCCGGTCGCGGTTGCGCAGGTAGTCGGCTTCCTGTTGTTTCGCCCGGGCCCTGGCCGCCGCGTTCTGCGCATCTTCATATTGCTGCCGCAGCCGGTCCTGCGTCTCCTGGTTCAGCAGCGCATCATCCTGCTGGCTGGAGTCTCGCAGGTAATCGCTCAGGGCGCGTTGCGCCGCATCGATGGCGGCGTCGGCATTGCCGCGCGAGGAAGTCGAGGAACGCGACTTCCCGGTGGCCTCAATGGCCTGCCCCGGTCCCGCGAACGCCGCGTGGCCGATGCCGGCCGACACGATGGCCGCCATAAGGCGGACCGCAAGCGTGGCCATAGGAAAGCTCCCCGAGGATGATCGCGCAAACGCCGCCGCCTCCAGGGACTGGCCGTGCAGATGGCCGGCCCGCGTGCGGTGTATCCATGATAGATCGCGCCATTGCCGCGGGAATCAGCCAAAAGGAGGAATCCTCCCCTACCTCCGCCGCGCCGCCTCAATGGCCGCGATATCGATCTTGCCCATCGTCATCATCGCGTCGAACGCGCGCTTGGCTGTGGCGGGATCGGGGTCCGAGATCGCTTCGATCAGCACGCGCGGCGTGATCTGCCATGACAGGCCCCACTTGTCCCGGCACCAGCCGCATTCGCTGGCCTGGCCGCCGTTGCCGATGATGGCGTCCCAGAGGCGGTCGGTCTCGGCCTGGTCTTCGGTCGAAATCTGGAAGGAAAAGGCCTCGCTGTGCTTGAAGGCCGGGCCGCCGTTCAGGCCCACGCAGGGTATGCCCGCGACCGTGAACTCGACGGTCAGCACATCGCCCTGCTTGCCCGAAGGATAGTCCCCCGGCGCGCGCAGGATCTTGCGCACGGCGCTGTCCGGAAAGGTCCGGGCGTAGAACTGCGCGGCTTCCAGGGCATCCTGGTCGTACCAGAGGCAGACGGTATTTTTGCTGGCCATGCTTGCACTCCTTTCAGTAGCAAGCGCACCGACGGATCTGCTGCGCTATCCGGCCTCGAGCTGGCCGGTTCCGATGAAGAAGCGTCGGCGCGTCGCCGACGGCGTCTCGCCAAACAGAGCGCGATAACGTGTCAGCGCGTAGTTGGAATAGGGATAGCCTTGACGCTCGAAAATGTCCGCAATGGACCACTCTTCCGCGGCAGCGCTGGCCAACGCCGCATGGACCGCATGCAGCTGCCGCAGATGCATATACTGTATCGGGCTCAGGCCGAAGCAGTGGCGAAAGAACGTCCTCAAGGATCTTTCGCCGACCTTCAGTCCATCGTAGCGAGTGGCGCCGCTCATGTCTGCATCCATCGCCCGAAAATGACTCAAGGTGGCATTGCACAAGTCGTGCAGGGAAATGCCAGGCCTGCCGCTGGCGGCCGGCTGCGGCTGGCGGGAAAACACCAGGGAGGCTATCGCCCGCTCGATGCTCAGGCGCCCCGCCTCGCCAGCCATGCAGGATCCGTCCGCGGACAGAGCAGCCTGCTGCAAGGCCACGATGCGCGAAGGCGTCGCCGTCAACACCTTGGTCGAGCGGGTCCAATAGCGCAAGACCTGGCCGACCTCTCCATCAGCCTGGAACATCGGCGACGATAGAGGTACCGCAATGGTCACCCAACTGTTGGGACCATCCGCGCGAAAGACAAAACCCTGTCCGGGAGCAAGCACAGCCACCTTGTCCGGACCCAACTCGGCGCCATTGAGCCAGGCAGAACCCGGACCCGCATCGGAGATCAGAAACATGAGGTGCGTAGTCGCCACTGCGGCTTCGCACAGATTCGGGACTGTCTCGATGCCGCGTTGGACGGTAATCCCGCCGACATTCGCATGCCCGAGCCGCCATCCGCCGTCCCGGGGTCCCAGAAGACGCACTTTCAGGTCTACGTCAACCACTGCGGCTTCGTACTCTTCGAACGATCCGAACTGCAGCAACTCCATCGGAACCCTCGTAAATTTCTGACGATTTATTGCCGAAATTAGCATGGACTTGTGATCGAGTCACTAGTGAAAATGGCGTCTCCCGCAAGTGGGTTGGCAGTTCCCTCCAGGAGCGTAAGAATGAAGCACGGTGTCGCAATTCTGTCGTTTTTGTGCCTGAGTCTTGCGACGGGCGCCCCGCCCGCCTTAAGCGCCTCGCCGGCATCCGGCACAAAAACCGCACCGACTCTGCCAGCGCCAGACGTCGTCATGCACCCCGAGTACGCCAAAGCCATCGGCCGCTTTGCCTATGTCTGGGGCTGGCCCATGGTGAACATGCTGAACCGCAACGACCGTATCACCAAGGCGCCTCGTCCCGGCCTGTTGGGCGGGATTCTGCCCGCCGCGCCACGCGGCCAGGTAGGCATGCTGCACAACTACATCGCCCCGGAAGAAACATTCGTCACCTGCCCGAATCAGGACGTAGTCTATGGCCTGGGGTTCTTCTCGCTGGATGAAGAGCCCGTGATCGCCCAGGTTCCAGACTTCGGCGACCGCTTCTGGGTCTATGCGCTCTATGACCAGCGCACCAACCAGTTTGGCGAACTGGGCAAGCCCTACAAGACCAAGCCAGGCTTCTATCTGCTGGTCGGCCCCAACTGGAAAGGCAAGCGGCCCGCCGGCGTGCAGGGCGTCATCCGCAGCCCGACCGCGCTGGCCAACGCCATTCCGCGCATTTTCATGGACGACACGGAGCAGGACCGCAAGGCTATCCAGGCCAAGATAAACCAGGTGGTGTTCTATCCGTTGAAGGACTTCGACGGCAAGATGAAGACCATAGACTGGAAGACCACGCCCGACATTCCGAACCCCCAAGCGGACAGCGCCAGCTCGGGAGAAACACGTTGGGTAGTCCCCGAGACATTCTTTGACCAGTTCGGCAAGGTGCTGGAGATGGTCCCGCCGCTGCCGGGCGAAGAAGCCATGTACGCCCAGTTCCGCTCCGTGCTCGCCGCAGCGGCACGTGACCCAGCGATCAAGGAAGCGCTGCTCCAGGCAGCCAAGGAGACCGAGGAACAGGTAATCGCGCCCTTCTTCCAGTGGAAACACAACGGCCGCCCCGCCGGCAACAACTGGAACCGGTCCACCAACAACGCCCAAACCGGCCTGGATTACTTCAACCGCACGGGCACGGCCAAATCGAACATGTTCGACAATCGCCCCACCGAAACGCAGTACTTCTATACGGACTTCGATGCGGCCGGCGCGCAGCTCGACGGCAACCAGCGCTATGAAATCACCTTTGCCAAGGACCAGTTGCCGCCCGTCAAGGGCTTCTGGTCGCTGACCCTCTACAACAAGCTGCATCTCTTCAGTCCGAACGAACTCAATCGCTATTCGCTGGGCACCAAGAACAAAAATCTCGCGCGTAATGCGGACGGGTCGCTGACGCTCTACGTCGGACCGACCTCTCCGGGCAAAGACAAGGAAGCGAACTGGCTACCCTCGCCAAAAGAACCGTTGTCGCTCTACATACGCGCGTACTGGGGCCAGCAAGCCATACTCGACGGCAGCTGGAAGCCGCCGCAAGTCAAGAAAGTGGATTGATCTTCCGGACCGGCAGAGTGCCGGTCCGCAGCGTCAGTTCCACCTCGCCATGGCATGCGCGAAAGCGTTGCCGCGCCCGTTACCAGGAGTCCATTCATGTGCGCCCAACCTCGATTCAAACTGCTTGTGGCTGTGCTGGTTGCCGCCTTTTCCGCAGGCGCAAGCGCCGCGCCGGAACAAGCCGCCATCTCGCCACTCGTCAGGCAAATCAACAATGGCAACTGGCTCGATCAAAAGGAGGCCGAAGGCCTGCGCGACGAGCTCTACTACCAGCGCGCCATCCACGCCTATATGACCATGCTGCCCGCGCTCAACGTCATCGGCATGCGCGATGGCTCCGAGAAGACGTTCGGCGCCGGCTACAACGTGCTGCCGATTTGGAAGGAGCGCATGGACGCCAAGACCATGGTGCCCACGCCCAATGCCGACGTCATCTACTCGATGAGCTACCTGGATCTGAAGAAGACCGGTCCGCTGGTCGTCAAAGCGCCGCCCAACGTCATCGGCATGTTCACGGACTTCTTCCAGCGGACCATCACCGACGTGGGCGCCATCGGCCCGGACCGCGCGCGCGGCGGCCTGTACCTGCTGCTGCCGCCCGACTATGACGGCCACATTCCCAGCAGCTACTTCGCCTTCAAGTCGCCGACCTACAACGTGTTCCTGTTCTTCCGCACAGTCATGGCGAAGGGTGACGGCAAGCCCGATCCGGGCCCTGCCGTCAAAGCGGCTGAAACCACCCGCGTCTATCCGCTATGGGCCGAAGAAAAGAACATCAAACCCATGGAGTTTCCGGACGCCAGCGGCAAGCGCGTGGACATGATGTATCCGGTGGACCGCCAGTTCTGGCAGAAGCTCAAGGACTTCGTCGATTATGAGCCCGTCTCGGCCATCGATCCCGAATTGCGAGGCGTGCTGGCGTCCATCGGCATCATCAAGGGCAAGCCCTTCGAGCCCACGCAACGTCAGCAGGACATGCTGCAGAAGGCCGTTGAAACGGCACCCAGGATGATATTGGCAATGCGCCAGCTAGGCCGGGAAGACGGACGCAACCTCTACTACAAGGACCGGCAGTGGGAACGGGCCTGGGCGGGCGGCACGGCCGAGTGGATGCAAGAGAGCTATCTGGATGTAAACCAGCGCGCCGGCTTCTTCCAGTACGCTTATTCGTCGGCGCCGGCAATGGTCATGCGCACGACGGGCGCGGGCTCGAAGTATCCCTACACGGCCAGGGATGCGGCGGGGAACTTTATGAACGGTTCAAATACCTACAAGCTGCGGCTGCCGGCAAACGCGCCAGCAGCCTTGTTCTGGGCAGTCACGGCCTACAACGTGACCGACGGCACCATGCCGGAAACGAAGCAGCTCATGCCGTCCACCAACGGCTACTACAACATCCCCAAGCAAGCGGACGGTTCGCAGGAAATCTGGTTCGGGCCGCAGAAGCCCGACGGCATCGCCGACGCCGCCTTCATCCAGACCATACCCGGCCGCGACTTCCTGATCGCGCTGCGGCTGTACGGAGCCGAAGACGCCTTCTACGACCAGACTTGGAAGCCGGACGACGTCGTCAAGGTGAAGTAGGCGTGCATCCGCGCCAACAAAGGCGGGGGGCCGGCATCGGCCTCCCGCCCCCGTCGCTAGGGCGTCACGATGTTGAACCAGAACGGGAAGTCATCCAGCGCGCCAAAGACCTCGGCAAGCTTGGCCTGATCGCCGCTGACCTTGACATCGCCTTTGGCCATGGCGTCCTTCAGCGTGGTCTGCTTCAGCATGATGTTGTTGAGGGTGTCGCGGGTCAGGGACACGCTGGCGCTGGGGTCCTTGGCCTGCCTGCCCTCGGAATGGTTGAGCACGCTGTTGGCCATCTCCAGCATGTACTTCTGCTTCGTGTCGGTGAAGTCCACGTTCAGCACCACGTGCTTGCCCTCGGTCTTCTCGCGATTCAGGCGCACCGCGAAATAGTCGAACAGCATGTCCAGCGTCATGGCGCGCACGGTATCCGGGCTGGCCGTATCCGGCACGGGCAGCTTCTGCACGCCTTCGCGCAGTTCCTTGGCGCCGGTCAGGTAGAAGTTGCGCCATGGGCCGCTTTCGGCCTGGTAGCCCAGTTGCTCCAGCGCATCGGCCTGCAGGTTGCGCGCGTCCTGGTTCTTCGGATCCGCGAACACCGCGTAGTTGACGACTTCGGCGACCCAACGGTAGTCGCCCTTGGCGTAGTACTCGCGCGCCTTCTTCACCACGGCATCCACGCCGCCCATCATGTCGACGTAGCGCTTGGCGCCCTCTTCGATGGGCAGGGTGTGCAAAGTGGCGGGGTTGCCGTTGAACCAGCCCAGATAAAGTACGTAAGTCGCGCGGACGTTGTGATTGACGGAGCCGTAATAGCCCCGGTTGGAGAACTTGGTGGCGATCGACTTCGGCAGCTTGACCTGTTCGGCGATCTCTTCCTTGTTGAGGCCCATGTTGGCCAGGCGCAAGGTCTCGTCGTTGATGTAGCGGTACATGTCACGCTGCAGGCTCAGCTGTTCGCGCACCTCCTTGTTGTTCCAGACCGGCCAGTGGTGCATGGCGTACATCACTTCGACATCGTCGCCCCACAGGTTCAGGGCCTCGTTCAGGTACTTCGACCAGGCCAGCGGATCGCGGATCTTGGCGCCGCGCAAGGAATAGGTGTTGTGCAGCGTGTGGGTGGAGTCCTCGGCCGTGTTGAGCGCCTTCTTTTCCCTGATGTAGTACAGCATCTCGGCAGGCGCTTCGCTGCCGGGCGCGTACAGGAATTCATAGGTCAGGCCGTCGATGGTGCGCTTTTCGCCGGTCTTTTCGATGATGTCGGTGGGCGGAATCAGCGTGACCGTGCCCGCCGAGGTCGTCGTGCCCAGGCCCGCGCCCACCTGGCCCGTCGCGCTGGGCGGCAGCAGGTTCCCGTACATGTAGCTGGCGCGGCGGCTCATGGCCGTGCCGGCCATCACGTTTTCGGCCACGGCGTGTTCCAGGAATCCCAGCGGGGCATAGATCTTGACCTTGCCCGCCTTCACCTCGGCCTCGTCGACCACGCCGCGCACGCCGCCGTAGTGGTCCACGTGGCTATGGGTGTAGATGACGGCCACGACAGGCTTCTTGGGACGGTGCTGATAGTAGAGGTCCAGCGCGGCCTTGGCCGTTTCGGTGGAGATCAGCGGATCCATGATCGTCAGGCCTTCCTTGCCTTCGACGATGGTCATGTTCGACAGGTCCTGATTGCGGACCTGGTAGATCCCGTCCATCACCTGGAACAGGCCCGAAATATTGATCAGTTGCGCCTGGCGCCACAGACTGGGATTGACGGTGTCGGGCGCATCCGAGCCTTCCTTGATGAAGCCGTACTTGTCCGAATCCCAGACCAGGTTGCCCTCGGCGCCCTTGATCATGCCGGCGGGCAGCGGTGCGATGAAGCCTTTATGGGCCAATTCGAAGGCGGTCTTGTCCGAGAACGGCAATTCCTTCAGAAGGGCCGCGTTGGCCTCCTTGGTGGAGGCCTCGGCGGGCTTGGGTCCATTAGCCGCCCATGCCGGCGCTGCAAGCGCGAACGCCAGGGCCGTCAATGCGGCTGGCGCCGAGCAACGACGGCGCCTGGACGGCAGGCGTTGCTGTGCATGGAAATCGGTCGCGCGGCGAAGCAGCTTCATGATCACTTTCTCCAGACGGGTAGAGGACAAACCGCCCTGAATATGGCGGTCCGGCAAGCAACTGAGTCAGGCGAATGCAGAGGACAAGATCAAACTTGCAGGGGACGAAGCGTGAGGCCAACGCGCCGGAGGAGAAAGGAATCAGCCCGGATGAGCGATCGCATGCGACGGGGTGTTGGCTGTATCGAACAAAGCCTACACATTTTTCCTTCTAAATCAATCGTGGATTGCAATTAATCACGTTTCGCATTGCGAACGGCGGCGCCTCCATTTATCTTTGTCAGACTGAACGCGGTCGATACCCACCCCAGGCATGGCATATTGCATGGAGCTTCGATGAGCCCCCGGTCTAGCCACGCAGGCATGCGCAAGCGCAAAATCGGCCTGCTTGCGGTACTGGTCGCCCTGGCCGTGCTGAGCGTTGCCGTCGGCTTTTCCAACGCCATGTACTCGAGCTACCAGGTACAGAAGGCGCAGATCATCAAGAACGCGCTGGCCGCCAACCACGCGCGCGCGGAAAAACTGGCCGAGGTCATCGACGTCTATGTCGCCGCGTTGCACCGCCAGGCCCGGAGCGCCGCCGACCGGCTTCCGGGGTCCCTGGGCAAGCCCCAAGCGCTGCAGGATGAGTTGCAGCGCCTGGCCGGCCAGATCGATTCGCTGCACGCGGTCATGCTGGCCGACGCCGAGGGCCGTATCGTCGCCCGTTCCCCCATGGGGCAGCTCGCGGATGCCAAGGTCCTGCGTCTTGCCGACCTGGGCGTAAGCGCCCAGGGCCCAGCGTCCTGGGTGACGACAATACCCGGGGCGCAAGCCGCGGTGCTTACCGTGGCCGAACCCGTGGAAGACGCGGCCGGCGCGCCCCTGGCCTACCTGGCCATCGCCATCACGCTGGACGCCGGCAGCGGCATGGACCGCATCATCGGCGACCGCGACGAAATCGCCGGCATGTCGGTGTTCCTGGTCGGCAGCAACGGCGACGTGCTGTACCGCAGGCATGCCCCTGCCGGGACGTTCGATCTGGCCAGCCTGGAGCCTGCACGGCACGGCGGCGCCGCCCTTTATCCGAAGGCGGACGGCGGCGCCGTATTGATCGGCTACGCGCCTTTGGCCAAGGGCAATTGGGCCGTGGTGGCTCAACGTTCGCTGGATCAGGTGCTGTCGCCGCTGCGCGAATTGCTCGGGGATGCCCTGCGCTCGGCCATCCCGGCCATCGTGCTCACGCTGTTGCTGGTATGCGGCCTGGCCTATGCCATCGCCTCGCCGCTGTCGCGTCTGACGCGCGCCATGAGCGCGGGCAAATCGCCTGGCGTGGACCTCGGGCGGCTCAACGCATGGTATGCCGAGGCCGACACCTTGCGCGACGCGGTGGAGCTGACGCTAAACCAGCATCAGGACGAGGTGGGTCGCCTGAATACCCAGGCGCTGACGGATCCCATGACCGGACTATTGAACCGCCGCGCCATGACCGACGTGCTGGACGCCTACGCGGCCGATGGCGCATCCGTGGCCGTCATCGCCATGGATCTGGACCACTTCAAGCGCATCAATGACAGCTTCGGCCACATGACGGGCGACAAAGTGCTGATCGCACTGGCCGAGGTAATCCGCGCCGGCCTGCGCGACCAGGATCGCGCCTTCAGGGTGGGCGGAGAAGAGTTCATCGCCCTGTTGCCTACCGGCTCGGCCGAAAAGGCGTGCGAGATCGCCGAGCGCCTGCGCACCGCCGTAGCCCGACGCCTTATGCCGGACAGCGTAGGCCGTGTAACCGTGTCGATCGGCGTCGCGCTCTGGCCGCAGGACGGGGAATCCGCCGCCGACGTCATACGGCGGGCGGACGAAGCGCTCTACGAATCCAAGCAGCTAGGCCGCAACCGCGTGACGCTATGGCGCGACCGCGCCGCCACCGAACAGTCCCCTCCGAACAAGCGCAATTGAACACACGGTGACCAAATGAACTATTCCCTCTTGCTGGCGGGTTTGGCTGTCCTGTTCTTCGCGCTGCTGCTGCTTGCCATGAGAATCGGAAGACGGCTCGGACATGGCGCGGACGACAAAAGCGGCGCGGGGACCGCCGCCATCGAGGCATCCGTGTTCGCGCTGCTGGGCCTGTTGGTGGCCTTCACGTTTTCGGGCGCGGCCCAGCGCATGGCCGAGCGCCGCGACCTGCTGGTCCAGGAGGTCAATGCCATCGGGACGGCGTGGCTGCGCATCGACATGCTCGATGCCGCCGACCAGCCCAAGCTGCGCGAGCAGTTCCGCCGCTATGTCGACAGCCGTATCGAGTATTACAGCCACGTCGCCGCGCTGGATCAACGCGAAGCGATTGCGGCCCGCGTGGGGGCCCTGCAGAAAGAAATCTGGACCACCTCCATGAGCGCGGCCCGCCATGCCGTGCCGCCCTTTGCCGCGTCGTATGTGGGCGCAGTCAACGACATGTTCGATGTGTCCACCGCGCAGACCGTGGCGCAGAAGGTTCACCCGCCCGTTGCGACCTATGCCTTTCTGGTCTTTCTGGCCCTGGTCTGCTCCTGCCTCATCGGATCGAAACTGGCCTTGTCCCAACGCGACAGCCTGCTGCATCAACTGGTCTATGCCGTGGTCATGACCGCTGCGATATATATCATCGTGGACTTCGAGTTTCCGCGCATAGGCACGATTCGGATCGACCAGAGCGATGCGCTGCTGGCCGCCCAGCGGCAGGCCATGGTTGACCCGCCTGCCACGGCCAAGTAGATTCGCTGACGCCGCAAGGCCGGCTGCTGTTGGACACGCATTCATTCCGGAGATGACATGCCCCCGCCCGTGATGATGGTGATACGGCGTTCAGGCTGGTTGCTCGCGCTGCTTGGCAGCGCAAGCTTTGCTCCTGCCATGGCCCAGGGCCTGCGGCTAAGCCAGGACGATCTGCAAAAGCGCGCCAACGGGGTGCTCGCGATCATGTCGTTCTCCATCGTGCCCGACATCACGACCAGCTCCCTGAACATAGGCGGGGGCAGCGGCTCGGTCACGGGGTCCACCGAATTCGCCATGACGCAACTGGGCGGCGGCGACACCATCTCCAAGTCGGTCCCGATCTACCTGGAAGGCGTGCTGGCGGCCAGCCGCTACGACCCGACATTTATCGCCACGCAGGGCGCGGAAACCCGCAAGATCCCCACCAAATGGAACAGTTTTTCGGCTACCGGCGGCATAGGCTGGGACTTCAAGCTGACCGACGAACTGAAGCTGCGACCCATTTTCAATTTCGCGCTGGGCAACGTCACCAGCGATTTGCGCGCCGCCAGCTGGTATGTGGGACAGCAGACCGGAAAGGACATCAGCTTCCTGGACAAGGGTTCACTCAACGCCTATGGCCTGGGCGGCTCGCTGATGCTGGACTATGAGCATTACCGCCCCGGCTACGAGGTCGACGTGGAGCTGCGCTATTCCGACATGCGGCTGCAGAGCTTCAACAGCTCGGCGGCCGTCGAGGGCCATGCCACGGCGCAGTCGGCCAATCTGTGGGCGCGCTACCGCGCCCCCACGGGCATTGTGATGCTGCAGCGGCCGCTGCGCTACGTGCTGGAGCTGACCCATTCGGAGTTCCTGGGCGACCAGCGCGGCATCCTGGGATTCGACCGGCTGACCTCCGTGGGCGCCGGCCTGGAGCTGGATTCCAGCGCCTATGACGTGATCATCACCCGCACCCGCCTCGTGGGCCGCTATGTGTTCGGCACCAATGTGTCGGGCTTCTCCGTCGGACTGGCAGTGAGCTTCTGAGCCGGCCGCCGGTGGAATTGCGCCGGATTTGTTACTCCCCCCTCTCCGCCCGGCGATGCCAGACTGTTTCCAGGCCGCCGAGCAGCCAGTCTGCGCGCAGACCCTTGCGCCAGGGCCTCGGCCCGCGATAAGGAGGTAGGAAGTCATGACTGCATCAAGCAATGGCGCCCCCATGCGCACGCCCCCGGTCGTCTCGCCCCAGGACTGGGAAACCGCCCGCCAGCAGCTGCTGGTCAAGGAAAAAGCCCACACCCGCGCCCGCGATGCGCTGGCCGCCGAACGCCGGCGCATGCCCTGGACGCCAGTGACCAAGGCCTATGCGTTCGAAGGCCCGTCGGGCATGCTCGCCCTGCCCGACCTGTTCGACGGCCGCCGCCAACTGATCGTCTACCGCGCCTTCTTCGAGCCGGGCGTGTATGGCTGGCCGGAGCACGCCTGCCGCGGCTGCTCCATGGTGGCCGACCAGGTCGCGCATCTGGCGCATCTGAACGCCCGCGACACCACGCTGGTCTTCCTGTCCCGGGCGCCGCAGGCGGACATTGCGCGGCTGAAAGCGCAGATGGATTGGAAGATGCCCTGGTACACGCTGACCGATGGCTTCGATACCGACTTCGGCGTGGACGAGTGGCATGGCACCAATGTGTTCTACCGCGACGGAGACCGCATCTTCCGCACCTATTTCCTCAACAACCGCGGCGACGAGCAGATGGGCGGCACCTGGAACTACCTGGACATCACGCCGCTGGGCCGCCAGGAAGTCTGGGAGGATTCTCCCGAAGGCTATCCGCAGACCCCGACCTACAAGTGGTGGAACTGGCACGACAGCTATGTGCCGGACGCGCCGCCGGACAGAAAATGGGTCGAGATTTCCGATGCGGGCGAGGCCGCATTCCGGGCGCAGAGCGCAGCCGCCAAACGGTGAGCGGGCGGGCGGCTGGCCGGGCGCGGCCGCTTGCCGTATTCATTGGTAATGTAAATAACCAATAGATACACAAGCTCAAACAACAGCAATTATCGGGGTCCGATGACCGTGCTAATTTATGCGCCCGCCGACCTTCGGCCCAGGCGCATCCCCAGCGTCCCCGTCAGGCGGCTGTTGCCGGGCCGCTGCGCCCTCCCTACCCCTATTTGACGAGAACCCATGCACAAGAACCTCGAGAGCGACACGATCATCGCCCAGGGAAAAAAGCGGATGTCCGGCCTGCTGCTGGCGGCGGGCCTGGCGCTTGCGGCAACCGCGCCGGCCATGGCCGTACCGCCGATCAAGGCGCACGGCGCGCCTGCCGCTGCACCCGCCACGGCAGCGCCCTCGGGTTCGGTGCAGAAGACCGACATCCAGAACCAGGCCGCCTATGAGCGCCTGATGAACAACAGCGGCATCACCCTGCAGTGGCTCTGGTCCGCGCAGCGCGGCCACCTGACCGCGACGGATGAAAACGACGTGGTCCGCATCGAGGGCACGCAGGCCAACCACGAAGGCACGCTGAAGATCAAGGGCGATATCGTCTCCATCGCCAGCGACCGCTTTATCTTCCGCGGCACGATCCTGATCCTGGACGCGCCGGACAAGGGCCGCCGCTGCGAACGCAACGGCGAGTTCGAGTTCCGCGCGACCGGCAAGCGCAAGTACTGGCGCCTGCAGCAGATGGAAGCCTGCGGCGGGCTGACGGACTACGTGGACGTGTACTACTGAGCCCAGCCTGCAAGAAGGCTATGCTTGCGCATCGATGCCGGCGGCCTCCTCATGCCGCAGTCCGCCGGCGCCACGGCGCGCGGCATATCTGAGGAGGTTTACATGATCACCGAAGTGGACAAGAAGCACCTGGCGCGCTGCGTCGAGCTGGCGAAACAGGCGCTGGAAGCGGGCGACGAACCCTTCGGCTCGGTGCTGGTTTCACCCGACGGCGTGGTCCTGTTCGAAGACCACAACCATGTCTCCAGCGGCGACCGCACGCGGCATCCGGAATTCGAGATCGCGCGCTGGGCCGCCAGCAATCTGCCGCCGGCCGAGCGCTCGGCCTGCACCGTCTACACCTCGGGCGAGCACTGCTCCATGTGCGCCTCCGCGCATGGCTGGGTGGGCCTGGGCCGGATCGTCTATGCCAGTTCTTCTGCCCAGTACCGGGAATGGCTGCGGGAATGGGGCGTCGCCCCCACGACCAAGGTGCGGCCGCTGGCCATCGCCGAAGTCGTGGACGGCATACCGGTGGAAGGTCCCGTGCCGGAATTCGCCGAACAGATCAAACTGCTGCACCAGGAAAGAATGCGCCGCCGCGGCTAGGCGGCGCCCTGCACGGTTCGCCGTTACCGCCCGTCTCAATCGTCAGCAGCAATCCGCAGTATTCTCGCTGCACCGCACTATGAACAGGACTCCCGCATGCCCTCTGCCCTGACCAAATGGCTCACCAGCATCGCGTTCGGCCTGCTAGTCGCCTGGGCCAGCGGCGGCGTCGTCAATCCGGTCATGCAGCAGGCGCTCGGGCTGGCGGACTTGACTGGGCTTGCCTATATGGCGGCGCTGGACAGAATGCTGATCACGACGGGCGTCGTGTCGCTGCTGATAGGCGTGGCGCTAGTCGCAGCGCTGGTCCGCATTCCAAATTTTCGCCGCCTGATCGGCTGGGGCTGCGCCATGCTCGGCCTGGCCGTCCTGCTGAACCTGCTCGGCGCCGTGCTTGCAATGGAACCCGGCATCTTCAATCCGGCCAGCGGCGGCAAGCAGGCGGCCAACGACGCCTATACGGCGCTGTTTTTCTGGGCGCTGATTTTCGGCCTGCCTTATCTGGGGGCCGGCCTGGCGCTGACCATAGGCGGCTGGGTCCTGATCCGCAAGAATCCCGGCCCGGGCGCGGCCAGGCCGGCATGACACGGCCGCCGTGCGCCCTTAAAGTGTGAAATTAACCGGAGCTCCGCAAGCTCCCATCTCCCTGTTTTTTCTGGCCCTACTCGCTCCATGTCCAACCTCATCGTCCACGGCGGCACCCCTTTGCGCGGCCGCGTCATCCCTTCGGCCAACAAGAACGCGGTCCTGCCTGTGCTGTGCGCCACCCTGCTGACGGACCAGCCGCTGCGGCTGCACGGCGTGCCCGACATCACGGACGTGCGCAAGATCCTGGACATCTTCCGCACGCTGGGCAGCGAGGTGCGGCTGGACGAGTCCACCCGCACCCTGGACCTGCATCACCGCGACACCGCCTTCGACGCCGCCCGCCACCGGCTGCCCGAGGAAATGCGCTCTTCCATCATGCTGGTGCCGCCGCTGCTGGCGCGCTTCGGGGTCGCGCGCCTGGAAGACAACGTCAAGGGCTGCACCCTGGGCGTGCGCGAGATCGATCCGCACGTGGACATCTTCCGCTCCTTCGGCGGCGAGGTGGAACGCGCCAGCGGCTCGCTGCTGGTCCGCAGCAGCGGCCCGTTGAAGCCGACCCACCACTGGCTGGACTACGCCTCGGTGACGACCACCGAGAACTTCGTGCTGTGCGCCGCCGCCGCGCAAGGCGAGTCGACGCTGACCAACGCCGCCTCCGAGCCGCACGTGCAGGAGTTCTGCCGCTTCATGGCGATGATGGGCGCGGACATCGACGGCATCGGCACCTCGCGGCTGACGGTGCGCGGCGGCGTCAGCCTGGGCGGCGGCGAATTCACCTTCGAGGAAGACTTCCACGAGATCACCACCTTTCTCGCGCTGGGCGCGATCACGGGCGGCGACGTGGTGGTGCGCAACAGCACGCCCGCGAACTTCCCGCTGATCGACCGCACCTTCGCCAAGTTCGGCGTGCAGATCGTGCACGAGAACGGCTGGTCGCGCGCGCTTCGCTCGGGCCCCTTGAAGGTACAGACGCCCTTCACCAGCAATGTGCTGACCAAGGTCGAAGCGGCGCCATGGCCCTATTTCCCGGTGGACCTTCTGCCCATCTTCATCGCGCTGGGCGTGTGCGCCGAGGGCAACGCCATGTTCTGGAACAAGGTCTACGACGGCGCGCTGGGCTGGACCGGTGAGCTGTCCAAGTTCGGCGCGCACGTGTTTTCGTCCGATCCGCACCGGCTGATCACGTTTGGCGGCCGGCCGCTGACGCCCGCGGTGGTCGAAAGCCCCTACATCATCCGCGTCGCCATCGCGCTCTTCATGATCGCCAGCAGCATCGACGGCCGCTCGGAAATCCGCAACGCCACGCCGATCCGCCGCGCGCATCCCCGCTTCGTCGAAAACCTGCGCAGCCTCGGCGTGCAGGTGGAATGGACCAGCGAGGAGTAAGCTTTCCAGATACGCACGCCACGGCGCGCATAACGGGAGCGGGCCGACCGGCTCCCGGCGCGGCGCGCCGCCCTCCTTAGGTCATGGCCTCTCACGCAGGAGGCGTACTCCATGCCGCGTCCGAACCCATAGGCGGCCAGGGCCTGCTTCGCAGGCCCCAGTTTCAAAGGTTGTTCACGAAGCAGCACCTTCAAGGAGGTGTGTGATGAGCCAACTTTCCGATAGCGCCCTGGATGATCTGAGAGCCTCAGCCCGAGGCCAGGTCCTCTGCCCGGGCGACCCCGGCTACGACGACGCCCGCAAGATCTGGAATGCGATGATAGACCGCCGGCCGGCGGTGATCTTCCGATGCGCCGGCGCCGCCGACGTGCGCCGCGCCGTGGATTTCGCGCGCGACAACGGCCTGGTCCTGTCCGTGCGCGGCGCAGGCCACAACATCGCAGGCACCGCGGTCTGCGAAGGCGGCATGATGATCGACCTGTCGCCGATGAAGTCGGTGCGCGTCGATCCCGTGCGCGCCCGAGCCTATGTGGAGCCCGGCGCGACGCTGGCCGATTTCGACCACGAGGCCCAGGCTTACGGCCTGGCGACGCCGCTGGGCGTGAATTCCACCACCGGCGTGGCCGGGTTGACGCTGGGCGGCGGTTTCGGCTGGCTGACCCGCAGGTTCGGCATGACCATCGACAACCTGCTCTCAGCCGATGTCGTCACCGCGGACGGCAAGCTGCTGCACGCCAGCGAACAGGACAACCCGGATCTGTTCTGGGCAATCCGGGGCGGCGGCGGCAATTTCGGCGTGGTCACCATGTTCGAATTCCAGCTGCATCCGGTCGGACCCGAGGTTTATGGCGGCCTGGTCGTGCTGCCGCTGGAACAGGGTAAAGAAGCGCTGTCGAAGTACCGCGATGCGCTGGCGACCCTGCCCCAGGAACTGACGGTCTGGGCCGTGCTGCGCCTGGCTCCGCCGCTGCCGTTCCTGCCGCAAGCGGTGCACGGCAAGCCCATGGTTGCCTTCGCCATGTGTTATTCGGGCGATCTGGCCAATGGCCCAGCCGCGGTGGAAGTGGTGCGCGGCTTCGGCACGCCTTATGGCGAGCACCTGGGCCCCATGCCCTACGCCGCCTGGCAAAAGGCCTTCGACCCGCTGCTTACACCCGGCGCCCGCAATTACTGGAAGTCGCACAATCTAGGCGGGCTGGAAGACGGGCTGATCGACGCCATAGTGGCGGCGGTGGAAAATCTGCCTTCGCCGCAATGCGAGATCTTCCTGGGCTACATCGGCGGCGTAGCGGCGCAGGTGCCGGTGTCCGCCATGGCCTATCCGCACCGCTCGGCGCAATTCGCCATGAACGTGCACGGCCGCTGGGACTTTCCGGAAGAAGACGAGCGCTGCATCGCGTGGGCCCGGACGCTGTTCCGGACCACGGAGCCCTATGCGCAAGGAGGGGTGTACGTCAACTTCCTGACACAGGACGAACCGGAGCGGCTGGGCGCGGCCTATGGTCAGAACTTCGACCGGCTGGTCCAGGCCAAGACCCGCTACGACCCGCAGAACCTGTTCCGGCATAACCAGAACATCAAGCCGGCGTCGCCTTGAACCGGACCTGCGCGGCGGGGAATCCGACTAGCGGGCGCCGGACTTCCCCGCCGCGTTCAGGGCCGCGGCCGCTCGGATCAGCGCCGCCAGGGCCGTTTCGTCCAGCGTTTCCCCCTCGCGGATATCGATGGCGCGCCGCGTGTTGCCGTCCAGGCTGGCGTTGAAGAGCCCGGAGGGATCCTCCAGCGCCGCACCCTTGGCGAAGGTCAGTTTCACGGCGCTTTTGTAGGCTTCGCCGGTACAGATGATGCCGTCGTGCGACCACACCGGCACCCGCCATTTCCATTCCTCGACTGCGCCGGGATCGGCCTGCCTGATGATGGCCCTGACCCGCGCGAGCGTCTGGCCGCGCCAGTCGTCCAATTCTCGTATCCTGGCGTCTATCAAGGTGGAGGCCGTCTCTTGCGTTGCCTCTTTGGTTGCGTTGCTCGTCTTGGTGTTCATGCCATGTCCCGGGAAAGATCGCAGACGGATGCGTCAGGAAGAATACCTGCATCGATCCCGGAAAATTTGTTAACTTGGTTAGCAAACCAAAATAGCTAGCACCGTAACGGGGTCACGGAAGAGGAGAATCAAGCGCAATGGCCAATCTGGTTTTGCTGCTGCTGGGCGTGGACTACCTGCGCAAGCGCGCCCGCGGGCTGTATGTCATCGGCGGCCTGCTTTTCATTACAGGCGTCACGCTGTTCATCGACGCGCTCGATAATGCCGTCTATTTCCCGCTGAATTTCTTCGCGGCGCTGCTGGTCCTCGAAGGCCTGGCCACGCTGGTGATCGCCAAGTCCGGCGTGGGGGGGCAGCGGGTGCTGCGCTATGCCAAGGGCGCCATCGTGCTGACGGCGGGCATCCTGGTCCTGATCGGCCACCATCACGGGCATTTCGCGCTGTCCATGCTGTTCGGCCTCATGTTCCTGGTGGACGGCCTGATCCAGTGCACCGCCGCCTACGTGGTGCGCTATGACCGCTGGCGCTATGTCTTTGCCTCGGGCGTGGCCGAAATACTGTTGGCCATCTTCTTTTTCCAGCCCTACCCGACCCATTACGTCGGCACGGTGCCGTACTGCCTGGGCCTGTTCCTGGCGTTTACAGGGCTGCGGCTGCTGTCGCTGGCGCGCCGCGTCCGCCACCTGGACTCCAACCCGGCGCTGGACGTCAATCCGCATCCGGACTTCATGCCCACGCGCGCCGACGCCCATGCGCAAAAGGTGTTCGACGGCCCGCCGCTGGAATCGGAGCGCGCGCTGACCGTGCACGTCTGGACGCCGTCGGGTTCGGCCAAGACCGAGACGCGCAACTATCCCGTGGTGAACCGCTACATCGCCGCCGTCGACATCAACGGCGTGGTGTCGACCGGCCACGCCGCGCTGGAATCACCGGAAGGCGTGTACATCAGCCTGTATCCGGCCCAGGAGATCGACCACTCTCCGGAACAGTTCGGCACCCTGCTGCGCGCCACGGCCGAAAACAACGTGCCCGGCGTGTACCAGCCCGACTACGCGACCGAATCCAAGGCCTGGACCCCGTCCACGATGCGGGTGCGCATCCGCAACTACGACGCAGCCAAGCTGCAGGCCTTCTGGGACGAATACCGCAAGACCAAGATCTACAACCTGACGCACCGCAACTGCTCCAGCTCCGTGTCCAGCGCGCTGGAGGCGGCGCTGGACGGCGTGGTTGGCCGCTTGCACGGCCCGGATGCCGGATGGCGCGTGCTGCTGCGCCTTTTGCTGACGCCGGAACTGTGGGTGGCGGCGCAGATCCGCAAGCGCGCGCTGACCATGGCCTGGACCCCGGGCCTGACGCTGGACTATGCCCGTGCGCTCAGCATGCTGGCCGACCCGCGCCCGTTCGGCTGGTGGAAGATGTCGCAGGACGCGCTGCGCCAGATCGCGCGCATGCGCGCCGGCTGGCGCAAGCAGGACCGCAAGGCTCAGGCCCGCAATGCGGAGCAGGCCGAGTCCTCGCAAGGGGCGCAATGACGGCCCCGCAACGCGCGTGAAGACGCCATGATTGCGCAGATCGTGAGCGGCGTGGCCATCGTGGCCGGCGCGGCCTGGGGCGCGGCAGCGCTCTGGTTCCAATCGCCGTTCCCCGGCCGCGCGCGCGCCGTCCTGCCGGCGGCCTGGCTCGCGCTCGCGGCCGGCGCACTGATCGGCCTGTCTATCGGACAGCCCTTGATTGCCTGGCTGTTCGGCGCCCTGCTGCTGGCGCTCTTGGCCTGGTGGTGGCTGGGTGTGCGGCCGTCCAACGAGCGCCAGTGGATGCCCGAGGTGGCGCGCCAGACGCAAGGAACGGTCGAGGGCGACATCGTCACCCTGCGCAACGTGCGCAACTTCGACTGGCGGTCGCGCACCGATTACGACATGCGCTGGGAGACCCACAGCTACGACCTGTCACGCCTGGAATCGGTAGACCTGGCGTTGTCCTACTGGGGCCGGCCCGCCATCGCGCACGCCTTGGTGTCGTTCGGCTTTGCGGATGGCCAGTACGTGGTGTTCTCGGTGGAGATACGCCGCAAGCTGCACGACGTGTTCTCGGAAATTGGCGGTTTCTTCCGCCAGTACGAGTTGTCGGTGCTGGCCTCGACCGAGGAAGACAGCCTGCGCGTGCGCACCAATGTGCGCGGCGAAGAAGGCTATCTGTACCGCGTGCACATGCCGGACGGCGCGGCCCGCAAGCTGTTCCTGGCCTATGTGGAGACCGCTACCCGGCTGGCGGACAAGCCGCGCTTCTACAACACGCTGACGGGCAACTGCACCACCATCGTGTACCGGCTGGCCGACCAGATCGTGCCGGGGTTGCCGCTGGATTACCGCGTACTGTTCTCGGGTTATCTGCCCGAGTACCTGTACCGCCTGGATGCTCTGGAAGGAGCGGATAGTCCGCTGGCGTATCGGCAGGCCGGCCATTACACGCAGCGTGCCCGCGCCACCGCGGACGCGGCCGAATTCTCGCGCAACATCCGGCGCGGCGTGCCAGGCGTGCCGCAGGCGCCCGCCCCCGCTCAGGATGGCGCGGCCGTGCCCGGCGCCGGTGCGCGCAGCCGCGCCAAGTAAGCGCCCAGTGTCTCCAGGTGGCTTTCTTCCGAGCGTAGCCCGACATGGCCATCCGCCCTGACGGCCAGCACGAGGATATGCCGCACGCCGAGCCTTCCGGCCACCGAGGGATCCACATAGCCGTCCACGCCATCGACATCCACATTCGCCGTCAGCGCGACCACGGCCTCGATGATGGCGCCGTCCGATAGCGGCTCGATCGCGGCGCGAACCTGGGCAAGCGCGTCCGCAGACGTCCGCGGGCCGCCCAGGATGAAGACTGTATGGCCCTTGCGGTGGGCGCTCTCATGCAACATCCCCGCGCCGCCCGCCGCAAGGCGTATCGGGATCTGGTCGGGCAGCCGCTGGCCCGGCGAAACCGGGTCGTGCCGGTCTCCCATGACGATGGGCGAATCGCGGTAATCGATGTCCAGCTCCGCCTCGGCAACGGCCTCGTGGTGCTGCGAGGCGCCATCCTCGAAGGCTTTGCGGATGGCGGCATTGCGCTCGCGCAGCACGTCCGGGTCAGTGGCCAGCTGGGCGCTCTCGGCCTCGTCGCCCGACGCCAGCACGCGCTGCGCGGCCGGCCGGCGCTCCGCCTGGTAGCTGTCCAGCAGACTGTCCGAGCACTGGCCGCCGCAGACCAGCGCAAGCTTCCAGGCCAGGTTGACGGCGTCGTGCAGGCCGCTATTCATGCCATGGCCTTGGGCCGGACTGCAGGTGTGCGCGGCGTCTCCGGCCAGCAGGATGCGACCGGCCCGGAATTGCCGCGCGACTTTGGTGTAGCAACGGAAGCGCGCCGGATGGGCCACGTCCTCGAAATTCGCCTCGGGCAGATAGCGCCGCAGCGTGGACAAGGCATCGGCCACCAGATCGGAGTCTTCGGCAGTAGGCCGCAGATACACGCGCCAGCGCTGGCCCGGCAGCGCCGTCAGGATCACTGGGATCCTGTCCAGGTAGGCGTAATTGGCCTCGAAGATCTCGGGCCAGCCGCTGATCGCGGCGTCGAACACCGCCCAAGGCTGGCTGATGTCGTGGCCGTCCTGCTCGATGCCTGTCAGCTCGCGCACCGTGCTGTGGTGGCCGTCGCAGCCTATCACCCACTCGGCCAGCACTTCGATTGCGCCGCCCGGCTGCTCGATCCTGGCCAGCATGCCGTCCGGCCGTTCCTGCAGATCCACCAGCTTGCTGGCCCGCTGGACGGCGCCGCCGTGGCTGGACAGATAGTCGGCGAGGATGGACTCCGTGACCTCTTCCGAAATCCCGATGTTGTAGGGGTAGCGGCTGCCGCAAAGGTCCAGATCGATCTCGCCCAGCACCTTGCCGTCGGCATGGATGCGCGCGCCGCGCTGCTTCACGCCCGCGGCCAGCAGCGGCTCGACGATGCCCAGCGAATCGAAGATCTCCAGCGAGCGGGGGTGGACCACCGTTGCGCGGTCCCATTCCAGCGGCCGCTCGTGCGCATCGATCAACAGGCACTGCACGCCGCGCCGTTGCAGCTCGGCGGCGGTGAGCAGGCCCGCCGGACCGGCGCCCACCACCAGGACTGTCGTTGCAATCACCATGATGTCGCCTCGAGAAATTTCGAGGCGACCTGGATTGCGCCTCGGCACGAACCAAAAAAAGTAAGGCCGCGCATCGCTGGCCGTCAAAGATATTGAGGCTTACGCCGCTGGCATGACGCCGCGGACGGACCTCAACCTTTTGGACCGATCCCTGGCGACTCAGCGGTGGCCGGCCAGCTGCGCGGCCTCGCCCAGCAGCGCGTCCAGGAGGCGGCGCGCCGGCACCGTCAGCGGCGCATCGGCGCGGTGCGTCACGTAGATGACGGTCTTGGGCAAGGGATCGATGATGTCCAGCCGCACCAGCCCCAACGCCGGCCCGTAACGGTCCAGGAACCCTTGCGGCATGATGCCGATCAGGTCCAGCTGCGGCATCAGCGCCAGCAACGTGGAAAAGGACTCGCATTCCAGCTGCAGGTGCAGCGCGCGTGCCTGCGTTTCGTCGCTGTACAGCGCCCTGGGATCGCCGGGCCCCTGCGCCGGCCCGGTCAGCACCCAGGCGGCTTCGGCCAGTTCGCTCAGGCGCCGGGCGCCGGCCAGCGGATGCGACGCCCGCGCAACGATGACCGACTGGCTTTCGAACAGCGGCTGCACGGCCAGGTCGCCTCCCCCGCCCGCTTCGGGCAGCGGCCCCAGCGCCATGTCAAGTTCGCCCGAACGGATGCGCTCCAGCGCCTGCGGATACAGCGTGTCGCGCACCCGCAGCCGCACCTGCGGCCAGCGCGCGCCGTAGCGCGCCACCGCGCCCGGCGCCAGCAGGATGGCGGCGGCGGGCGATACGCCCAGGGTCACCTGGGCTTCGGCGCCGCGCAGGTGCCAAGCCAGGTCTTCATGAGCCTTCTCGATTTCTCGCATGACGACCGCGGCGCGCGCCGCGAGGATCTCGCCGGCCTGCGCCAGCCGCACGCCCTTGGGCGTGCGCACCACGAGTTCGGCGCCGACCTCTTCTTCCAGCTGGCGCAGCGACTTGGTCAGCGCCGGCTGCGACACGTTCAGGACCTGCGCGGCGGCGCGCATGCTGCCAGTCCGGGCCAGGGTGAGCAACAGGTTCAGATGCTGGAGTCGCAAGCCGCCTCTCCGGCCGATTACCTGGGGTAATCGACATCAAAACAATTCAAGGGATGCGCGCGCAGGCCGTCGATAGAATTCCTGCATGCCCCAATCGGAGACAGGAGCCTAGCATGACCCGAGGCGTGAAGAACATTCTCTTCATCATGTGCGACCAGCTGCGCTACGACCATCTTTCCTGTTTCGGCCACCCCAGGCTGAAGACCCCGAATCTGGACGCGCTGGCCGCGCGCGGCGTGATCTTTGACCGCGCCTTCGTGCAGTCGCCCGTTTGCGGCCCGTCGCGCATGAGCTACTACACCGGACGCTACGTGCATGCGCACGGGGCCAGCTGGAACTTCGTGCCGCTGAAGGCCGGCGAGATGACCATCGGCGACCATCTGCGGCCGCTGGGCGTGCGTTCCGTGCTGGTGGGCAAGACCCACATGCGCGCCGACATGGCCGGCATGTCGCGGCTGGGCATAGACCCGGCCTCCGTCATCGGCCGCCGCATTGCCGAATGCGGCTTCGACGCCTACGAGCGCGACGATGGCATCCATCCGTATTCTGGCCACGACCCGGACCCGCGCTACAACGACTATCTGCGCGCGCAGGGCTACGGCGGCGACAATCCCTGGGAAAGCTGGGCCAATTCCGCCGTGGACGCGGACGGCACGGTGCGCTCGGGCTGGTTCCTGAAGTACTCCAACCTGCCCGCGCGCGTGCCCGACGAGCATTCGGAGACGCCGTACATCACGCGCCGCGCGATGGACTTCATCAGCGAGGCGGGCGAGCAGCCCTGGTGCCTGCACCTGTCCTACATCAAGCCGCACTGGCCCTATCTGGCGCCTGCGCCCTACGCCGGCATGTACAACGCGCAGGACGCGCTGCCTGTGGTGCGATCGGAGGCCGAACGCGCCGACCCGCATCCGGTGTACGCCGCGATGATGCAGCATCGCGTGTCGGCGACCTTTTCCGAGCCCGGCGTGCGCGAAGCCGTCATGCCGGGCTACATGGGATTGATCAAGCAGATCGACGACCAGCTCGGCGCGCTGTTCCGCTTCATGGAGGCGCGCGGACTGTTCGACAACACCATGATCGTGTTCACGTCCGATCACGGCGACTATCTGGGCGACCACTGGATGGGGGAAAAGGACCTGTTCCATGAACCCGTCATCCGCGCGCCGCTGATCGTCTACGACCCGGATCCGCGCGCCGACGCCGCCCGCGGCACGCGCTGCGCGGCCATGGTCGAAGCAATAGACCTGGCGCCGACCTTCCTGGAGGCCTGTGGCGGCGTGCCGGTGCCGCACATCATGGACGGGCGTTCGCTGCGGCCCCTGCTGTTCGGCCAGACGCCGCCGGATTGGCGCGACCACGTCATCTGCGAGTACGACTATGCCTTCCAGGATTCGCGCATCGCGCTGGGTACGCCCGCGCGCCAGGCCTGGCTGCGCATGGTGCGCGATGAACGCTGGAAGTACGTGCTGGCCGAAGGCTACCGGCCGATGCTGTACGACTTGCAGGAAGACCCGAACGAATTCGTCGACCTGGGCGCCTCGCCCGCGCATGAGGCGGTGCGCAAGCGCATGGAGGAATTGCTGTTCCGCTGGGCGCGCCAGCCGCGCCAACGCGCCACGGTGGCCGACGGCACCATCGAATCGATCGAAGTCCAGCCGCGCATTTCCGAGGGCGGCATCCTGATCGGCTATTGGGACGAAGCCGACCTGGCCCGCGCCAGGCAGACGTTCAAGCCCCGTTTCGCATCATCCAACCCGCTCGTGAAGCCGACGCTGGATCGGCTGTCGCAATCCTGAGGAGTGCAGCATGATTCTCGAAACCCCCGACATCACCCGCGCCCAGGCCGGCCTGGACGGCGTCTCCTGGAACATCCTGGGCCAGGTGTACGTGCCCAAGCAGGTCAGCCTGGACAGCATTTCCTGGCACGCCACGTTTCCGGAAGAGAGCTTCGTGCCGCCGCACGTGCACCCCAACCAGGACGAGTACATCTTCGTGCTGGACGGCCGCATCGACCTGCTGCTGGACGGCAAGAAGACCTCGGCCGGCCCCGGCGACCTCGTGCGCATGCCTCGTGGCGTGCCGCATGCCTTCTTCAACAATTCCGGCGTCGCCGCCACCGCGCTGTTCTGGGCCGCGCCCGCGGGCAAGCTGCTGGAGCTTTACCGGCGCATCCACAACATGTCGAGTCCGGCGGAGGTCGTTGCGGTGGCGCCGGAGTACGACGTGATCTTCATGCCGCCTGTCTCGTCAGCGGCCTGAACCATGCGCCGCCGCACGCTACTGAAGGGCCTGTCCGGCGCCCTGGCCTGTACCCTGCCCTGGGCCGCCCGCGCCGCGTACCCGGACAAGCCCGTACGCATCATCGTGCCGCTGCCGGCGGCCAGCCCGCCCGACGTGCTGGCGCGCGTGATCGGCGAAAGGCTGCAGCGCCTGTGGGGGCAGCCGGTGGTGGTGGAGAACCGGCCCGGCGCGACCGGCATGATAGGGCTGGACGCCGTCGCCCGCAGCGCCCCCGACGGCTACACCGTGGGCATCATGTTCCTGACGCATACCGTGCTGCCGGCGCTGTTCGGCAAGGTGTCGTACCGCACGGATGGCGACTTCGCGCCGATCGCGAACCTGGTCTGGCTGTATAACGCCCTGCTGGTGGCGCCAGGCAGCGAGTACGCCGACGTCCGCGGCCTGGTCGAACAGGCGAAGCGCCAGCCCGGCAAGCTCAGCTACGGTTCCGGCGGCAACGGCTCGCCCGCCCATCTGCTGGGCGCGGCCTTCTGCCAGGCGGCCGGCATAGACATGCTGCACGTGCCGTTCAAGGGTCCTGCGGAAGCGGCGCAGGCGCTGATGGGCGGCTACGTGCAGACCATGTTCGCCACTGCTTCCGTCGCCGTGCCGCTGGCGCAGTCCGGCAAGCTGCGCGCGCTCGCCGTCACGCGTGATGGCGGCATGGCCGCCTTGCCCGGCGTGCCCACGCTGGCCGAGGCCGGCGTGCCTGCGTTCAACCTGAAAGAATGGGAGGGAATCGTCGCGCCCGCAGGTACGCCGCCGGACCTGATCGCCAAATGGAACGGCGCCATGCAGACCATCCTGGCCGACGCCGAGGTGCGTGACAAACTAGCCGGCCTGGGCATGGAAGCCGCCCAGGCCAACACGCCGGCCGAGTTCGCCGGGCTGATACGCGGCGAGCTGCAACGCTGGTCGGCGTTCGTGTCGGAACAGAAGCTGCGCAACGGATGACGGGCGGGCGGCCAAGCCCGGCCGCCTACTTCGCCACGCCCCCCACCCTGCCCAGGAACTCCAGCACCGCCAGATAGGAGCCTTCGTTGCCCGCCGCGTTGGCGCTGGGCGTGCCGCCCGCGTCCAGCAGCAGGCCGGACATGGCGTGCGGCTTGCTGATCAGGGTCGCGGGCAGGCAGGGATAGTGCACGTGATGGCCGGCGCCCATGCAGACATGGTGGAAGGTGGGCAAGCCATGTTCCTGGCGCCGCCGCATGACGATTTCAGAGTACGCGGTGCTGGGCCAGAAGCCGTCGTCCGACGCGCTGACCAGCAGCACCGGACCAGGATAGTTCTCGACCGGAATGCGGGCGCGCTCGAACGCCGCGCTGTCGCGCGTGGCGCTGAGAAAGGCGTGCGTCTGGCGGTACGGCGGCTGGGACGCGTAGGCGGCGTCCCAGTTGGCGCTGGCGTTGTCCTGCCACAGGTGCGGCAGCGGCTCGCCGCCCTTGGTCCAGACCTGCGCGTCGCGGCCGGTGCCGGGCGCGCCAGCGCTGACCACGCCATGCATCACGGGCGAAGGCACATAGGCCACCACTGCGCTTACCAGGTCCGGGTAATGCGAGGCCACCAGCAGCGAGGTCTCGCCGCCGCGGCTGATGCCGGACAGGGCCACGAAGCCGTCGCGCGGCTTGAGTTCCGCGCGTGCCCAGCGCAGCGCATGCTCGAAATACTCCAGCGGCATGTCGTTCAGATACTTGGGGCGGCCTTCGTAGTTGAAGATGGCCAGCGCCAGGCACTGGTAGCCGCGGGACGCGAACAGCGCCGCGCGCGGCGCGTTGACGCCGCCGGACGAGCCGTTCATGTAGATCACCAGCGGATGCGGGCCCGGTCCGGCGGGGGTGTAAAGCTCGCCCGACAGCGTCATGCCGCCGACTTGCTCGCGCACGCTGCGGTGCGTGACGCCTTCGGCCTGGAATTCCTGCACCAGGGTCGCCGCGGCGGACTGGCGTCCGTCGCTGGCTTCGATGCGGATGACGAGCGGCTCGGTCCGGTCCGGCGGGAACACCACGCTGGCCACGTCCTCGCAGGTCATGGACCAGACGATGCCCATGGCCGCGGGTTCGGCGTAGCTGCCGGACACGGGGCAATCGCGGGACAGGTCCAGGCTGCCGTCATGGCCCGCCACGAATACCGCTTGCGAGCGCCATGGCGCGCCGCACATCGTCATGCTGGCCGTGACCGTGATGAAGGCGTAGGCCGGAAAGCCGCTCACGCGGATCTCGCGCGTCACGTCGATCAGGGCGCGTTCCGGGGTGACGGTGATGCTGGGTTGTTCTGCCACGGTGGCTCCTTAGCTCTTCAGGTCGGTCTTGGGCACGCCGTTGGCCTTGATGACCTGGGCCCACATGGCGGATTCATCGGCGATGACCTTGTCCAGGTCGGCCGACGAGGTGAACTCCACGGTCACGCCCTGGTCCGCGAACTGCTGCACCAGGCTGGGATCGCGCGTGCCTTCGCGCACGGCGTTCTCCAGCGCCGCGACCACGGGCGCCGGCATGGCGGCCGGACCCGAGATCATCATGCGGGTATAGAGCTCGAAGCCGTCCACGCCCGCTTCCTTCATGGTGGGAACGTCGGGCAAGCTGGACAGGCGCTTGTCGGAGGTGACCGCCAGCACCTGCAGCTTGCCAGACTTGATGTTGGGCAGCGCCGAGGTCGGGAAGTCGAAGGTGCTCTGCACCGTGCCTGCCATCAGGTCCAGCAGCGCGGGGCCGCTGCCCTTGTAGGGCACGTCCTGGAACTGCGTGCCGGTCTTGGACTGGAAATGCAGCAGCGCCAGGTGGTTGATCACGCCGCGGCCCGCATGCGCGCAAGTGATGTCGCCGGGCTTCTTCTTGGCCAGCGCAATGAATTCCTGCACGTTCTTCACGCCCAGGTCGGGATGCACGATCAGCAGCATCGGCGACTTGCCCATGGAGCCCAGCTGCTTGAAATCCGACTGCTGGTAAGGCAGGTTGTTGTAGAGCAAGGGATTCAGGATCATGCCGTTGGTGCCGGCGAAACCCAGCGTGTAGCCATCGGGCTCGGCGCGCGCCACCGCCACCGTGGCGATGATGGCCTGGCCGCCGGGACGGTTTTCCACCACTACGCTCTGCTTCAAGGTCTTGCCCATGCGCTCGGCCAGGGCGCGCGCCGCGATATCGGTCAGCCCGCCAGGGGCAAAGCCCACCAGCAGGCGCACGGGACGGGTCGGAAAGGTATTCTGGGCCCAGGCGGGGCGCGAGATCAGGGGCAGCGCGGCGAGCGCGCCCAGGGCATGGCGGCGGGTAAATCGCATACAACTCTCCAGGCAAGGACAACGCCCCCGCGCCCGGGAGAGGCCGCGGGGCAAAGCAATCGAAGGGAAAGGACGCGCGGGCCGCTCACCTTACGGCGAGCTGTCACGGCGTCAGTATGTTGTATGCAATACCGCGGACGGGCTATCTAGGGATATCCCGAGGCTCTCCGTGGAGCAAGCGAGCGCTTTATTCCGAACAGCGGTATTTGGTATGCGATCTGAGGGCGCTAGGCCTTGGTCATCAGCTTCTTCCAGCCTTCCAGCCCCAGCCGCTTCATCGTATCGATGTTCTTCTCGTAGATTTCGGCGGCGTCCGGGAAGGACTCCACCGCGCGGTCGATGCTGTCTTCGCGCAACAGGTGCAGGATCGGGTACGGCGACCGGTTGGTGTAGTTCTCGATGTCGTCCGGCTGCGTGTCGGCGAACTGGAACTGCGGATGGAAGGTGGCCACCTGCAGCTCGCCAACCAAACGCATGCGCTTGAGCAGACGGTCGGACAGGTCTTCGAAGTCATTGAAATCAATGAAATCGTCCAGCGCGTCGGGAATGATCAGCAGCGTGGTGTCGATCTTTTCCGGATCGGCTTCGGCCAGCAGCGCCAGTTCGTCCTGCAGGTCGGTCAGAACGCCTTCGGCGTCGGTGGCATCGCTGACGGCAAAGCGGATCTGGTCCTTGACCTGCACCGCCTTGGCGAAGGGACAGAGGTTCAGGCCGATCACGGCCTGGTTCAGCCAGTGCTTGGTCTCAGCGACCACGTTGGCGTAGGCGTCGGAAGTGGAAATCATGGGTGTCCGTCCTGGGAAAAAGAAAAGCGCGGGCGTTGCGGCCCGCGCTTTGAAGAGCGTCGCCGCCGCTTACGCGGTGGGCATGGCGGCCATGGTCTGGGCCACGGCTGCGGTCAGTTTCTTGCCGTAGGGCACGTGCAGGAATTCATTGGGACCGTGGGCGTTGGACTTGGGGCCCAACACGCCGCAGACCATGAACTGGGCCTTGGGAAAGCCCTTCTGCAGGATGCTCATCAGCGGAATGGTGCCGCCCTGGCCAATGTAGCCGCAGGAAGCGCCGTAGTATTGCTGCGAGGCCGCATCCAGCGCCTGGGTCAGCCAGGGCGCCGAGGCCGGGGCGTTCCAGCCGGTGGCGGCGCCTTCGTTGGCCTTGAAGATCACCTTGGCGTTATAGGGCGCGTCGGCTTCCAGCAGGGCCTTGATCTCTTGCGAGGCGGCCACGGCGTCGATCAGCGGCGGCAGGCGCAGCGACAGCTTGAATGCAGTGCGCGGGCGCAGCACGTTGCCGGCGCTGGACAGCGGCGGCAGGCCTTCGGCGCCGGTCACCGACAGCGTCGGACGCCAGGTGCGGTTCAGCAGCGCCTGCTCGGGTTCGGTCGTCATGGGCAGCACAAAGCCGCCGTCGGCGCCGCAGCTCCAGGGGAAACGGCGCCAGACTTCGTCGCCCAGGATGCGCGCGGTGGCGTGCACTTGTTCCACGCGTTCGGCGGGGATCTCGCAATGCAGGCTCTGCGGCAGCAGGCGGCCGGTGCTGCTGTCTTCCAGGCGGTCCAGCAGATGGCGCAGGATGCGGAACGAGGACGGCACCACGCCGCTGGAGTCGCCCGAGTGCACGCCTTCGTCCAGCACCTGGACTTCCAGCGTGCCCGACACCATGCCGCGCAGCGAGGTCGTCATCCAGAGCTGGTCGTAGTTGCCGGCGCCGGAGTCCAGGCACACCACCAGGGCCACGTTGCCCAGACGGTCGCGCAGCGCGTCCACATAGGGCAGCAGGTCGTAGCTGCCGGATTCTTCACAGGTTTCGACGATGCCCACGCAGCGCGGACGCGGAATGCCCTGCTTGTCCAGCGCCATGATGGCGGTCAGCGAGGCGTACACGGCGTAGCCGTCATCGGCGCCCCCGCGGCCGTAGAGCTTGCCGTCTTCGAGCTTGGGGGTCCAGGGGCCGAGGCCTGCGCGCCAGCCGGAGAATTCGGGCTGCTTGTCCAGGTGGCCGTATAGCAGCACGGTGTCGCCGTTGTCGCTGCGGGTGGCGGGCGCGTCAAAGAAGATGACGGGCGTGCGGCCCGGCAGGCGCACCACTTCCAGCTTCAGGCCGGAGACCTTCTGCGCCTCGACCCACTGCGCGGCGTCGCGCACCACGCGCTCGATGAAAGCGTTCTTTTCCCAGTCCGCGTCGAACGCCGGGCTCTTGGCCGGGATGGCGATGTAGTCGGTCAGCGCCGGGATGATCTCGTTGTCCCATTTCTCGTCGACGAAAGCCTGCAGGGCCTTCGGGTCCAGGGTGGGAGGAAGAGCGTCTTCGGGGATGCGTGCGTTCATGGCGCGGGATCCTGTGTGCGGGAGGGGGTAGGCAATCCGCTATTTTATGCCTGTGTGGCGCGGCTGGCACCTTTTGTCCCTGGTTGTCGTCGGCGCCGGGAAATGGTGCCGCCATGTGGTGCCGCCCTTTGGGCCGCAGATCTGGCCCATGAACAAAGCCCCCAAGGCGCAAACGCGCAGGGGGCTTTGGTTCGGTTCACGGCCAGCCCTCCGGGCCGGCCGCCTTATGGGCCAAGGTCAGCGACGCAATCAGGCGCCGAGCAAAGCCGGTTCGCCGTTGCGGCCCACGGCCGGCGCGTCGGCGTCGATCACGCGGCCGGTCTGCAGCTTGAACACGGCCACGGCTTCGCGCAGGCGCTGCGCCTGGGTTTCCAGCGAGGCTGCGGACGCCGCGGCCTCTTCGACCAGCGCGGCGTTCTGCTGCGTCACGCTGTCCATCTGCGACACGGCCTGGTTGACCTGCTGGATGCCCTGCGACTGTTCTTCAGATGCGCTGGAAATTTCGTTGATGATGTCCGTCACGCGACGCACCGAGACCACGATTTCCTGCATCGTGGCGCCGGCGGCTTCCACCTGGTCCGAACCGACCGATACCTTCTGCACGGAGTCGTCGATCAGGCCCTTGATTTCCTTGGCGGCGGCGGCGCTGCGCTGCGCCAGGGCGCGCACTTCGCTGGCCACGACGGCGAAGCCCTTGCCCTGCTCGCCGGCGCGCGCCGCTTCCACTGCGGCGTTCAGCGCCAGGATGTTGGTCTGGAAGGCGATGCCGTCGATCACGCCGACGATGTCGGCGATGCGGTTGGAGCTGTCGGCAATGCCGCGCATGGTGCCGACCACGTCGCCCACGGCCTGGCCGCCGCGCGTGGCCACTTCGGACGCCGCCACGGCCAGTTCCGAGGCGCTGCGGGAGCTTTCCGCGTTGTTGCGCACGGTGGAAGACAGTTCATCCATGCTGGCGGCGGTTTCTTCCAGCGAGGCGGCCTGCTGCTCGGTGCGCGAAGACAGGTCGATGTTGCCCGCGGCGATCTCGCGCGCGCCGGTGTGGATCTCTTCCACGCCTAGCCGCACAGCCGACACGGTACGCGCCAGGCTGTCCTGCATGCGCTTGACGGCGGCGTAGAGCACGCCGATTTCGTTGTTGCCGCGTTGCTCGATGCGGTTGGTCAGGTCGCCGCCGGCGATGCGGTCGAACAGGCGTCCGGCTTCATGCAGCGGACGGAACACCGCGCGGCCGAACACCGCGTACAGGCCCACCACCAGCGCGGCCACCACGACCAGCAGGCCGATCAGGACGGCGATCGCGCCGTTGATGCGAGTGGAGGCGTCGCGCGCCACGCGCTGGCCGACTTCGTCGGCGTAATCCACGTACTTCTGGATGGCGGCGGTAAAGGTCAGGCCCAGCGGCGTGACTTTTTCCAGGTTGAGGCGGTTGGAATCCTGTGCGTTGCCGGCGCGGATGGCCGCGATCATGGGCACGATGGCGTCGCGGTGATAGACGTCGTAGGCCGCCAGCGCCGCGTCCAGCAGGGGCTTGCCCTGGGGCGAGGTTTCGGGGGTCTTGCGCGCTAGGTCGATCAGCTCGCCGGCCTTCTTGGTGTAGCCGTCCAGGCGCTGCATGCTGGCCAGGTTGTCCAGGCTTTTGCCTTCCATCAGCGCGGTCTGCGCGGCCAGCAGCACCAGGCGGGCGCGCAACAGTTCGGCGCCAGCGCCGTTCACCGCATTGGCGCGGACCAGGTTGGTGTCCAGCAGCACTTCGATGGAATTGCGGTTGGAGGTCAGCTGCTGGTGGACGGCGATGCCGGTTAGCAGGAAAAGCGCGAAGAAAACGGCTAAAGCGGTCGTCAAGACCGCGCGAATACTGAGATTCTTGAACATTGGGGTCACTCCGGGTTGCGTGTAGCGGCTACCTATGCTTTACGACAGGTTGCAATGAAAAGTTAAACATCTCATTTGATTGCATGAGGCATTTCGTTCCGCGCCGCGCTTGTCCAACACAATTAACAACGATTATCATTTGCAGTTTTGGACCTGACGGGAACCCATCGTGACGGCGGCCACCCAGCCCACGGCGCACCATGCCTTGAACCTGCTCTACCGCGACCATCACGGATGGCTGGCGGGCTGGCTGCGGCGGCGGCTGGGTTGCGCCCACGACGCCGCGGACCTGTCGCACGACACCTACGAACGGCTGCTGAACTCGGGCCGGCTGCCCGAAGCCGGCCAGGCGCGCGCCTTTCTCACCCAGATCGCCAAGGGCCTGGTGGTGGACCTGTACCGCCGCCGCGCCCTGGAAAGCGCCTACCTGGACGCCCTGGCCAGCTTGCCCGAAGCGCACATGCCTTCGGCCGAGGCGCGCGCGCTGGCGCTGGAAACGCTGATGGCGGTGGACGCCGCGCTGGACGCCCTGCCCGCCCGCGCCCGCCAGGTCTTCATCCTGTCCCGGTTCGAGGGCCGGACCTATTCCGACATCGCGCAAAGCCTGGGCGTGTCGGTGGCGCTGGTGCGCAAGCACATGCTGCGCGCCGCCCAAGCCTGCCTGGCCGCGCTGTGAGCGCCCGGCACGGGGACATCCCCGAACCGATACTGGCTCAAGGACTGGAATGGCTGGTCATCCTGTGGTCCGGCGAAGCCAGCGCCGACGAACGCGCAGCCTGGCAGCGCTGGCGCGCCGCCCATCCGGACCATGAGCGCGCCTGGCAGCAAGTGCAGCGGATCGATACGCGGCTGATGGACGTGTCGCCCGAGGCATCGGCCCAGGCTCTGGCCCGCTCGGGCCGGCAGGCGGGACGCCGCAAGGCCCTGCGCTTGATGGGCTGGGCGGTGCTGGGCGCCGGCGCCGCGGGCCTGGCGGCCCAACGCCTGCCTTGGCAGGCCTACGCCGCCGACTACCGCAGCGCCGTAGGCGAACGGCGCGAAATCACGCTGGCCGACGGCACCCGGCTCGTACTCAACGGCGACAGCGCCGTGGACATGGAATACACCGCCGACACACGCCGGCTGGTCCTGCGCCGCGGCGAGATCTACGTGCAAACCGGCCACGGCCCGGCCGCCGCGGGCCGCCCCTTCTTCGTCGCCACCGCCTTTGGCGACGTGCAGGCGCTGGGCACCCGGTTCACGGTGGAGCAGCAGCGCGACCGGATACGGGTCGGCGTCTATGAAGGCGCGGTGGAGATCCAGCCCTCGCGGGGCCGCCCCCTGCGCCTGGACGCGGGCCAATCCGCCGCGTTCACGCCGCTGGCGGCCGAGCCGATGCCGGACGCCTTGCAGCAGGCGCCAGCCTGGCTGCGCGGCCAACTGGTGGCCGAACGCCTGCGCCTGGCCGATTTCCTGGAACAGGTCGGACGCTACCGGCGCGGCGTGATCCGCTGCGACCCGCGCGTGGCCGACCTGATCGTGTCGGGCGTGTACGCCCTGGACGACACGGACCGGATCCTGGCCTCGCTTGCAAGAGCCCTGCCGCTGCGCGTGTCGCGCTACACGAGCTACTGGGTGGTGGTGGAACCCAGATAGCCCTCCACAAAAAAATTTCGCGAAAACCGTAGCACTTTTTATTTCTCGTTCGGGATACCTGCATATCCGCAGCATTCACGTCCGCAACGAGGAACCCACTACATGCAAGCCCGCTCCACTCCCAAGCCCGCCCGCAGCACGCTGGCGCTGGCCCTGACCGCTTTGGCGCTGGCCGCGCCCCCCGCCGCCATGGCCGCGGAACCGGGCGCCCCCTCGCCCCAGGAGCGGGCCGCCAGAAGCTACGACATTCCCGCCGGCCCGTTGGACCAGGTGCTTAACGCCTATTCGCAGCAGGCGGGCGTGACCATCACCATCGACGGCGCCCAGACCGCGGGCCGGCGCAGTCCCGGCCTGCGCGGCGCCTATGGCCTGAACGCGGGCTATGCCGCGATCCTGGCCGGCAGCGGCCTGGCGGCGCGCCTGGAAGGCGGCGGCTACGTGCTGCGTCCGCTGCCGCCCGGCGCGGCCGGCGTCTCCACGCTGGAGCCGGTCACCGTGCGGGCCTCGAGCGTAGCGCCCGACAGCTACGTGGCCGAGGAAACCCGGGCCGGCACCAAGACCGACACGCCCATCCTGGAAGTCCCGCAGTCGATTTCGGTGGTAACGCGCGCGCAGATGGAAGCGCAGAACGCGCAAAGCGTGACCGAAGTGCTGCGCTACGTGCCCGGCGTAACGGTGGAAACCTACGGCGTGGACCCCAAGGGTTTCGATTGGGTCATGCTGCGCGGCTTCAACGCCCAGGCCACCAGCGACTATAAGGACGGCCTGCGCCAGGCGACCTCCGGCTACACCCTGTTCCGCAGCGAACCCTATGCGCTGGATCGCATCGAGGTGCTGCGCGGCCCCTCTTCCGTGCTGTACGGCCAGGGCGACGCGGGCGGGGTCATCAACCGCGTGAGCAAACTGCCCTCGGCCACGCCGCACTACGAGGCCGAGCTGGAGTACGGCAGCTTCCAGCGCAAGCAGGCGGCGGTCGACCTGACCGGCCCGGCGACCGAAGACGGCACGCTGATGTACCGCGTCATCGGCGTGGCGCGCGACGCCAACACGCAATTCACCTATCCGAACGGCGACCGGATCTCCGACGACCGCCTGTTCCTGGCGCCTTCGCTGACCTGGGCCCCTTCCGCCGCGACCCGCTTCACGCTGCTGACGGAGTACCTGCGCGACCGCTCCGGCGGCACCATCGGCACGGTCACGGTCAACGGCAAGCCCACCAATCTGCGCAACGGCGATCCCAATTTCAACCGCTACGACCAGGACCAGAAGAGCATCGGCTACCTGTTCGAGCACCGCTTCAACGACACGCTGCAGGTACGGCAGAACCTGCGCTACGGGCGGGTCGATTCGATCCTGGACAACATGTTCCTGGCCGGCCTGACGCCCACCGGCATCGCCCGCACTGCCCGCCGCTACGACGAAAGCATGACCGCGCTGGCGTTGGACAACCAGGCTCAGTTCGACCTGCGCACCGGCCCGCTGGCCCATACGCTGCTGCTGGGCCTGGACTTCAACCGCAGCAGCGCCGACGTGTCGCGCACCATGGGGCCGGCGCCCAGCCTGAACCCGTTCGACCCGGTCTATGGCGTGGACGTGCCCACGCCAACCATACCGCTGGCCAACTACCTGGAACGCACGCACCAGACCGGCCTGTATCTGCAGGACCAGGTCCGCTTCGATGAACGCTGGGTGCTGACCCTGGGCGGCCGCTACGACTGGTACAGCCAGAAGACCGAAAACCGCATCCTGAACAACGACACCGACCAGAGCGGCAGTCGCTTCAGCGGCCGCGCCGGCCTGAACTACGTCATGCCCAACGGCGTCGCGCCCTACGTCAGCTTCGCCCAGTCCTTCCTGCCCAATACCGGGACCTCGGCGCCGGCCAATGGCAGTTCTCCGTTCGCGCCCTCGCGCGGACGCCAATGGGAAGGCGGCATCAAGTTCCAGCCGCCCGGGTCGAATGCGCTCTACACGCTGGCGGTCTTCGACATCAAGAAGAGCAACGTGCTGACCAATGACCTGCAGAACCCCGGTTTCCAGGTCGCCTCGGGCGAAGTGCAATCGCGCGGCGTGGAACTGGAAGGCAAATTCAGCCTGGGCGATGGCTGGGACTTCACCGGTTCCTATACCTATGTGCGTGCCCGCATCACGCGCGCCAACAACGGTACCGAAGGCAACCGTCCGGCCCTGGTGCCCGAGCACAGCGCCTCCGGCTGGCTCAACTACACGGTGCGCAACAGCGCGCTGGCCGGCTTGAGCCTGGGCGCGGGCCTGCGCTACGTGGGCTCGACCTACGGCGACAACGCCAACACGCTGAAGATTGCCGGGCGCACGCTGGTGGACGCGGGCGTGTCCTATGCGGTGGACAAGCACCTGACGCTGTCGGTCAACGCCACCAACCTGTTCGACAAGGAATACCTGGCGACCTGCTCCGACCTGAGCGATTGCTATCCGGGCAGCCGGCGCAGCGTCATCGGCCGGGTGAAGTACCAGTTCTGAACTCCGCAATGAAAACGCCCCGCCAAATAGCGAGGCGTTTCGCGCAGGCGCCGGGAAGCTCATCCCGGCGCGAGCGGTTGGCTTACTTCAGCCAGACGCGCGCGTTGCGGAAGATGCGCATCCAGGGGCTGAACGCGCCGCCCTTGTCCGCCTTGCCCCATTTCTCGGGCGCCCACGACATCATGACGTTGCGCGTCACGCGTTCCGGGTGCGGCATCATGACCGTGAAGCGGCCGTCGGCGGTGGTGACCGAGGTCAGGCCGCCCGGGCTGCCGTTCGGGTTGAACGGGTAGGCTTCGGTGGCCTGGCCGCGGTTGTCGATGTAGCGTGCGGCGGCCAGCAGGCGGCTGGCGTCGCCCTGCTGCGAGAAGTCCGCATAGCCTTCGCCGTGCGCCACGGCCACCGGAATGCGCGCGCCTTCCATGCCGGCGAAGAAGATCGACGGCGACTTGGCCACTTCGACCATCGCCAGGCGGGCTTCGTACTTTTCCGACAGGTTGCGCGTGAAACGCGGCCAGAACTCTGCGCCCGGGATCATCGGCGCCAGCGCAGCCATCATCTGGCAGCCGTTGCAAACGCCCAGCGCGAAGGTGTCGGGACGCGCGAAGTAGGCGGCGAACTGGTCCGACAGCTTGCTGTTGAAGCGGATGGTGCGTGCCCAGCCTTCGCCGGCGCCCAGCACGTCGCCGTAGCTGAAGCCGCCCACGGCCACCAGGCCTTGCACCTGAGCAAGATCCACGCGGCCGGACAACAGGTCGGTCATGTGCACGTCGACGGCTTCAAAGCCGGCGGTGTCGAAGGCCCAGCCCATTTCCACCTGGCTGTTGCAACCCTGCTCGCGCAGGATCGCCACGCGCGGACGCTTGCCGGTGTTGATGAAGGGCGCGGCCACGTCTTCCTGGGGATCGAAGTCCACGTTGGGGCTCATGCCCGGGTCCGTGGCGTCGTTCCAGACGTCGAGTTCGGCCTGGGCGCAGGCCGGGTTGTCGCGGCGCGACATGATGCGGTAGGACACTTCGCTCCAGGCGCGGCCGAGTTCGGCGCGCGGCTGGCCCCAGACCTTCTTGCCGTCGCGGTAGAACTCGACTTCGTCGGCGCCGTTCAGGCCGCCGATGACGTGCGAGTGCGCCGACAGGCCCGCGCCGCGCAGCACCTGCATGACGGCGTCGCGCTGGGCGGCCGGCACCTGGATGACGGCGCCGGCTTCTTCGGAGAACAGCGCCTTGAGCGTCAGTTCCTCGCGCTGCACCGCCACCTGCTCGGGGCGGATCTTGTAGTCGCCCCAATCCGCCGATTGCGGATCGAAGGTCAGCATGTCCAGGTTGACCGAGATGCCGGTGCGGCCGGCGAAGGCCATTTCGGTCAGGGTCGCGAACAGGCCGCCGTCGGAACGGTCGTGGTAGGCCAGGATGGTGCCAGCCTCGGCCAGGGTGCGAATGGTGACGAAGAAGGCGCGCAGGTCTTGCGGCGCGTCGATGTCCGGCACGGTTTCGCCGACCTGGTTATAGGCCTGCGCCAGGATCGAGCCGCCCATGCGATGGCGGCCGCGGCCCAGGTCGATCAGGATCAGCACGCTGTCGCCAGCGTCGGTGCGCAGCTGCGGGGTCAGGCTGGCGCGCACGTCGGCCACGGGCGCGAATGCCGTGACGATCAGCGACACCGGCGCCACCACCTGGCGCTGTTCGCCGTCCTGTTCCCAGGACGTCTTCATGGACAGGGAATCCTTGCCCACCGGGATCGACAGGCCGGTGGCCTGGCAAAGTTCGCTGACGGCCGACACGGTGTCGTACAGCGCGGCGTCCTGGCCGGCAACGCCGCAGGCGGCCATCCAGTTGGCCGACAGCTTGATGTCTTCCAGGCGCGCCACGTCGGCGGCGGCCAGGTTGGTCAGGGCCTCGGCCACGGCCATGCGGCCGGAGGCCGGCGCGTCCAGCATGGCGATCGGGGTGCGTTCGCCCATGGACATGGCTTCGCCGCGGAAGCCTTCATAGTCCGCCAGGGTCACGGCGCAATCGGCCACCGGCACCTGCCAGGGACCGACCATCTGGTCGCGGCTGGACAGCCCGCCCACGGTGCGGTCGCCGATGGTGATGAGGAAGGATTTGTTGGCCACCGTGGGGTGGCGCAGCACGCGGTAGGCGGCTTCGGTCAGGTCGATGCCGGCCAGGTCCAGCGGCGCGGACACGCCGGGCAGGCGCGTGACGTCGCGGGTCATGCGCGGCGGCTTGCCCAGGATGACGTCGATCGGCACGTCCACCGGACGCACTTCGGCTTCGCCCTGCGGACGGATCGTGTCCAGGCCGGGCAGTCCCTCGCCGTCCACCACGCACAGTTGGCGCTCCTCGGTGGCCACGCCCACCACCGCGTAGGGGCAGCGTTCGCGGCGGGCGATGGCGTCAAAGCGTTCCAGGTCCTTGGGCAGGATCGACAGGACGTAGCGTTCCTGCGATTCGTTGCTCCAGATTTCGGCGGGCGACAGGCCCGATTCTTCCAGCGGCACGCGCTTCAGGTCGAAGATGGCGCCGCGGCCGGCGTCGTTGACGAGTTCCGGGAAGGCGTTGGACAGGCCGCCCGCGCCCACGTCGTGGATCGCAATGATGGGGTTGTTCTCGGCCTGCTGCCAGCAGCGGTCGATGACCTCCTGGGCGCGGCGCTCGAGTTCAGGGTTGCCGCGCTGGACGGAATCGAAGTCCAGCTCGGCCGAGTTGCTGCCCATGCTGATGCTGGAGGCGGCGCCGCCGCCCATGCCGATGCGGAAGCCCGGACCGCCCAGCTGGATCAGCAGCGCGCCCGGAGGAATCACGTCCTTGTGCGTCAGGCCTGCGTCGATGCTGCCCAGGCCGCCCGCGATCATGATGGGCTTGTGGTAGCCCCAGCGCGTGCCGCCGGCGGTCTGCTCGAACGAACGGAAATAGCCCAGCAGGTTGGGACGGCCGAATTCGTTGTTGAACGCCGCGCCGCCGATAGGGCCGTCGATCATGATGGACAGCGGCGAGGCGATGCGCTCGGGCAGGCCATGATGGTCGGCTTCCCAGGGTTGCAGCGCGTCGTCAAAGCGCAGGTGCGACACGGTGAAGCCGGTCAGGCCGGCCTTGGGCTTGGAGCCGCGGCCGGTCGCGCCTTCGTCGCGGATCTCGCCGCCCGCGCCCGTCGAGGCGCCGGGGAACGGCGCGATCGCGGTCGGGTGGTTGTGGGTTTCCACCTTCATCAGCGTGTGCACGGTGGTGTCGCGGCGGATGTACCTGGCGCCTTCGACGCCCTCGCCGGTCACGCCCGGCACGCCGGCCTGGAAGCGCTGGGCGGGGCCGCCTTCCATGATGGCGGCGTTGTCCGAATAGGCGACCACGGTGCCTTCGGGCTGCGCCTTGTGGGTGGCGCGGATCATGCCGAACAGCGTGTTGGGCTGTTCCTGGCCGTCGATCACCCACTGGGCGTTGAAGATCTTGTGGCGGCAGTGTTCGCTGTTGGCCTGCGCGAACATCATCAGTTCCACGTCGGTCGGATCGCGGCCCAGGTCGGTGAAGGACTTGGCCAGGTATTCGATTTCGTCGTCCGACAGCGCCAGGCCCAGCGAGATGTTCGCCTCGGCCAGGGCTTCGGCGCCGCGCGCCTGCACGTCGACCGTGCGCATGGGCTTGCCGGCCAGCGGCTGGAACAACGCCTGGCCGTCGAAGCTGGCGTCCACCACGGTTTCCGTCATGCGGTCGTGCAGGCAGTCGGCCGCGCGCGCCAGCATGGCGTCGTCGAAGGACTTGGTACCCAGCAGGCCGCGCTCGGGAGTGATCACGTAGCGCACGCCGCGTTCGATGCGGTGCACCGACGCCAGGCCACAGTTGTGGGCGATGTCGGTGGCCTTGCTGGCCCAGGGCGAAATCGTGCCCAGGCGCGGAATCACCAGCAGGGACAGGCTCTTGGCCGGCGCGTCGCCGGTGGCGGGAGTGCCGTAGTCCAGCAATTGGGTCAGATGTTGCTGCTGTTCGGCCGTCAGGGCCGCGTCGGTGCTGACGAAGTGCTCGTAGCGGGCGGATATGTCGGCCACCGGCAAGCCGGCTTCCTTCAATTGCGCCAGGAGGCGATCGCGACGGAAGGAGGACAGGACGGAGGAACCAGGCAGATGCTGAACTAGGGACACGATGCGGGCGCCGTATAAAGAGAGGAGAGCAAAAAGAGATTTTACCTGTTTAGGGGGTTTTCCCGGAGCCGTTGTTCAATCGATCCCGAACGCCCCCGTTTCGGCCATTGTTACAAAAGAATTCCGAAGGCCGCGCACCGGGATGGTGCGAAGCAGCATCCGCGCCAACTCCGCGTCGCTGCGAATCTTTCCCAATACCGCCCGGCGCCCTGCCTGCGGTTTTATATTGCGTCGCAACATGTTGCGATCATCCCGCACCGCGGGAAAACACGAGCTTCCGGCCCCACGGCGCGACGGTAGGATGCAGCGACCCCCATTAATGCATGGCGCCTACCCGCGCGCCGGCCGCTGCCTCACATGTCCCGCCCCGAAGCCCCCGCCGAGCCTGTCGAACCGATCATTCCCGCAGAAGCAGATCCCGCAGTCAAAGTACCGCTGGCCATCGAGGACTGGCTGGCCGTGATCCTGCTGGCGACCCTGGCCATCATCACCTTCCTGAACGTGCTGGTGCGCTATTTCACCGACCAGTCCTTCGCCTGGACGGAAGAAATCTCGGTGTTCCTGCTGATCGTGCTGACCATGGCGGGCGGCAGCGTCGCCTTCGTGCGCAACCACCACATACGTATCGAGATCCTGGCGGACTCCGGCTCCCCGCGCCGCCAGCGCATCATGGCGCTGATCTCCAACGGCTGCGTGCTGGCCTTCTTCCTGCTGCTGACCGTGCTGTCGGTGAAGCTGGTTGCCGACGAATATATCTACGAGGAGACCTCGCCCGCTATCGGCGTGCCTACCTGGTGGTATTCGATCTGGCTGCCCGTGATGGCCGCGGCGATCTCGCTGCGCACCATCGGCACGCTGCGCCGCATCGCCAAGAGCGGACGCGCCGCCGGGCAGGATCAGCAATGATCGCCGCCATCCTCTTCATTGTCTTCATCGTCCTGATGCTGATCGGCGTGCCGGTCGGCGTGGCCCTGGGCCTGGGCGGGACCGTGGCCATCGTGCTGTCCAACCTCGACACGCCCTGGTATGGCCTGTTGACCGTGCCGCAGAACTTCTACGCCGGCCTGGCCAAGTATCCGCTGCTGGCCATCCCCATGTTCGTGCTGGTGGGCTCGATCTTCGACCGCTCCGGCGTGGCCAAGCGGCTGGTGGATTTCGCCATTGCGATCGTCGGCCGCGGCCCGGGCATGCTGCCGCTGGTGTCGATCGCGGTGGCCATGTTCCTGGGCGGCATCTCCGGCTCCGGCCCGGCCTGTGCCGCAGCGGTGGGCGCGGTGATGATCACCGCCATGTCGCGCGCCGGCTATCCGGGCTCGTTCTCGGCCGCCGTGGTCGCGGCCGGCGCCGCCACGGACATCCTGATCCCGCCCTCGGTGGCCTTCATCATCTACTCGGTGCTGGTGCCCGGCGCCTCGGTGCCGGCGCTGTTCGCCGCCGGCATGATCCCCGGCATCCTGGCCGGCATCGCCCTTATCGTTCCGGCGGTGTGGCTGGCGCGCAAGCACAAGATGGGCGCGCTCGAAGCCCACCTGCCCCGCCCGCCCTTCTGGGCCAGCCTGCGCGAAGCCTCATGGGGCCTGGCCGCACCCGTCCTGATCCTGGGCGGCATGCGCATGGGCTGGTTCACGCCCACCGAAGCGGCCGTGGTCGCGGTGTTCTACGGCCTGTTCGTGGGCATGTTCATCCACCGCACCATCAAGCTGCGCGACCTGTACACCATCCTGCGCGAAGCCGCCGAGCTTTCCGCCGTCATCATGCTGGTGGTGACGCTGGCCGGCATCTTCGCCTGGGCCCTGTCCACGCTGAGCGTGATCGATCCCATCACCCACGCCATCGTCAACTCCGGCCTGGGCGAATGGGGCGTGCTGGCGCTGCTGATCCTGCTGCTGATGACGGTGGGCATGTTCCTGGACGGCATTTCCATCTTCCTGATCTTCGTGCCGCTGCTCATGCCCATCGCCAACGCCTATGGCTGGGATCCGGTGTGGTTCGGCGTGATCCTGACCTTGAAGGTCGCCCTGGGCCAGTTCACCCCGCCGCTGGCCGTGAACCTGATGGTGTCGTGCCGCATCGCGCGCGTGCCGATGGAGTCCACGGTGCGCTGGGTGGTGTGGCTGCTGGGCGCGATGTTCCTGGTGCTGGTCGCGGTGCTGGTGTTCCCGCAGCTGGCGCTGTGGCTGCCCAAGAAGCTGGGTTATTGAAAGGGCCGAACGGGGCGACCTCAAGGGGCGCCCCCAAGGCCGGCGGTACCGGTATTCATTACAACAACAGACACGCAAAGAGAGGAGACGCAACATGAAATTCCGCAACCTGATCGGAGCAGCCCTGTGCGCGGCTGCCGTCGTCGGCATGGCGCCCGCGCACGCGCAGAACTACAAGTCCGAGTACAAGCTCTCCATCGTGGTCGGCACCACCTTCCCCTGGGGCCAGGGCGCCGAGATCTGGTCCAACCTGGTGCGCGAGCGCACCCAGGGCCGCATCAACATCAAGGTCTATCCCGGCACGTCGCTGGTCCAGGGCGACCAGACGCGCGAGTTCACCGCCATCCGCCAGGGCGTGATCGACATGGCCGTGGGCTCCACCATCAACTGGTCGCCGCAGGTCAAGCAGTTGAACCTGTTCTCCCTGCCCTTCCTGATGCCCGACTATGCCGCCATCGATGCGCTGGTGCAGGGCGACGTGGGCAAGGAGATGTTCAAGCTCATCGAGAAAGCCGGCGTGGTGCCGCTGGCCTGGGGTGAAAACGGCTATCGCCAGCTCAGCAATTCCAAGCACGAGATCAAGAAGCCCGAAGACATGAAGGGCCTGAAGCTGCGCGTGGTGGGCTCGCCGCTGTACATCGACACCTTCACCGCGCTGGGCGCCAACCCCACGCAGATGAGCTGGGCCGATGCCCAGCCGGCGCTGGCCAGCGGCGCAGTGGACGGCCAGGAAAATCCCCTGTCGATCTACACCGGTTCCAAGCTCTACACCGTCGGCCAGAAGTACCTGACGCTGTGGAACTACGTGGCCGACCCGCTGATCTTCGTGGTCAACCGCGAGGTGTGGAATTCCTGGTCCGAGAAGGACCGCGACATCGTGCGCCAGGCCGCGCTGGACGCCGGCAAGCAGCAGATCGTGATCGCGCGCAAGGGCGTGACGCCTGAAGACCCGTCGCTGCTGAAGGAAATCGCCGGCCACGGCGTGACCGTGACCTCGCTGTCGCAGGCGGACCACGAGGCCTTCGTCAAGGTGACCAAGCCGGTCTATGACAAGTGGAAGAAGCAGATCGGCGAAGACCTGGTGAACCTGGCTGAAAAGTCGATCGCCAGCCGCAAGAAGTAAGCCCGCCAGAACAAGCAGCAAGCCCCAGGGGAACGGCGGCGCAAGCCGCCAACCGAGGCAGGGACGTCAGATCCCGCCCACCAACGGGCGCCAGCCACAAGCTGGCGCCCGTTTTCTTTCATGCGGGATAGCTGACTTCCAGGATGTCCAGCTCTTCGATCCCGCCGGGCGTGCGCAGCACCACGGTGTCGCCCTCCTTGGCCTTGATCAGGGCGCGCGCCACCGGCGAGATCCAGCTGATCTTGCCCGCCAGCGGCTCGGCCTCGTCGACACCCACGATGGTCACGTTGTGTTCCTCGCCGGCCTTGTCCGAATACAGCACCGTGGCGCCGAAGAACACCTGGTCGCGGTTGGGTTGCGCAGCCGGATCGACCACTTCGGCGATATCCAGCCGTTTGGTCAAGAAGCGCATGCGGCGGTCGATCTCGCGCAGGCGCTTCTTGCCGTACAGATAGTCGCCGTTCTCGGAACGGTCGCCGTTGGACGCGGCCCACGACACCACCTGCACGACAGAGGGGCGCTCCACGTTCATCAGGTGCGTGAGCTCGCTGCGCAGGCGCTCGTAGCCGCCGGGCGTCATGTAGTTCTTGGTGCCGGCAGGCAGCGCCTGGGCTTGCGGCAGATCGTCGTCGTCCTCGTTGTCCGACTCTTTGACAAAGGCTTTGTTCATGGCGGTTGCGCCGGTCGGGCGCGATTACAGTCGATTGTGTGCAAGGGCTGACGGCATGGCCGCCGCCTGCGTCAGAACCAGTCGTGCCAGACCGGTTTGAGGTCGGGCGGCAGCGCCGGCAAGCGGCCCAGGTCCACCCGGCTTTCCTTCGGACTATGGAAGTCCGAACCGCGCGACGCCAGGAATCCATAGCGGCGCGCCACATCCGCATAATAGCGGGCCTCTTCCGGGGTATGGCTGCCGGTGTTGACCTCGATGCCGAGGCCGCCCAGCTGCAGGAATTCGTCGAACAGCGCGGCGAACTGTAGCGGCGTGTACTTGTAGCGGCCGGGATGCGCGATGACGGCGATGCCGCCCGCGCCGCGGATCCAGCCCACGGCTTCCGCCAGCGTGGCCCACTGCATGGGTACGTGGCCCGGGCGGTCGTCGCCCAGGTGCTTGGTGAACACGGTCTGCACGTCGGGGCAATAGCCGGCTTCGACCAGATAGCGCGCGAAGTGCGTGCGGCTAATGAGTTCGGGGTTGCCTGCGAACGGCAGCGCGCCTTCGTAGGCGCCGGGCATGCCCATTTCCGCCAGGCGTTCGCCGATGCGCTTGGCGCGTTCGGCGCGGCCGGAGCGGGTCTTGCGCAGGCCTTCGGCCAGCGCGGCGTTCTCGGGGTCGAAGCGCAGGCCCACGATGTGCACGGTGACGCCCGCCCAGGTCACGGAGATCTCGACGCCGGTGGCGAAGTCCATGTCCAGCTCGCGCGCCGCGCGGGCCGCTTCGGCCAGGCCGCCGATTTCGTCGTGGTCGGTCAGGGCCCAGACGTCCACGCCGTTGGCATGCGCGCGCTGCGCCACGTCGCGCGGCGCGAGGGCGCCGTCCGAGACGGTGGAATGGCAGTGCAGGTCGATATTCAATGTGCGCGCGTTCATCCAGCTATTGTAGAGAAGGCCCGGCAGCGTGGATAGCGCCGAGCCGTCCCTTGTTTACGGCGCGGTCAGGACAGCAGAAAGGACGCGACCGGATCCACCTGCTCGTCCGAGATCAAGGTGGGCGCATGGCCCACGCCGGCCACTTCATGGGCCTGCGCCCGCGGATTGCGCTTGAGCATTTCCTCGACCGTGGCGCGCGTCAGCAAGTCGGATTCCGCGCCGCGCACGATCAGCACGGGACACGGCAGGGCATCATACGAACGCCACAGGATCTGTTCGCCGGCCGCCAGTTCCTCGGGAGTCTGCGCGGCCAGGGCCTGCGACAGCGCCAGGTCGTAATGCTTGACCCATTTGTCGCCCTGCTGGGGATACAGATAGCGCGCCAGGTCCGCCCACTGCGCGTCGGTATGCGGGCCGAACGTGACGGAGTTGGCGCGCATGGTGGCCACGGCCTCTTCGAAGCTCGCGAACTCGCCCGGCTCGCCCACATACTGGCCGATGCGCGCCAGGGCGCCCGTCTCCAGACGAGGCCCGACGTCGTTGAGCACCAGTTTGTCCAGGTGGAAGCCTTGCTCGGGCGGCAGCATGCCCGCGTGCGGGCGCATGGCCAGCATGGCGCGCGCGAACACGGCCGCGCCCGACAACGCCAGGCCGATGAGCCCCCCCATGGACGTACCCACCCAGGCCAGCCGCGCCGGCTTCAGGCGCGCCAGCAGGGTCACCATGTCCGAGACGTACTGCGGCACCGTGTAAAACGCGGGATTGGCCAGCCAGTCGGAACGGCCGCGTCCCACCACGTCCGGGCAGACCACGCGATAGCGCCCCGCCAGCCGCCGCGCCAGCGTATCGAAGTCCCGCCCGCTGCGGGTCAGGCCATGTACGCAGACCAGCACCTGGTCGTTGCCCGGGTCGCCCCATTCCCAGTAGGCCATGCGGTGCAGGCCCGCCGGGCTGGCGCATGTGACGAAATCCAAACGGGGTTCCAGGCTGGCGTCCACCATCGATACACTCCACGAGTCGTTGCGCGCCATGGCGAAGGCGCGCCAGGCCGGTATCTTATAGGACGGCAGGCTGCGCCGCCGCAACACCCGGCGGTGGGGTTCTGGACTATCGGGCCGGTCGTCGCTACGATCCTTGCATCCGGATCGCCGCCCCCACCTCCACGCACCGCGGGGTGCCTTTGCCTATCGAGGCGATCCAATCATTAAATTGGAGTTGCGGACCTGTTAGGATCAGACTCGGAAGTTTCAAGCATTGCCAGATCAGTCATCCCAAAATTGATATGGAGTCCGTATGCAGCAGAGCAGTCCTTCCTCGCCGTTGGCCGCCGGCCATCAATCCGCCAGTTCCCCTCCCCCCGAACCTCCCAAAGTGCTCCAGGACGTCCTGGCCCGCGCCGATGTCCGCATCAACGGCAACCGCCCCTGGGACATACAGGTTCATGACAAGCATATGTACGAGCGCGTCTTCGCCAGCTGGTCGCTGGGCCTGGGCGAATCCTACATGGACGGCGAATGGGACTGCGACCAGCTCGACGAACTGTTCACCCGCCTGCTGCGCGCCGACATGGGGTCGGCGGCGCTGGGCCTGGCGCGCGTCAAGCTGATCGCCGAGCACCTGCGCCACAAGCTGTTCAACCTGCAGTCCAAGAACCGCGCGTTCGAGGTCGGCGAACAGCATTACGACGCGGGCAACGACGTGTTCGAGGCCATGCTGGACAGCCGCATGATCTACTCCTGCGCCTACTGGGAAAACGCCCAGACGCTGGAAGAAGCGCAACTGGCCAAGCTGGAGATGATCTGCCGCAAGCTGCAGCTGCGCGAAGGCGAGACGCTGCTGGACATCGGCTGCGGCTGGGGCGGACTGGCGCGCTTTGCCGCCGAACGCTATGGCGTCAAGGTCACCGGCGTGACCGTGTCCAAGGAGCAACTGGCCCTGGCGCAGGAAAGGGTCCAGGGCCTGCCCGTGCAACTGCTGCTGCAGGATTACCGCGACCTGCAGGGTAGTTTCGACAAGGTGGTGTCGGTGGGCATGTTCGAGCATGTCGGCCCCAAGAACTACGACACCTACTTCAGCAACGTGCAGCGCCTGATGGCGCCGGACGGCGTGTTCCTGCTGCACACCATCGGCATCGCCTCCACCAGCCAGAGCACCGATCCCTGGATCGACCGCTACGTCTTCCCCAACGGCAAGCTGCCGTCCGCGCGCGAGATCGCCGCCGCCGTGGAAGGCCGCTTCATCATTGAAGACTGGCACAACTTCGGCGCCGATTACGACCGTACCCTGATGGCGTGGTGGGACAACTTCGAACGCGCCTGGCCCGGACTGGAATCGCGCTACGGCAACCGCTTCTACCGCATGTGGAAGTACTACCTGATGTGCTGCGCGGGCTTTTTCCGCTCGCGCGAGGGCCAGCTCTGGCAAGTGATGCTGACCCACCCGCAACGCCAGGAAATGTACCGTTCGCTGCGCTGAACGCGGTGACGCCATCGCCAGAAAGCCGCCCTTTAAGGGCGGCTTTCTTTTCTGCCGCGGCCACGGTAGATTCAGCGCCCTGCAGCGTCCTCGCGGATCATGTCGGCGGCCCGCTCCGCGATCATGATGGTCGGCGAATTGGTGTTGCCCGACGTGATCAAAGGCATCACCGAGGCGTCGGCCACACGCAGGCCCTCCAGGCCATGGACGCGCAGCCGCGCGTCCACCACCGCCCCGCCGTCCGCGTCGCGTCCCATCGCGCAGGTCCCTACCGGATGGAAGATGGTGGTGCCGATCTTGCCGGCCGCTTCCCGCAGCTCGGCGTCCGTCTGGAACGCAGGTCCCGGCAGCCACTCCTGCGGCTGGTAGCGCTGCAAGGCTGGCGCCGCCGCGATCCGCCGCACCAGGCGGATCGAGTCCGCCGCCACGCGCAGGTCTTCCTCGGTGCTCAGATACCTGGGCGTGATGGCCGGCGCGCCCTGCGGCCCCTGCGCATGCACGCTGCCGCGCGAGGTCGGCCGCAGATTGCACACGCTGGCGGTGAAGGCGTCAAAGCCATGCAGCGGTTCGCCAAACGCGCCCAGCGACAGCGGCTGCACGTGGAATTCGACGTTGGCGCGCGCCTGGCCCGGATCCGACTTGGCAAACGCGCCCAACTGCGACGGCGCCATGCTCATCGGGCCGCTGCGCTTGAGCAGGTACTCCAGGCCGATGCCGGCCTTGCCCAACCAGGTGGAGGCGATGCGGTTCAGCGTCTTCACGCCCTGCACCTGGATGATGACGCGCAGTTGCAGATGGTCCTGCAGGTTCTCGCCCACGCCCGGCAAGGCGTGCTGCAAGGCGATGCCGCTTTCGCGCAGGCGCGCGGGCTCGCCCACGCCGGAGAGTTCCAGCAGGTGCGGCGTGTTGACCGCGCCAGCCGCCAGCACCACCTCGCGGCGCGCGCGCAAGGTAGCGCTCTGGCCGTTGCGGCGCAGCTGCACGCCGACGCAGCGCTTGCCCTCGAACACCAGTTGCTCGGCATGGGCGCCCGTCATCACGCGCAGGTTCGGACGCTTTTGCACCGGCCGCAGGAATGCCTTGGCGGTATTCCAGCGCCAGCCGCCGCGCTGGTTCACTTCGAAATAGCCGCAGCCGAAATTGTCGCCGCGGTTGAAATCCTGCACGCGCGGAATGCCCTCCTGCTCGGCCGCGCCGGCAAAGGCTTCCAGGATGTCCCAGCGCAGGCGCTGCGATTCCACGCGCCATTCGCCGCCTGCGCCATGGAATTCGTCCGCGCCGCGGTGATAGTCCTCGCTGCGCTTGAACACCGGCAGCACCTGGTCCCAGCCCCAGGCGGGGTCGCCGGACAGTTCGGCCCAGTCCTCGTAGTCCTGGCGCTGGCCGCGCATGTAGATCATGCCGTTGATCGATGAACTGCCGCCCAGCACGCGGCCGCGCGGGTAGATCAGGGAACGGCCGCCCAGACCGGCTTCCGCCGCGGTGCGGTACATCCAGTCGGTCCTGGGATTGCCGATGCAATGCAGGTAGCCCACGGGGATATGGATCCAGTGGTAGTTGTCGCGGCCACCGGCTTCCAGCAGCAGCACCTGCACGGCAGGGTCGCGGCTCAGGCGGTTGGCCAGCACGCAGCCGGCCGAGCCCGCGCCAACGATGATGTAGTCGTATGTCTCCATAAGCTCTTCTTATCTTATTGCCGGGGCGGTACGCCCGCGGACTGGGTGAGCCGACCCGGCTCTGGCGACCTTGCGCGCGCCGGGCATCTACCGTGACTCTCGCGCAGCCGGGTGGAACTGTCCAATGAATTGTTGAAAAACGGTTTATAAGCAACTTAAATAATGCTCAGCCCCTTTTGCTCGCCGCCTACTCCGGGAATCGCCCCATGGACCTGAAGCACATCCGCACTTTTGCCGCCGTGGCCCGCGAGGGCAACCTGACGCGCGCGGCCGAGCATCTGCACCTGACCCAGCCCGCGCTCAGCCTGCAGTTGAAGAACTTCCAGGAATCGCTGGACCTGACCTTGTTCTCGCGCACCGCCCAAGGCTTGGCGCCCAACGCCGACGGCCGCGCGCTGCTGCCTTCGGCGCAGCGCATCCTGGACGCGCTGGACGACTTCCAGCGCGCCCTGGGCGCCCTGCGCGACACCGTCCAGGGCGATCTGCGCATTGGCACCATCCTCGATCCGGAATTCCTGCGCCTGGGCGCCACGCTGCAATACCTGGTGGAGCACTATCCCAAGATCCGCCCCACCCTGCGCCACGGCATGTCCGGATCGGTGGCGAAACAGGTACGCGCGGGCGAACTGGACGTGGGTTTTTCCCTCGGCCCGCAAGGACGTGACGCGGCGCCCGCCGGGCTTGAAGCAATGCCGCTCGCCTCCTTCGCCTATTTCGTCGTGGCTCCCAAGGGCTGGGGCGCGCAGGTGGCCGGCCGCGACTGGGCCGCGATCGCCGCCCTGCCCTGGATCTGGACGCCGCCGGATTCGGTGCACCACCGGCTGCTGTCGGACAAGTTCGACGCGCTGGGCGTCGCGCCCAACGCCGTGGCTGAAGTGGACCAGGAAGCGTCGATGCTGGACCTGGTGCGCTCGGGCGTGGGCCTGTCGCTGGCGCGCGACTCCGTCGCGCTGCGCGAATCCCAGGCCAGCGGGCTGGTGCTGGTCAAGGGCCTGGCGATTCAGGCCGAACTCGCCTTCATCACCCAGGCCTCCCGCCGCAGCGATCCCCTGGTCGCCGCTGCCTTCGCCGCCGTCCAGGCGGCGTTTGCCTAGACCGCTGCGCTGCGCCAAACGGGTGCGGCGCCGCACAGGAATATGCACCGCCTTGATGCACGCCGGCCGGGGCGGTGCGACGCGCGACGCGGCCGCAAAAGCGATCCTGAGGCCGCTTTCCCTATGAAGCGCCCGGCGCGCCCACTCGCGCCGCTGACCGCCGGCATCCCTGGCATGGACTTTGCTTGATGATTCATGCGCGGGCCGCAAGGCCGGCGAGACAACTAGAGCAGTAACGGCAATGGCGCCCCGACCGCAAGGTCCAGGGCGCCTTTGCGTTTTCTGAAACCCGAATACCCAAGCCCACGGGGACATCCCATGAAAGTAGCGGCCTCATCCGATTCTCTGCAGACCCTCGTCGTCATCGGCAACGGCATGGTGGGCCACCATTGCGTCGAACAACTCATCGCCGGCGGCGCGCTTGCGCGCTACCGCATCCACGTCTACGGCGAAGAAAGCCGCCGCGCCTACGACCGCGTGCACCTGTCCGAATACCTGAACGGACGCGACGCCGAATCGATGGCGCTGGGCGACGCGGCGCTGTATGAACAGGAAGGCGTGACCCTGCACCTGGGCACGCCGGTGCTGGAGATCGACCGCCGCCGGCGCGAGATCGTGACCGCGCGCGGCCGCGGCGCCTACGACAAACTGATACTTGCGACGGGCTCCTACCCCTTCGTGCCGCCGATCACGGGCGCGGAAGGCGCATCGCGCCTGGTGTACCGCACGCTCGACGACCTGGACCTGATCCGCGCGGCTGCGCACGGCGCGCGCCGCGGCGTGGTGGTGGGCGGCGGCCTGCTGGGGCTGGAAGCCGCCCATGCGCTGAAGTCGCTGAAGCTGGAGGCGCACGTGGTCGAATTCGCGCCGCGCCTGATGCCGGTGCAGCTGGACGAGCAAGGCGGCGCGGCGCTCAAGGCGCGCATCGAGGCGCTGGGCGTGGGCGTGCACCTGTCGCGCGCCACCCAGGACATCAAGCCCGGCACGCAGTACCGCTACCGCATGCGCTTTGCCGAAGGCGCGCCGCTGGAAACCGACCTGATCGTGTTTTCGGCCGGCATCCGGCCGCAGGTGACGCTGGCGCGCAAGGCCGGGCTGACGCTGGCCGAGCGCGGCGGCGTGGCCATCGACGATCAGTGCCGCAGCAGCGATGAGCACATCTACGCCATCGGCGAATGCGCGGCCTGGAACGGCAGCGTGTTCGGGCTGGTGGCGCCCGGCTACCAGATGGCGCGCACGGTGGCGGCGGCGCTGTGCGGCAGCGGCCAGCAGACATTCAGCGGCGCCGACATGTCCACCAAGCTCAAGCTGCTGGGCGTGGACGTGGGCTCGATCGGCGACGCCCACGGCGCCACGCCCGGCGCGCGCAGCTACCGCTACATCGACGAAGCCGGCGCCGGCTACCGCCGCCTGGTGGTGTCCGCCGACGGCAAGCGCGTGCTGGGCGCGGTGCTGGTGGGCGACAACAGCTACTACGACACGCTGCTGCAATACGTGCAGAACGGCATCGCGCCGCCCGCGGACCCGGCCAGCCTGATCCTGCCGCAGGGCCAGGGCGCGCTGCTCCTGGGCGTGGATGCGCTGCCCGCCGCCGCCACCATCTGTTCCTGCCATAACGTGAGCAAGGGCGCGGTCTGCGCCGCGATCGACGGGGGCTGTGCCGACCTGGCCGCGGTCAAGGGCCGCACCAGGGCGGCTTCCGGCTGCGGCGGCTGCGCCAGCCTGCTCAAGCAGGTGGTCGAACACGAACTGGCCAGCCGCGGCGTGGCCGTGGACAAGAGCCTGTGCGAACACTTTCCCCACACGCGCCAGGAGCTGTACGCCATCGTGCGCGTCAACGGCATCGAATCCTTCGACGAGCTCCTGGCCAGCCACGGGCGCGGCCAGCAGGGTTGCGACATCTGCAAACCCGCGGTGGGCTCCATCCTGGCCTCGTGCTGGAACCGCCCGATCCAGGACCCCCATCTGGTGCCGCTGCAGGACACCAACGACACCTTCATGGCCAACATGCAGAAGAACGGCACCTATTCGGTGGTGCCGCGCATACCCGCGGGCGAGATCACGCCCGACGGCCTGATCGCCATCGGCGCGGTCGCCAAGAAGTACCAGCTGTACACCAAGATCACCGGCGGCCAGCGCATCGACCTGTTCGGCGCGCAACTGCACGAGCTGCCGGACATCTGGGCGGAACTGATCGCCGCCGGGTTTGAAACCGGCCATGCCTACGGCAAGTCCACCCGCACGGTGAAGTCCTGCGTGGGCAGCACCTGGTGCCGCTATGGCGTGCAGGACAGCGTCAAGATGGCGCTGGACATCGAACACCGCTACAAGGGCCTGCGCTCGCCGCACAAGCTGAAGTTCGCAGTATCCGGCTGCACCCGCGAATGCGCCGAGGCGCAGAGCAAGGACATCGGCGTCATCGCCACCGAAAACGGCTGGAACCTTTACGTCTGCGGCAACGGCGGCATGCGCCCGCGGCACGCGGAGCTGTTCGCCACCGACCTGGACGACGCCGCCCTCATCCGCACCATAGACCGCCTCTTGATGTTCTACATCCGCACCGCCGACAAGCTGCAGCGCACCTCGGTCTGGCGCGAATCGCTGGAGGGCGGCCTGGACTACCTGAAGCAGGTGGTGCTGGAGGACAGCCTGGGCCTGTGCGCGGAGCTGGAAGCGCAGATGCAGCTGGTGGTCGACCGCTACGAATGCGAATGGGCCAACGCGCTGAACGATCCGGAAAAGCTCAAGCGCTTCCGCACCTTCGTCAACGACGCCAGCGCCGACCCCGGCATCCGGTTCGTGCAGGAACGCGGCCAGCCCCGACCCGCTCCCGCGCGCGTCATCGCCATTACCGAGGAGATTGCCTGATGGACGCCCTGATCCACGAACCCCAAGACTGGCGACCGGTTTGCCGGCGCCAGGATCTGGTGCCAAATTCCGGCGTGGTGGCGCTGGTGGATGGCGCGCAGATTGCCTTGTTTTACGTGCCGCAAGCCGCGGGCGACGGCGTTTATGCGATCGATAACCGCGACCCCAAGTCCGGCGCCAACGTCATCGGCCGCGGCATCGTCGGCCACGTAGGCGGCGAACTCGTCGTGGCCTCGCCGCTCTACAAGCAACACTTCCGGCTCGCCGACGGCGCGTGCGTGCAGTACCCGGAGCAACGGCTGCGGACCTGGCGGGCGCGCTTGAACGGCGATGCGGTGGAGATCGCCTGAAACGCAACGCCGCCGGCTCAGCCCAGCCCGATGCGCCGGGCGCCCGTCCTGAACAGCGCCTCGGCATCTCCGGCCAGGCGGAAGGCCGCCAGGAAGTCGTCCACGCAGTATGAGGGATGCGTCTTGCGGATCGCGGCCAGCAGGCCGGCGGTCTCATCGTCCTTGCCGGCTATCGCCAGGCAGCAGGCCGCGATCGCCAGGATGTGCACATGGGCGTTGGGGCGGGCCGCCGCCTTCAGCGCCCAGCCGGCGGCTTCCTCGAACCGGCCCAGGCGTACCAACGCCAATGCGCGCACGGCCAGCATGCCGAACAGCAGCGGGTCGTACGGGCTCAGGTCGCGAGAATGGTCGGACGAGCCTATCGCGGCCTCGGCGTCGCCCGACTGGCAATGGACGAAGCCCAGGGTGTAGTGCGCCAGGGCGAAATTCGGGCTCAAATCCACGGCGCGCGTCAACTCGGCCAGCGATTGATCCTGGCTGCCGCGCAGCCATAGCGCCCGGCCCATGGCCCAATGCGCCGCCGGGTCGCGGTCATCGGCGATCAGGCCCTGGCCGGCGGCTTCGAACGCCATGTCGATGGCCGGCGCCTGCTCGCCCCAACGCTGGAACGCGTCCTGCCAATGGGTGAATGACAAGCCCGCGTAGGCCCGCGAGAACGTCGGATCGAGCCTCAAGGCCATCTCGAAAAAGTGCCGCGCCTGCTCGTTGTCGGCGCGGTTGAAGCGGTACATATGCCACAGGCCGCGGTGATGGGCCTGCCAGGCGTCCAGGGAGTTCGGCGGCTTCAGAATGGCCCGGTTGCGCTCGGCGGCCTCGATTTCGATGTCGATGGCGGCCACGATCCGGTTGCCGATTTCGTCCAGGGCCAACAGGGCATCGTCCAGCTGCCGGTCGTAGACGTCCGCCCACACGATGCGCGCGGTCCGGGCTTCTATGAGTTCAACGGCTACGGCGATGCGGTCTTGCCGGCGCTGCAGCCACCCGCTCACGACATAGTCCACATTGAGCGTGCGGCCGGCCTCGTCGGGTCCCACGTTGCGCTGGTCCAGCGCGAACACCGTGCCTTGCGCTATGACGAACAGGCTACGCAGCTTGGCCAGCCGGGTGATGATGTCATAGGCCAGGCCATCGGCCAGCCCGCCGCGCACGCCGGCCTGCGCCGAGCGGTCCACGAAGGGCATCACCGCGATCGACGCGCGGCCCGCGCGCTCCGCGGACGCCGCCTCTGACGCCGCTCCTGGCGCCGCCTCGAGCCGCGGCGTCTCGCTTGCCCGCCCCCTCAGATTCCGCCACGTATCGCGCAAGGGCCGCCAGTCCAGCCCGTCCGCCTCGAAGGCGCGGAGCGCCGCGGCCAGATGCTCCTCGCCTTCGCGCCATTGACCGCGCTGCGCCAGCAAGCCCAGCAGCAGCTCATGCGCACGCCGGTCGAAGGGCGCGAGCTGCAGCCACTTGTCCAGGCAGGCGAAGGTATCGCCCGACCCTGCCGGAAGGCTGGCCGCCAGATGTTCCAGGACCGCGGCATGGCAGGCCCTCAAACGCCGGCGCTGCGCGGTCAGCCAGTTGTTGAAAAAGGGGTTGCGGTCGATCTCCAGCCCCTCGAGGAAATCGCCCGAAAACAGCGCGGCCAGCGCTTGCAGCCGCCCGCAGTCCAGCTGGGCGATGCCCTGCTGCATCGCGCTGCCGATTTCGATGGCGTCGACGTGGCAGTCGACGAGGTCCAGCCTCACCGTGTCCTGCACGGTCTCCACCCTGCGCCGGCCGGGCTCGTCCAGCAGAGTCCTGGCCTTGCTGAGACACCAGCGCAGCTCGCCGCGCGGATCGTTCGGAACGTCCCACAGCAGTTCGCACAGATGCGCGCGTTGCACGGGATGCGGGGCCAACGCCAGATAGGCAATGAGCGCGCGCAGCTTGCGCGACGGCGGCAGCGCCAGGGCCGTGCCCGCCCGGCTGATCGCCATGGGTCCGAGCAGGCGCAACCGGACCTCGCCGCCGGGGACGGAACCGGACGGCTGCGCGGGGCCGGCCGAACCCTCGGCCGATTCCACGCCGGCTACCACGCCCGCCTCCATGGCCCGCTCTTAACTTGGATTCCGGGAAGCACGGCACACGCAAACCCGCGCGGCGCCGGTTGCGGTTCCCCGGCAGGCCCGCATCGCGCACTGCCGCATACACAGAGCCTTAACGGAGACAGACCATGTCCATTTCCTCCCTCGCCACCAGCCCCGTGCGCGATTCCGCGCAGCCCGACCTGGCCGCCTTGAAGACACGCCAGCAGGGCACCTGGGCTTCCGGGGACTATGCCGTAGTCGGCACCACGCTGCAGATCGTAGGAGAACAGCTGTGCGAATCGCTGGACGTCCGCGCCGGACAGAAGGTGCTTGATGTCGCCGCCGGCAACGGCAATGCCTCGCTGGCCGCCGCCCGCCGCTGGTGCGATGTCGTTTCGACCGACTATGTGCCCGCGCTGCTGGGACGCGGCCGCGAACGCGCCGCCGCCGAGCACTTGAAGATCGAATTCCAGGAAGCCGACGCCGAGGCCCTGCCGTTCCCGGATGGCGGATTCGACGCGGTCGTCTCGACCTTCGGGGTGATGTTCACCCCCGACCAGGACCAGGCGGCCGCCGAAATGGTCCGCGTCTGCCGCGCTGGCGGCAAGATCGGCCTGGCCAACTGGACGCCTGACGGTTTCATCGGCCAGGTCTTCAAGACCATCGGCAAGCATCTGCCGCCGCCCGCCGGGGTCAAGTCGCCGGCGCTGTGGGGCACCCGGGCGCGCATCGACGAAATGTTCGGTCCGCATGCCTCGTCGATCCAGGCCGAGCCCCGCCACTTCGTGTTCCGCTACCGCTCCCCGGAACACTGGCTGCAGGTCTTCAAGACCTACTACGGCCCCCTGCTCAAGGCGTTCGGCGCATTGGACCCGGCGGCGCAAGCCACGCTGACCAGCGACCTCATGGTGCAAATAGACCGGTATAACCGCTCTGGCGATGGCACGATGGTCGTACCCAGCGAATACCTGGAGATCGTGGTGACGCGCCGGTGACCGGACCTTGATGCCTGGCTTGGGCCGGTCCGGGCCATCCACGCGGACAGCGGACGGGAAGCGATCCATGGCGCAACGCCTTCACGGCCGCCCGCGGAATGGCCCGGGCGGCCGATGTAGAGCAACCATACGATGAGGTAGGCAATGGCGTGCCGGCCATTGCCGGACGGGGTGCGAGCCCTTATGCGGAATCATACGCCCGCCATGGCTCGCGCGCCGCTATAGCGCCGAGGCCAGCGCGTACTCCATATACAGCTGCCGCAGCTCGCGGCACACGGGTCCGGGCCGGCCCGTGCCGATGGGCTGGCCGTCCAGCTCGATGACCGGCAGCACGAAGTGCAATGCCGACGTCAACACCAGCTCCGTCGCCCGCCGGCATTCGTCCAGCGTGAACTTGCGTTCTTCCACCGCCACCCCGCGCTTGGCGGCCAACGCCAGCACCGCGGCGCGCGTGCAGCCCGGCAGTATCTCGCGCGACAAGGGCCGCACCACGATCCGTCCTTGCGCATCCACCAGCAGCGCGCTCGACGACGAGCCTTCCGTCACCACGCCGCCGGCATCGACCATCAACGCCTCGAACGCGCCCGCGGCCTGCGCGGCCTGCTTGGCCAGCACCTGGGCGATCAGCGACACGCTCTTGATGTCGCGCCGCTGCCAGCGCATGTCCGGCACGCTTGCCACCCGCACGCCAGATTCCGCCAGCGGATTCACGCGCAAGGACTTCTCGCTGACGTACATCATCACGGTGGGCTCGACGTCGGCGGGAAAAGCGAAGTCGCGCTTGCTGTCCGCGCCGCGCGTCACCTGCACATAGACGGACCCTTCGCGCAAGCCGTTGCGCAGCACCAGTTCGCGGCAACGCGCCAGCAGCGTGTCGCGCGGCAGCGGATTGCGGATGCCGACTTCGGCCAGGCTGCGAGCCAGACGGGCGGCGTGCCGCTCGAACTCCAGCAGCAGGCCGTCGATCACCGCGATCACCTCATAGACGCCGTCGCCAAAAAGAAAGCCCCGGTCCAGCGCCGGGATGACGGCCTGCTCGGCCGGAACAAGACTGCCGTTGATATGGAAAATGGAGGACATGGAAGTTCTTGTGGGTAAGGGAAATCAGTGGCTGATGATGCGGGACAGGAAGGCGCGCGAGCGCGCCGACGCGGCGTTGCCGAAGAACGCCTCGGCGCTGGCGTCGTCGACGATCTCTCCGGACTCCATGAACACGACGCGGTCGGCGACGCGGCGCGCGAATCCCATTTCGTGCGTGACGACCATCATGGTCATGCCGTCGCGCGCCAGCCCCGTCATTACGTCCAGCACTTCGCCGATCATTTCCGGATCCAGCGCCGAAGTCGGCTCGTCGAACAGCATCACCACCGGGTCCATGGCCAGCGCCCGCGCAATCGCGACCCGCTGCTGCTGGCCGCCCGAAAGCTGTCCCGGATGCTTGCCGCCATGCGCCGCCACGCCGACGCGCTCCAATAGCGTGGCCGCCTTCTCCAAAGCCTGCGCGCGGCTGCGGCCCAGCACGCTGACTTGCCCCAGGCAGACGTTCTCCAGCACCGTCAGATGCGGGAACAGCTCGAAATGCTGGAACACCATGCCGACGCGGGCGCGCAGCTTGGGCAGGTCCGTGCCGGGCGCGCCCACGTCGGTGCCGTCGACCACGATGCGGCCCGCATCGAAGGGTTCCAGCCGGTTCACGCATTTGATCAGCGTGGACTTGCCCGACCCGGACGGCCCGCAGACCACCACGACCTCGCCGCGCCGCACGCGCAGCGAACATTGCTTGAGCACCGGCAGATCGCCGTAGCGCTTGCCGACCTGTTCGATCTCGATCATGTATGTAGACTCCTCATGGAAACAGCTTCAGGCCCCGATTCGGGCGCGCAGCGCCCGCACGCCGCGCGAAGCGGTGAACGAGATCACGAAAAACACCAGCGCCACCAGCATGTACATCTCCACCAGGCGGTTGTCGCGCTGCGCGATCTTGGTCGCGGCTCCAAGGAAATCCGTGAGCGACAGGACATAGACCAGCGCCGTTTCCTGGAAGATGACGATCACCTGCGTCAGCAGCACCGGCAGCATGTTGCGGAACGCCTGCGGCAGGATCACCTTGCGCAGCACCTGTCCGTGGGTGAGGCCCAGGGCGCTGCCCGCCGCATACTGGCCATGCCCCACGCTGCCCACGCCTGCCCGGATGATCTCGGAGAAATACGCGGCCTCGAACAGGATGAAGGTAATGAAGGCCGACCCCATGGCGCCCAGCACGATGGGCCGCTCAGCCCCCGTAACCGCCTGCAATGCGTAAGGCAGGATGAAATAGATCAGGAAGATCACCAGCACCAGCGGCAGCGAGCGGAACAGGTTCACATACACCGTGGCGGGCCAGGCCAGCAGACGGCCGCCGTACAGCCGCGCAATCGCCAGCAAGGTGCCCAGCAGCAGGCCGCCCACGGTCGACGTGAAGGTCAGCAGCAAGGTAAAGCGCAGGCCCGACAGGATCAGGTACGGCAGCGCGTCGACGATGGCTTGCAGGTCGAAATCCGTCATGCCCTGCCCCCTTTCGCCGCACGCCCGCCGACTGCGCGCCCCGGAATGCGCAACTTGTATTCGAGCGCCCGCATCACCACGATCACAATCAGATTGAGCGCCAGATAGGCCATGGTCGCGGTCAGGAACGCCTCGAACACCTGGAACGAAAACTCCTGCATCGCGTGAGCCTGGGCGGTCAGTTCCGCCAGCCCGATGGTCAGCGCCACCGAAGTGTTCTTGATGGTGTTCAGGCAATCCGAAGTCATGGTGGGCAGGACCGTGCGCAGCGCATTCGGCAACAGCACGTGCCAGTACAGCTGGGGCAAGGTCAGTCCCAGCGCCAGGCCCGCGTTGCGCTGCCCTTTGGGCAGCGCCTCGATCCCGGCGCGCAGCTGTTCGCCGATGCGCGCCGACATGTACATGCCGATGGCCAGCGCCGCCGTGTAGAAGGACGCGTCGGGCAACTGCTTGATCCAGTCTCCGGCCGCGGCAGGCAGCAGCTCCGGCAAGACGAAGTACCACAGGAACATCTGCACGATCAGCGGGATGTTCCGGAACACTTCCACATAGACGGCCCCCGCCGCGCGCACCCCGCGGTAGGGCAGCGTGCGCGCGACGCCGACCGCCAGGCCCAGCGCCAGCGCGATCAGCCACGCCAGCGCCGCGGTCTTGACCGTCACGCTCAACCCGTCCAGCAGGGTTTGCAGATAGGTTTGCCCGCCATCGGGCGACGGGGCCAGCAGCACGCCCCAATTCCATTGATATGCCATGCTTTTCTCGATGATCAGGCCGCGCGCGGTCCCGGCCCCCGGGGCGGGGCCGCGCATCGGCGTATTGCGGCAGGTTCCGGGCCTAGCGGTAGGCGGCGGGATCGCCCGAATCGGTGGGCGTGGCGACCACGCGCTTGAGCGCCTCGCTCATCGCCACGTTCAGGTTGATGCCCTTGGGCGGCAGCGGGCTGCGGTACCAGCGGTCATACAACGCCTGGAACTCGCCGCTGGCATAGAGCGTCTTGATGGTGTCGTCCACCAGCGCCTTGAACTGCGGATCGTCGCGGCGCAGCATGATGGCGTAGGGTTCGATCGACAGAGACTCGTCGGACACCTCGTAGCGGTCCGGCTGCTTGGCGTTGGCGATCAGGCCGTAGAGCAGGATGTCGTCCATGACGAAAGCGGCGGCGCGGCCGGTCTCGACCATCAGAAAGCCTTCCGCGTGTTCCTTCACGGGCACGATCCTCATGCCCAGCCCGCGCTTTTCGTTCAGCTCGTTGATCTGGCGGATGTTCGCGGTCCCGGAGGTCGAGGCCACGACCTTGCCCTTCAGATCGTCGACGCTGCGCAACTTGGAGGACTTCTGGCTGAGGAACCGGTTGCCGGTGACGAAGGTCGTGACCGAGAACGCCACCTGCTGCTGGCGGTCCAGGGTGTTGGAAGTCGAGGCGCATTCCAGGTCTATGGTGCCGTTGCCCATCAGCGGAATGCGCGTGGCGGAGGTGACGGGCAGATACTTCACCTGGATGTCGCTGCGCTTCAGACGGGCCTGCACCGCGCTGACGATGCGATTGCAGATGTCGATCGAGTAGCCGACAGGCTTCTGGTTGCCGTCGTAATAGGAAAACGGAATCGAGGTCTCGCGATGGCCGATGGTGATCGCGCCGGTGTCCGCGACCTTCTTCAGCGTGCCGTCCAGCTGCTGGGCCGCGACGGGGCCTGCCATTGCAACCGTCAATGCCGCGATCAATGCCTTGATGGAAAGTGCCATGCTTTTCTCCTTGGGATTCATGTACTTGTGGGGTGCTGCGCAGGACTCGCCGCCGAGCGCGCCCGTCTCCCTGCCGTGGCGGGAGCTTCGGGCGCGGCCAGTCAACGTTGGGTATAGAGGTTGAACACGCGCTCCACCGGCTCTTGGGCTGGTCCCTGGCGGCGCGCATACATGCAGATCTGCATCGGGACGGCGCAGCGCCGGTCCTTGATCGCCACGATCTCTCCCGCGTCCACCGAAACCCGGGCGCTGGACTCGGGCAGCCACGCCAAACCCACGCCGGCGCTGACCAGCGTGCGGGCGCCGTCCACGAAATCGGTTTCGCAGACGCGCTGCAGGACGGGGCGTTGCAAGAGGTCGCCGCAAGACAGGTCGACCAGCCGCCGGAAATAGGCGCCCTGGGCGTGCGACACATAGGGGTAACGCGCGGCAGAATCGGCGTCGTACAGTGCGGTCTCGTCCACCGGCATCGTGGCGGGACGGAACAGGCGCAGGAAGTCGGGCTCCATGCCGGTCCGCATATAGGCTTGCGGATCCAGCTGTATGTCTTCCGCGGCGTGGCGAAAGCACACCAGCAGGTCCACCACGCCGGCCGCCAGCCACTCGACCGAATCATGCACATTGCCCACATGCAGGCGCAGCGACTCGACCCCGCTCTCTTCCTTCCAACGGACGCACCAGCCCGGGAAGTGCGAGGTTGCCAGGCAATGGGGCATGGCCACCCTGAGGACCGCGCCGTCATGGCCGGTGACGCCGGCCTCGCCGCGCGCATCCACCACCTTGCGCACGATTTCGGCGGCGTTGGAACGGAACTGTTCGCCCGCCGCCGTCAGACGCAAGGGAAAGCAGCCGCGGTCTATCAGCGCGGCGCCCGCCCAGGTTTCCAGGGACTGGATGCGGCGGCTGAATGCCGACTGCGATACATGCCGCAGCTCAGCCGCCGTGGTGAACTGTCCGCATTCCGCCAAGGTCAGGAAATCCTGGAACCAACGTAGATCCATTGCAACCGCCGCGCCGTCAGAGTGAATGCGAGGCAGTATAGGGACCGCGCCCGGCGGGCTTATGCATAGTTTGCATAACGCCCCCGCAGTCAGGGTTACTCCCGACTTTTCCGTCTAGGGCAGGTTTTCCCGGAAGATCACCTGGCTGCGCGCCAGCTCCACCCCGTTCATGGGACTGCGCTTGTCGCGCAGGTTGCAGAAGATGCGCACGCAGCTCATCAGCGCCTCCATCGGGCTTTGCGTAATGACGGCGTCCATGGTGCCGTCGATCAGCAGCGCGCGGGTGTCGGGCGTGAGGCCGTGACCGATGAATACCACCCGGTGTTGCTGCCCGGCTTCCTTCAGCGCTCGCGCCACGCCGTCGGACGCGCCGCCGATGTTGTAGATGCCGGCCAGTTGCGGATACTGCTCCAGCAGCTGGCGGGTCTGTTCGTAATTGCGCTGCGCGTCGTCGTAGCCTTCGCGCAGGTCCACCACCTGCATGGCCTGGAACTGTTCGGCGTACAGCTGCAGGAAGCCGCCTTCCCGCTCTTCGTGGGCGCGGTAGTGGCGCGACCCGGCGATCAGCGCCACGTGCGCCGCGCGCGACCCGATAAAGCGTGCGATCAGGTAGCCCGCGGTGCGCCCGGCCGCGCGGTTGTCCAGGCCCACATAGGCCACGCGGGCGCTGTTGGCCAAATCGGAGATCAGCGTCACCGCCGGCACGCCCTGCTGCGCCAGCAGGTTGACGGCCTCACGCACCGCCGGGTGTTCCAGCGCCATGAAGGCGATGCCGTCGGCGCGCTTGCCGTGCTTGGCCAGGGCCTGCGCCAGCGCGTCCGGATTGAAGCTCTCCACGTACTCGACCTGGCACCTGGCGTTGAGCGGCCCGAAGTGCTCCTGCGCATAGCTGACGGTATCGCCCAGCATGCGCAGGTAGCGGTTGCTGCCGCGCGGCAGCAGGAACACCAGCCGCAAGGGTTCCGGCGCCGCGGCCGCACGGACCTCCTGTTCCGGCAGATAGTCCAGTTCGATGGCCGCCTTGAAGACTTTCTGGGCGGTACTGGCGCGCACGCCGGGCCTGCGGTTCAGGACCCGGTCGGCCGTGGCGGTGGACACTCCTGCGCGCTCCGCCACATCGGCCAGACGCGCGAGCTTGCGTTCGGGAGGCATGCGATTCACATCAAAATCCATCATTAATCAGGTTTGACGATATTGGCAACGATTCACTATTGTCCACTCTGCCGCATGGTACTGGCGCTGTTGTGGCACATCAAAAAACATCATAACCAAGATTATGGAGACAACCATGAAGCTGCTGACACGCCGTAGCGCCCTGCGCCGCCTTTGCGCGGTTCCCGCCGTCGCCCTGACCTCGGGCTTCCCGCTGATCGCCCGCGCCGCCGACTACACGCTCAAGTACGGCAACAACCTGCCGGTCACGCACCCGCTGAACATCCGCGCCCAGGAAGCCGCCGAACGCATCCTCAAGGAAAGCAACGGCCGCGTGGACATCAAGATCTTCCCGAACAACCAGTTGGGCGGGGACACCGACATGCTGGCCCAAGTGCGCTCGGGCGGCATCGACTTCTTCACCCCTTCCGCACTGGTCATCGCGACCCTGGTGCCGGTGGCGGCGATCAATGCCGTGGGCTTCGCCTTCAAGGACTACAACCAGGTCTGGAGCGCCATGGACGGCGCGCTGGGCGCCCACGTGCGCGCCGCCATCGCACAGCGCCGCCTCTACGCCTTCGAAAAGATGTGGGACAACGGCTTTCGCCAGACCACCAGCAGCAAGGCGCCGGTCAAGTCTGCCGCCGACATGGAAGGGCTGAAGATCCGCGTGCCGGTCAGCTCGCTGCCGATCTCCATGTTCAAGGGCCTGGGCGCCGCCCCCGCCAGCCTGCAGTTCAGCGAGGTCTATTCCTCGCTGCAGACCAAGGTGGTGGACGCGCAGGAGAACCCCTTGCCCATCATCCAGGTGGCCAAGCTGTACGAAGTGCAGAAATACTGCTCGCTCACCAACCACATCTGGGACGGCTACTGGTTCATCGCCAACGGCCGCATGTGGGAAGGCCTGCCGCAGGACCTGAAGACGGTGGTGGCGCGCGGCATCAACGAGGCGGGCCTGGCCCAGCGCGAAGACATCAAGAAGCTCAACGCCTCGGTGCAGTCGGACCTGGAGGGCAAGGGCCTGCTGTTCAACCAGCCGTCGGCCGACAGCTTCCGCGAGCAATTGCGCGCGGCCGGCTTCTACAAGGAATGGCAGGGCCGCTTCGGCAACGAAGCCTGGACCCTGCTGGAGCAGGCCGTCGGCAAGCTGGCCTGAGGACGCGCCATGTCCTCCCTGTCCGCTCCCCACGCCGCGCCGCAGGCGCTGCCGGCCCATCCGCTGCGCCGCGCCGCCGGCGCCCTAGACGCGCTGCTGGGCAGCGTGGTCGAACACGTGGCCGCGGCCATCGTGCTGATCGAGATCGCCGTGTTGTTCGCGGGCGTCGTCGCGCGCTACGCCTTCCACAGCCCGCTGGTCTGGTCCGACGAGCTGGCGTCCATCCTGTTCCTGTGGCTGTCGATGCTGGGCGCGGTGGTCGCCCTGCGGCGCGGCGAACACATGCGGATGACGGCGCTGGTCAACAACGTCAGCCCCGCGCGCCGCGCCCAGCTGGAAACGCTGGCGCTGGCCGCATCGCTGGCCTTCCTGGCGCTGATCCTGGCGCCCGCCGTGGAGTACGCGCATGAAGAACACTTCATCATCACGCCCGCGCTGGAGCTGAGCAACGCCTGGCGCGCCGCCGCGATTCCGGTGGGCATGGGACTGATGGCGGTGGTGGCGCTGCTGCGCCTTCTGCGCACCCAGACCGCGCCGCAAATGCTGGCGGCGCTGGCGGGAGCCGCGGCGGTGGTCGCGCTGTTCTGGGTGGCGCAGCCCCTCTTCGCCACGCTGGGCAAGCTGAACCTGCTGATCTTCTTCGTGGGCATCGTCGCCGCCACGGTGTTCTCGGGCGTGCCCATTGCCTTTTCGTTCGCGCTGGCCACGTTCTCCTACCTGGCCCTGACCACCAACACGCCCATGGTGGTGATGGTGGGCCGGCTGGACGAGGGCATGTCGCATTTGATGCTGCTGGCGGTGCCGCTCTTCATCTTCCTGGGTTCGCTGATCGAGATGACCGGCATGGCGCGCGCCATGATCCAGTTCCTCGCCAGCCTGCTGGGCCACGTGCGCGGCGGACTGTCCTATGTGCTGATCGGCGCCATGTACCTGGTGTCCGGCATCTCGGGATCCAAGATCGCCGACATGGCAGCCATCGCGCCCGTGCTGTTCCCGGAAATGCAGAAGCGCGGCGCCAAACCCGGCGACCTGGTGGCGCTGCTGTCGGCCACCGGCGCGCAGACCGAGACCATTCCGCCGTCCATCGTGCTCATCACCATCGGCTCGGTGACCGGCGTGTCCATCGCCGCGCTCTTCACGGGCGGGCTGCTGCCGGCCGTGGTGCTGGGCCTGGCCTTGTGCTCGGTGGTGTGGTGGCGCTACCGCAAGGAAGACCTGAGCCTGGCGCAGCGCTTCAGCGCCCGCGAGATCGGACGCTTCTTCGTCATCGCCCTGCCCGCCGTGGCCCTGCCCTTCGTGATCCGCGCCGCGGTCGTCGAAGGCGTGGCCACCGCCACCGAGGTCTCGACCATCGGCATCGTGTATTCGGCAGTGGTCGGCCTGCTGATCTACCGGCGCTTCGACTGGGCCCGCTTGAAGCCCATGCTGATCGAGACCGCCTCGTTGTCGGGCGCCATCATGCTGATCGTGGGCTGCGCCACTGCCATGGCCTGGGCGCTGACGCAGTCCGGCTTCTCCGGCGACCTGGCCAAGCTGATGGCCGGCATGCCCGGCGGCAGCTACGGCTTCCTGGCCGTCTCCATCGTGGCCTTCATCATCCTGGGCAGCGTGCTGGAAGGCATACCCGCCATCGTGCTGTTCGGCCCGCTGCTGTTCCCGATCGCGGCGCAGGCCGGCGTGCACGAAGTGCACTACGCCATGGTCGTGATCTTCGCCATGGGCATAGGCCTGTTCGCGCCGCCCTTCGGCGTGGGCTACTACGGCGCCTGCGCCATCAGCCGCGTCGATCCCAACGAAGGCATAGGCCCGATCTGGGGCTACGTCGCCGCGCTGCTGGTGGGCCTGGTGATCGTCGCTGCCTTCCCCTGGTTCTCCATCGGTTTCCTGTGAGGTCCGCGGCCCGCAGCGGGCCGCATCCTCCCGACATCCTCAAACCTCTCCCGCAAAGAATCCATCATGAGTCGTTTCCTGGGCGAAATCCGCCAACTCGGTTATGTGGTCCACGACATCGAAGCCGCTATGGACTACTGGAGCAGCACGCTGGGCGTGGGGCCCTGGTACTACAACCCGCGCGTGCCCATCGTGAACTACCAGTACGACGGCGAGCGCCACGAACCGCACAACTCGGTGGCGCTGGCGAATTCCGGCTTCGTGCAGGTCGAGCTGATCCAGACGCGCAACGACGTGCCCTCCATGTACCGCGACTTCCTGCAGGCCGGCCGCACCGGGCTGCAGCACGTGGCCTATTGGACCGAAAGCTACGACGCCGACCTGGAGCGCCTGCTGGCGCAAGGCTTCAAGCCCAAGATGAGCGGCGAAGTGGGCGAGAAAGGCCGCTTCATCTACTTCGACACCGAGTACCACCCCGGCACCGTGATCGAGCTGTCCGAAGTGGCCGGTCCCAAGGGCCGCCTGTTCGACCTGATCCGCGACAGCGCCCGGGATTGGGACGGCAAGGACCCCGTGCGCCCCTTCCCCGATCTGAACCGGATCTGATCCCCTTACCTGCCACCTCCGCCATGAATTCCCAATCGTTTACCGCCACCTACCTGATCGAAACCCCGCTGGACCCCGGCAAGGTCGCGGAGATCATGGCTGGCGAGCAATCCTGCGGCACCTTCACGCGGGTGCAGGGCGAAACCGACGAACTGCGCGCCCGCGCCCGGGCGCGGATCGAGTCCATCGAACCCCTGGAGTCCGCATCCGCGCCCAGCCTGCCCAACGCCTGGCTGGCGCGGCAGCCGGGCGGCATGCCTGGCCGCTACCAGCGCGCCCGCGTGCGCATCGCCTTTCCCGTCGCCAACGTCGGCGCCAACCTGCCGACGCTGGCAGCCACGGTAGGCGGCAACCTGTACGACCTGGGCGAAGTCACGGGGCTGCGCCTGGAAAGCATGGAACTGCCGGCCAACTACCGCGCCCAGTTCGACATGCCGCGCGCGGGCATTGCCGGCACGCGGCAACTGACCGGCGTGGCGCACGGTCCGCTGGTAGGCACCATCATCAAGCCCAACGTCGGCCTGTCGCCCGAGCAGACCGCGCATCTGGCGGCGCAGCTGTGCAATGCAGGCGTGGACTTCATCAAGGACGACGAGGTCTGCGCCAACCCCGCCCACGCGCCGCTGGCGCAACGCGTCGCCGCCGTCATGGCGGTGGTGCGCGCGCACCGCGAGCGCACCGGACGGCAGGTCATGGTGGCGTTCAACATCAGCGACGAGACCGACGCCATGCGCCGCCACGCCGACCTGATCGAACGCGAAGGCGGCTCCTGCGTCATGGCCAGCCTGAACCATTGCGGCTACTCGGCCATCCAGACCTTGCGCCGCAGCACCCCGCTGGCGCTGCACGGCCACCGCAATGGTTACGGCGCGCTGTCGCGCCACCCCATGCTGGGCGTGGGCTTCCAGGCTTACCAGACGCTATGGCGGCTGGCCGGCGTGGACCATATGCACGTGCACGGCCTGCAAGGCAAGTTCGCCCAGGAAGACGCCGAAGTCGTCGAGTCCGCGCGCGACTGCCTGGCCTCGCTGACTCCCGGGATCGATGACCCCGTCATGCCGGCGTTTTCGTCCGGCCAATGGGCTGGCACCGTGCCCGCCACCTGGGCCGCCGTGCGCAGCGACGATCTGCTGTTCATGTCCGGCGGCGGCATCCTCGCCCACCCGGACGGACCCGCCGCAGGCGTGCTCAGCATCCGCCAGGCCTGGCAGGCCATGCGCGACGGCGAGCGCCTGGAAGACTACGCGCGCAACGCCCCGGAACTGCGGCGCGCCATCGAGTTCTTCGGCGGCCGCGCATGAGTTCAGTGGCGCAAGACGCAACGCGGCCGCGGCTGGGCTGGTACGGCGACGACTTCACCGGCGCCACGGATACGCTGGCCGAAACCGCGCGCGCCGGCCTGCGCAGCCTGCTGTTCCTGGGCGTGCCGACGCCGGACCAGCTGCGCCGCGCCGGACCGCTGGACGCCATTGGCATCGCCGGCGCGGCGCGCGGCATGGCGCCAGCGGAAATGCAGGCCGAACTGCAGGCCGTGGGCCGCTACATGGCGGGTGCGGGCGTGCGCGTGCTGCATTACAAATGCTGCTCCACCTTCGACAGCGCGCCGCACGTGGGCAGCATCGGCGCCGCCGTGCGCGAACTGCACCGCCACATGCCCAACCCGCTGGTGCCTATCGTGGGCGGGCAGCCCAGCATCGGCCGCTATTGCAGCTTCGCCCAGCTGTTCGCGCGCGCGGGGTCCGCGCCCGAGATCCATCGCATCGACCGCCATCCGGTCATGAGCGCGCATCCCGTCACTCCCATGCACGAAGCCGACCTGCGCCTGCACCTGGCGGCGCAAGGCTTGGCGGACATCCGCTCCTTGCCGCACACGGCCTACCCGCGGCTGCGGCGGGCGGCGGATGCGCCGCTGCTGGACGACTGGATCGACCAGGTCATCGAAAGCACCGACGGACCGCTGCTGCTGGACCTGGTCGACGAAGAACAGCTGGCCATCATCGGCCGGCTCATCTGGCGCGCGGCGTCCTGCCTGCCGTTACTGGCGGTCGGCCCCAGCAGCGTGCAGCAGGCGCTGGCCCGTGCCACGCCAGCCGGCGGCGGCAGCGCCGCAGCCGCGCCGCTGCAACCGGCCTCGGGCCCCGTGCTGGCGGTCGCCGGCAGCCTGTCTCCGGTCACGGCCAGGCAGATCGCCGCGTGCCGGCAATACCAGCTCCAGCCGCTGCAGGCGCAACGGCTCTTGCAAGACCCAGCCTACGCCGCCCAGCAAGCCCAGTTGGCCGCCGCCACGCTGGCCCAGGGGCGTAACGTGCTGGCGCACACCGACCGGCCCGCCCAGCCCCTTGCACCCCATCAGACCGCCGCGACCGCCCGCGCCACCGGTCAACTGGTGGCGGATATCGTGCGCGCCAGCGCGCAAACCGGCGCGCCCCTGTCGCGCATCGGCATCGCCGGCGGCGACACCTCCAGCCAGGCGACGTTGGCCCTGGGCGTCTGGGGCCTGGCGTTCCGCTGCGTGCTGGCGCCCGGCGTGACGGTCAGCCTGACGCGCAGCGATGACCCTGTGACCGACGGCATTGAACTGATGCTCAAGGGCGGACAGATGGGCGGCGATCTGCTGTTCGATGAGTTGGCGTCGGGAGCGGCCTGAGCCGGCATGACGCGCCACGGCGCGCCATGCCCTCAGAACTTGTGCCGGATGCCTAGCGCCAGGGCGGCCTGGCTGTCCTTGCCCGGGGGCAGCGTGGCAAGCGGCGCAAAGTTCAGCGCGGAGTTACGCGCATAGGCGCCGACCGCATACAGGTCTGTGCGCTTGGACAGCCCGCTGTAAAGCAGCTGCAAGACATGCTGTTTAGGATTCGGCGGATTTCCGCCCCCTGCATCGGCCTTCACGTCGTCGTAGTAAAACGCGGCAGTGACCTGCAGGACCCGCGAAAGGCGGTACCCGACTCCGATCCACCACATGTCGTCGCGCTGGTTCAAGCTGCCTCGGGCCGTCTTGTCCTGCGCCCAGCGGTAGCCCGCCGTCAGGTGCCAAGGATCCGGCGCGTAGGAAGCGCTCAAGGCCAGCTTGCGCAGCCGGTTCGACGCGGTTGTCGGCTTTGCGCCGCCGGCCTCGTCGTAGACTGCCGCCAGGCCAAACAGGCCGGACAGGTAGCTCGCTCCCCCGCCCCAGGCCGACCGCTGATAACGCGTGCCCGCCGCATCATCGAGCTGGTAATGCGCCTGCGCCGACAGCGCCCCCGTCCCGACGCGATACTTGACCAAGTTGTCGTGACGCACACCACCCAAGAGAGCCCCCGAAGGCTCGTAGGCCGGCGCGTAGGCCTGAGGCACCATCGGGAACAACAGGCTGAACATGCTGGTGTATTGCCTTCCCAAAGTCACCATGCCGTAGGGGCTGTTCAGACCCAGGAAGGCCTGGCGGTTGAACGGACGTCCCTCCTCGGCCATGGTTCCCGTATGCGTATTCAAGCCGCCCTCAAGCGTGAAAACAGCCTGCATCCCGCCACCCAGGTCCTCCACTCCCTGCATACCCCAACGGGAACCCGACAACCCGCCGGAGCCCATCCGCATCGAGGATCCGCCGGACGAAGAGGATCGCCCCGCCGACGCGCCGCGCTTCTTGTTATCGATGTTGTTGCTCTTGTACTCGATATACGTGTCCGCTATTCCGTAAAACTTGAGACTGGACTGCGCGAACACCGCAGGCGAGTGCGCGGCATAGACAGCCAATGCCGCGCACATCGCCGGGACCCTGAATTGCTTGCCACACTTCCTGTATTGCTTTCCATACTTCATGAACCACCCCCTTTGAAAATCGTTATGTTTGCCATGGTCGGCAATAGGCCAGCCCCAGGACACTGCAACTCTCGGCGCCACGCGAACCGGTGTTCGAACGGCCTCGGACTACAGGTTGGTCAGCTTTGCCAGATAGTTTTCTTCGGTGCCATGCAGATCCTGATCCTGCGTCGCCAATGCCAGGATTCCCCGCTTATGCCTACTACTCCCGCGTCGATATCGGACTGATTCCCGCGTATTGGAGGAAGGCATTCCTGCTCATCCTTCCCGCCCCTCGCGACTGCACCAAAGCGTCTGTTCTTTTCTGTTCCACGCCTGTCTCCGTCGCTATAATCAGCCGCGATATTGACATCGCCAAACCCCGCAATTAAAGGGTCGCGCCGGAAATAAACGGTTTCGTTGCGGGAAAGAATATGAATCGCCTGGTCGCAATGAATGTCTTCTGCAAGGTCGTCGAACATGGAAGCTTTACGATCGCTGCAACGCGCTTGAACATGTCCACCGCCTCGGTGAGCAAGAACGTTTCTGCGCTGGAAGACCACATAGGCACGCCGCTGCTTGCGCGCACCACTCGCCGCATCGTGCTCACCGATGCGGGCAAGACCTACTACGAAAAATGCACCCGCATCCTCGAAGATGTGGAAGAAGCCGAACGCACCGCGGGGCAGGTACAGACCACGCCACGGGGCATCCTGAAGGTGCGCGCGCCGATCGCCTTCGGCGCAGCGGATCTGGGCCGCCTGATCACGGAATTCACCGCGATCTTTCCCGAGGTCACCGTTGAAATGACACTCAACGACAAGTATCTCGACCCGGCGGACGAAGACATCGACGTCGCGCTGTATATCGGCGCAACCCCCAAGCATTTCGCGGCGGGCGCCCAGACCATCGCCACCCTGCCCAGGGCGCTGGTCGCCGCGCCGACCTATCTAAAACGCCAGGGCACCCCAACGGACATCCTGGATCTCGCCAGCCATCAGTGCCTGATCTATAAGCGCGGCGCCAACCACAACGAATGGCGCTTTACGCGAGACGACCTGAAGCAAACCGTGCATGTCAGCGGCCCCCTGCGCAGCAACAACAGCCTGACCCTGCGCGACGCAACGCTGAACGGCGCCGGTATCGGACTGCTGCCCGCTTATCTGGTCGCGCAGGACCTGGCCGACGGCCGTCTCATGTCCCTGCTGCCGGATTGGCAGCCCGCGGAGCCAAACCTGTATGCCGTGTACCCGCAGCCGCGGCGCTCATCGCCCAAGGTGCGCGAGTTCATCAATCTGTTGGCCAGCAGCCTGGACCTGGGTGCTGCTTACTCACGCTAGCAGCGGGTTATGCTGCCGACGCGCCCGCCTTTGCGGGTTCCTACGATCAGGAGACTTGCCCACATGAACTGGCCGATACGCGCTTGCACCATGGCAGCGATCGCCCTCTGCGCGTCCGCGGCTGTTTCCGCCGCCGCCCCTGCGAATCAGGCCGAATGGACCACTGGCGCAATGCGCAAACTGCAAAGCCATCTGGAAATGCCCAGGGAAGCGTACGAACTTGACGGTCCCCTAAGCCTGCGCCTGCGCCTCACTGTTCTGCGGGACGGCAAGATCGACGCGGTGGACCTCGCCAGTTCCTCGGGGTATGTCGCCATCGACAAGGCCGCGGTCCGCATGGTCCGGCGCGCCAGCCCCCTGCCCGCCTTCACCAGCGACATGCTGGCCGACAAGGAAATCCTGATGCTGCCGGTGCGGTTCCAGATGATCGAGGAACCCGCCAGCGACGCCGAGCGCCGCTACGCCGACCGGACGCGCGGATTCGGCGTCACCGTGCCCGCTGCCTATCGGATCGCGAAGAGCGGAAAATCCGACGAATTCGATGTGCTGGTCGAGATCGTCCGCGCCAACGGCGCGCCGCAAGCCGCGGGCGCGGCCGGCTACCTGTGCGGCGTCGGCTTCAGCACGCCGCGCAAATCGCTGAAGACGCATCCCGGCGCCGAAGCGCCGCTCTCTGCCGCCGAGCGCATGGCTGCGGCCGAAGCGATCCTGGCCGCGCAGGGCGAATCGCCCGAGCAGCGCAGCGGCTTCGAGTTGCAGGGCGCCAAGGGCATCGACTATGTCGCGCCCGCGGGCGCAGGACCGGATGGCACGCGCCTGCTGGAATACAACGCCTTGCTGGATACCGCGACGCTGCGCGTCGCGATGCGCTGCACCGCGACTGCCGAGGACATGCCGGCAGCCTTGCCCGCGTTCCGCAAGATACGGGACGGCATCAGCCTGGGCGGACATACGGCTGCACCGGCCGCGCGCTAATCCAACATTTCGAAGTACGGCGCCATGCGCTCGCGCGACCTGAGAATGTGGTCGCGCATGGCATCCTGAGCGCCATCGGCATCACGCTCGCTCAGCGCCCGCACGATGCGTGCATGCTCGGTCACGGCTTCTTCCGTGACCCTCGAGTGGAAGCGCAGCCGGAACAGATGGGTATGCGCGTACAGCCGGGCCAGCGCTTCGGCAAGCAGTTCATTGCCGCTCTGCTCCGCGATCCAGGAGTGGAACTGCGCGTCCAGCACGGCGAATTTGCCATAGGCCACGCGCGCATCATCGGCGCTCGGGGCGCTCATTGCCGCAGACAGCGCCGCCAGTTCCTGCAGTGACGCGTCCGTCATGCGTTGCGCCGCCAGCCCGGCACCGAATGGCTCCAGCTGCAAACGCAGTTCGTACATCTGCTCGAAACGCCTGCGCGTAGGCATGGGCGCCGCGCTGTATCCCACGTGATGCGTCTTGACGACCAGCCCTTCGGTTTCAAGCCGGATCAGCGCGGCGCGTATCGGCGTTTGCGATACGCCTAGCTCACGCACCAGCGCATCGACCGCGATGCGCATGCCGGGCGCGATCTTCAGGGAAATGAGCTGCGACAGCAGCGTTTCATAGACCTCGTCGCCCAACGACCGCACGCGCTCGCCCAGGCGCTGGCCGGCCGCGGGCATGGTCGAGGGTACGGCTGCGGAACCGCGAGAGAGTGTCGTCATGGTTGTTTCACCCGATTTGCCAACTATGTGTTGACGTCCAATTTGTTACGAGGTTAGCATAAATCAGATCGTATTTCAGATCCGATCGGATTTAACAACTTAACGACACTATGACGACAACGATAAAAATGGGGGAGGCAAGGCAGGTTTGCATCCGCGCGCTGGAACTGGCCGGAGCCCCGACCGACCACGCCGCGACGCAGACCGACCTGCTGCTTGAAGCCGAATTGCGCGGGCGCGCGTCCCACGGCCTGCTACGCCTGCCGCGCATCATCGAACGCATCCACAACGGCGTGGCCGACCCGAAAACCCGCGGCACGGCCGTCTGGCGCTCCCCAGCTTTCCTGGACATGGATGGCGAACGCGGCCTGGGGCCGGTGATCGCGCTGGCGGCCCTGGAGCAGATCCGCGAACGCGCCCGCGAGACCGGAATCGCCATCGCCGCGGTCAGCAACAACAACCATATCGGCATGCTGGCGCTCTACGCGGAAAGCGCGGCGCGCGAAGGCCAGATCCTTTTGGCCTTGTCGACCAGCGAAGCCCTGGTCCATCCCTGGGGCGGCCGTCAAGCCCTGATCGGCACCAACCCGATCGCTATCGGCGTACCCACCGCGGACGAACCGTTCGTGCTGGACATGGCCACCAGCCAGGTCGCCATGGGCAAGATCCACGACTACGCCAACCATGGCCGGCCACTCGAGCCGGGCTGGGCGCTCGACGGCGCCGGCAACCCCACCACGGATGCCGAAGCTGCCAAAGCGGGCGCACTGGCCCCCTTCGGTGAAGCCAAGGGTTACGCGCTGGGCCTGGCGTTCGAAGTGCTGGTCGCCAGCCTGACGGCATCCGCGCTGGGCAACGCCGTCAAGGGCACGCTGGATTCCCGCGAGATATGCAACAAGGGCGACGTCTTCATCGCGATCGAGGCCGGGTCGGGCGGGATTGCCAGCCGCGTCACGAGCTACCTGGATGACATCCGCGCCTGCCCTGCCCTGCTGCCCGGGCGGCCCGTCGCGGTGCCAGGCGATCGGGCGCGCACCGAACGCCGCCTGCGGCTGGATGCAGGCATCGAACTGGCCGACGAGGTCTGGCGCCGCATCCTCGACCTGGCGCAATGCGCCGCCTGAATTTCCCCAGACACCCTTTCAAGGATCCACAATGAATGAATTGTTTGGAATCATGCGCGCACCGCGCGCAGTGCTGTTCGGCAACGGCCAGCGCCTTGCGCTGGGCCGCGTCGCAGCCGCCCTGGGCCAGCGCGCGCTGATCTGCACCGACGAGCGCTTCGCCGCGACGGCGGAAATGTCCGAACTGCTGGCCACGCTGGAAAGCGCCGGCGTGCGCGTCCAGGTGTACGACCGCACCCAGCCGGACCTGCCCGTCGAGGGCGTCTACGAATGCGTGGCAGCGCACGGCGCGTTCCAGCCAGAGGTAATCGTCGGACTGGGTGGCGGCAGTTGCCTGGACATGGCCAAGCTCGTCAGCCTGCTGCTGACGCATGGCGGGAAGGCCTCCGATTACTACGGTGAATACAAGGTGCCCGGCCCGGTGCTACCCGTGATCGCGCTGCCCACCACATCGGGCACGGGCTCCGAGGTCACGCCAGTCGCCGTGCTGGCCGATAGCGCCCGCGATCTGAAAGTAGGCGTCTCCAGTCCGCACCTGATTCCCCACACCGCCATCTGCGATCCTGAACTGACGCTGACCTGCCCCAAGGGACTGACCGCCATCGCCGGCGCCGACGCCTTGACCCATGCCATCGAGGCCCTGACCGCGGTCCGTCGCAGTCCGGATGCCGACATCGCGCAGACGCGCGTATTCGTTGGCAAGAACGCCTTCAGCGACCAGCAGGCGCTGATTGCCATCCGCGCGCTCGCGTCCTATCTGCCCCGCGCCGTCGACGACGGCTCCGACCTTTATGCCAGGGGCCAGGTCATGGCCGCGGCGCTTGCCGCTGGCCTGGCCTTCGGCGTGGCGGGCACCGCAGCGGCCCACGCCATCCAGTACCCGATCGGCGCGCTGACGCACACGGCGCACGGCGCAGGCGTGGCGACCCTGATGCCCTATGTCATGGATTTCAACGCAACGGCCTGCAGCGCGGACTATGCGGCCATCTCTATGGCGATGGGGGACACGGAAACCGATCCCGCGCGCCTCGCCGCCCGCGCGCCGCGCCATGTCTACGACCTGTTCTCGCGCATCGGCATCCCTGCAACGCTGGCTGGACTGGGCGTGCGCGCCGACCAGCTCGAATGGATCGCCGCGCAGTCCATGCTGGCCGCGCGCCTGGTCACGAACAATCCGCGACCGCTGGACCAGGACGGCATCGCCGCCATCGTGGCCGCCGCCTACGCGGGACGCGGCTCGTTTCGCGCATCTTGATAACCCGCCTTCCACCCACATCCGGAGCTGACGCATGACCATCGAGGCCAACAAGCTGTCCACAGACCTTTACATCGACGGCGCCTGGCGCGCCTCCACCTCGGGCCGTCGCATCGACGTGTACGACCCGTCGACCGAACAGGTAATCGCCAGCGTGGCGGACGCCACGCTCGAAGACGCCGCCGCGGCCGTGGACGCAGCGGCGCGCGCTGCCGCAGGCTGGGCAGCTACACCCGCGCGCCAGCGCGGCGAAATCCTGCGCAAGTGCTATGAACTGATGGTCCGCGACGCCGACCATCTGGCACATCTGATTTCCCAGGAGAACGGCAAGGCGTTGACGGACGCGCGCGGCGAGGTCGCCTACGCCGCCGAGTTCTTCCGATGGTTTTCCGAGGAGGCGGTGCGCATCAATGGCGACATCAGCGTATCGCCCGGCGGCGCCAGCCGCATCATCGTGCAGTACCAGCCCATAGGCATCGCCCTGCTGGTCACCCCGTGGAACTTCCCCGCGGCCATGGCAACCCGCAAGATCGCGCCCGCGCTGGCCGCCGGCTGCACCTGCATCCTCAAACCCGCGACCGAGACCCCCTTGACCGCTTACGCCGTCATGCGCCTGCTGGAAGAAGCCGGCGTGCCTGCGGGCGTGGTCAACGTACTGACGACCTCCTCGGCTGGCAAGTTCGCCAACGCGGTGCTGGATGATCCGCGCGTGCGCAAGCTCTCCTTCACCGGTTCAACGGAAGTGGGCCGCGTGCTGCTGCGCAAGGCGGCGGATTCCGTCATCAGCTGCTCGATGGAGCTGGGCGGCAATGCGCCGTTCCTGGTCTTCGACGACGCGGACATCGATGCCGCCGTCGAAGGCGCCATGATCGCCAAGATGCGCAACGGCGGCGAAGCCTGCACGGCGGCCAATCGCTTCTACGTGCAGCGCGGCGCAGTCGAGGAATTCAGCGCCCGCTTCGCCGCGCGCATGGCCGCGCTGAAGACCGGCGACGGCGTCGATCCCGGCACCCAATGCGGCCCCTTGGTCAATGCGGGCGCGGTGGACAAGGTGGCATCGCTGGTGGCCGACGCCGTCGCCAAGGGTGCGCGGATCAAGGCCGGCGGCAAGCGGCTGGACCGCGCCGGGCACTTCTACGAGCCCACCGTGCTGGTGGATGTGCCCGCCGACGCCGACCTGCTTGCCGAGGAAATCTTCGGTCCCGTGGCGCCCATCGTGGCGTTCGATACCGAGGACGAAGCCGTGGCCTTGGCCAACGCCACGGAGTATGGGCTGGTCGCATACGTCTATACCCGCGACCTGGCGCGCGGACTGCGCGTATCCGAACGCATCGAAAGCGGCATGATCGCCCTGAACCGCGGCCTGGTATCCGATCCCGCGGCGCCTTTCGGCGGCGTCAAGCAAAGCGGCCTGGGCCGCGAAGGCGCGCACCATGGGCTGCTTGAGTTCATGGAAGCCAAGTACATATCCACCAATTGGTAAGCCCTGACGGCCGCGTCCCGGGCGCGGCCGTCCCTCTGATTGCAAAACCCTCACGAGGAGACAGCCACACATGGCTAAGTATGAAATTGCGACCATCGACGGCGATGGCATCGGTCCGGAGGTCTGCCAATCGGCGATCACCGTACTGAAGGAAGCCTGCGGCGCCGACCTGCTCTCATTCAGCAGCTACGACGGCGGCGCCGACCACTACGTCAGGTCGGGCCAGGTTTTGCCCGACGACACCTACGCAGCCTGCAAGGCGGCTGACGCCATCCTGCACGGCGCGGCCGGCATGCCGGGCGTGACCTACCCCGACGGCACCGAAGTCGGAAACGACCTGCATCTGCGCCTGCGTTTCCGGCTGGACCTGTACGCCAACGTGCGCCCGATCCGCTTGTACCAGGGCGTCGATTCGCCACTCAAGAATTTCAAGCCGGGACAGATCGACTACGTCATCGTGCGCGAAAACACCGAAGGCCTGTACGCCAGCCGCGGCGGCGGAATCGTGCTGCGCGATGAAGTGGCGACCGACACCATCGTCGTCACCCGCAAGGGCATCGAACGCGTCGCCCGCTTTTCCTTTGAGCTGGCGCGCCAGCGCAACGGCGCGCCGCGTGACGGCAAGCGCCGCGTCACGGTGTGCGACAAGGCCAACATCCTGCGCACCTACGCCTTCTTCCGCGCGGTCTGCGATGACGTGGCCGCCAGCTATCCCGACGTCGAAATCGATTACGCCTATGCCGACGCCATCACAGTGCACATGCTCAAGCGGCCGGATTTCTATGACGTGGTCGTGGCGGAAAACATGTTTGGCGACATCATTTCCGACCTGGGCGCCGCCACGATAGGCGGCATGGGCCTGTCGGCGTCTGCAGAACTGGGCGACACCCACGGGCTCTTCCAGGGCGCGCACGGATCCGCGCCCGACATAGCCGGCCAGAACGCCGCCAGTCCGCTGGCCACCATTCTGTCGGGCGCGCTCATGCTGCGCTGGCTGGGCGACAAGCATGCCGATGCCGCGCTCTCCGATTCCGCGCAACGCATCGAGCGCGCGGTCGAACAGGTGCTCGCCAAAGGCGACCACGTGCCACGCGACCTGGGCGGCACGGCAAGCTGCACCGACATGACCCAGGCCGTCTGCCGCGCGTTGTCGCGCTGACGGCAAGGCCCCCCACCTAGAAAAGAAAATACGAGGAGACACCCCATGCTACGCATCACCCCCTTCCTGTGCGCCGCCCTGACCGCGGCAGCCTTTTCCGCTCCCGCCGCCGCCCAGGACTATCCCAGCCGCGCCATCACGGTCATCGTGCCCTTCGCGCCCGGCGGCACCAGCGACACGCTGGGCCGCCTGGTGGCCACTTCGCTGTCCAAGCAATTGGGCCAGACGGTGGTCGTCGAAAACTCCGGCGGGGCCGGCGGCCTCATCGGCATGCAGAAGCTGCAGAAGAGCGCACCGGACGGCTACACCCTGGCCTTCAACAACATGTCGCTGGCGATCCTGCCGCATCTGCATCCCAAGGCCAACTACGATCCGCAAAAAGAATTGGCGCCCATCGGCATCGTCGCGACCGTCCCCATGGTGCTGTCGGTCAGCAACAAGAGCGGCATCCAGGATCTGCCCGCCATGCTCAAGCGCATCCGCGACGTGAACGCCGTCAAGCTCAACCTGGGCTCAAGCGGGCCGGGCAGCACGGCGCACCTGGCCGAGGCCATGTTTCTGCACTTCGCCGACGCACGCGGCGAACTCATTCCCTATCGCGGCACAGGTCCCGCGCTGACCGACCTGATGAGCGGCATGATCGACGGGGTCATCGACCAGACCGTGACCATGCTGCCCCTGCATCAGGACAAGCGCGTCAAAGCCATTGCCGTGACCGGAACCGCGCGCCTGGCGCAAAGTCCGGACATCCCCACCTTTGCCGAGGGCGGACTGCCTGAGTTCGATCTGGCCATCTGGAATGGCCTGGTGGCGCCGGCTGGCACGCCGCAGCCTGTGGTCGAAAAACTGGCCGCCGCCCTGTCGCAGGCAATAGACACCCCAGAGTTCAAGACTCGTCTGGAACAATTGGCGGCGCAAGCGCCTGCCGCACAGGAACGCGGCCCCATCGCATTCTCCGATCTGCTCAAGCGCGACTCGCAACGCGTATCGTCGCTGGTCAAGAGCGCGAACCTGCTCGGCGCCAATTGAACGCCGCGGGCGGCCTCAGTCAGCGCCCATGCCAATACCGCCGCCCGCGTTCACGCTCAGCCCACACATGCAGACCCCCAGCGCCTGAAGTCGCCATCACCGCGCCATCGCGGTCGCTGCGCCAAAACGCCGCGCCCGCGCGCGTCCACCGCAGTTCCACCGCGCGGGCCGGATGGCGAAAACGGTTCAAATGGCCCACCTGTGCGATCGCATGGCCGGCTGCGGACGCGTCCACCAAGTCCCTGCCCGAGGACGATGCCGAACCGTGATGCGGCGCCATCACCACGTCGACTCGGGGCAATACCCGGGCCAGCGCATTTTCCTGAGCCACGCCCACATCGCCCGTCAGCAGCAGCGCATGCGATGTCCCCTGCACCAGCAGCACGCAGCTATCGGCATTGCGGCCCTGCCCGTTCCTGCCGCCGGCATCCGCGGGGTTCAGGAAGGTGAATGTCACGCCGTCCACCTCCCAGCTCATGCCGCGCCGGCAACGCCCCATATCGGCGGGCAACGGCGGCGCGGCGTTGCCCGCCTGCGGCCACATCCGGATATCGCGGCGCAGGAACGCAGCGAGATCGAACGATGCGTAGCTGCGCCCTGCCGGAACCGCCGCCAGCACCGCGCGCAATCCGCCCACGTGGTCCAGGTCGGCATGCGACAGGACCAACACGTCCAACCGCCGGATACCCCGCGCCAGCAGGAACGGCGCGACGACGCGTTCGCCCGCGTCGCTGCCGCCGTAATGGCGCGGCCCCGCGTCAAACAGCAAGGCCTGGCTGGCCGTCTCTACCAGGATGGCGCTACCCTGCCCCACATCCATCGCGCTCATGCGCCAATATCCTTGCTCGGGCCGGTCGGGCCGCCAAAACAGCAACGGCAGCATGCAGAGCCATCCCAGATGCCTGCCCGGCCATCCGCGCACCTGCAGCGCCCAGACCATGCCCGCCAAGGCCAGCAGCAGCCAGGGCCACGACGCCGCCGCAACCGGCACGCTGGCCCAGGACGCGTTGCCCACCCAGGACACCGGCGCCATGACCAGGTCGAAAGCCTGCAGGCCCCATAGCCCGGCCAACTCGGCCAGCCCCTGCGCCCCCGGCAAGACCGACAAGGCGGCACACGCCAAAGCCAGCGGCGTCACGACGAAGGTCACGACGGGAATCGCCACCGCATTGGCAAACGGCGATCCCAACGACACCTGATGCACCAGGTAGGCCAGCAAGGGCGTCAGGCCCACGGTCACCATCAGCTGCAGGCGCACCGCTTGCGCCAGCCTGGCCGAGCAGCGCCGGCGCCAGCCGGCTTCGCGGTCGACCGGCGCATCTGCGATGCGCAACAGCACCGCCACCGCCCCGAACGACAGCCAGAATCCCGGCGATACCGGCGCCCATGGATCCAACGCCACGACCGCCGCAGCCGCGCATGCCAGCACCCGGCCGCCCGACAGCGGCAGACGCGACACCGCGGCCGCCAGCACCACCGACAGCATGAAGAACGTGCGGCGCGCCGGCACGCCCCAGCCCGCCAGCAGGCAATACAGCAGTGCGACCAGCGCGGCCGCCGCCCCGCCCGCCACGCGCGCGGGCACGTGCTCGGCCAGCCCCGCGCCGCGCCAGCGCCCTCGCCGCCACAACGCCGCCACCAACAGCCCGGCGATGCCCGCTATCGAGGTCACATGCATGCCGCTGATCGAAACCAGATGCGTGATGCCGCTGCGGTTGAACAGCAGCCAGTCCTCGCGTGCCACGCCCGCCTGATCGCCGATGGCCAGGGCGACCATCACTGGCGCATAGCGATGTTCCCCCAAGGCCACGCGCAAGCCCTCCCGCACCCGGTGGCGCGCCCGTTCGATCGCAATGCCCGGCGTCGCCCAGGGCCGGTCCGCCAGCAGCCGGGGTTGTCCGCGCACCGTGCCGACCGCGCGTATCCCCTGTGCGAACATGCGCCCTTCCACGTCCGGCCCGGCGGGATTCAGCAAGCCGCGCGGACGCCGCAGCACCAGCGCCATGCGCCAGACCTGGCCAGGCTTGATTTCGGGAATCAGCGCCTGCGGGCCGGGCGGCGCCTGCCACGAAACCTGAATGCGCGAGGGAATGCCGGGTGGCGCGGGCTCATCCAGTTCGGCCAGAAAGCGTTGGCCGCGCTCGTCGCCATCCGGCAGGCTGGCCACGCGCAGCGTCAGACGCGACACGGCGTCCTGATGCTCATCCGACAGCGCATCGTCCAACCTGGCATGGGCTTGCAGACTGGCGTTCAGCGAACCCGCACACACGCCCAGCATCAAGGCGGCAAGCTGGCGCGCCGGACCAGGCCGCGAGCGCAGGCAGGCAACCAGCCCAAGCAGGCAAGCCCCTGCCAGCCACCATGCGGCGCCTGCGCCGGGCAGCCGCGGGGACACCTGGACCAGTCCCGCGCCAGCCACGAACGCGACGCAGAAAATTCGGCCAGTGATAGCGATCTCCCAAAACCGGGGAGCGTAGGCGCATGCATTGCCGCATGGGCATGGGAGTGACCGGATTTGCCCACCTCGGCTGGGCGCAAGCGCAGCCAGGGTGCCGCCGCACGCGATATTTCCTGTATTGTTTCGGTGCTCGGCAAAATGCTTCACTCATTAATGAGATAAGTCCATGGCCCCTCCAGAAACGATCCCAGCCGCCTCGTCCTCGTTCCCGGCGACTGAGCTGACCAACGCTTTCGTCGCTTTCCTGTTTTCCGCGTCCGCGCCGGTAGCGATCATCCTGAGCGCGGGCGTGAAAGGGGGACTCAGCCAGGCCACCCTCGCCTCCTGGATCTTTGCGGCCTTCGTGCTCAACGGCATCCTTACCATCGTGATGTCCGCCATTTACCGGCAGCCGCTCGCCTTCCTGTGGACCATCCCAGGCGCGGTTCTGGTCGCCAGCGCCCTGCAACACCTGCCCTTTGCCGAGGTCGTCGGCGCCTATTTGCTGACCGCCGCGCTGATGCTGGTACTGGGGCTGACCGGCTGGGTCGGCGCCATCATGGACCGCATCCCCATGCCCATCGTCATGGGGATGGTCGCGGGCGTTTTTCTGAGCTTCGCGCTGGACTGGATCCGATCATTCGCCTCCGATCCGTGGCTGGCTGGCGCCATGACCGCGACCTTCTTCGCGGTCTCGTTGTTCCCCGCGGTGCAAAAGCGGCTCTCGCCCATCATCGGCGCGCTCATCGCCGGCGTATGCACGCTGGCGTTCACGGGCAGGACGCCCGCGCTGGAACATGTGACGTTCGCGACCTCGCTGGCAAGCCCGCAGTTCTACGCCCCGGTATTCTCTTGGGGCGCCGCGTTCGAACTGGTGTTGCCGCTGGCCGTGACCGTGATCGCCGTGCAGAACGCGCAAGGCATTGCCGTGCTGCGCAACTCGCTGCACCGCCCGCCGGTCAACGCCATCACCAATGCCTGTGGCGTGTTCTCGGCGCTGACCGCCTGCCTGGGCTGCGTCTCCACCTGTCTGGCCGGGCCGTCGAATGCCATCATCGCCTCCGGCGCCAACGCGTCGCGGCACTGGCTGGCCGCGGTCTTTCTCGGGGTGATGGTGATCGTGTTCGGGCTGTTCTCCCCGCTGGTCACGCAGGCGCTGCTGGCCACGCCCGCAGCCTTCGTCGCCACGCTGGCGGGACTGGCGCTCTTGCGCATCCTGCAAGGCGCATTCCACACCGCGTTCCGCCAGCACTTCACGCTGGGCGCCCTGGTTGCCTTCCTGGTGACGCTGGGCGGCCTTCCGCTGCTGGGCATCGGCGCGCCCTTCTGGGGCGTGGTGTTCGGCGTGGCGACCAGCTTCATCCTGGAGCGCGGGGACTTTGCGAAGCAGTCGGCGGCTTGAGATCGCCTGCGCAACAGCGCCCCTCAATCAATTCGGTTCTTCATCAGGACGATGGCTTCTCCGACCAGTTTTCCCTTGAAGAAACGTTGGTTCTTCGCGATGTTGCCATCGGCCGTCAGCTGATACCCGGTGACGAAGACCGACTGGCTGACGTTGCCCCCTATGGCCAACGCAACCTCGGTGCCTACCGCCACGATGATGTCGGAATGGCTGGGAGCTTCCGGATTCTTTGAGGCTGCGAGATATTGATCGAACGTGTAGGGCTTGTCCCGCCAACTGCCGATGATGTCGCCGACCTGCGGCTTTTCTTCCGTTATGCGTACGCCCCAAAACGGCGCGGACCGGTCCTCGCTCGCCCGCTTCTTGATGGCATCCCACATATAGGCCGCGTGACCGACGGACCGCTTGAATGCCTGGAATTCAGGGACGGTCTTCGCCGCATTGCTCACCATGAGGGAAATGGCGGCGGCCGACCAGGGATAGCCGGTGTCCTTTCCGGTCAGATTCCTTTTCAGCGCCTTCCACATCTCGTGGATGTAAGTGCTATAGGGTTCGACGGTCTCCTTTCCCCGCCCTTTGTCGAATCGTAGCCACTGTTCCACTGCCGCTGCCACGAGCGCCTCGCGAGCCGGAGTATCGAGTGGCCGCAGCGTTGGCTGCTTGGCAGTGGGGGCCCACTTGAATTTCGAATCCGCCAGGCCATCGACCGAATAGCCTTCGACGGTCAGGCCGCCCATTTTCGTCCGAACATGGTGCCACCCCGCGGGTGCGCCTCCCAGATCGTCCACCTCCTGGCCCAGGGTCAGGCTACCGATAGGCGTGTTGTTCTCGGTACTGGGAATGGACCGCAGGTTGACGGCTTCGACACTGACGAAACGCTTCATGAGACGCTCCCCGATCTGCTCGGACATTGGCTGCGTGACCCGACAGTACGCGATAACGTTCCGACAAGCCCTCCTCCGGTCGCACGAGAGGCGCAGCCGCAGATACCATCCGCACAAAATATGGGATGCCGGAATTCCGAGAGTCTCCCCAAATGCCATAAGCACATCACTTAGTTGGAAATTGCGAATCGGTCGTTTGGCCGGGCGGTCATCTCCCGTACTGTGACCTGTCCGCGCCGGCCTTGCCGAATCCGCAAGGCGCCGCGTCCGTTTCACTCTCGGAGACCCGCATGAACGACCGGCTGCACCGTACTCAGGCTTCCCGCTCCGCCGCAATCAAGGCGAAGCTGGACTATCCCGTGATCGATACCGACGTACACGTCAACGACTACGCGCCCGTGCTGGAGGACTACATCCAGCACTATGGCGGCTCCAAGCTGGTGGACGTGCTGCGCAAGACGCAGGGCTCGCGCTTTGCCACCAAGTCCCAGGGCAAGGACTGGTACCAGCAGACCCCGGAAGAACGGCAGCGCAACCGCACGCTGCGCTCGCCCTGGTGGGCGCGCGTCACGCGCAATACCCTGGACCTGGCGACCGTCACGCTGCCCGAGCTGCTGTACGAGCGCCTGGAGGAACAGGGTTCGGACTACTCCATCCTGTTTCCCAACGACGTGCTGGCGCCGCTGGGCGCTGGCGACGAGTACCGTCAGCCGCTGCATCGCGCCATCAACCACTTCCATGCTGACCAGTACCGCAAGTACAGCGACCGCCTGACGCCCGTGGCGGGCATTCCGCTGAATACGCCGCAGGAAGCCATCGAGGAACTCGAATTCGCGGTCAAGACGCTGGGATTGAAGGTGGCCAATATCCCCGGCGGCGTGCGGCGGCCGATCAAGGCCATCGCCGACAAGTATCCGCCCGCTGAATTCCCGGAGATCGCGCGCCATGCGTCCTACGTGGATTTCTTCGGCCTGGACAGCGAGTACGACTACGATCCGTTCTGGGCCAAGGCGGTGGAGCTGGGCGTGCCGCTGGCCACCCACTACGGCAGCCAGGGCTGGACCGGGCGCCACTCCATCAGCAACTACATGTTCAACCATATCGGCCACTTCGCCGACGGTTCCCAGGCCTTCGCCAAGGCGCTCTTCTTCGGCGGCGTGACGCGGCGCTTTCCGAACCTGCGCGTGGCCTTGCTGGAAGGCGGCGCGGACTGGGGCGCGCACGTGTACGCGCACCTGGTGGACCGCTGGGAAAAGCGCAATCGCAACGCCGTGCAGCAGTACAACCCGGCCAACGCGGACGTGGAGCTGCTGGCCGACCTGTTCGAACGCTATGGCGCCAGCCTGCTCAACGGACGCGAGCTCAACAAGGACACCTTGCTGCGCGACAGCCTGGGTATCTCGGCGCTGCACCACAGCCGCGAACCGCAAGGCGACGAACTCGACGACTTTGCCGCGGCCGGCATCGAAAGCGTGGAAGACATCCGCAAGCGCTGGGTCGACAGCTTCTACTTCGGATCGGAGGCCGACGACCGGACCATAGGCGCGGCCTTCAACGACCGCGCCAATCCCCTGAACACCAAGCTCAACGCGATCTGGTCGTCCGACGTCGGCCATTGGGATGTGCCGGACCTGACCGAGCCGCTGGCCGAAAGCTGGGACCTGGTGGAAGACGGCGTGATCTCCGCGGCCGATTTCAAGGCCCTGGTGTTCGACAACCCCTACCGCTTCTACACCCAGGCGCACCCCGAGTTCTTCAAGGGCACGCGCATCGAGCAGAAGCTGCAGGCGCGCGCAGAAAAGCGCGCGGCCTGACCTTATCGCATACCTGCAATCCCGCCCGCCGGCACATGCCGGCGGGCGCCTGGCCCTGTCCGCGGCCGGCGCTTGCCCGCCCGGACCTGTCTTTCATCATCGATATACGGAACAACCATGCGCACCCTGCCATCCCCCCTCAGCCTGATCTCACGCCTGATGCTGGGCGCTGCCTTGTGCGCTGTCAGCCTCGCCTCCCTGGCCGCGCCCGACGTGGTCCGCATCGGCGTGGCGACCGCCGGCGGCGGCGACCCCATCACCTGGGGCGGCTCGCCCGGCGGCGTGGCGCGCGCCAACAACTGGCTGGAAGAGGCCTTCAAAGGCACCGGCACCGAAGTGCAATGGTTGTTCTTCAAGGGCGCGGGCCCCGCGGTCAACGAAGCGCTCTCGAACAAGCAGATCGATTTCGCCTACCAGGGCGACCTGCCGTCGGTGGTAGGCCGCTCCAACGGGCTGAAGACCCGCATCCTGCTGGGCAGCGGCGTGCGCAACAACCTGTACGTCTCCACGCCCAAGGACTCCGCGCTGCAATCGCTGGAAGACCTGAAGGACCGCAAGGTCTCGATCTTCCGCGGCACCAACGGCCATCTGGTCGCCATCAACGTGCTGGCCTCGCGCCAGCTGACCGAACGCGACATCAAGGGTGTGAACCTCGACACCGGCAGCGCGCAGGCGGCGCTGGTCTCCAACGGCGTGGATGCGGCGTTCGGCGGCTATGAGTACTTCAAGCTGCGCGACCAAGGGCTGGCGCGCATCATCTACTCAACCAAGGGTCAGGACCCCTCGTTCACGCGCCAGGCATCCCTGCTGGTGCGCGAGGATTTCGAAAAGGAGAACCCCGAAGCCGTGCAACGCGTGGTCGACGTGTTCGTGCGTGCGGCGCAATGGTCTTCGGACGAGCAGAACCGGGACGCGCTCTTCAAGATCTGGGCGCGCAGCGGCACGCCTTACGCGTCCTGGCAGGCGGAGTTCGACGGCGAAGTGCTGGCCGTGCGCAATTCGCCGCTGCTGGACGAGTTTCTCGCCGCGCGCTACCAGGCCGTGGCGGACGACGCGCTGAAACTGAAGCTGATCCGCCGTCCCGTGAGCGTAGATGGCTGGTTCGAACCCCGCTACCTCAATGCCGCGCTGCAAAAGGCAAATCTTGCCGCCCGCTGGACCGCGTTCAATGCGCAAGGCCAGCCGGCCGCCGGCGAGCGCCAGGCCAGCGCCGCCGCCGCGCGATAAGGAGCCGTCATGTCCGGGAACACACTGAGCGCCCCGCTTGCGTCCGCGCACCGCGGCGCTCGCCTGGCGCCTGCCGCGCTGCTGCGCAACGCCGGCAGCCGCTTGCTGCCCTGGCTGCTGCCGCTGGCGCTGCTCGCGCTTTGGCAGCTGGGCGCGTCGCAGGGTTGGATCTCGCCGCAGGTGCTGCCCTCGCCCCACTTCGTCTGGCTTACCTTGCAGGACCTCTACAGCAGCGGCGACCTCTGGCTGAATGTGCAGGCCAGCATGCAGCGCGTGCTGGTTGGCTTCGCAGCCGGCAGCTTGCTGGGCCTGGCGCTGGGCGCCGCGATGGGATTGTGGCGTCCGCTGGAAGCCTACATCCTGCCCACCTTCAACGCGCTGGTGCAGATCCCGGTGCTGGCGTGGCTGCCCTTCGTGCTGCTGCTGGTGGGCATAGGCGAGCCATTGAAGTACATCCTGATCGCCAAGGCCGCGCTGGTGCCGGTAACGCTGAACACCTTGCAGGGATTCCGGCAAACGCCCGCCAGCCTGCTGGAAGTGGCCCGCGTCTACGGCTACACGCGCCGCCAGCAGGTGCTGGAAGTCGTGCTGCCCCACGCCCTGCCCACGCTCTTCACCGGCCTGCGGCTGGGCTTCACCAAGGCCTGGCTGTCGCTGGTTGTGGTGGAGCTGGTCGCGTCCAGCGAAGGTCTGGGCTACCTGATTGTCTACGGCCGGCAGCTGTTCCAGCTGGACCTGGTGATGGCGGCGGTGATCGTGGTGGGCGCCATCGGCTACGCCATCGACAAGCTGCTGGACCTGGCCGAAGCCCGCACGGGCGGCGGCCAGGCTGCCACCCGCCTGGGCGCGGCATCCACGGGAGCCCGGGCATGAGCGCGGCGTCCATCTCCACGCTACCCGTGGTCCGGCGCGGCAGCGCCTGGTTGCGCGCGCGCTGGCGCGGCCTGGTGCTGCCCGCCGCCGCCATCCTGGCCTGGTGGGTGCTGGCGCGGCTGGACTGGGTATCCACGCCGCTGCTGGTGTCGCCGGGCAAGGTGCTGGAGACGGCGGCCAGCCAGATCTCCTCAGGCCGTCTATGGCGCGCGCTGAGCGCCAGCCTGGCTCGGGAATTCACCGGATTCGCGATAGGCACCGCGCTCGGCCTGATACTGGGTGCGCTGCTGGGCCTGCTGCCCTTGTTCAACCGCATCGTGGGTCCCAGCTTCAACACTTTCAAGCAGATCTCGCTGTTTGCCTGGATCCCGCTGATCTCGGTCTGGTTCGGCCTGGGCGACGTGGCCAAAGTGACGTTCCTGTCGCTTGCCGCCCTGGTGCCCGTGGTCGTCAATACCTGCGACGGCATACGCAGCACCCCCACTGCGCTGCTGGAAGTGGCCCGCGTGTTCGGCTATTCGCGCTGGCAGACGCTGCTGCATGTGGTCCTGCCAGCGGCCGCACCTTCGATCTTCACCGGGGTATACCTGGCGCTGATCTACTCCTGGCTGGCGACGATAGGCGCGGAGTATCTGCTGGTGGCCGGCCACGGCATCGGCAACACCTTGATCGAAGGCAGCGAACACTTCCAGATGGACCTGGTGATCTTCGGCATGTTCGTGATCGGCCTGGTGGGCTGGTCCATGAACGCCTTGGCCCGCGCGCTGGAGCGCAGGCTGGCGCGGCACCGCTACGGCGCCGCCTGATGGAGTAGGAAAGGAATGACGAGCATCTTCGGCAAGGAATTGAACATTCGCGGCGTGGGCAAGCGCTATGCCGGCCCGGGCGACGGCGCAGAAGCGCTGCAGGTCCTGCAGGACATCAACCTCGACGTGCCCGCCGGGCATTTCGTCAGCATCGTGGGCGCCAGCGGCTGCGGCAAGTCCACGCTGCTGCGCCTGATCCTGGGGCTGGACGGCGAGTACTCCGGCCAGATCCTGCTGGACGGCGCCCCGGTGCGAGGCGCAGGCCTGGACCGCGGCATCGTGTTCCAGGACCATCGCCTGTTTCCGTGGCTGAACGTGGAACGCAACATCGCGGCGGCGCTGCGCAACGCGCCGCTTTCGAAGGCAGAAAAGTGCGAGCTGGTGGCCGAGCACATCGCGCTGGTCGGCTTGCAGGGTTTCGAGAAGTCCTACCCGCATCAGATCTCGGGCGGCATGGCGCAGCGCGTGGCGATCGCGCGCGGCCTGGTCAACCGTCCGCGCGTGCTGCTGCTGGATGAGCCGCTGGGCGCCCTGGACGCGTTGACGCGGTCCCGGCTGCAGAACGAGTTGCAGCGCATCTGGCAGCAGGAGCA
>PJUE01000119.1_pt1 | contig 106649 bp, 108 predicted proteins | sample 1512171 | NCBI WGS metagenome assembly PJUE01 (sample SAMN08177674, study PRJNA422409) | Feces metagenome, whole genome shotgun sequencing project. | isolation source: Chicken feces (3) enriched on wood chips: alkali lignin treatment | host: Gallus gallus | place: USA: Madison | collected 2015-01-15
AACCGCTTCAAGCCGGAAGTGGCGCGCAAGTGGGTGGAGCTGGTGTACGAAGGCTTCTACCACGACCCGCTGAAGGCCGACATCGAAGCCTTCCTGAAGTCCTCGCAGTCCAAGGTGACCGGCGAAGTGGTGCTGGAAACCCGTGGTGGCCGCGTTGACGCAGTGGCCGTGCGTTCGGAGCACATCCTCAACGCCAAGGGCGCGACCTACGCGCAGTCGGCCGACTGGGGCGTGGAAGAAGCCGAAGGCTTCATCAAGCTGTTCGGCATGAGCTCCACGCTGTACGCGCAGGTAAACCGCTAAGGCGAGATGCCTGATGCTCAAAAAGCCCCTCTCCCGCCTGCGGGAGAGGGGTTGGGGTGAGGGGGAGCTTCTGCTTCTGCCGCTGTTGCTTTCAAAGCAAAGCCGGCAAATCAAAAGCTCCCCCCATCCGCCCCCCGCCTTCGCGGGGGCAGGCTCTTCGGGCATCCCCGCCTTCGCGGGGACAGGCTCTTCCCCCGCAAGCGGGAGAAGGGGCGCCCTCCGATCATTGCTGTGATTACTTGCTGCCCACCATGACCAAGCTGCTCCAATCCACCCTCGACCACCTGGAAAAGCTGGTGTCCTACGACACCCGCAATCCGCCGCGTGCCATCACCACCGGTGGCATCTTTGATTACCTGCGCGACAACCTGCCGGGCTTCAATGTCGAGGTGATCGACCACGGCGCCGGTGCGGTCAGCTTCTACGCGGTGCGCGGCACCCCCAAATACCTGTTCAACGTGCATCTGGACACCGTGCCGGACTCCCCGCACTGGTCGGCCGATCCGCATGTGATGCGTCGCCTGGACGACCGCGTGGTCGGCCTCGGTGTCTGCGACATCAAGGGCGCCGCTGCTGCGCTGGTGGCCGCTGCCAACCTGAGCGACGGCGACGCCGCCTTCCTGTTCTCCAGTGACGAAGAAGCCAACGATCCGCGCTGCATCGCCGCCTTCCTGGCGCGTGGCATCCCCTACGAAGCGGTGATCGTCGCCGAGCCGACCATGAGCGAAGCCGTGCTGGCGCACCGTGGCATCAGCTCGGTGCTGATGAAGTTCCAGGGCCGCGCCGGCCACGCCTCGGGCAAGCAGGATCCGTCCGCCAGCGCCCTGCACCAGGCCATGCGCTGGGGCGGCAAGGCACTGGACCACGTTGAGTCGCTGGCGCATGCACGCTTTGGCGGCTTGACCGGCCTGCGCTTCAACATCGGCCGCGTCGAAGGCGGTATCAAGGCCAATATGATCGCGCCCGAGGCCGAGCTGCGCTTTGGCTTCCGCCCGCTGCCATCGATGGATATCGACGCACTGCTCGCCACCTTCGCCGGCTTTGCCGAGCCGCAGGCCGCGCATTTTGAAGAAACCTTCCGCGGCCCCAGCCTGCCATCCGGTGATATCGCCCGCGCCGAGGAACGCCGTCTGGCTGCGCGCGACATCGCCGACGAGCTCGGCCTGCCAATCGGCAATGCCGTGGATTTCTGGACCGAGGCCTCGCTGTTCTCGGCCGGTGGCTACACCACCATGGTGTACGGCCCGGGCGATATCGCCCAGGCCCACACCGCCGACGAGTTCGTGACGCTGGAGCAGTTGCAGCGCTACGCCGAATCGGTGCTGCAGATCCTGCAACGCGGCGCCTGAGCCGCACGTGGCCCGGCGGCCTGCCGCCGGCTCCTTTCCGCGACGCATAACGTCGCCATGTAGATACAAGCAATGTCCCCAGCCATGCAGCCGCACCGCCAGACCCGCCAGACCATCGTCCGCCTGCTTTCGAGCATGGCCAGTGCGAAGGAGATCAGCCAGTACCTCAAGCGCTTCTCGCAGCTTGATGCCAAGCGCTTTGCCGTGGTCAAGGTCGGTGGCGCGGTGTTGCGCGACGATCTGGAAGCGCTGACCTCGTCGCTGTCCTTCCTGCAGGAAGTTGGCCTGACCCCGATCGTGCTGCACGGTGCCGGCCCGCAGCTCGATGCCGAATTGTCCGCTGCCGGCATCGAGAAGCAGACCATCGACGGCCTGCGCGTGACCTCGCCCGAAGCCCTGGCGATCGTGCGCAAGGTGTTCCAGCAGTCCAACCTGAAACTGGTTGAAGCCCTGCAGCAGAACGGTGCGCGCGCAACCTCGATCACCGGTGGCGTATTCGAAGCCGAGTACCTGGACGTGGACACCTACGGTCTGGTCGGTGAGGTGAAGAAGGTCAATCTGGCCCCGATCGAAGCCAGTTTGCGCGCCGGTTCCATCCCGGTGATCACCAGCCTGGGCGAAACCCCGAGCGGGCAGATCCTCAACGTCAATGCAGACTTCGCCGCCAACGAGCTGGTGCAGGAACTGCAGCCGTACAAGATCATCTTCCTGACCGGCACCGGCGGCCTGCTCGATGAAGAGGGCAAGCTGATCGACTCGATCAACCTGTCCACCGAGTACGAGCAGCTGATGCAGCAGCCGTGGATCCACGGCGGCATGCGGGTCAAGATCGAGCAGATCAAGGACCTGCTGGACAAGCTGCCGGAAGAATCCTCGGTGTCGATCACGCGCCCGGCCGACCTGGCCAAGGAACTGTTCACCCACAAGGGCTCGGGCACCCTGGTACGTCGCGGCGAGAAGGTGCTGAAGGCGACATCGTGGGACCAGCTGGACACCACGCGCTTGAAGGCGCTGATCGAATCCAGCTTCGGTCGTACCCTGGTGCCGGATTACTTCGAGAAGACCAAGCTGCTGCGCGCCTATGTCAGCGAGAACTACCGCACTGCGGTGATCCTCACCAACGAGGCTGAGGGCGTCTATCTGGACAAGTTCGCGGTGCTCGACGACGCCCAGGGCGAAGGCCTGGGGCGCGCGGTGTGGAACGTGATGCTGGAGGAAACGCCGCAGCTGTTCTGGCGCTCGCGCAACGGCAATCCGGTCAACCATTTCTACTATTCCGAGTCCGACGGCTGCTACAAGCTGGACCACTGGAAGGTGTTCTGGTTCGGCGCCAACGACTTTGACAGCATCAAGGGCTATGTCGCGCATTGCGGCGAGCGCAAGCCGAGCCTGCAGGGGTGAGCGTGGACCTGGCTACCGCCGGGCACTGGAGCCAGGTGCCGGTCCTGAAGGGGCGGCACGTGACCCTGGAGCCGCTGCAGCTGGCGCATGTGCCGGCGCTGCAGCGTGCCCTGGGTGAAGGCGAGTTGGCGCGCTGCTGGTACACCAATGTGCCTACGCCCGAGCATGCCGGTCATTACGTGGTTGCCGCACTGGAAGCGCAGTCGCAGGGCCGCGTGCTGGCCTTCGTGGTCCGCGATGCCGGTGGCGAGGTGGTTGGCAGCACGCGTTTCTACGCGTTGGAAGCCGATGTGCCGCGCCTCAACATCGGCTACACCTGGTACCACCCGCGCGTGCAGCGCAGCGGTTTGAACACCGAAGCAAAGTTGCTGTTGTTGCATCATGCCTTTGAAACCCTGGGTTGCATCAGCGTGGGCTTCGAGACCAGCTGGTTCAATCAGGCTTCGCGCAATGCCATTGCCCGCCTCGGTGCGAAGCAGGATGGCGTGCTGCGCAGCCACAAGCGTCATGCCGACGGATCGCGCCGCGATACCGTGGTGTTCTCCATCATCGACACGGAATGGCCGGCGGTGAAAGCCCACCTGCAATTCCTTCTGGATTCGCATTCATGACTGACAAGAAATTCTCGGTAGGCATTGTTGGCGCACGCGGTTACACCGGTGCCGAACTGATCCGCCTGCTGGCCGAACATCCGCGCATCGAGCTGGCCTTCGTGTCCTCGCGCGAGCTGGACGGGCAGCGCGTGGCCGACCACAACAGCGCCTATACCGGCGAGCTGCGCTATGAAAGCCTGGGCCCGGACGCGGTGGCGGCCAAGGGCGTGGACGCGGTGGTGCTGGCCCTGCCCAACGGCAAGGGCGAACCGTTTGTGGCGGCGCTGGATGCGGCGGCGCCGGACACGGTGATCGTCGACCTGTCGGCCGACTACCGTTTCGACAACAGCTGGTATTACGGCCTGCCGGAACTGACCCGCGCGCGCTATGCCGGGCAGAAGCGCATCAGCAACCCGGGCTGCTATGCCACGGCCATGCAACTGGCGATCGCACCGCTGCTGAGCCAGCTGGCAGGGCCGCCGACCTGCTTTGGTGTCTCCGGCTGGTCCGGTGCCGGCACCACGCCGTCGGACAAGAACAACCCCGAGCTGCTGCGCGACAACCTGATGCCTTACGCCTTGACCAACCACGTGCATGAGCGCGAGGTGTCGACCCAGCTTGGCGTGCCGGTGGAGTTCATGCCGCATGTGGCCCCACATTTCCGCGGCATCACCATGACCGTCAACCTGTGGCTGCAGCAGCCGCGCAGCCGCGAAGAGATCGTCGCCCTGTACGCGCAGCGCTATGCCAACGAGCCCTTGGTTGAAATAGTGGATGAGGCGCCGTGGGTCAGCCGCATTGCCGGCAAGCACGGTGTACAGATTGGTGGCTTCACCATGGCGCCGGGCAACAAGCGCGTGGTGGTGGTGGCGACCATCGACAACCTGCTCAAGGGCGCGGCTACCCAGGCATTGCAGAACCTCAACCGTGCGTTGGGGCTGGATGAACTGATGGCGGTTCCGTACTGATTCTGGTGGGTGGCGGCGGCTGGGAGGTTGTCCGCTTCGCGGCTTGCGCCGCGCCTACATGGCTGCATTGAGAGAGATCGACATGACAAATTTGCTTTGGCAGAAGCCCGGCGTTGCCGTTGACGCGAAGATCCAGACCTTCCTGGCCGGTGACGACGTCATCCTGGACCGTGAGTTCTTCCTGCACGACATCCAGGCCAGCACCGCACACGCCGAGGGCCTGCAGCACATCGGCATCCTCAGTGCCGACGAGTTGGCCGCGCTCAAGCGCGAGCTGGCCATCCTGGCCGAGGATTTCCGCAGTGGCAGCTTCGTGCTGGACGAGCAGTACGAGGATTGCCATTCGGCCATCGAGGCACGCCTGACCGAGCGTCTTGGCGATGCCGGCCGCAAGATCCATACCGGCCGCAGCCGCAACGATCAGATCCTGGTCGCCACGCGTCTGTGGCTGAAGGACAAGCTGGAGCGTGTGGCGCAGATCAGCGCCGAAGTCGCCAAGGTTGCCCTGGATCGTGCTGCGGCCGAAACGCTGCAGCCGCTGCCGGGCTACACGCATATCCAGCGCGCCGTGGTGTCCTCGGCGGGCATGTGGTGGGCCGGCTGGGCCGAGGCCTTCATCGACAATGCCATCCGCGCCCGCGACACCCGTGCGCTGATCGATACCAACCCGTTGGGGACAGCGGCCGGTTACGGCGTCAACCTGCCGCTGGACCGCGAGCACACCACCAAGGCGCTGGCATTCTCGCGCATGCAGATCAGCCCGATCTACGCGCAGCTTTCGCGCGGCAAGTTCGAGCTGGCCGCATTGGAAGCCTTGGGCGGCGCCACCCTGGACCTGCGTCGTATCGCCTGGGACCTGTCGCTGTTCACCACCGGTGAGTTCGCCTTCGTGGCGCTGCCGGCGCAGTACACCACCGGCAGCTCGATCATGCCGAACAAGCGCAACCCGGATGTGATCGAGTTGATGCGTGCCACCCATGCCAGCGTTGCCGCCGCGCGTACCGAGATCGAGCAGCTGCTGTCGCTGCCGTCCGGCTATCAGCGTGACCTGCAGAACTCCAAGGGCGCCATCGTGCACGGCTTTGGCCGCGGCCTGGCGGCGCTGGAACTGCTGCCGGCCTTGTTGTCGAACCTGGATTGGCGCGATGACAACATCCGCGCGGCGATTGATTCGGGCATGTATGCGACCGACGTTGCGGTGGAAGCCGCGGTGGCGGGCGTACCGTTCCGTGATGCGTACAAGGCCGCGGCGGCGGCCTCGGATACGGCAGGGCAGGGGCGTACGCCCGAAGGCAGCCTGGCTGCGCGCGTGTCGCCCGGTGCGGCCGCGGATCTTCGCCTTGAGGAGCTTGTTGCGCGCTGGAGCGCGTTGCAGGGCTGAGGTTTTGATACGGGCGCCGAAAGGTGCCCGTATTGGTTTTTTCCCCGGCTCTTGCTGTGGCTTTGGCTTTGGCTTTGGCTGTGGCTGTGGCTTTGGCTTTGGCTTTGGTTGTGGCTTTGGCTGTCCCTTCTCCCGCCTGCGGGAGAAGAGCCTGTCCCCGCGAAGGCGGGGATGCCCAAAGAGCCTGCCCCCGCGAAGGCGGGGGGCGGATGAGGGGGCTTTTGATTTTCGCTTAGCTAGAAGCTTGCCCTCACCCCAACCCCTCTCCCGCAGGCGGGAGAGGGGCTTAAGCCGAAGCCGAAGCCGAAGCCGAAGCCGAAGCCAAAGCCAAAGCCAAAGCCACAACCAAAGCCACAACCAAAGCCACAGCCAAAGCCACAGCCAAAGCCACAGCCACAGCCAAAGCCACAGCCAAAGCCAAAGCAAGTTCCAAGCGAAAGCAATCGCACCATCTTCCGCTTCGGCGTGGTGTCATACGCAGTTATAGGAGAACGCAATGAAGCTCTATCTTGTACTGGCAATGCGCAAGCCGTCGTTCGACGATGCTGTGATTGCGCCGCACAAAGCCTTTCTCGATGCACTCAATGGCAAGGATCAGCTGCACCTGACCGGTGGCTTCAGCGACGGTACCGGCGGCGCCTACGTGCTGAAGAATGTCGACACCCTCGAAGCCGCCAAGGCCATCGTCGCCAGCGACCCTTTGGCTATCCAGGGCAGCTCCGAGCTGACCATCCACGAGTGGAACACCCGCTGATCCCATGATCCAGACGTCGTTCTCTCCGTTCGCCGAACAAACACTGCCGCAATGGCGCCGCGCCGTCCTCAAGGTCGGCAGCAGTCTGCTGGCGGCCGATGGTGGCGGCTTGACCCCGCGCTTCGCGCTCGGGCTGGCGCAGTTCGTGTCGGCCAATGTGCTGGCCGGGCGCGAAGTGGTGATCGTCTCCTCCGGCGCAGTTGCTGCAGGCCGCGCCATCGTTCCGAAGGCTGCCGAGGCCGGTGCAGCCATGGCCGCGCGGCAGGCGCTGGCTGCGCTGGGGCAGGCGCAGTTGATCGCCTTGTGGCAGCGCTTCTTCGAGCGCCCGGTGGCGCAGGTGCTGTTGACCCACGACGACCTGCGCAATCGCCGCCGCTATCTCAATGCGCGCGCAACGCTCAATGAGTTGCTGGCACTAGGTGCGTTGCCGGTGATCAATGAGAACGACACCGTGTCGGTGGATGAGCTCAAGCTTGGCGACAACGACAACCTCGCCGCCATCGTCGCTGCTCTGGTCGATGCCGATGCCTTGTTCATCGCCACCGACATCGACGGGCTGTACACCGCCGACCCACGCAGCAATCCCGATGCACAGCCGATCAACCAGGTCGCCGAGTTGACCCCGGACGTGCTTGCAATGGCCAGCGGCAGCGGCAGCGCGGTCGGCACCGGCGGCATGCAGACCAAGCTGCAGGCTGCTGCCAAGGCTGGCGCAGCCGGCATCGACACCTTCCTGTTCAATGGCCGCAGCGCCGACGTGGTGCGCGGGTTGGCACAGGGGCGCTTGTACGGCACCCGCCTGCATGCCGGGCAGTCACGCATTGCCGCGCGCAAGTATTGGCTGAAACATGCGCCGCTGGAGCCGGGTGCGATCCTGATCGACGCCGGCGCGGCACGCGCATTGCGTGACAAGGGCGCTTCATTGCTGCCAGGTGGCGTGGTGGGTGCGGAGGGTGAGTTCCGCCGTGGTGACATGGTGGAGGTGCGGCTGTTCGATGCGCAGGGCCAGCAACGGGTCGCACGCGGCGTCAGCCAGTATTCGGCAGTCGATATCCGCCGCATCAGCCAGCACCACACCCGTGAGATCGAATCCATCCTTGGCTACAACTACGGCGACAACGTGGTCCACCGCGACGACCTGGTGTTGCTGTGAGTTTTCCTTTGATCATCGGCAGGACAGAACATGAGTGATATCCGCACCCTTGCAGTGCAGTGCCGCGATGCCGCGCAGCAACTGGGCCTGCTTTCCAGTCAGGCCCGCAGCGCGCTGCTGAAGTCGATGGCTGCCGCGCTGGAAGCCGATGCAGGCAGCATCCTCGCCGCCAATGCGCGGGACCTGCAGGCCGCACGTGACAAGGGGGTGGGCTCGGCCCTGCTGGATCGGCTGGCCTTGAACCCGGAACGTCTGCGCGGTGTGGCCGATGCGCTGCGCGAAGTCGCTGCCTTGCCGGATCCGGTGGGCGAGGTGACCCGAGACTACGACCGCCCCAATGGCATCCGTGTGCAGAAGGTACGGGTGCCGCTGGGCGTGATCGCGATGATCTACGAGGCGCGCCCGAACGTGACCGCCGATGCCGCAGCGCTGTGCATCAAGGCCGGCAACGGCGTGATCCTGCGCGGTGGCTCGGAGGCCATCCATTCCAATACGGCGATTGCTGCCAGTCTCAAGCGTGCGTTGCGCGAGGCCGGCTTGCCTGATGCGGCACTTACCTTGGTTGAAGACCTGCGCCGCGAGACCATGCTGGAGCTGCTGCAGCTCAATGACCTTATCGACCTCGCCATCCCGCGCGGCGGCGAAGGGCTGATCCGCTTTGTCGCCGAACACGCGCGGGTGCCGGTTATCAAGCACTACAAGGGCGTCTGCCACCTGTTTGTCGATGACAGCGCTGACCTGCAGTTGGCAGTGGACCTGCTGGTGGATGGCAAAACCTCGCGCCCGGCGGCCTGCAATTCGCTGGAGACCTTGCTGGTACACGAGGCCATCGCGCCACGCTTCCTGCCGCTGGCCGCGGCCGCGCTGCGCGAGAGGGGTGTCGAACTGCGCGGTGATGCGGCCAGCCAGGCGCTGCTGCCCGGCATCGCCGCGGCCACCGAGGAGGACTACGCGGCCGAATACCTGGACCTGATCCTGGCCATCCGGGTGGTGCCGGACATGCAGGCGGCCATCGCCCATATCCAGACCTATACCTCCGACCATACCGAGGTGATCGCCACCGGCGATCCCGCCCATGGCGAAGCCTTCGTGCGTGCACTGCGCTCGGCGGTGGTGATGGTCAATGCCTCTTCGCGCTTCTCCGACGGCGGCGAACTGGGGCTGGGCGCGGAGATCGGCATTTCCACCACGCGCCTGCATTCCTACGGACCGATGGGGCTGGAGGCACTCACGGTGGAGCGCTTCGTGGTGCGCGGCGAAGGCCAGGTCAGGCATCCGCTGAAGTAAGTCCCCATCGTAGCCCGGGTAAGCGCAGCGCACCCGGGAACACGTAGCGTCAAGGTGCTGCAGGTCTTCGACCATTGCATTCCCCGGGTGCGCTGCGCTTACCCGGGCTACGTTGCTTGCGCGAATACGAAAAAGCCGCCGATTCACATCGGCGGCTTTTCTGTATCAACTGCAGCTTACTTCCAGTGGTCTTCCAGCTGCTGCGGCTTGCAGGCGAACCAGGCGCCGGTCAGCAGTACGCCCGAGCAGCAGGCCAGGAATACGAAGGACCAGGTCCAGCCGTTGCTCAGACCATGCAGCCAGCCAAACAGCAGCGGGCCCAGGCTGGCCAGGCTGTAACCCACGCCCTGCATGAAGCCGGACAGTGCCGCCGAACCGGCCTGGCTGCGGGTGCGCAGGTTGATCAGGGTCAGGCCGAGTGGGAAGGTGGACGGGCCCAGACCGGCGATCACCGCCCACAGCAAGGGCGCGCTCATCGGTGCCCACAGCAGGCCAGCGAAGGCGATCATGTTCAGCACGAACACCATCATCGCGATCGGGAACGGATTGCGCATGCGCACCGCCAGGGCGGGCACCAGCAACGAGGGCAGCAGGCCGATGGCCGAATACACGGCCACCATCACGCCGCCAAAGGATTCACTGGCGCCGGCTTCCACCATCACCTTCGGCAACCAGGTGAACAGGGAATACGTGCCCAGCGAGGTCATGCCGAACATCAGCGCCATGCCCCAGCCCAGTTGCGTCTTCCAGACGCGGCCGGCGGCATGTTCGCGGGTGGCGGTGCTTGTTTCCGTGCGCGGGGCGCTGCGTGCCAGCAGCAACCACGGCAGCAGGGCGGCCAGCGACAGCAGCGACCACATGCCCAGTGAAATGCGCCAGTCGAACTGGTCGGCGACCGGTACTGCCAACAGCGCCGGCACCATCGTGCCGGCCTGCAGCACGGTGATGTAGATGGTGCTCAAGGTGCCTACACGGTCGGCGAAGTAGCGCTTCACCAACGGCGGCACCACCACGTTGCCCATGCCCATGCCGGCCAGGGCGATGGCGGAGCCGAGCAGCAGCATGCCGACGTTGCCGGAGAATGCGCGCAGCAGCAGGCCGATGGTGGCCAGCAGCATGGTCAGTACGGCCGTGCGTTCCAGGCCGATGGCGCGGGTGATGCGCGGGGTGGCCAGGCCGAAGACGGCGAAAGCAGCGGTAGGCATCATGCCGAGCACGCCGGTCATGGTGCTGCCGAAATCGAAGATGTGGCCCAGGCGATCAAGCAGCGGCGTCAGCGAGGTGACCGCGCTGCGCAGATTGGCCGAGACCAGCACGATGGCGATGAATGCCAGCAGGCGGCCCTTGAACAGGGAAGAGGGCTGGGCGGATGTGGGCGATGACATGGCAACTCCGACGCGGCGGGTGGCTGTGCCTTGAAATCCGCCTAAAACAAAAGCCGGCCTAGGGCCGGCTTTTGTCGAATTGGTCGGGGAGACAGGATTCGAACCTGCGACCTCTACGTCCCGAACGTAGCGCTCTACCAGACTGAGCTACACCCCGAAGGAGCCGCCTATTGTAGCGGTGAACCTCGTGCCCTGCAAGTTCTTTTGTTCAGCCAACGCTGCCTGCAAGGCGTGGTGCGTGGCTGCCGGTATCGCGGTACCGGCGAATAAAAAGCCTGGAGAACGTTGCCGTTTTTCCAGGCTTCTTTCGACCCTTTGGTCGGGGAGACAGGATTCGAACCTGCGACCTCTACGTCCCGAACGTAGCGCTCTACCAGACTGAGCTACACCCCGCGAAGGAGCCCGGAAAGATACGCTCAGTCCGGGCTCTTGGCAATACCTTAATGCGGTTTTTTAGCTGTTTGCTTCAGCCTTGCGGGCTTCGCGTGCTTCAAACCACATGCCGTTGAGGATGGCGACCGTCGAGGCAAGACCGGCGCCGAGGATCCAGGCGAAATACCACATGAGATGACTCCTTGTATGTCGTGAATGCGGATCAGTAGGCGTTCGGGTTCTCACCCATTTCCGACAGCGTGGTCTTGCCCTTGAGCACGCGGTACACCCAGGTGGTGTAGGCGATGATGATGGGCAGGAAGACCACCGTTGCCAGCAGCATGATCCACAGCGTCAGGTGGCTGGACGATGCGTCCCACAGCGTCAGGCTGGAGCCCGGCTGGCTGGAGGAGGGCAGCAGGAACGGGAAGATCGCAAAGCCGACGGTGAAGATGATGCCGGCAATGGAGGCGCCCGAGGCGATGAAGGCCAGGCCGCCACGACGCTTGCGCAGCAGCACCGCACTGGCCAGCGCACCCAGCAGGCCCACCACCGGCGCCAGGATCGTGGCCGGCATGGTGCTGTAGTTGTGCAGCCAGCCACCGGCCGCGCCTACTTCCACCGTCTTCAGCAGCGGGTTGCTGGCGCCATCGCTGACCACCTGCGAGGTGATGGCGTAGCCGGGCAGGCCAAAGGCCACCCAGGCACCGGCCAGGGCGAACAGCACGAAGCTGATGATGGCGGCGATGGAGCCGTAGCGCGCCGAACGCTCGGCCACCGGACCGTCGGTCTTGAGTACCAGCATGGCGGCACCGTGCGAAACCAGCATGGCCACGCTGAGCAGGCCGGCCAGCAGTGCGAACGGGGTCAGCAGGCCGAAGAACGTGCCCGTGTACCAGACGCGCTGGGTGTCATCGAAGTGATACGGCACGCCCAGCAGCACGTTACCCACGGCCACGCCCATGATCAGCGCCGGGATGAAGCCGCCGATGAACAGCGCCCAGTCCCAGTTGTTGCGCCAGCGCTGGCTGGGCATCTTGCCGCGGTACTTGAAGCCGACCGGGCGCAGGATCAGGGCGAACAGGATGACGAACATGGCCAGGTAGAAGCCGGAGAAGCTCACCGCATACAGCGGCGGCCAGGCGGCGAAGATCGCACCGCCGCCCAGCACCAGCCACACCTGGTTGCCTTCCCACACCGGGCCGATGGTGTTGATCACCAGTCGGCGTTCCTCGTCGGTCTTGGCCACGAACGGCAGCAGTGCGCCGACGCCCAGGTCAAAGCCATCCATTACCGCAAAGCCGATCAGCAGCACGCCCAGCAGCAGCCACCAGATCACCCGCAGTGTCGTGTAGTCCAGAAGAATGAAATCCATGAGTGTTCTCCTTCCTCAAACCTGGCCAGCGGCCGGCTTGGAGGCGTGGGTGGGGGCGTTGTGCTGCAGCGAGGGCAGGATGTCGTCCGGGCCCTTGCGGATGGCCTTGAGCATCAGCTTGACTTCGATGATCAGCAGCACCGTATACAGCGCGGTGAAGCCGGCCAGGGTCATCAGGATTTCATGCAGGGCCAGGCCCGAAGCGGCGTAGAACGTGGGCAGCACGCCTTCCACGGCCCACGGCTGGCGGCCGTACTCGGCGATGAACCAGCCGCATTCGATGGCGATCCACGGTGCCGGCAGCGTCCACAGCGCGATCTTCAGGAAAGTGCGCTTGTCCTGGAAGTTGTGGCGGCAGGAGTAGTAGAAGGCCACGGCGAAGAAGGCGATCAGGTAGAAGCCCAGGCCTGCCATGATGCGGAAGGTCCAGAACAGCGGGGCCACACGCGGCACCGTGTCCATCGCCGCCTGCGAGATTTCCTGCGGGGTGGCGTTGAGGATGTCCTCGCGGTAACGCTTCAGCAGCAGGCCATGGCCCAGGTCCTGCCAATGGCGGTCGAACATCTCGCGTGCTTCGACGTCGTTCTTGTCGGCACGGATGCGTTCCAGTGCGCCGTAGGCCAGCTGGCCACCACGGATGCGGTGCTCGGCACGGTCAACCAGTTCCAGGATGCCCGGGATGGGCTGGCTCAGCGAACGGGTGGCGATCAGACCCATCAGGTACGGGATCTTGATGTCGTAGTCGTTCTGGTGGGTTTCCTGGTTGGGGATGCCGAAGGCGGTGAAGTCCGCCGGTGCACGCTCGGTTTCCCACATGGCTTCGATCGCGGCCAGCTTCATCTTCTGGTGTTCGTTGGCGGCGTAACCGCTTTCGTCACCCAGCACCACCACCGACAGCGAGGACAGCAGGCCGAAGGCGGCAGCCACCGCGAACGAGCGGCGGGCCACGTCGTGGTGCTTGTTGCGCAGCAGGAAGAAGGCGCTGATCGACATCACGAACACCGCACCGGTGACGTAACCGGCCGAGACCGTATGCACGAACTTGGCCTGTGCCACCGGGTTGAACAACACGGCCATGAAGTCCACGACTTCCATGCGCATCGTTTCCGGGTTGAACACCGCACCCACCGGGTTCTGCATCCAGCCATTGGCGATCAGGATCCACAGCGCCGACAGGTTGGTGCCCAGTGCCATCAGCCAGGTCACGGTGAGGTGCTGCACCTTGGACAGGCGGCCCCAACCGAAGAAGAACAGGCCGATGAAGGTGGCTTCCAGGAAGAACGCCATCAGGCCCTCGATGGCCAGCGGCGCACCGAAAATGTCACCCACATAGTGGCTGTAGTACGACCAGTTCATGCCGAACTGGAATTCCATCACGATGCCGGTGCCCACGCCCATGGCGAAGTTGATGCCGAACAGCACGCCCCAGAACAGGGTCATGCGGCGCCAGACATCCTTGCCGGTCATCACATAGACGCTCTCCATGATCGCGATCATGAAGGACAGCCCCAGCGTGAGCGGGACAAAAAGGAAGTGGTACATCGCGGTCAGCGCGAACTGTAGACGTGACAGTTCTACGACTGTTGAGTCGATCATGGCCTGGTTACCTCGTGGGAATTGGGCGTCATGGTGTGGCGGGAAGGGGTTCTATGGCAGCGATACTCCCCGTTCAGGCCTGCCAATGCCTTGATCTGGATCAATGTGGGCTGGCTGTCCAACGCCGATGGTGCTGGACCGGCAGGCGGGGTACGGCTTGCTTACAATCACGTAGATCTCCTTCACCTGAGTTGTCAGTCTTGAGCGAAGTTCCACCTACCAGCGCCGCCCAGCAGCGCCGCCAACAGCAGCAATGGCTGGCGGGGCTGGCCTCAGGGGCCCGGTCGCAGCAGCGTCTGGCGGCCCTGGCCGTCTGTGTCTCCGGTGCACTGCTGGTGGTGCAGGCCGGCGCCATTGCCTGGTTGATCCAGAGCATAGTCGTGGATCGACTGAATTGGGTACAGGTAGTTCACGGTTTCTGGGTACTGGCAGCGGTGCTGCTGCTGCGCAGCCTGCTGGGCGGGCTGGCCCAGGCGGCCGCCGGGCGGGTGGCCGATGCTGCCAAGCTGGCCTTGCGCGCGCAGGTGTATCGCCGTTTGATGGCGCGCGGCCCGCTATGGCTGCGGCGGCAGCGCAGTGGCGAGCTGGGTGAGCTGCTGCTGGCCCATGGCGACGCCATCGAGGGCTATTACGCCGGCTTCCAGCCGGTGCGGGTGGAAGTGGTGGTGGTGCCGCTGCTGATTGTTGCCTCGGTGGCCTATGTGGACTGGGTGGTGGCGCTGATTTTCCTGTTCACCGCGCCGCTGGTGCCGTTTTTCATGATGCTGGTGGGCTGGGGCGCCGAGGCGGCCGGCCGCGCCCAGCTTGGCGAGCTGGCGCGCATGAGCGGTCATTTTGCCGACCGCATCAAGGGCCTGGGCCTGCTGCGCCTGTATGGCCGCGGCCAGGCCGAGCTGGCGGGCATTGCGGATGCTGCAGACGGCGTGCGCGTGCGCACAATGAAGGTGCTGCGTATCGCCTTCCTGTCCTCCACGGTGCTGGAGTTCTTTGCCTCGGTCAGCGTGGCGATGGTGGCCTTGTACCTGGGCCTGAGCTATCTGGGCCTGATGTCCTTGCACGCGGCGGTGCCCACCCTGGGCACCGGCATGTTCTGCCTGTTGCTGGCACCTGAGTTCTACGCCCCGCTGCGCCGTCTTGCCGCGCACTACCACGACCGCGCCAACGCCTTGGCGGCGGCGGCCGAGGTCGAGCGCTTGTTGGCCGATGACCTGGGGGAAGCGCCGGTGGCGGCGCCGCCCGCGCCGTTGGTAGCGCCCGAGCCGGTGCAACTGCACGCGCCGATGCTGGCCCTGCGGGCGGCAAGCCTGCGCCCGAAGGGCGCGGCCCACGACGTGCTGAGGGATTTTTCGCTGGATATCGCGGACGGCCAGAGGTTGGCGCTGGTGGGCCCCAGTGGCAGTGGCAAGAGCACCGTGCTGGAGACCTTGGCCGGCTGGCTGCCGCCGCGGGAAGGACGCTTGCTGGTGCGTGACGGCGTCCGCATTGGCTACGCGGGGCAACGCCCGTATCTGTTCCATGGCTCCATTGCCGACAACCTGCGCCTGGCTGACCCCGCGGTGAGCGATGCCCGCCTGCAGGCCGTTGCCGAGGTCGCGCAGGTAATGCGCTTTGCCCGCCAGCTGCCGCTGGGCCTGGATACGGTGATAGGCGAACGCGGCTTTGGCCTGTCCGGCGGCGAGGCACGGCGCATCGGCCTGGCCCGCTTGCTGTTGCTGGAGCCGGACCTGTTCCTGCTGGATGAGCCCACCGCCTTCCTGGATCCACAGACCGAGGCCGACCTGCTGCAGGCATTGGCGTCGCATACCCGCGGTCGCAGCGTGCTGATGGCCACGCACAGCCAGCTGGCCATGCGTTGGGCCGACCAGGTGATCGATCTGCAGCCGCATCTGCAGCAGCAGGAGGAGCGAGCATGAGCACCCTGACGATGCGCGATGTATTCAAGCGGCACCGCTGGCGCCTGGTATTGGCCACCTTGCTGCTGTTGACCACCATGCTGGCCGGGGTGGGCTTGCTGGGCCTGTCCGGTGGTTTTCTCACTGCGGCGGCCCTGGCCGGATTGCTGGGCATGGCGGGTACGTTCAATTTCTTCTCGCCGTCGGCGGGTATCCGCGCGCTCACCATGGCCCGCATCGCTTCGCGCTACTTCGAGAAGCTGGTGGGGCACGACGTTACCCTGCGCATCGCCCGCGACCTGCGGGTCTGGTTCTTCCAGCGGGCGCTGCCGTTGGCGCCCGCGCGGCTGGGCAGCAGCCGCACGGGTGAGCTGCTGGCACGCCTGATCACCGATATCAGTGAGGTGGATGGTTTGATGGTGCGTGCCATCAGCCCCCTGCTGGCGTTGGCAGGTATCGCAATGGCCACGGTTGCGGCTGCCGCGCTGATCCATTGGCCAGCAGCGCTGTTGCTGCTGGTGCTGGCCGCACTGGTCGGTTTTGGCGTGCCGGCGGTGGCGGTGCGCGGTGGCAGTGCAGGCGAGGCCAAGCGGGCCCAGCAACGGGCGGAGCTGCGTACCCTGGCCTTCGAGGGGCTGGAAGGTGCGGCTGACCTGACGGCACTGGACGCGCGTGATGACTGGACCCTGCGCGTGGACGCGGCCGCGCAGCAGTTGGCAGGCAGCGACCTGCGCCGCCGCCGCCGCTTGATCGCTGGCAACGTCCTGCATTCGGCCACCGCCGGGCTGGGCCTGCTGGCGATGCTGTGGTTGGCCCTGTCCGCCTATGCTGCCGGCACCGTCCCGGCGCCTTACGCCGCCAGCCTGGTATTCCTGACCATTGCCTTGCTGGAAGTGGCGGCTGGCAGCGGTCTTGCGTGGCAGGCGCTGCAGTCGGCGCGTGTGGCTGGGCGAAGGCTCGGCCAGATCGTGGATCAGGCACCGACGGTCGAGGACCCGGCGCAGCCTTGTCCGGTTCCCGCCCAGGCACAACCTCTGGTGTTCCAGCAGGTGGTATTCGCCTGGCCGGGTGAGCCTCGCCGGTTGCTGGACGGGGTCGACCTGACCCTGGCACCGGGCGAACGTATCGCCATCCGTGGCGACAGCGGCTGTGGCAAGACCACGTTGTCCGCCTTGTTGCTGCGGCTATGGGACCCGCAGCAGGGGGCGGTCTGCTACGGCGGCGCCGATCTTCGTGGGTTTGCTCAGGACGATTGGTATCGGCAGATCGCCTGGTTGCCGCAGGGCGCGCCGGTGTTTGCCGGCAGCATCGCCGAGAACCTGCGGCTGGGGGATCCGGATGCCAGCGAACAGACCCTGTGGGCAGTCCTTGACCAGGTGAAGTTGGCTGCCTGGGCGCAGCAGCAGGGCGGCTTGTCCGCCTGGGTTGGCGAGAACGGCGCGACCATGTCGGCCGGGCAGGCGCGCCGCCTGGCACTGGCGCGCGCCTTGTTGCGCAATGCCCCGATCATGGTGCTGGATGAGCCCACCGAGGGTCTGGACGTGGACACGGCGCATGCTTTGCTGATCGATCTGGCGGCCGCAATGGGGCAGCGCAGCCTGTTGATGATCACCCACGACAGCCTGCCTGCCGGCGTGGTGCAACGCGAATACCGGCTGCAGCAGGGCCAGCTTGTACTGCTGCGGGAATGAGCCGCCCGGCGCGTGCTGCGGGTCAGTGCCCGCGCCGCTGTTGCAGGTGCTTTGAGAGACAGACGCAAAGTGCGGCGACCGGTACCGCCACCAATGGCCCGAACAGAAAGGCCAGCCCATCCTGGGCATCGTGGTGACCGGTGATGTCCTGCACGAAGCGCAGCCCCAGGTAGGGGGCAAACAGCAGCGCCAACAGGCCGGCTGAAAGCAGTGCGGCCCACGTCTGGCGGAAGAAGGCGGCACTGGCCAGGCCCAGCAGGGCGCTGATGAAGGTTGTCACGATCCAGAATGTCACAGGGCTTCCTTGTCGGGGCTGGGCTGCCGGCGCTGCAGGCTGGGGGATGGCGCTGGGCTGCTTACCCGCCGTGTGGAGACCAGACCAAAAAAGCTGTGCCAGTCCCAGCCTGCCTGCACGTGGCCCGCATAACACCAGAAGTCGCGGGCATGCGATTGAGGCGGACTGTCCAGGCGCAGGCCGCGCGGGTATCAGGTCGCCTTGCCCTTTGCCTGCTTGGCCATTGTTCTACGACGGTACACAAGCCACAGGGCGCAGGCCAGCGCCAAAGCGCCGAGGTAGGGGCCGAACTGGTGAACAAATGCGCCGAACTGGGAGCCAACCCGCAGTCCCAGGTTGTAGCCTTCTTCGCTGGCCGACAGCGCGGTTGCATTGCCGGGCGGGGCGGCGAGCAGGGTTGCTGCCACTTGCAGGGAATGCGGCATACGAGGTTCCTTCCAGGGTTGGGGCGTAAGGCTTGTGGTTGCCGGGAGTGAGGGTGTCGTTGACCCCCATGATGAATCTGATTTGGTTTTGATTGAACAGGTACAGCTGCGGCGGGATGCATGCGGGCGCGCCACACGTTGATTGAGGCAGATGATTCCCGGCCCCGGGATGTCCGTTGTTTCTAGTGGCCAGGGCCATGTCCGGGCCGGCCACCGGCCAGCCGGTCGGATACCGGCACCAGTTGGTCGGCCATCGGTTCAAGCCTGATTTCCGGCAGACGCTCGATGATGCAATCATCCATCTCCGACTGCGCGGCAGGGTCCACGCAGGGCAATGAGAACGCCTGGTCCCGTGCGGTTGCACTCGGCCATTGCGCGTAGGCATACCAGATGCCATCGCTGCCTTTGTGCAGGCGCGAGCCCAGGCCGCCGCGGTGTTGCCTGATCAATGTGGTCAGTGCCGACCATGCTGCGATGTATCTGGCTTCCTTGTCAGGATGCACCTTGGCACGGTAGATCACGCAGAATCCCAGTCCCTGGATCATCGAATGGCTTCCTTCCGTGCAGACTGCGATGGAATATCGCGTATCGCGCCTGGCGTGAACATCTTCGTCGGTCGGGCATTGGGGTCGAGGGAACTGCACCGGGCTGCTGACGACGGTTCCTGATAGCGGGCATAGCTGTGGGCGTCCTGGAAGCAGATGTGCCAACAGCCGCCGCCGATGTCGCGGCCCTGCCCGGAAACCAGACAGGTGACCAGGCAATCATTGGTCGGGTTGCAATGGGCCGAAAGCGCTGTGGCAAAGCAGTGCTCACGGTCGTTCAACGCCACGGGCTGGACCTTGCTGGCACGGCAGTTGCCATCCAGCCTATCCAGGAAGCTGTCATCGACCAGTGCTCCGGATACGGCGGCGTTGTGCATGCGTGATGCGGGTTGATGCTGCGCGCTTCTGTCGCAGGACATCAACAGCAATAGTGCTGCGATTGCGGGAATCCTGAGCATCAATGCCGTCCTTTGGTGAACTGGGGGCGTGTGCTTGCAGTGACCTTCTGCTGCGCGCAGGGTAGCGGCTTTGGCAAGGCGCTGCCGGGGCATGTCAGGACCGCGGGAAAGGCGGCGGCTGAGCGATCCGGCGGTGGGGCCGTGCGGGCATGGCCGCTTGCTGCCGGCGGTGCCGCCAGGATCGCATGCGTCGGTTGGATTACAGGCTGAGGGTTCCCCCGCCGAAGCCACGCGCCAGTAGCACCAGGGCCGCGAGATTGAGCACCACCGTGAGCCAGAACACGGCCTGGAAGCTGGGTTTGCTGGTCTTGTGGCGGAACAGTCCTTGGCCGATCAGTGCGCCGGGCCAGCCGCCCAGCAAGGCGATCAGGTGCAGGGTGTTCTCCGGTGTGCGTCGCTGGTTGCGGGCGGCGGCACCCTTGTCATGCAGGTAGAAACCCAGGGCGATGACGCTCATGCAGCCGAACACAGGCAGGGACCAGTCGGGGAGGCGACGCATCGCCCACAGCGTGGCTATGCACAGCAATGCTGCCACGCCAAGGAATACGTGCGGCAGCCTGGCAGTGAGGGCAATGGGTTTCGCCGGCGCGGGCTTGGTGCCGGCAGTGCCGGTGGCCTGGCGGATGGCCGTTGCATTGAGGCGGCCACGCGTGTCCTTGCGCACCTCGTAACTGATCAGCTGGCCATCCACCGGGCGCTGGGTCCGCTGCTCGAAGGCCTTGATGTGTACGAAGGCGCGCTTGCCACCTCCATTAGGAATGACAAAGCCATAGCCTTTGTCATCGTTCCAGTCCTGCAATCGGCCTTGGTAGCGCATGGTGTCCCTGTCCCGTGGTCCCGCATATTGCACCCCATCGCGCGGCGGGTGGGAAGCTGGCAGGGAATGGCGAGGGCAGCGCAGGGGGGGGGTCTCACGGTTCGTGACGTACACGGACAAAACGCGGGAAGCGGGGCAGCCCGTGTACGGTCAGCCCGTTGTAGCGGTAAGTTACCTGCACACCGAGCGGCGGCGGGCTGTCGCGCAGGGCATCGGTCAGACCGCTGCCGATGCGGAAGCGTGCGCCTTGCTCGGTCTGCACCAGCAGCGCGCCGACCTTGCCGGCGTATTTGCCTTTGCCGGGCACATGGCCGATGACGCGGGCTTCGGCGTCTTCATAGAGCTTCAGCTTGAACAGGCCGGCGCTGCGGCCGGGGCTGTAGCGATTGTCCTGATGGTGCAGCATCAGGCCTTCGCCACCTGCCTGGACAATGCTGCGCAGATGCCGGTGCAGGGTTTCGGTATTGGCAAGCCGCCGTTGCTCGATCAGGCGCAGGTAGGGGTTTGCACTGCCGTTGATGAGCACGCGCAGGCGTGCATGCCGGGCTTCGAAGCCCTCTGCGGATGCAGGCAGGTCAAAGGCCATGAAGTGCAGCGCGCGCCAGCGTGCGTCGTCGTCGATGGCGGCGCGGATCAGGGCACTGGTGGCATCAAATTGTCCGCGCGCGAGCCACAGTTCGCCATCCAGTGGCTGGCTGGGCCAGCCATCGGTGAACCAGGCAGGTGCGTGGATACGGTGGCCAGCGCGGGTCCACAGGACGCGGCCGTCCCAGCGCGCACGGACACCATCGAGTTTTTCGCTGACCAGGTACTGGCTGACATCGGGGCCGTCCTGCCAGGTGCTGGCCAGCATCAAGGGGGGCGCTGCCGCGCGCAGCGCGCCGCAGGAGAGTAGGCAGAGCAGCAGAAGAATTGCACGCAGCATGGGCCGTTGCCGGAGGGGGCGGACGGACAGCGTGCGATCGCGCATGGCGGGCGGCCATCAGGGGCGGCCCGCCATGGTGGTGGGTGCTGTGGTCAGCCGCTTGTCGGCAGGCTTTGCAGAAATTGCCTCACGGCGGGCCCGAAGCGGTCGTAATCGACCAGGAATGCATCATGGCCCTGCGGCGAATCCATGCCGATGAACTGGGTCTGGGCGCCACCGGCGCGCAGCCCGTCGGCAATCTGCTGCTGTTGCTCCACCGGGAACAGGATGTCGGTGTTGGCACCGATGGCCAGGGCGCGTTCGACGTGGATGTTGGCCAGGCCGGCGGCTACGTCGCCGTTGCCGTACTCGGCCAGGTCGAACCAGTCCATGGAGCGACCCAGGTAGAGATAGCAGTTGGGGTCGAAGCGGCGCACGAAGCGACGCGCATGGCCTTCCAGATAACTTTCCACCTGGAACTCCAGCCCGAACGGGTCGTCGTCGGTCTGTTCCGAGTCCAGCCGCACGCGGCCGAAGCGGCCATCCCACTCCAACGCCGAGCGGTAGGTGATGACGCCCAGCTTGCGCGCCATGCGCATGCCGGATTCGGGATAGTGCGCGTCGTCGTAGTCACCGTTGTTCCATGCCGGGTCCAGTCGTATGGCTTCGCGTTGCAGCGAGCGGATGGCAATGGAAAAAGGCAGGGCCTGGGCACTGCCGGAGATGTTGATGTGGGCGCGGGCGATACCCGGGTGCTGCAACAGCACGGCCAGCGCGGTCATGCCGCCCATCGAATTGCCGATCAGGCAGGCAAGTTGGGTGATGCCCAGCGCCTTGACCACTTCGGCGGCGGCATTGGCAACGTCTTCGATCGACAGCTCGGGAAAACCCAGCCGATAGGGTTTGCCGGTGGCCGGATTGATCGAGGCCGGGCCGGTGGAACCCTTGCAGCTGCCAAGCGAGTTGACGCAGATGACGAACCAGCGGTCGGTATCGATGGGTTTGCCGGGGCCGAGCATGGGCTCCCACCAGCCAACGGCCGGGTTGTCGGCGTGGCTGGCGGCATGGGCATCGGGCGACAGCCCGGTGACGATGAGGATGGCGTTGCCAGCATCGGCAGCCAGCGTGCCCCAGGTTTCGTAGGCGACGCGGGCGCCCTGCAGGCTGCCGCCGCGCTTCATCGGAAAGGGGGACGAAAGCGCGTGGAAGCGGCTGCCTTCGGGTATGAATTCGGTCATCGGCCAATTTTAGCGGGGATGCGTGGCACATCTTCGCATGGGTGATAACCAGCGGTTATCACGCTATTCCGCCAACAGGCAGCAATGCTGGTGGCTGCCAACGTTGGCCGGGGCCGCTTGCCAACGGATGCCGACCCTTACCGGTAGGTGGTCCGAGCCTGTGTTGGGCCCTCGTTGATGGAAGCTGCCCGCCAGTTGTGGAGATACCAGTACATGGTCGATGCCGATACCGATCAAGCCGGCACCTTTGCTGGGGTAGGTTGGGGCAGCGCCGGTGACGCGTCGCACATTGTGTTGCTGGGCTGCATACAAGGCACTGGACCACGCGGTGGCATTGAGGTCGCCGGCGATGACGGTGGCTTGATCCGAGGAGCCGGCCAGTTCGCGCAACAGGCTGTCACGTGCCTTGAATTTGCGCACCGCCATCGGTGGTTTGGGATGGACGGCGAACAAGCGCAACGGTTGGCCGAGCAGCTCGATGCGGGCCTCCAGGTACAGTGCGCCCAGCGTATCGGCGTGCAGTCTCGGCTCGATCAATGGGCGATCAGACAGAATGCCCAGGCCGGGTGGAGAGTCCAAGGGGTGCAGCAGGGCGTGGCCGAAGCCGCCATTGCCGGCTTCGGCCAGGCGCTGTGCGTAGGCTGGCGAGAGCTCTGTCAGTACGACGATGTTGGCCGGATGTTCGCGAAGCCATTGCAGCAGCGCCTGCGGGTCGTGTTGGCGGATATTGACGTTGGCGATGACGATGGTGAGCTGCGCGGGTTCCGCGCTTTGTGCGGCGGGCCGGCTTGCGGTGAACCATGGCAATGCAAGCAGCGGAAGCGCCAGAAGCCAACGCCTGCGGGTGGACGCGAGCAGCAAGCTGCAGGCCAGCCATGTGGCGGCATACCAGGGTTGCCAATGTGCAAACAGGTCCAGTGCCCAGGACAGGCCTTGGTTCCCCGGCAATAAGGCGCGTTGCAGTGGCAGCAGCATACCGAGCAGGGCCAGAGCGGCCACGCCGTAAAGCAAACGGTGTATCAACCGCTGTCGGAGACCTTGCGTCGCAGTCGAGGCTGCAGCACGTTCCGCCTTGGCGTCCATGCCGGCGGGCCTCAGGGCCGGGGCTCGATCACCACATTCAAAGGTTCATTGGTTGGCAACTTGACCCGGACCGGCTCCGATTCGATATCCCCTTCGCCGCGCATCGCCGTGCCGCTGCTGGAGAGGCGGGCGAACACCTCCACTTCCTGCAGGTCGGACAACTTCTGCGTTGGCATGGGGCTGTCGCCGTCATCCAGCGTCACTGTCAGGGGAGTGGCCTGGGCCGGGTGACGTTCCACTGCCACCGGCATGGGCGGGCCGCCCGGGACGCGGGCGATGACGAACAAGGTGTCCTTGCCAGAGGCGGCCCGCGCCGTCAGGGCCGGCGCAACCGTGACGGTTACCTGGATGCTGTTGCCTGTGCTGCCTGTGCTGCCTGTGCTGCCTGTGGCCGCCGTGGCCGGTGTAGCGCTGGCATCGCGGCCGTGCGCGGTACTGGGCTGTTTGCCGCGGGCGATGTCGATCTGCTCCTGCAGGGCGACGGCAGCCGCCGGCTCCAGGCGGCTGAGCAGGCTTTCCCAGGTCTGTGCGGCCAGTTCGTCCTGACCACGCTGGCGCTGCACGATGCCGGTCAGCCAGATGGCGCGCTCGTTGTCGGGTGCCAGTTCGCGGGCATGGGCCAGCCATTGGCTGGCGGTATCGTCGAACAGGAACTTGGGATCGGCCTGGGCACGGGTCTGGGCAGCTTCGACCAGCACCCCGGGTTCGTCGGGGGCCAGCTGCACGGCGCGCTGGTAGGATGCGGCGGCATCGGCCACCTTGCCGATCTCCAGCTGTGAACGGGCCAGCAGCACCCAGCCATCCACCCGTTGCGGGTTCTTGGCCAGGGCCTCCTGCAGGGCGCTGATGCCTTGTTCAATGGTCTGCGGGCCCTCACTGGCCACGGCCTGCGGTTGCAGTGCGGCCGGGGTACCCAACCACTGGTACAGGCCCAGCGTGGCGACGACGGCAAGGGCGAGCAGGGTGCCCCAGATGCGGCGCTGCCCCGCGCGCCACAATGGCAGCAGCGCAAGCCCGGTAGCGACGGCGGCCAGCAGGCCGGCACCGATGAGGAAAGGCCAGTTCACCATTCGCGTTCTTCCTGGCTGGCATCGTCGGCAGCCGAGGCTGGCACGCTGCGCGCACGACGACGGACATGCAGCACCAGCACCACGGCGCCTGCCAGCAGCAACAGGCCTGGGCCCAGCCACAACAGCAGGGTGCTGCCTTCCATCTGCGGCCGGTACAGCACGAACTCGCCGTAGCGTTCGACCAGGAACTGCTTGATCTCGGCGTCGCTGCGGCCTTCGTGCATCAGCTTGAGTACTTCGCGCCTCAGGTCGTGCGCGATCTGCGCATTGGAATCGGCCAGCGACTGGTTCTGGCATTGCACGCAACGCAGTTCGGCGGTGAGTGCGTGGAAGCGGGCTTCCTCGGCGCGGTCGCGGTATTGAAGCGGGGTCGGGTCCCCGGCCGGTTGCGCCAGCGCGCCAGCCACCAATGCCAGCCACAGCAGCAGGGCACCCAGGTATCTCATTGCAGCTTGCCCAGGTCAGGGGCGCCGGTGTGGCCACCGCTGGCGGCCTCCACTTTTTCCAGCGCGGGGATCAGCTGTTCGTCCATCACCTGCTGGGTGATGGCGCCGCTGTACTTCCAGCGCACGATGCCGGCGCCATCCACCAGGAACGTTTCCGGCGCGGCGGCGATGCCCCAATCCAGTGCGGTGCGGCCTTCCTGGTCGGCCAGTACCACCATGTAGGGGTTACCCAGCTGCTCCAGCCAGCGCAGTGCTTCACTGGGTTCGTCCTTCCAGTTGTAGCCGATCATGCGCACGCGCTTGGTTTCGGCGAAGCGGGTGAGGATGGGGTGCTCGTCGCGGCAGGTCGGGCACCAGCTGCCCCATACGTTGAGCACATACGGAGCGCCGCGCAGCTGTTTGTCGGTGACATGCACGCTGGGATCATGCAGCACCGGCAGCGAGAACGCCGGCGCTGGCTTGCCGATCAAGGCCGACGGTAGGCTGTCGCGATCGGGCCGGTCGGAGCGGCTTACCCCGTACAGCATCAAGCCCATCAGGCCGAGGAAGAACAACGCGCCAAGGATGATGGCGACGGGCGGCAGGCGGTGTGGCTTGTTGGGTTCGGGATTTGCTTCAGGGGTGTTCATCGGGACTTCTCGGGCAACCGGCGGAAGCGGCGGTCAACGGCGGTGATCAGCCCACCCAGGGCCATCAGCGCCGCGCCCAGCCAGATCCAGCGGACAAAGGGTTTGATCTGTACGCGCACGGCCCAGGAGCCGTCACCCAGTGATTCTCCCAGTGCGACGTACACATCGCCACCCAAGGCCGGATGGATGCCGGCCTCGGTCATGGGCTGGCCGCCACTGGCGTACATGCGCTTTTCCGGGTGCAGGCGGGCCACCAGGCGGTCGTCGCGCAGCACCTTCAGGTGGCCACGGTCGGAGTGGTAGTTGGGGCCATCGGTGGCGTCCACGCCTTCGAACACCAGCGTGTAGCCGCCGGCGTCAACCGATTGGCCAGGCGCCAGTGCCACTTCATGCTGCACGTTCAGTGCTTCCACCAGCAGGGCGCCGACCAGGAACACGGCGATACCCATATGGGCGACCAGCATGCCCCAGGTTTCAGCCTTGGGCCGGCCGCCGCCGCGCAGACGGGTCCACAGGTAGTACAGGGTGCCAGCGGCCACCCACACCGCGGCGGCGATGCCGATCCCGGTTTTGAGCTTGCCTTGCGGCGCCAACCACCAGCCGATCACACCCAGTACCACGGCCAGCACGGCCCACGGCAGCAGCAGGGTCAGCGGGCGCATGCCCTGTTCGCGTTGCCAGCGGGTGAGCGGACCAAACGGCAGCAGCAGCACCAGCGGGGCCATCAGCAGCAGGAACAAGGTGCCGAAGTAAGGCGGCCCCACCGACACCTTGCCCAGATCCAGCGCATCGGCCAGCAACGGGTAGAGCGTGCCCAGCAGCACCATGGCGCAGGCACTGGCCAGCAACAGGTTGTTGGCCAGCAGCAGGCCTTCGCGGGAGTTGAGGGCGAAGGCGCGCCTGGGATCCTGGCCATCGCCGCCCATGCCCGGTGCACGCAGCGCGTACAGCAGCAGTGAGCCGCCGACCACCACGCCCAGGAAGATCAGGATGAACAGGCCGCGCGAGGGATCGGCGGCAAACGAATGCACGCTGGTCAGCACGCCCGAGCGCACCAGGAAGGTACCCAGCAGCGACAGCGCGAATGCGGCGATGGCCAACAGCAGGGTCCAGCCGACGAACACGCCGCGCTTTTCAGTGGCGGCCTGCGAGTGCAGCAGGGCCGCACCCACCAGCCAAGGCATGAAACTGGCGTTCTCCACCGGGTCCCAGAACCACCAGCCGCCCCAACCAAGTTCGTAGTAGGCCCACCAGCTGCCCAAGGCAATGCCAATGGTCAGGAAGGCCCAGGCGACGTTGGTCCAGGGCCGTGTCCAGCGCAACCAGCGCACGTCGATGCGACCGTCCAGCAGGGCAGCGATGGCGAAGGCGAACGGTACCGCAAACCCCACATAGCCCAGATAGAGCAGGGGCGGGTGGATGATCAGCCCCGGATCCTGCAGCAGCGGGTTGAGATCGTGGCCTTCGACCGGTGCCGGCAGCAGGCGGGCGAAGGGATTGGAGGTGAACAGCAGGAAGGCAAGGAAGCCGACGCTGATCATGCCCATCACAGCAAGCACGCGCGCGACCACCGGGTCGGGCAGCTGGCGGGAGAATTCGCTGACCGCCGCGCTCCACAAGGCCAGTACCAGGGTCCACAGCAGCAGCGAACCCTCGTGCGCGCCCCAAACCGCCGAGTAGCGGTAGATCATCGGCAGCAGCGAATTGGAGTTCTCGGCCACGTAGCGCAGTGAGAAATCCTGGCGTACGAAGGCGATGGTCAGCACCACGAACGCGCCCAGCACCATGGTCAGCTGCAACAAAGCGGTGGGGCGTGCGGTGGCCATCAGTGCGGGCAGGCCCCGTTGCGCACCAACCAGGGGCAGCACACTCTGCAGCAGGGCCGCCAGCAGCGCGAGGATCAGTAGTACCTGTCCGATTTCAGCGAGCACTCAGGGCGTTTCCGTTGCTGGGGCGGTGGCCGGGATCTGGTGCTTGGTGTGGGCCTGGCCCATCTTGTCGGCCAGCTCCTTGGGCATATAGGTTTCGTCGTGCTTGGCCAGCACGTCCTCGGCCACGAACACGCCGTCCCGCATGCGCCCGGTGGCAACCACCGCCTGCCCCTCGCGGAACAGGTCGGGCAGGATGCGGTCGTAGCTGACCGGCAGCACGGCGTCGCCATCGGTAACGTCGAAGCGGGCCAGCAGCGCGCCGCTTTCCCGCTTGAACGAACCCTTGGCGACCATGCCGCCCAGGCGGAAGCGTGCGTCAGGTGCAACCTTGCCGGCTTTCACTTCGGCGGGGGTGTAGAGGTAGGCGATATTGCGCTGCAGGGCGGTGGCAACCAGCACGGCGGCGATGCCGGCTACGGCCACCACCAGCAGTACCAGCAGCAGACGGCGACGTTGGGTCGGGCTCATCGGCTCAGCTCCTCGTCGCTGGGGACCGCATTGGCACGTTTGTCACGCGCGATGCGGCTGCGTGCGTCACGCAGCTGTCGGCGGATCTGCATCCGCGGCACGATGAAGTCCCAGGCCAACACGATGAAGAACACGGCGTAGGCCATCGCCACGTATTTGAAATAGCTCATGCCGATTTCTCCACGCGCTCGCGCACCCAGGCCTTGCCTGCGTCGCGGCGCAGGTTGTCGGCGCGGGCGCGGCTGAGCAGTGAGCCGGCAAACCAGAACTTGGTGGCGAACACCATCAGCCACAGCGGCAGGATCATGCTGCTGTCCATGCTGGATTCGCCGAACATGCGGATGGTCTGGCCCTGATGCAGCGAGTTCCACCAGACGACCGAATACCGGATCACCGGCAGCAACACCACGCCGACGATGGCCAGCAGGCCGGCGGCGCGAGCAGCGGCACGGCGGTCGTCAATGGCGCCGTACAGGCCCATCACGCCCAGATACAGGAACAGCAGGATCAGTTCGGTGGTCAGGCGCGGGTCCCAGTCCCACCAGGTGCCCCACATGGGTTTGCCCCAGATGCTGCCGGTGATCAGGGTGACCAGGGTGAACGCGGCGCCGATCGGTGCGCAGGCCATGGCCAGGATTTCGCACAGCTTGATCCGCCAGATCAGCGCGATGGCACTGTAAAACGCCATCAGCCCGAACACGAACAGGCTCATCCAGGCCGATGGCACGTGGATGTAGAGAATGCGGAAGCTGTCACCCTGCTGGTAGTCGGCAGGTACCACGGCCAGTGCCTGCCACAGGCCCAGGGCGAACAGCGGCAGCGACGCGAGATAGAACCACGGCGCCCAGCGGGCAGCAAAGCTGTCGAAGTAGGGCGGTGAGCCCAGCTTGTGAAACCAACCGACTAAAGCTTTGAACATCCGCACGCTCGCTGAGGAAGACCAAGGCCGGGCCACGCGTCGTGGCCCGACCGGCTGGGTGCCGCTGACGGCACCGTTGCTGTTTTCACACGCGTGCAAGATACCGCAAAACCAGCGTGTCGGCCGTTACCGGGTGCTTATTTGAGGGTGACCGTGCCCTTCATCATCGCCGAGTGACCGGGGAAACTGCAGAAGAACGACAGCGGTGCACCGGCGGCGTTGAGACTGGCCACCGGGATGGAGACCGACGTGCTTTCGCCGCCGCCGACCACCTTGCTGTGCGCAAGCACGCGGGTGTCGCCGGCCTTGAGGTAGTCCGCGGCCAGCCCGGCCTTGATGCCGTCGGCGTCGATGCCCGCCATGTCGGTGGTCCTGGCGATGACCACGTTGTGGCCCATCACGTTCTTGGCCATCTTGCCGGTGTGGCTCAGGTTGATGGTGAAGTTGGTGCAGGTCTTGGGCACGTCGATGTTGGTGAGGTTGTACTTCATCGCATCGTTGCCTTCCAGGCTCACCGAACAGCTATCGGCGGCATAGGCAGAGGAGGCACCACCAAGGGCGAGCAGGGCAAGGAAAATACGGGACTTCATGGGTAACTCCTCAAAACGCAGGTTGCAGAAGCACGCCACGGCGTGGCGCGGGGGAAGGTGAAACCGGTCTTACTCCTTCAGCGATGACAGCCAGGTGGAGACAGCCTTGATGCTGTCCGCATCCAGCTGCTTGCCGATACCGTGCATGACGCGACTATTGGTCGAAGCATCGATGGCGTCGTCGTGGAACTGTTGCAGGCGGGTCTGCAGGTAGTCGTTCTGCTGGCCACGCAGCAGCGGGTAGGCGGCATACGGCATGCGCCCGCTGCGGTCACTGTAGGCGGCCTGCGCATTGCCGCGGCCATCGGCACCATGGCAGCCCTGGCAAGGCGGTATGCCCTTGGCCGGGTCACCCGCCATATACAGGCGCTGGCCCTGGGCAAGCAGGCCCGGGTCGATGGGGTCGGCCGGAGCGGTGTCGGCGGGCGGCGGTGGATGCGGCAGGCTTGCGTAGTAGGCGGCCAGGTCGCGGATGTCCTGTTCTTCCAGCGGCGCGGCCATCGGCGTCATTGGCGACTCGGGCATGCGACCGTCCTTGTAGGCATGCAGTGCCCAGTACAGATAGTCGGCCTTCTGTAGGGCCAGGTTGGGAAAGGCAGGGGTGATGGCAATGCCGTCGGCACCATGGCAGGCGGCGCAGACTTCGGACTTGCCCTTGCCGGCCTGGGCGTCACCGGCGGGGGCATGGGCGCGGCGCAGGTCAAGGCGCGGCAGTGGTTTGGCCGGCGTCTCGCTTGCGGCAGCGGCTTCGGGAGCGGCTGCCGGGGCATCAGCCGTGGCCGGTGGATCAGCCTGGCCGGTGGTGGCAGCCAGTGCGGCAATCAACCAGAGCGCCTTCATAGGGCCACCTCGAACAGCATGCCAACCAGGTTGACGTTGTACTTGGCCGGGCCGCCATCGGTGTAGACGCGGTGGTCATACACCAGCGTGTCCTCGAAACCGAAGTAGTGCCAATCGGAGAGATTGCCGCGCTCCCAGGTATCAAACACGCGCAGGCGCATGCGCTCGCTCAGTGGCAGCGTTAGCCCGGCAGTCAGCGAGGTGACGCGGTACTTCATCACCGGGTAGGCGCCGGTGGCCTGTGCGGCATTGGCAGGCGTGGTCATGGCGGCGGGCGAGTTCATGCGGTAGCTGGTGGTGCCGCGCGAATAGGTCCAGTTCCAGGCCAAGTCCAGTACCGCCCTGCCGAAGCGACGATTGAAGTTGACCCCGGCGTAGTGGTTGCGCTGGGCGTCCTCCATCCACCAGCGGTAGGCCTCCGGATAGGTCGGGCCACCCAGGTCCGGGTCGCTGCCGGTGCCGTCGTTGACGTTGGCAAATACCAGGGTGGAGCGGTCGTAGCCATACCAGGCGCTGGTGGTGGTCTCCGGGCTGGGCTGCCATTCCCACTGCAGGCTGCCGGAGTAGGTGTCAAAGCGTTGCCGGCCGATCTGTGCGTCGTAGCGGTTGCGGTCACCACGCGCGGAGGCATAGATCGTCATGTCATGCGGCAGGATGAATGTCGCCATCAGGTCCAGCTTCTGCTGGGTGCGCGAGGCGATGTCGTACTTGCGCAGCGCCGAGACCGTGTGCGGGCTGAGGCCGCCGGCAGGGTCGACGAAACCCGGCAGCGAACTGGAGAAGGTGAACTCGTACGGATCGTAGTAGTAGCGGCTGCCGCTGCGGTCCAGGTAGGAGTAGTTGGCGCGGAAGGTGAGCCAGTCCAGCGCACGGTTGTTCCAGCCGAACTTGAGCAGGTTGTCGTGGGTGGTGGCCACCTCGCGGTGGGCGCGTTCGATGGCCGTGTAGGTGTAGCTGGCCGACAAGGTGTTCTTGTTGTTGGCGCGGAAATCTGCACCGGTGGACACCTCGCGGGTTTCCTTGTCCAGCGGCAGGTTGCGGATGCGGGTGAGCACCGAGGCATTCGGGCCGCGGTCCCATACGCCCATTTCGCCGGGTACCACACTGCCCTGGGCACCGTTTTCGGCGATATAGCCGTACTGGTCGGTGAGCGGGTTGTAGGCCCAGTAGGTGCCGCTGTAGTCCTCGCGCAGATAGCGGGCGGTGTTGCGCCAGGTGACGTCGTCATTGGGCATCAGCACCAGGCGCGCATCGACCTTCTGGTTGTTGATGGCCAGGCCGGCACGTTTGCGCGACAGCGCATCGGTGGTGCTCCAGTTGGCGCAGTCATAGATGAACGGTGGCGCCAGTGTCTGCCCGAACTGCCCCTGGCAATCCATCGGCGCCAGCAGCTTGTCGTTCTGGCGCATGGTGGTCAGCGCCAGGTTGACCGAGAAATCGCCGTTCCAACTGGGCAGCTTGCGACCGAAGGTGGCACCCAGGCGGTGGTAGTCGTTCTCCGGCTCGTAGGCGAACGAGCCCTGGTAAAGCGGTGGCGTGTAGGCACCGGCCACCGAGTACAGGCCGTAGGGCACCTGGTAGTCGTAGGCGCTGTGCGCATTGCGGAAGAACGAACCGGTATAGTTGAAATCCGTGCGCCAGACGTTGCCGACAAAGCGGAAGCCGCCCATGAAATTGAGCGTGCTGTCGTCGATTGGCCGCGGTATCTCGTAGACGCCGCCGTTGGCCGGGAACGGGTAGTTGAAGAAGAACGGCCCGCCAAACGGGCGCGCGCCCTTGCGCTCTTCATGGGTGAGGCTGGCATAGCCGGTCCAGCGCGGGTTGAGCAGGTAGTTGATGCTGACGCCCTGTTTGTCGCGGACCACGCTCAAGGTGCTGAGCGGTTGCGCGGCGGACACGGCCGCAACTTGCGCGGCGGTGCTGCCGGCCGGGGTCAGGCCGTCCTTCAGGGTAAGGTGGTTGCTGCCGACGCCGTCCCAGATCGAGCGCGCGTTGCCGCTGAGCACGTTGGGCGTGCTGCGCGCGAATGCCTGTACCTTGTAGCGGCCGGCCTGGCCGAAGACCGCACGCAGGTACTGGTTGTCACGGCTGAGCCGGCTCAGACGCACGTCCACGTAACGGCCATCGTCGGCGCGGGCCAGGCTGAAATTGGCCTGCAGTACCACACCATCGTCGGGGTCGCGGAAACGGCGCCAGGTGCTGTTGCGCTCATCGCCGCTCAGGTGCAGGTAGCCCAGTGCCAGGTTGCCGGAGTAGGTCCAGCCGTTGTCGCCGAAAGGCTTGGCGGCGGCCATCTGTGGCGCGCAGCCATACAGGAAACCGGTGGGCGTGCGCTTGGTTTCCGCAGTGAGCCAGCTTTCGCCGTCCTTGTCGCAGCCCTCCCAGCCGATGCGACCGCTGGGGTCCAGCCAGTTGCCAAACTGCAGGTCGACGCCAGCGCCGCTGTCCTGCGCCTGTGCCAGGCCTGCCATCAAGGCCAGGGATAACAGTGACCAGCGGCAGTTCCTTGAACGATTCCGTGTGCACATGTCGTTCTCCCTTTACTTGTGCAGACGTGGGCCGGAAGGATGGTTGGAGCCGTGTACCTGGGCATGGCAGGTGATGCAGCCACGCCCCATCAGCCGCTCGTCGGCGGTGAGGCCGTTGCCGAGCGAGGTTTCGGTCTGCAGGTCGTTGGGATGGCGAGTATGCGAGTGGCACTGCTGGCACAGCATCGGGATCGGCGCGACCAGCAGGGCATGCTGGTTGGAGCCGTGTACCTGATGGCAGTTCAGGCAGCTCTCGCGTACCGGCGCGTGTTCGAACAGGAACGGGCCGCGCTTTTCCGCGTGGCACTGGTAACAGGTCTCGTTGACGGTGTCGGTCTTGAGCAGGGTGGGGTTGAGCGTGCCGTGCGGGTTGTGGCAATCGACACAGCTGATGGCGCCTTCCGGCAAGGGCATGTGCGAGCGCCGGTTGAACTGCTGGCGGATGTCCTTGTGGCAGGTGGCGCAGGTCTCGCTGACCGACTGTTTGGCGGTGAGGCCTTCAGCCGAGAACTTGGTCATCGGGTTGTGGCAATCGCTGCAGGACAGGTCATTGCGCTGATGGATGGAGCCCAGCCACGCATCACGCGGCCCGCCGGAGTGGCAGCCCAGGCAGCTTTCGGTCTGGTTGGCGACCGGCGTGCCACCATCGCGGGTGAAGGCGATGATCGATCCCTTCTGGGTGGGATTGGCCGCGTGCACCGAGCCCGGGCCATGGCAGGCCTCGCAGGTGGCGGTTGCCGGATTGGCAGCCAGCGCCACCTGCATGCCGGCGGCGTGCGCGGTATGCGCGAAGTTGTCGTTTTCCTTGCTGTGGCAGGCGGTACACACCTGCTGCCCGACCGATTTGGCTTCCGGGTGTGCCTTGTTGCGCGCCGGTACGGCATCGGCAAAGCCGGGCGGGGCATTGAAGCCATGGCCGGATTGGGTGGAGGCAAAGTGGGTTTCGGGCAGTTTGACGGCCTGCCCGGATGCGTCGGCCTTGATCGGCGCCAACCAGGCGGCGGCGACCAGGGCCACAGTTGCGACCAACATCACAAACGCTAGGTAGAGCCGCACGTTCCCCTCCTTGTGTTGTCCCTGCCGATGGGTGGGTGACAACGGGTGCCGACAACGTAATGGCGATTACGTCACGATTCTGTGAGCGGCTTGGGTACAGTGCAAGCTGCAACGCAGCAAGTGGAGGTTCAGGTTCGGGGTAGGGCGCCGTTCAGGAAAAGCGTGACCGCCGATCGTGCCTGTTCCTGCGCCAGCGGCACGTCGTTGGCCCCCATGCGCCCGTTGACCGAGCGCAGGATCACCCCGCCGATCACCAGCATGTAGAAATGCCGTGCGGCCAGGTCGGGGTCTTCGATATGCAGGCGGCCAGCGTCGTGCTCGCGGGCGAAATAGCGGCTGAGCAGGATCTCCATCGCGGTTACACCATGGGCCTGGAACCAGTCGCGCAGTTCCGGCTGGCTCATGCCTTCGGCAATGACCACGCGATGGCAGGCGATGCGTGCTGGCGAAAGAATTTCTTCCACCATCTTGAACGCGGCCTGTTCCAGCGCCTGCTGGGGAGGCAGGTTGGAGCTGGACAGTTCGTCCAGGCTGCGACCGAACTGGTTGATGCTGCGCTCCATCAACGCGTGCACCAGCCCCACCTTGTCGCCGAAGGCGCGATACAGGGTGGCCATGGAGCCACCAGCGAGCTTGACGATGTCAGCCAGGCGGGCGGCCTGATAGCCCTTCTCGTTGAAGATGACCGTCGCCGCTTCCAGAAATTTTTCCACCCGCAGTTCGCCGCGGCGCTGCAGTTCAACCGCAGGGCGGGGCGGCAGCGTGGGCAGGTCAGGGCTGGGGTTTTCTGGGCGGTGCCGGTTGGGCATGGGCTGACGAGCGCGGGTGTGAAGCCGGCGTCAAGAATAGCGCTTTATGAGTTGGCAATGCGGATGGCAAGTGCGGCTGCAAGGGGGGCCAATACCGCGCTTACGACCAACCCGGCAGCGAGCATCAACAGGGCACCCAGCGGGTCCAGCCCCTGCGCCGCCGCCGCCACCGAGCCGGCACCGAATACCAGCACCGGTACGTACAGCGGCAGGACCAGCAATGCCAGCAGGATGCCGGCGCGGCGCATGCCAACGGTCAGCGCCGCCACCACCGCGCCCAGCAGGCTGAGCAGGGGAGTGCCCAATGCCAGCGATGCGATCAGGACCGGCAGCTGTGCACGTGGCAACTGCATCAGCTCGGCCAGCAGTGGGCTGACCAGCACCAGCGGGAAGGCCGTGGTCAGCCAGTGCGAGAACACCCGAACCGCGACCAGCCAGGCCAGGGGTACCGGCGACAGCAGCCATTGCTCCAGCGAACCGTCCTCGGCATCGCTGCGGAACAGGCTGTCCAGCGACAACAGGCCGGCCAGCAGTACCGCCAGCCACAATACGGCCGAGGCAACGCTCTGCAGCAGGCGCGGTTCGCCGCCCAGGGCCAGCGCGAACAGCGCAACCACCAACAGGGCAAACAGTACCGGCTGGGCGGCGTCGCCGCGGCGGCGCCAGAGCAGTTTCAGGTCACGCACCAGCAGCGCGCGGCCGGCGCTGAACAAGGTCGGTTGCGGTCCGGGCAGGCTCATGCGGCGGCCTCCTGATCGGGTCGGCCCAAGGTGAGCAGGCGGTTGCGTACCGGCGGCGCCGCATAGGCACCGTGGGTGGTGACCAGGGCCGCACCACCACTACGCAGGTGCGCCGAGATCATCCGGTTGACCAGGTTGATACCCTCCAGGTCGAGGTTGGCGTAAGGCTCGTCCAGCAGCCAGACCGGGGCGGGCGACAGCCACACCCTGGCCAGCGACAAGCGCTTTTTCTGCCCGGCCGACAGTTGCCGCACCGGCGTTTCCTCGTAGCCGGCCAGGCCGACGATGGCCAGCGCATTGCCCGGCATCTGGCGTGCGCGGCGGCCCTGCAGGCCGCACAGGAAGTGCAGGTTCTCCAGTGTGCCCAGATCCTGCTTGAGCGCGGTGAGGTGGCTCAGGTAGGCAATGTAGCGCGAGCGGTCACCGCTGCTGGCGGTGCGCCCATCGATCTCGATCTGCCCCTGGTCTGCTGCCAGCAGGCCGGCCAACACGCGCAGCAGGGTGGTTTTGCCGGCGCCGTTGCTGCCTTGCACCAGCAGGGCTTCGCCAGCGTCCACGTGCAGGTCCAACGGGCCGAACACCGGTTCTTCGTTGCGGCTGAAGCGTAATCCGCGGGCGGCGAGCAATGGCGGGGCGGTGGTGGAGTCAATCATCGATCGGGCGCTTCCGTCCTTGGAGGAGGGCACTGCCGGGCGGGTGCCGGGAGGGGGCGCATTATAGACCCGGCACCGCTATGTCCTGCAGCAATGCCGTCCGCGCTGCGGCTTAAATCCGCAGCTTTGCGTAAACTCGGTGCTTTCCTCCGCCGGCGTATACGTAACGATGCAACCGCAGACCAAGCTGCCCAAGGTGGGCACCACCATTTTCACCGTGATGTCGCAGCTGGCTGCCGAACACGGCGCGGTCAACCTGGGCCAGGGCTTTCCGGATTTCCCGGCGCCGCAGCGGCTGATCGATGAAACCGCCAAGGCCATGCGGGATGGCTTGAACCAGTATGCGCCGATGACCGGTGTGGCCCCCCTGCGGCAGGCCATCGCACAGAAGGTGCTGGATTGCTACGGCGCCCAGGTGGACGCTGACAGCGAGATCACGGTGACCTCGGGCGGTACCGAAGCCATCTTCAACGCCATCCATGCAGTGGTGCGGGCAGGCGAGGAAGTGATCGTGCTGGACCCTGCGTATGACTGCTACGAACCGGCCATCGACCTGGCCGGCGCGCGTGCGGTGCACGTGGCGCTGGATCCGCAGACGTTTGCGGTGGATTGGGACAAGGTGCGCGCCGCCATCACCCCGCGCACCCGCATGCTGATGGTCAACACCCCGCACAACCCCTCCGGGGCGATGCTGTCGGCTGCCGACATGCAGGCGTTGATCGAGGTGCTGCGCGGCACCGACATCTACCTGATTTCCGACGAAGTCTACGAGCACATCGTGTATGACGGCGCCCGCCATGAATCGGCGCTGCGCTACCCGGAGCTGCGCGAGCGCGCGTTCGTGATCTCCAGCTTCGGCAAGACCTACCATTGCACCGGTTGGAAGATCGGCTATGCGATCGCGCCGCCGGCCATGACCGCCGAGTTCCGCAAGGTGCATCAGTACAACACCTTCACCACCTACAGTCCGGCGCAATATGGCTTTGCCGCGATGATCCGCGACGAACCCGAGCACCACCTGGAGCTGGGGGCCTTCTACCAGGCCAAGCGTGACCGTTTCCGCGAGCAGTTGCTGACCACCCGCCTGAAACCGTTGCCGGTACCGGGCGGGTATTTCCAGTTGGTGGATTACTCGGCAATCAGTGACCTGCCGGACCACGAGTTCGTGAAGTGGCTGACCATCGAGAAGGGCGTCACCGCCATTCCGTTGTCGCCGTTCTACGAAACGCCGCCGGCCGGGCAGCGCCTGGTGCGCCTGTGCTTTGCCAAGAACGAGGCCACCCTGGATGCCGCGATCGAACGGCTCCAGGCACTCTGATCCTGGCCGGGCATGCCGACAGGTACGCTGATGTTGCTGCTCAGTGCCGGCCTGCTGCTGCTTGCCGGCGCACTGAAGCTGTTGCTGTTTTTCTCGGTGGTGCAGGAAGGCCTGCGGCAGCGCCAGGTGTCGGTGGATGATGGGCTGCTAGCCCTGCGCGGCAGTTTTTCCCGCTACACGCGCATCTACCTCGGCATGTTGAGCGAGGAAGAACGGCGCCAGCCCTGCAATCGCTGGGTAGCAGGCCTGCAATGGCTGCTGCCGGTGCTGGCCATGGTATTCGTCGTCAGTGTGATATTTCGTTTTCGGTGGTAGGGACAGGAATGACCATGCAAGACCTTCGTATCTCGCTTGTACAGGGTGACACCCGCTGGCACGACCCGGCGGGCAACCGTGACTACTACGCGGCGCTGCTGGCACCGCTGGCCGGGCAGACCGATCTGGTGATCCTGCCGGAGACCTTCACCAGTGGCTTCTCCAATGACGCCATCGATCAGGCCGAGGACATGGACGGGCCAACCGTGGCATGGATCCGCGACCAGGCGCGCGCGCTGGATGCGGCGGTGACCGGCAGCGTGCAATTGCGGGTGGATGGAAAGGTCCATAACCGCCTGCTGTGGGCCACGCCCGATGGACAACTGCACTATTACGACAAGCGCCATCTGTTCCGCTATGGCGGCGAACACAAGCGTTATGCCGCCGGCAATGCACGCCTGTGCGTTGAATGGAAGGGCTGGCGGATCAATCCACAGGTCTGCTACGACCTGCGCTTTCCGGTGTTCTGCCGCAACCGATACGACGTGGAACGCGCCGGGCAGCTGGATTTCGACCTGCAGATCTTCGTCGCCAACTGGCCGTCGGCGCGTTCCCATGCCTGGCGCACGCTGGCGCGCGCGCGCGCCATCGAAAACCTGTGCTACGTGGCCGTGGTCAACCGCATCGGCGTGGACGGCAACAACCTGCACTACAGCGGGGACAGCGCGGTGATCGACTTCCTGGGCCAGGCGCAGGTAGAGATCCGCGAGCACGAACAGGTCGTGACCAGCACGATCTCGGCGCAGGCCCTGGCTGCACACCGCGAGCGCTTCCCGGCCATGCTGGATGCTGATGCGTTCGAACTGGCCGGGCCGGTGGAGGCTCGCTGAACGCTGACCCTTGTGCCCGGGTTGCGGGCGGCTACGCAGCGCTCCGGCGCTGCTAGTCTCGGCGCTGGTTACAACCGGCAGGAGGAAACCCGATGAAGAAGATCACCACCGCCATGTTGCTGCTGGCACTTGGTGCGGTCGCACCGGCGGCACAGGCTGCAGGCAACATCGATTGCGAGCTGCGCTACAACCTGTCCGGCTGGTCGGCGTTCTACAAGACCGCCGAAGGGACGGGTACGATCAGTTGTGACAACGGCACGCGGTTCCCGGTCACGATCAAGACCAAGGGCGGCGGGCTGACCGTAGGGCGCACGACCATTACCGACGGCCGCGGTCGCTTCACCGGTGCCTATTCGGTCAATGACCTGGTGGGCACTTATGCCGCCGTCGAGGCACATGCCAGTGCGTCTCGCGCAAACGATGCGCAGGTGATGACCAAGGGCGACATATCGCTGGCCTTGGCCGGTACCGGGCAGGGCTGGAGCCTGGGTGTTGGTTTTGGCAAATTCGTGATCGAACGCCGCTAGGTGATCGCCCCTGCGTTGGCGGAGCAGGCTGCTTTCATTGGCAACTTTCAACGCATGCCCGCGACCGCGGGCATTGCATGGCAGCGCAATCGACGGCCTTGCAGTTCCGGCCTGCGCGACGGCTACACTCACCTGTTCATGGCTGCAAGGCTGCAGCCTCCAGACGAGTGAGAACCACAGCGCATGCCAGAGACGTCACGTCGCGATCTGTTCAAAGCCCTTGCCGCAGGTGCGCTGGTGGCACCGCTTTCAACACTGGCGTCACCCGCTGCAGCCGGGGCCGCCTGCGGCCCGGTCATACCGCGCTGGGGCCGCGGCCCGGAAGGCCAGCGCAGCGCCGATCTGGGTGACGGCACCTATCTGAATCCCATCGTCGCCGGCGACCACCCCGACCCCAGCATCCTCAAGGATGGCGACGATTACTACATGACGTTTTCGTCGTTCTATTCCTATCCCGGACTGGTGATCTGGCATTCCACCGACCTGGTCAACTGGGCCCCGATCGGGCCGGCCCTGCACAGGACGCTGGGCGACATCTGGGCGGTAGACCTGTGCAAGCACGGCGACCGCTATTACATCTATCTGCCGGCCAATCCCACCGGCAACGGCTGGTCGATCTTCGTGATCTGGGCCGACAACATCGCCGGCCCGTGGAGCGAGCCGGTGGACCTGGAGATCGAAGGCTGCATCGATCCGGGGCATATCGTCGGCGAGGACGGCAAGCGCTACCTGTTCGTCAATGGCATCCGCCGCGTACGCCTGCGCGATGACGGCCTGGCCACCGACGGTGCATTGGAGCCGGCCTACAGCCCGTGGCACTACCCGGACGACTGGGTGACCGAGAACTTCGCCCCGGAAGGCCCCAAGCTGCTGCGCCATGGCCAGTGGTTCTATCTGGTGACGGCGGTCGGCGGCACTGCCGGGCCGGTCACCGGCCACATGGTGATCGCGGCGCGCTCGCGTTCCATCCATGGGCCTTGGGAACACTGCCCGCACAATCCGCTGGTACGTACCGTGTCCGAAGCCGAGCCGTGGTGGTCGCGCGGCCATGCCACCCTGGTGGAAGGGCCGGCCGGGGATTGGTGGATGGTGTATCACGGCTATGAAAACGGCTTCCGCACGCTGGGCCGGCAGACCTTGCTGGAGCCCATTGCCTGGACCGAGGACGGCTGGTTCCGCGCGCTGGGCGGCGATCTTTCGCGGCCCTTGCCCAAGCCGGCCGGTGGCAAACCCAGCACGGGTGGATTCGCGCTGTCCGATGACTTCAGCAAGGACCGTTTCGGCACGCAGTGGGCGTTCCACAAGCCCGGCCCGAACGAGCGCGAACGAGCGCGCTACGGCGATCGCTGCCTGTACCTGCAGGCCAGCGGCAGCTCGCCGATCGACAGTTCACCGCTGACCTGCGGTGTTCCGGATCGCTCCTACGAGGTCGAGGTGACATTGGAACCTGAGCCGGGTGCCGAGGCCGGGCTGCTGCTCTATTACAACAACAAGGCCTTCGTCGGCGTTGGTTTTGCCGCCGACAGCATCAAGAACTTCCAGTACGCCGAGGAATTGGTATGGGCGCGCGCGCCGCGCAAGCCGGGACCGGTGCGGGTAAGGCTGAGCAATGTCGAGAACGTGGTGACCTTCCACTACTCGCACGACGGCGGACGCAGCTGGCAGCTGCATCCCACCCGCATGGAAGTCTCCGGCCTGCATCACAACGTGTTTGGCGGATTCCTCAGCTTGAAGCTGGGCATCTATTGCGCGGGCAGCGGCGAGGTGGCGATCCGCGATTTCCGCTATCGCAGCCTGACGGCGCCAGCGCGATGAGCGTGGCTCAGCGCCGGCGCAGCCCGAAGTAGATCGGCAGGCCGGCGGCGATCAATACCACGCCCCACAGCAGCGCTTCGCTGCCGATGCCGCCGATGGCATAGAGGCTGAACACCAACGCGCCTGCCGCGGCGATGCGTGAGACGACGCCGCTGCCGCGCCACAGCCAGGCGGCGGCGCCGGCGAGGTAGGGCAGCAGGGTGGCGGCGGTGGACAGCAGCACCGAGAACTTGAACAGGTCCACCAGCGAGCGGTTGTAGTTGCAGATCACCAGCACCGTGGCCAACAGGCAGCTGACAATCACGCCGAAGGCCGGTGCACCGCGCTTGTTTTCGCGGGCAAATGCCCGCGGCAGCACGCCGTCGCGGGCCGCGGCCATCGGCAGCTGGGCCGACAGCAGGGTCCAGCCGTTGAGCGCGCCCACACAGGAAATAGCCATCACCACGGCCAGCAACATGCCGGCGGTAGGCCCCCACAGGGCAGCGGCGGCATCGGCCATCGGCGCGCTGGACCTGGCCAGCACATCGGCCGGCAGCAGGCCCAGCACGGTGGTGCAGGCCAGCACAGTGGCGATGCCGGCAATGGCGGTGCCGGCGACGGTTGCGCGGGCCACGGTGCGCGGTGCGTCATCCACCGAATCGGCCGGCACGGTGGCCGCTTCCAGGCCGATCATCGCCCACAGGGTCAGCGCCACGGTGGCGCCGGCCACGCTGCTCAGGGATTCGCCGGAGGGGTTGAACGGGACGTAATGACTGGTGTCCACCAGCCATAGCGCGACCAGCCCGAACATCAGCAGCGGCACCACTTTCAGCACGGTGGTCAGCAGCTGCAGGCGGCCAGCCTCGCGCACACCGAGCAGATTGACGCCGGCGCAGGCCCACAGCGCCACCAGGCCACAGGCCGCCGCCCGCACCGGGGTAGCGGTCAAAGCCGGAAAAATCGCGCCGATGCTGCCGGCAAACGCCACTGCGATGGCGGCGATGGCGCACCACATGGAGATCCAGTAGCTCCAGGCCACCATGAAGCCGGGCAGCTCGCCGAAGGCATTGCGGGCGAATACATAGGGGCCGCCGGTCTGCGGCCAGCGCTTGGCCAGCTGGGCGAAGGTGACCGCCAGCAGCAGCGCGCCGCACAGGGTGATGCCCCAGCCGATCAGGGTGGCGGCGCCATAAGGGGCGAGGGTGGCGGGCAACAGGAAGGTGCCCGAGCCGATCATGCTGCCCACAACCAGGGCGGTAGCGGACCAGAAGCCCAAGGGGCGGCGCGAAGTAGTCATAGATACGGCTGGATACGGCAGATGCCGGGCCGGGCACAGCGGCGCCGGTCCAGCATGAACAAGGGGAGGGCAGGCGCGGGGCGGCTGCGGCTGGGGGCGGATTATGACCGGTTGCGGGCGCGACCGCGATGCTGGCTGAGGCGGGAGTGACCTTTGGCCCTTCCCGATATCGACAGTTCGACTGACGCTGGCAGCATTGTTTCCCCGGTTGAGAACCCCTGATGACTATCCGTCCGTTGGCATTTGCCGTCTCCTTGTCGCTGGCCACCGTATTGGCCGCTTGCAGCCCGTCCTCGCAGCCTGCCGCCGGCGACAGCAGTGCGCAGGCAGCGCAGGCCGACAAGGCCGCGCAGCTGAACCAGCTATATGCCGACTATTGGGAAGGCGTGCTCAAGCTGAACCCGCTGCAGGCCACCTTCCAGGGCGATAACCGCTACAACGACCAGCTGCCGGATTTCGGCTCGGCTGAGTTCCGCAAGCAGAGCCATGATTTCACCCAGCAGTGGCTGGACAAGGTGCAGAAGATCGGTGACGCTGGCCTGGCCGGGCAGGACCTGCTCAGCTACCGCATCTTCGTCGAGGAGCAGCAGCAGTCGCTGGAAGGGGAGAAGTTCCCGGGCTGGATGATGCCGGTCAACCAGATGGGTTCCACCGTCAGCTATGCGGTGATGCTGGGGTCGGGCCAGGTGGCGCAGCCGTTCAAGACGGTCAAGGACTACGACAACTGGTTGGCGCGTGCGGCGCGCATCCCGGTGCTGCTGGCGACCGAGAACGCCAATATGCGCGAAGGCATGAAGGCCGGCGTGGTGCAGCCGCGCGTGCTGATGGAAAAGGTGGTGCCGCAGTTCGACGACATCATCACCGCCAAGGCCGAGGACAGCCAGTTCTGGGGCCCGATCAAGCAGATGCCGGCCGACTTCTCGCAGGCTGACAAGGACCGCCTGACCGAGGCCTTCCGCACGCTGATCAACGACACGCTGATGCCGGCGATCAAGCAGCAGCGTGACTTCATCGCCAACGATTACCTGCCGGCCACGCGCGACACCGTGGGCCTGGATTCGCTGCCCGACGGCAAGGCCTGGTATGCCTTCAACGCCAAGCAGAGCACCACCACCGCGCAGACCCCGGAGCAGATCCACGAGATCGGCCTGAAGGAAGTGGAGCGCATCCACGGCGAAATCCAGAAGGTGATGGCCGAGGTGGGCTTCAAGGGCTCGCTGCAGGACTTCTTCAAGTTCATGCAGAACGACAAGCAGTTCGAGTTCAAGTCCGAGCCGGCGCTGCTGGAGCACTATCGCGGTCTGGAAGCCAAGATCAATGCCAATGTGCCCAAGCTGTTCTCGCTGACCCCGAAGGCCGGTTTCGAGATCCGCCCGATCGAGGCGTTCCGCGCCAAGTCGGCCGCCGGTGGCGAGTACATGCAGCCCAGCGAAGACGGCAGCCGCCCGGGCATCTTCTACGTGAATACCTACGACCTGCCGACGCGCAAGACCTGGGACGCCGAAGACCTGTTCCTGCATGAAGCCATCCCTGGCCACCACTTCCAGCTGGCGCTACAGCAGGAGCTGAAGGGTGTGCCGGCGTTCCGTCGCTTTGGCGGCGAGACCGCCTTCATCGAAGGCTGGGGCCTGTATGCCGAGAGCCTGGGCAAGGACCTGGGCGTCTACACCGACCCGTACAGCTACTTCGGCCGCCTGCAGGGTGAGCTGTGGCGTGCGGTGCGCCTGGTGGTGGATACCGGCCTGCACTCCAAGGGCTGGACCCGCCAGCAGGTGCTGGACTACATGTTCGCCAACTCCTCGGTGAGCGAGCCTGATGCCATTGCCGAAGCCGAGCGTTACATCGCCTGGCCGGGTCAGGCACTGGCTTACAAGACCGGTGAGCTGAAGATCCAGGAACTGCGCAAGCGCGCGCAGGACAAGCTGGGCGCGAAGTTCGACATCCGCGAGTTCCACGCCGAAGTGCTGAAGGACGGCTCGGTGCCGCTGGACGTGCTGGACGAAAAGCTCGACGCCTGGATCGCCGAAAAAGCCAAGTAAGCGGCAAGCCGCTTACAGGTAGTGCCGAGCCATGCTCGGCATTGGCCCAGCCGGCAATGTCTCCGACCTGCCGCGGCCGGCATTGCCGGTTCTGTCCTGGGTAGACCGGGGAAGCCTCTGCCGAGCGTGGCGGTGGGCTTCGGTAGTGCCGAGCCATGCTCGGCAATGGCCTTACCGGCAATGTCTCCGACCTGCCGCGGGCGGCATTGCCGGTTCTGTCCTGGGTAGACCGGGGAAGCCCCTGCCGAGCATGGCTGCGGGTTTCGGTAGTGCCGAGCCATGCTCGGCAATGGCCTTACCGGCAATGTCTCCGACCTGCCGCAGGCGGCATTGCCGGTTCTGTCCTGGGTAGACCGGGGAGGCCCGTGCCGAGCATGGCTCGGCACTACATGCAGCAGGTTGGAGTTACGTAGTGTTCCAATGGCAACCCTGCGCCAGGCAGCCCCGGCGTGGCACAGTGCAGGGCAATCTTCCGAGCCTATTGGCGGTCTGATCGCGGGCCTGCTTCGCTCATCCACCGCGTACCGCTGATGACTTTTATCGTATCGCTGCTCCTGCCGCTGCTGGCCATCCTGTTCTGGTGGCCGGTCAAACCCCTGTCCACCTCCCAACGCCGTTGGCGCACCGGTATCAGCCTGACCCTGGCCCTGATCGGCCTGGGCTTTGCGACGCTATGGCGGCTGGATATCTTCAGCTATTCGGTCGAAGCCTGGATCCAGCTGGTGTTTGGCTGGGTGCTGGTGATGTACATGCTGGTGCTGGTGTTCGTGGTGTTGCGCGGGGCCGGTTGGCTGCTGTCGCGCCTGCTGCCACGCACCTCGCGCTTGGCGAGGCTGTGGCATGGCGTGGGTCTCAATCACGGTGCTGCCATCGTGATCGTGCTGCTGGCGACGCTGGGCATCTACAACGGGCTCAAGCCACCGCAGGTGCATGAGCGCGAGCTGATCGTCCCCCACCTGCCCAGGGAGATGGACGGCCTGCGCATGGCAGTGCTGGCGGATCTGCATATCAGCCCGGTCAAGCGCAGCTGGCGCACGCAGCGCATCGTCGATGCGACCTTGGCGGCCAAACCCGATCTGATCGTATTGCCCGGCGACATGGCCGATGGCGGTCTGTCAGACAGCGCTCGCTTTGCAGCGCCGCTGGCGCAACTGAAGGCACCGTATGGCGTCTGGTTGGCGCCCGGCAACCATGAGTACTACTACGACTACAGCGCCTGGATGGCGCACTTCCGGCAGATGGGCCTGGGCGTGCTGGAAAACCAGACCGCGCTGCTGAACATCAATGGCCGCACGCTGGCGCTTTCCGGTATCGGTGATCTGGCGGCGTTGAAGCCGACCTCGTACATGCACGGTGGCCTGGCGCCGGACATGCCGGCCGTGGTTGCTGGTGGCCAGGGCGCCGATGTGCATGTACTGCTGGCCCATCAGCCCAAACAGGCGCGCACCGCAGCGGCGACCGGCGCGATCGACCTGCAGATTTCCGGGCATACCCACGGCGGTCATATGTGGGGCTTCGACCGCTGGGTGGTGGCGCCGTTCAACCACGGCTATGTGCGTGGCGAGTACCGGGTGCAGGACATGACCTTGTTCGTCAGTAAGGGCGTCGGCCAGTGGGATGGTTTCACCGCGCGTCTTGGCGTGCCTTCCAGCATCGACGTGCTGGTGCTGCGCAGCCCAGCCAAGTAGCCAATCCGTACTTGTGGGAGCGGCGTGAGCCGCGAGGCTGGCGTTGCTCAGCCTGTTGGCAGCTTGGCGATCTGATGATTCGCTTGCTTCGCGGCTTATGCCGCTCCCACAAAAAAAGCAGGGTCCGACGTCAGTTCGCTCAGGTATCGAGGTCAGCGTCGCTGTCTCCAACATTCCTGCGTTTGTCGGGCATCAGTTTCGGTAGCGTGCTCACGACCGCCAAAGCGGCAATCGTGGTGATGAAGGCCACCATTTCCATGCCCATGCCGGCGGCCATGCCGATGGCGGCCGTCATCCAGATACCGGCCGCGGTGGTCAGGCCCTGGATGCGCTCTTCATTGTCGAGCTTGAGGATGGCGCCAGCGCCGAGGAAGCCGATGCCGGAGACGATGCCCTGCATCACGCGGGTGACATCGGCGCCCGAAATGCCCATCTGCAAGGGTGCCAGCACGAACAGCGCCGAACCTACCGAGACCAGGATATGGGTCTTCAAGCCGGCGGCGCGCCCTTTGCGCTCGCGTTCCAGGCCCAGCAGTCCGCCGAGCACGATGGCGGTGGCCAGTCGCGAGACGATGACGGTCAGTGTGCCCACATCGGGAATGGCAAATTCGGCGGCCAGCGCCTGACCGATTTCTTCGGTGATGCTCATGCGAGGGCGTCCTGGGTTGCGGTGGCAGGGCAGGCGACGGAGTGCTGATCGTGCGCAGGGTTTGCTTTACCGGTGGTGATGCCGATGTGCTGCCGGTGTGAAAAGCGGGGTTTTCCATTCGATATGTCCGGTGGGCCCCACCCAAAAAAAGCGGCCCCGTGAGGGGCCGTCTTTCTGGGTGTGGATCAGACAATCAAAGCGCTATCTGGTCGAAGCGCTCGACCCGGGTGTGGCCATGGGTGGCCTCGCCGGTGCGCGGCTGCGGGTAGTCGCTGAGGCGGTCTACCAGTACGGTTTGCAGGCCGGCTTCACGGGCGGCGTCCAACTCTTCGACCACGTCGGACAGGAACAGGATCTCGGCCGGGGCAATGTTGATGGCCTTGGCGATGTGCGCGTAGCTGGGTGCTTCGCGCTTGCCGCCGACTTCGGTGTCGAAGTTGCCGGAGAACAGGCCGTTGAGATCACCGGCATCGCTGAAGCCGAAGAACAGCTTCTGCGCCGGTACCGAACCGGAGGAATACACGTACAGCGGCAGGCCGCTGGCCTTCCAGCCGCGCAGCACGTCAGCGACTTCCGGGTACAGGTGGGCGGTGTAGTCGCCGTTGCGGTAGCCGCTGTCCCACAGCATGCCTTGCAGTGCCTTGAGTGCGGTGTGCTTGCGGTCCTGGTCGATCCAGCCCTGCAGGGTTTCGACGATGACCTCGTCCTGGCAGGCGCTGGCGGAGATTTCAGTGGCCACTGCGTCCAGCCACTGACGGACCTGCGGTTCATTGCCATGCGCCTGGACGAAGCCGGGCAGGGCATTGCGGGCATACGGGAACAGCACTTCCTTGACGAAGGAGATGCTGGAGGTGGTGCCTTCGATGTCGGTGAGGATGGCTTTGATGGTCATGCGGTTTTCCTGCATGGTGCTTCTAAGGGCACGCATGCTTGGTTGGCGAGGAGAGGGGAAAGAGCCAAGAGCCAAGAGCTGCCCTCACCCCAACCCCTCTCCCGTGGACGGGAGAGGGGCTTCAGGCAAAAACGGGCTCTACGCCGCGCTCGGCTCGTAGCGCGGGAAGCGCTGGGCGATGTCGGTGCCGGTGAAGTGGCCGACCCAGCCGTCCGGCTCGGTGAAGAAACGGATGGCGGCAAAGCTGGGTTCTTCGCCCATGTCGAACCAGTGGTTGACGCGGTCGGGGACGGCGATCAGGTCGTCCTTGACGCATTCCACCTCGTAGACCTTGTCGTCCACATGCAGGGTGAACAGGCCCGAGCCGGCGACGAAGAAACGCACTTCGTCTTCCTTGTGGTAATGCTCGTCGAGGAACTTCTTGCGGATCTCGGCGCGCGCCGGGTTGTCCGGGGCGATCGAGGCCACGTCCACGCTCTTGAAGCCATGCTCGGCCACCAAGCGGTCGATGTCCTCGCGGTAGGCGGTGAACACTTCTTCCTGGCTGGCCCCCGGAGCTACCGGGTGCTTGGCCTGCCAGCGTTCAAAGGTGACGCCTATCTTCTTCAGTTCGGCGGCGATGACGGTGCCGTCGCGGCTGTCCAGCAGCGGTGCGTCCGGGGCGGTGTCGTTGAAAATGCGCAGTCGGCTCATGGGGGGACTCGACGTAGTAAGGGAGAAGATCAGGCGTGGCCGCGCAGGCGGCGCAGTTCCAGCTCACAGTGCAGCAGGAACTCGAAGGCTTCCAGGTGGCGGCGGGCTTCGGCCATGTCGCGGCCCCAGGCGTAGAGGCCATGGCCGTCGATCAGGTAGCCCCACATCGGCCCCTTGTCGAGCTCGGCCTCGACCTGGGCGGCCAGCACGTCCATGTCCTGGGTGTTCGGGAACACCTTCAGGTCGACCGCGGTTTCGTGGGTGGCGTTGCCGTGCAAGGCCTTGAGCAGCTCATAGCCTTCCAGGCGGATATGCCCGTCGCTGCCATACAGGCGCGAGGCGATGGTCTGCACCGGCGAATGCGTATGCAGCACGCAGCCCACTTCCGGGAAGCGAGCGTAGAGCTGGGTGTGCAGCAGGGTCTCGGCGGACGGGCGCAGCGGGCGGCCCACGGCCTTGCCGTCGAAGTCCACCACCATGATGTCGCTTTCGATCAAGCGGCCCTTGTCCTTGCCGGACACGGTGATGGCCGCATGGTTGTCGTCCAGCCGGTGCGAGAAGTTGCTGCTGGTGGCAGGCGTCCAGCCGGCCTGGGCCAGTTCACGGATGTTGTCGATCAGCAGCTGGGCCAGTTCGCTCAGTCGCTGGGCGTCGTAGGGGACAGTAGGCGCGTTCATGCCGCCATTCTACTAAGAACGCCCCAAGGTTCATGCATGTATCCGGATGGAACTGATATTGGCCTGGAATAAGCAGGAAACCGCCAGCCACGGCCCGCAGCCGCGTAGCCCGGGTAAGCGAAGCGCACCCGGGGCCTTTCGAGCAGGCCGTCTTGCGAGCGTCGCAGCCCGGCCAAGCGCAGTACGTAGCCCGGGTAAGCGAAAGCGCACCCGGGGCCCTTCAAGCAGGTCCGTCTTGCAAGTGTCGCAGCCTGGCCAGGCGCAGCCCTGTAGCCCGGGTAAGCGAAGCGCACCCGGGGCCGTCCGCGGATGCCTGGAACCAAACTCCCGGGTGCGCTTCGCTTACCCGGGCTACCGGGGGTGCGAATTGCCCGATAACGAAAAAGCCCGGGATCGCGCCCGGGCTTTGGTTTGGTTCACCGCAGACAACTCAGCCGCGCTTGGCCTTGTTCTCCGCGTTCAGCTTACTGTGGCGCATGCCATACAGGAAGTAGATGACGAAACCGGTCACCGTCCAGATGCCCATCAGCATCCAGTTGTGCAGGGTCATCGCGGTCAGCAGGCCGATGCAGCTCAGCACGCCCAAGCTGCAGATCAGCCAGGCCATCGGAATGCGGAACGGGCGCGGCAGGTCTGGCTGGGTGCGGCGCAGGACCAGCACGCCGGCGCAGACCGCGGCAAAGGCAATCAGCGTGCCCATCGAGGTCAGCTCGCCCAGGATGTCCAGCGGGAACAGCGCCGCCAGCAGGGCAATGCCGATGCCGGTGATGACCGTGTTGACGTGCGGGGTCCGGTACTTGGGGTGGATCTTGGTGAATACCGGCGGCAACAGGCCATCGCGGCCCATGATCATGAAGATGCGCGGCTGACCGATCACCATCACCAGCACCACCGAGGCCAGGCCGATCAGGGCGCCGACCTCGACGATGATCCGCAACCAATCCAGTTGCGGGTGGGCGGCAACCGCGGTGACCACCGGCTCGGCGGTGCCCAGCAGGCGGTAGGGCACCAGGCCGGTCATCACTGCCGCCATGGCGATGTACAGCACGGTGCAGATGACCAGCGACAGCAGCATGCCGATCGGCAGGTCACGCTGCGGGCGGTGCGACTCCTGCGCCGCCACCGACACCGCTTCGAAACCGATGTAGGCGAAGAACACCATGGCCGCGCCGCGCAGCACGCCCTCGAAGCCGTACTTGCCGGGGCCTTCGTTGGCGGGGATGAACGGGGTCCAGTTGCTGGTGTCCACGTACTTCCAGCCAGCAACGATCACCAGGATGATCAGGCCGGTCTTCAGCACCACCATGGCCATGTTCATTGCCGAGGACTTGCTGATGCCCACGTAGCACAGCCAGGTCAGCAGCAGTACCAGGATCGCCGCCGGGATGTTGGCAATGGCGCCGGTGGGCTTGAGCTGCGCATCCAGCGGTGCATTGACCAGAGCCGCCGGCAGGTGGATGTCGAAGTGATTGAGGAAGCTTAGGAAGTAGCCGGTCCAGCTGACCGCTACCGCCGAGGCCGATACGCCGTATTCCAGCACCAGCATCCAGCCGATGAACCAGGCCGACAGCTCGCCGAAGGTGGCGTAGGTATAGGTGTAAGCGCTGCCGGAGACCGGCACCATCGAGGCGAACTCGGCATAGGCCAGGGCGCAGAAGGCGCAGCACACGGCCGCCAGCACGAAGGACAGCATGATGGCCGGGCCAGCATGGTTGGCCGCGGCCTGGCCGGTGATGACGAAGATGCCGCCGCCGATCACCGCGCCGATACCCAGTGCGGTCAGCCCCCAGGGGCCCAGGGTGCGGCGCAGGCTCAGCCCGTTGGCCTCCTGGTGTGCGGCGTGCGGGTGTTTTGTGGCCCAGAGTTGCTTGAACATGTTTCGGGTCTTCGCTCGTCGATGCGCGTTGGTGCTGCGCGAAAACCGGCGCACAAGGCGCCGGTCGGGGTGATTGGTCAGCGGCGCTGGTTGAGCTTGCTGTGACGGATGCCGTAGCCGAAGTAGATACACAGGCCGAGCAGGGTCCACAGCACGAACACCAGCCAGTGTGCGGCGAAGGCCATCGCAAACAGGCCAAGGCAGATCAGCGCGCCCAGCGGTGCGACCAGCCATACCGCCGGTACGCGGAACGGCCGCTTGATATCCGGCTTGGTCCGGCGCAGCACAAGGATGCCGATGCAGACGGTGGCAAAGGCCAGCAAGGTGCCCATGGCGACCAGTTCACCGAGCACGTTCAGCGGTACCAGGCCGGCCAGGGTGGCCGCCAGGACGCCGACGATGATGGTGCTGATATAGGGTGTGCGGTACTTGGCGTGGACCTTGCCGAACAACGGCGGCAACAGGCCATCACGGGAGATGGTGTAAGCGATGCGGGTCTGGCCCATCATCATCACCAGCACCACCGAGGACAGGCCGGCGATGGCGCCGATTTCCACCCAGGTCTTGAGCCAGGCCAGGTTGGCGTAGGGGCTCAGTGCGGTGGCCACTGGCTTGTCGGTGCCCAGCAGGTGGTAGGGCAGCAGGCCGGTGAGCACGGCGCACACGATGATGTAGATCAGGGTGCAGACCGCCAGCGAGCCCAGCAGCCCGATCGGCATGTTGCGCTGCGGGTCCTTGGTTTCGCCGGCAGCGGTGGAGACCGCGTCGAAGCCGATATAGGCGAAGAACACGATGGATGCCGCGCGCAGCACGCCACTCCAGCCGAACTCACCGAAGGTGCCGGTATTGGCCGGAATGAACGGGGTCCAGTTGGCCGGGTCGATGTACATGGCGCCAAAGCCGACGAACAGGCAGATCACCGCCACCTTGATGGCGACGATGACGGCATTGACGAAGGTGGATTGGGTGACGCCGACGTATAGCAGGCCGGTGATGGCGGCCACGATCAGTACCGCAGGCAGGTTGAACAGCTTGCCTGAAGAAATGAAATGCCCGTCCTGCCAGGCAATGGGCGCGGCCGTAAGCGCGTCGGGGAAGGGCAGGTTCAAGGTGGTGGTGAGGAAGCTGATCAGGTAGGCCGACCAGCCCACTGCGACCGATGCAGAAGCAAACAGGTATTCCAGCACCAGGCACCAGCCGATGAACCAGGCCACGCCTTCGCCCATGGTGGCGTAGGAATAGGAATAGGCACTGCCGGACACCGGCATCATCGCCGCGAACTCGGCATAGCACAGGCCGGCGAAGGCGCAGGCTAGGCCGGCCAGTACGAAGGACAGCATGATGGCCGGCCCGGCGTGGTTGGCCGCTGCCTGGCCGGTCACCACGAAGATGCCGGCGCCGATGACTGCGCCCATGCCGAGCAGGATCAGATGCTTGGCTGTGAGGGTCCGCTTGAGCGTGGCTTCGCCTTGCAGGCTGCCTTCGATCGGTTCACCGGCATCGACATGTGCGGCCGGTTCGACCGGTTTGACCCTCAACAGAGTTTTAAGCATTGCGCTGGTTCCCAAACTGTTTGATGGCCCGCGCGCCGAAGCGGCGGGACCGTTTTGTTGCGCCGCTAGCTGAACGGTCGGCAACCACCCTACCTTGCCAAAGGTGGCCAAACTCGACAAGCGCAACTGCAACATCGACAGCGATAATGGCGGCCGGATCGAAATGATGGGATGTGCTTACAGTCATGCTTGCGGCGGATCGGCAGTTGCGACAGGCGCTTACGGACTATTCCCGGGTACATAGGGAACACGACGCGGTTGCGCGGGAGTTCCTGACCCTGCTTGAGGAGGGTGGGGTGGACCCCTTCACCCGGGAACGGCTGGCCGGCCACTTCACCGGGAGTGCCTGGTTGGTCAGTGCCGATGGCGAACGGGCCTTGCTCACCCACCATCGCAAGCTGCAGCGCTGGTTGCAGCTGGGCGGCCACGCCGACGGTGACCATGATCTGGCAGCGGTGGCCCTGCGCGAGGCCGAGGAGGAGTCTGGCCTGCCGGGGCTGGTACTGGCGTCAACAGCGATCTTCGATCTGGACAAGCATTGGATCCCTGAGCGCAAGGACGTGCCGGGGCATTGGCATTACGACGTGCGCTACGTGGTGGTGACCGCTGCCGATGAGCGGTTCGTGATCAGTGAGGAGTCGTTGGAGCTGGCGTGGCGGCCGGTGGCCGAGATTGCCGGGGACAGTGATGAATCCCTGCGCCGCATGGCCATGCGCTGGATGCAGCGCGGAGCGTAGGCGCGGCGGAAGACCGCCAGGCTCGGTGTGATTATTACGCGTCTGTTGGTGTTGCGGGAACGCCCTGCCGAGCATGGCTCGGCATTTCGGGTCCCTCCCTTTCGCGCAGCGAAGGGGAGGGTTGGGGAGGGGTGATTTTGCGGTTGTGAGCCCGGATAGCCTCTGCCGAGCATGGCTCGGCACTACATTGGTTTTGCCGGGAAGGGCGCTGCCGAGCATGGCTCGGCACTACCTTCAGTACAGGATGCGGGTGCGCAGGGTGCCCTGGATCGCTGCCAGCTCTTCACGGATGGCCGCGGCCTGTTCCTCGGTGGCGCTGATGTCGATCACCACGTAGCCGACCTTGGGGTCGGTGCGCAGGAACTGGCCGTCGATGTTCAGGTTGTGACGCGAGAAGATCTCGTTGATCTTGGACAGCACGCCCGGTACGTTGCGATGGATATGCAGCAGGCGCAGGCTCTGTTCGTGTTCGGGCAGGGTCACTTCCGGGAAGTTGACCGCCGACAGGGTGGAGCCGTTGTCGCTGTAGCGCACCAGCTTGGCGGCCACTTCAACGCCGATGTTTTCCTGCGCCTCCAGGGTGGAGCCACCCACATGCGGGGTCAGGATCACGTTGTCATGCGCGGCCAGCGGCGATTCGAACAGGTCGCCATTGCCCTTGGGTTCGACCGGGAACACGTCCACGGCGGCACCGCCCAGGTGACCCGAACGCAGCGCTGCATCCAGGGCGTCGATATCGACAACGGTGCCACGCGCGGCATTGATCAGGTGCGCGCCCTTCTTCATCTTGCCCAGCTGTTCGGCGCCGATCATCCACTGCGTGGAGCCGTTTTCAGGCACGTGCAGGGTGACCACGTCCGAGCGCGCGAGCAGGTCGTCCAGGCTGATGGCCGGGTGCGCATTGCCCAGCGACAGCTTGGTTTCGATGTCGTGGAAGATCACGTGCATGCCCAGCGCCTCGGCCAGGACGCCGACCTGGGTGCCGATGTGGCCGTAGCCAATGATGCCCAGGGTCTTGCCGCGGACTTCATGGCTGCCTGCGGCCGACTTGGACCAGCCGCCGCGGTGGCATTCGGCATTCTTCTGCGGGATGCCACGGGTCAGCATGATCGCCTCGGCAATCACCAGCTCGGCCACCGAACGGGTGTTGGAGTATGGCGCGTTGAAGACCGGGATGCCGGCCAGTTCGGCGGCTTCCAGATCGACCTGATTGGTGCCGATGCAGAAGCAGCCCACCGCGATCAGGCGCTTGGCATGGGCCAGCACCTCGGCGCTGAGGTGGGTGCGCGAACGGATGCCGACGATATGGGCCTCGGCGATGCGCGCCTTCAGTTCATCTTCCGGCAGCGACTTGCTGTACAGCTCGATCTGCGAGTAACCGGCCGCCTTGAAGACGTCCACGGCGGTCTGGCTGACCCCCTCAAGCAACAAAACGCGGATGTCCTGCTTCGGGAATGAGGTCTTCTTGGGCGACATGTCGTGGACGGCGGCGAAGGTGGGTAGGTCGCCAACTATGCCAGAACGGGGCGCCGATTTGTGCGCTGCGCAACGCGGCAAGGCATTGATGGCAAAAGGTTTCATATGAAATCCAGCGTTTGCGCGAGGGCACAGTGCGGAGACTGGACGGCGCGCGGCCGGGCTGTCACGCTTGACGGCTTTCACGCCGCCGAAACACCGCCATGACCGACCCGCGCCTGGAAACCCTGTTGCAGTCCTGCCCCGAGCTGCGTTTGAAGACCGACGCTGGCGACCTGGAGCACTACGGCCGCGATTGGACCCGGCGCTGGACGCCGGCTCCGCTGGTCATCGCCTTGCCGGGGAATGTGGAGGAAGTGCAGGCGGTGATGCGCTGGGCCAACGAACACAAGGTGGCCGTGGTGCCCTCCGGTGGCCGCACCGGCCTGTCCGGTGGCGCGGTGGCTGCCAATGGCGAGCTGGTGCTCAGCCTGGAACGGATGAACAAGGCGCTGGCGTTCGATGCGGTGGACCGCACCCTGGTGGTGCAGGCCGGCATGCCGCTGGAAGCACTGCACAATGCCGCCAAGGAACATGGGCTGATCTATCCGGTGGATTTCGCCGCGCGCGGTTCCTGCTCGATCGGCGGCAATATCGCCACCAACGCCGGCGGCATCCGGGTGATCCGGTATGGCAATACCCGTGAATGGATCGCCGGGCTCAAGGTGGTTACCGGCAATGGCGAGCTGCTCGAGCTCAACAAGGGCCTGATCAAGAATTCCAGCGGCTACGACTTCCGCCAGCTGATGATCGGCTCGGAAGGCACGCTGGGCATCGTGGTCGAGGCCACCGTGCGCCTGACCGACCCGCCGCCGGCTACCAATGTCATGGTGCTGGCGCTGCCGTCCTTCGAAGTGCTGATGCAGGTGTTTGCCGCCTTCCGTGAGCGCCTGCAGTTGGAGGCCTTCGAATTTTTCACCGATCTGGCGGTCAAGCACGTCACCGCGCACGGTGCGCAGTATCCGTTCGAGGACATCCACCCCTACTACGTGGTGACCGAATACGCCTCCGCCGACGAGGCCGGCGAAGCCGCCGCGCTGGCGGCGTTCGAGTACTGCATGGAGCAGGGCTGGGTGCTGGACGGGGTGATCAGCACCAGCGAGGCGCAGGCCCAGCAGCTGTGGCGCCTGCGCGAAGGCATCACCGAGTCGGTGGCGCGCTACAAGCCGTACAAGAATGACGTGTCGGTGCGGATATCGGCGATGCCGGCGTTCCTGGCTGAAACCCAGGCGCTGATCAATGGCGCCTACCCGCATTTCGAGGTGGTCTGGTTCGGCCATATCGGCGACGGCAACCTGCATATCAATGTGCTCAAGCCCGATGACACCAGCGATGCCGAGTTCCTCAGCCAGTGCGAGCACGTGACCAAGCTGCTGGCGCAGGTGCTGCACCGCTTTGACGGCAGCATTTCGGCCGAGCACGGTATCGGCCTGGTCAAGAAGGCCTACCTGGCCAGCACCCGTAGTGATGCCGAGGTGGCCTTGATGCGCGGGGTCAAGCGTGTCTTCGATCACAACGGCCTGCTGAATCCGGGCAAGGTATTCGACCTGTAAGCGCAGGCCCGCTACTCTTTGCCTCCTTCTTTATCCGATGTTGACCTGACGATGATTCGCCCGATCCTGTTCTGCGCGTTGCTTGCCCTGCCGATGTCGGTGTTCGCCTCCAGTTTTGCCGGTAGTTCGGCAGGCTCGGCCAGCGGGGCGTCCTCCAATTCCTCGGGCAGCTCGTCCGGTGATGACAAGGTGCTGCTGGACGCACGTGATGATGCGGCCAATTTTGTCGCCAGCGATGGCGTCATTCGCGGTGCGTGGCTGGAAGCGGCGTTCATCCAGTTGCGTGAGCGCGATGCCGCTGCGCGCGATGCCAGCGACCTGGTCCTGGCACGGAAGATCCTGGCCCTGTGATGGCCGGCGGCCGGCCGCCGCGCTGGCGGTGGCTGGCGTCATGCGTGTTTGCCGTGGCTGCGGCCACCGCCTCGGCGCAGGTGCCGCTGCAGGTTGAACTGACAGCCCCGGAGCTGAGTGCCGCCGAACGGCAGGCAACGCAGCAGTTGATAGACGATGTGCTTGCGCGCCTGCCGGCGCGGATGCAACAGGCGGCGCAGGCCCCCCTGCAGCTGCGCTGGCGCCAGGACCTGCCTGCGCATGTGCAGGGCCGCGCCACCGGGCGCAGGCTTGGGCTGGACCGGCGTCTGCTGGCACCGTTGCTGCAGCAGGACGACGCTGCCTGGCAGCACGCGCGGGCGGCCCTGATTCATGAAATCGCCCACGCGCTGGATCGTTCGGCGCAGGGCCGATGGTCACGGCAGGCGCGCTTCCTGGACCTGGCCGGCTGGCAGCAACGGCCACTGCTGCCGGGGCGCAGCCGTAACCGCAACAGTCTGCGCAGCCCCGATCTTTACGAGCTGCACAGCCCCGCGGAGTTCTTCGCGGTGAATCTTGAACACTACCTGCTGGACCCGGACTATCGCTGCCGGCGGCCCGCGTTGCATGCGTGGATGCAGACGCAGCTGGGCAGTGTGCCGGGGGCAGCGCCGGCGGCTTGCACGCAGACCCTGCCGCTGATGCAGGCCGACGAGCAGGCAGGCAGCATCGCCCTGGTTGGCGTGGACCCTGGTCGTGTCTATCAAGTGGACTATCTGCTGGCCGAGGGTAACAACCAGCTGATGAGCCGATGGGGCCACAGCATGCTGCGGCTGGTGATCTGCGCGCCCGGACGAGTGCCAGGGCCGACTTGCAGGATGGACCTGCAGTACCACCTGGTGCTGTCTTTCCGCGCCTTTGTCGGCGATGTGCAGATATCGAGCCTGCGCGGACTCACCGGCTCCTACCCCTCGCGGCTGTATGTGCTGCCGCTCAATCGGGTGATCGACGAATACACCAAGGTCGAGCTGCGCCCGGTTTCATCCACCCCACTGGCGCTGCGACCCGAAGAGATACAGGCCTTGTTGCAGCAGGCAGCACAGCTGCATTGGGCTTACGACGGTCGTTATTACTTCATCAGCAACAACTGCGCGGTGGAGACATGGAAGCTGCTGCATGACGGGGTGCCGCGTTTTGGCGAGCAGCCCCTGGCATCGATCACCCCCACCGGCCTGCTGGCGCGCCTGCGCAGGCAGGAGCTGAGCAGCACCTCGCCGTCGGATCGGGCACAGGCCATCCGCGAGGGCTATTACTTCGAATCGGCGGCCGCCCACCATGCAGCGGTGTTCGGTGTTGCGCGCAGGGCGCTGGCGCTGCCGGTGCAGACCTCCGATCAATGGTTGGCGCTGCCTGCGGCACAGCGGCGGCGCTGGTTCGCGGCCGCTGATGGCAAGGCGCTGGCCGCGCTGCTGGTATTGGAGCAGGCTGCCTGGCGGCGGCAGGAACTGCTGGCCCGTGATGCCCTCAAGCGGCAGCTGTTGTCACCGAAGGCTGGCGCCACACAGCGGCAGCAGTTCGACGCGCTGATGGCCCGGGCCGGTGCACTGCTGGCGCCCGGAAGCCTGCCGCTGCCCGGCTATGGTTTGCCGTCTTTGGCCGAACGCGGTGCGCTGCAGGCGCAGGTGGCCGACGGTGCCCAGGCCGCTGTCGGCCAGTGGCAGGCCTTGCGCCAGGCGGCGGTCGCGCTGTTGTCGCCGGCCCAGCAGGCCGAATTGGCGGACCTGGAGGCAAACCTGGAAAGCCTGCGCCAAGCCCTGCGTTTGCGGTACGGTACGCAACCAGGGGAGTCGGCCGCTGGTTCTGCAGCGGGTCGGGACGGTTTCAAGGAGAAAACGGTTGATCACGATGGCAGACCCGCAGCTGGCGGTGACTGAGGGGGCGTTGGCGCAGGGGGTGATGCAGTTGCGCTCCTGCGCGATCCTTGGATTGGATGGGGATGGGCAGATAAACGCCTGCAATGCCGGGGTGGAGGCCATTTTTGGCTACAGCCGCGATGAACTGTGCGGCAAGGGTTTTGCTTGTCTGTTCAGTGCCGCCGATGCCGGCCGTGGTGCCGACCGACAGGTGCTTGAACGCGCGCTGGAACAGAATTTCGAAGAAATGGGCTTGCCGATGGTGCGCAAGGACGGCACCCGTTTCCGCGCTACGCTGATGCTGGAACAGGTAGGTACCGCGCAGCAGCCGCAGGTGCTGGTGGTGGTGCGTGACATCAGTGAGTACTTCCAGACCCAGAAGCGGGTGCGCGAGGCGCAGGAGATCGCCCTGCGTGCGCAGCGCCTGGATGCGGTCGGCAAGTTGACCCTGGGGCTGTCGCACGACTTCAACAACCTGCTATCGGTGATCGGTAACAGCCTGGACATGCTGGCCGCGCGGCGTACCGGCGACGAAAGCGCACGCCGCATCATGGATATCGCCCACCGTGCGGTGGAGCGGGGCACCCAGCTGACCCGGCAGATGCTGGCATTTGGCCGTGGGCAGACGCTGGTGCCGCAGCGCAGTCACGTGCATGACCTGGTGTACGGGTCGCTGGAACTGTACCGGCGCGTCTGCGGGCAGACCATCCAGCTCGGTGTCGAGTTGGAGAAGGACCTGCCGCCGATCTCGGTGGACGTGGGCCAGTTGGAGGCGGCGCTGCTCAACCTGCTCAGCAACAGCCGTGATGCCATGCACGGGGTGGGCAAGGTGGTGCTGGAGGCGCGCAAGCAGACCATGCTGGTGCCCAATGGCCATGGCGAGGAGGCACCGTTCGTCTGCATCACCGTGGGTGACAGCGGGCCGGGCATCCAGGCCGAGATCCAGGACAGCGTGTTCGAGCCGTTCTTCACCACCAAGGGTGTGGGCGACGGCAGCGGCCTGGGCCTGAGCCAGGTCTACGGCTTTGCCGCGCAGTCCGGCGGCACCGCCATCATCGGTACGTCGGCACTGGGTGGCGCGGCCATCTCGCTGTGCTTCCCGGTGGCATACGCAACGGCATGAACAAGAAAGGGCGCCGTTGGCGCCCTTTCACTGTTGCATCAGTCAGCGCGGCCGCCGAATTCACCGGTGGTGGTATTCACCAGGATGCGTTCGCCGTTGACGATGTACTCGGGCACCATGATTTCGATGCCGGTGTTGAGCTTGGCCGGCTTGGGACGCTTGGTAGCCGTGCCACCCTTCAGTTCCGGCGGGGTCTCCACCACTTCCAGGGTCACGTGCTGCGGCATCTGGATCGCTACCGGCTGGTCGTCGATGACCTGCACGTAGATGCCGGTCAGGCCTTCGGTGATGTAGCCGGCGTCATCGCCGATCACGTCCGCATCCAGCGTGTACGGGGTGTAGTCCTCGTCGTCGAGGAACACGAAGGCATCGCCATCCATGTACGAAAAGCTGGACTGGCGGCGCAGCAGCTCGACTTCGTTCAGATTGTCATCGGCATCGAAGCTGGCATCGAGCTTGTTGCCGCCCGGCACGCTGTACATGATGAAGCGGAAGCGGACGTTGCCGCCGCGGCCCTGCGGCGAGCTGCGCTCGATGTCGCGGACCTGGTAGACGCCGTTGTTGTACTCGACGACGTTGCCTTTCTTGATGTCGTTGGCTTTCATGCTTGGAAAGTCTATTGGGGTAAACGGAGGCGGGCGCCACTGGGCGCCCGCGATTGGGTCACTTCGGTGCCAGACGCACGGCACCGTCAAGGCGAATAGTCTCACCGTTGAGGTAGGTATTGCCAATGATATGGCCGACCAGGCTGGCGAAATCGGCCGGCAGGCCCAGCCGCGACGGGAACGGGATGGAGGCGGCCAGCGATTCCTGCACGTTCTGCGGCATGCCGTCGACCATCGGGGTCCAGAACACGCCCGGGGCGATGGTCAGCACGCGGATGCCGAAACGGGCCAGCTCGCGTGCCATTGGCAGGGTCATGCCGACCACGCCGCCCTTGGACGCCGAATACGCGGCCTGGCCGATCTGGCCTTCGTAGGCGGCCACCGAGGCGGTGTTGATGATCACGCCGCGCTCGCCGTCGCCGTTGGCCTCGTTGTGCTGCATCAGCTCGGCGGCGGCCTTGGCGACGTTGAAGCTGCCGACCAGGTTGACCATCACCGTGGTCTGGAAGTTGGCCAGCGGCATGGCCGCCTCGCGGCCGAGCACGCGGCCGGCGCCGAGGATGCCGGCGCAGTTCATCACCACGTTCAGGCCCCCAAGGAACGCGCGTGCGGCGGCCAGGTTGGCGGCCACGCCGGCTTCGTCGGTGACGTTGGTGCTGAAGTAGCGCGCATTGTCGGCGCCCAGCTCGGCGACCGCGGCGGCGCCTTTTTCGTCGTTGAGGTCGAACAGGGCGACCTTGCCGCCATTGGCGACCAGGTACTGGGCCACGCCCAGGCCAAGGCCGGAAACGCCACCGGTGATGACGGCACGAACGGAGGACAGCTGCATTGGAACAATCCTGCGGGAAAGAACCGAAGATTCTAGCCGATGGCCAGCCTGCGCCAAGTGCGCGACCGGACCTAGCCCAGCCGTCGTGCGAAGGCGTCAGGTGCCAGCCCGGGCGCGAACAGGAAGCCTTGCCCCACCGGTACTCCCAGCCCCAGCAGGAAACTGCGCTGGGCCTCCGACTCGATGCCTTCGGCCACCAGGCCCAACCCCAGGCTGCGGGCGATGCCACAGACCGCCTCGCAGACCGCCACATCGGACGGGTTGTCCGGGACGCCACTGATGAACAGCTGGCTCAGTTTGAGCCCATGGATGGGCAGGGTACGCAGGTAGTTGAGTGCGCTGTAGCCCTCACCGAAATCGTCGATGGTCAGCACCACGCCCATCTCGCGCAGTTCGGCGAAGGTGCGCAGGGTGGCGGGGGCGTCTTCGATCAGCACACGCTCGGTGAATTCCAGCTCCAATGCCTGGCCGGGCAGCTGATATTGGGCCAGCACGTCGCGCACCTGGCGGGCCAGGCGGTCACCACTGAACTGGCGGTAGGAGACATTGATCGCCACCCGCACCAGGCCGTGGCCCTGGTCCTGCCACTCGCGCACCTGGCGGCAGGCCTGGTGCAGCACCCACTCGCCGATGCGCACGATGTCACCGGTGTTCTCCGCATGGCTGATGAAAATGTCCGGGCGCAGTTCGCCGAGCTGGCGGTCGCGCCAGCGGATCAATGCTTCGCAGGCCACCGTGGTGCCGCTGCGCAACTCCACCTGCGGCTGGTAGACCAGCCGGAATTCGTCGCGTTCCAGCGCCTTGCGCAGGCGCCGTTCGATCTGCAGACGGTCGCGCTGGCGTCGTGCCAGTTCCGGTGAGAACAACTGCCAGCCGTTGCGGTCACGGCGCTTGCATTCGTACATCGCCAGGTCGGCGTTCTGGATCAGCTGTTGCGGGCGCTGGCCGTCGCGCGGTGCGCGGGCGATGCCGATGCTGGTGGTCACCGCGAACTCATCCTTGCCGAACTGGAACGGCGGCACGAAAGCCTGGGTGATGGCCTGGGCCAGCCGTTCGGGGCGTTCTGGCAGGTCGCGGGCGTCACAGGTGACCACGAACTCATCGCCGCCGAAGCGGGCCAGCAGGCCTTCGGTGCCAATCGCGTCGCGGATGCGCCGGGTGGCTTCGATCAGCAACTGGTCGCCGGCGTTGTGGCCCAGCACGTCGTTGACCATCTTGAAGCGGTCCAGGTCGATGTACAGCACCGCCACCTCGGCATGCGAGGGGTTGCCCAGGCGCGCTTCCAGGTCGGTCAGCGCGGCATCGCGGTTCATGATGCCGGTCAACGGGTCGGTACGGGCCTGGTTCTTGAGCGTTTCCTCGGCGTGCTTGGGCTCGGTGATGTCCTGCAGGGTGCCGGCAATCCGGCTGGAGGCCAGGTCGCCAGCCTCGACTTCGCCGATCATGCGGATCCAGAAACTGTGGCCATCGCTGCGTTGTCCCTGCAGCTCCAGCTCAAAGCCGTTGCGCAGCTCCACCACGGTATCCATTGCCGCCAGCAGCTGCAGGCGCGCAGGCGGGCTCAGGCAGGCCACCAGGCCATCCAGATCTGTCGGGGCGACCTGCTGGCCGAGGATGCGTTGTGCTTCGCCGGTCAGGTACAGGCGCTGCTGGCTGCGGTCCCACTCCCAACCGCCAATGTGTGCCAGCGACTGGGCGCGATCGAACAGGGCGTGGTCGCGCTTGAGTTCGGTGATGTCACTGAACAGGGAAAACACATGGTCGGGCAGGTCGCAGCCGGAGGAAAACACCGGCACGGTGGTGATCGATATCCAGATCATGCGCCCGTGCGGACGGTGGTACAGGCCGATGATGGTGCTGGGGATGATGCGGCCTTCGCGGAAGGCCTTGGACACCGGCCATTGCTCGCTGCGCAGGCGGCGGCCACGCTCGTCGACAGTGATCCAGTCCTCGTTGTCCAGCGGCACCCGTGAGGGCGTTTGCACGCCGGTGTTGAAGATCCGGTGTGCGGCCGGATTGGCGGCAAGGATGCTGAGGTTGCGGTCGAACAGCATGACGCCCTTGTCGATCGACTCCAGCAGCAGGCGGTAGCGCGTTTCGGCTTGCCAGCGCCGGCTCAGGTCGCGCGCCACGGCAACGATGCAGTGCTCGCCGTCGTGCTCGAACGCGGCCGAATGCACCTCCACCGGGAAGCGGCTGCCATCCCCGCGCATGTTGGTGACTTCCACCACGTAGGTTTCGCCGCGGTTGAGGGTCTCCCAGACCGGCTCCAGGTGGTCGGCGGGCAGGTCGGGGTTGAGCAGCTCGATGGGTTGGCCGACGATTTCCTCGCGGGTGCGGCCGTAGGCGCGCACGCCCGCGCTGTTGACGTCCAGCACCGTGCCGGTGGCGCTGAGGATGCTGACCGGGTCGGGCACTGCATCGAACAGCGCGGCATAGCGGCGCTGCGCCGACTGGCGTTCGCTCATGGCTTCACGCAGGGCGTCCCGCGCGGCCAGCAGCACGGGTTGAAGCTGCAGCGGCAGGGGCTGGTGCAGGGCCTGTTCCAGACCGGCGAGCGCATCCACGTGGGCGGTCGGGTGACCACCGTCGTCGGGAACTATGCGCTGGCCGGAACCGGTCATGACACTGTCATTGCCCTGGCTGTCTTGCTGCCTGTCTGCCGGCCCAGCCGTTCGGCGAGCCAGTTCCCCGTTGCGGCCAGCGCGGCAAGATCAATGCCGGTGGCCATCCCCATGCCGTGCAACATATACACCACATCTTCGCTGGCGACATTACCGCTGGCGCCACGGGCATAAGGGCACCCCCCGGTGCCTGCCACCGCCGAATCTACCACGCGCACACCTGCCTCAAGGCAGCTGGCGATGTTGGCCAGGGCCTGGCCGTAGGTGTCGTGGAAGTGTACGGCAAGGTCGGCCATGGGCACTTCACCGGCAACGGCCAGCAGCATGGCGCGGGCCTTGGCCGGGGTGCCGACGCCGATGGTGTCGCCCAGTGAAATCTCGTAGCAGCCCATGGCGTGCAGACGCGCTGCCACCTTGACCACGTCGGCCAGCGGCACCTCGCCCTGGTAGGGGCAGCCCAGCACGGTGGAGACATAACCTCGCACCTTCACGCCATCGGCCTTGGCGCGCGCCAGGATGGGTTCAAAGCGCAGCAACGACTCGTCGATGCCGGCATTGGTATTGGTACGGTTGAACTGCTCGGAGGCCGCGGTGAATACCGCAACTTCCTCCACGCCCACCGCGCGGGCGCGGTCATAGCCCTGTTCGTTGGGTACCAGCACCGGGTAGCTGATGCCGGGGCGGCGCTGGATGCCGCTGAACACCTGCGCGGCATCAGCCAACTGCGGTACCCATTTGGGGCTGACGAAACTGGTGGCTTCGATGCTCTTCAGGCCGGTGGCCGAAAGACGATCGATCAGGGCGATCTTGTCGGCGGTGGCGACCTGCTGCTTTTCGTTCTGCAGGCCGTCGCGCGGGCCTACTTCAACAATACGGACGAAATCGTTCATGGTGCTTTCCTGCTGGACGTTGGCGGACTTACCTGCTGGCCCAGCTGGGTGCGCGTTTTTCAAGGAAGGCGCTCAATCCTTCCTTGCCTTCATCGGAGGCCCGCAAGGCGGCGATCAGGCCCGCGTTGGCGCGGTCCAGGCCGTCGCGATCGCCGACCGCAGCACAGACCTCGCGTACCAGTATCTTGGCGGAGGCGGCGGCCACAGGGCCGGCCTTGGCCAACAATGCCAGTTGCGCCTGTACGGCGGCGTCAAGCGCGTCGGCCGCGACCACCTGGTGGACCAGGCCGATCTGCAGGGCGGTGGCGGCGTCGAAATGTTCGCCGGTGGCGAACCAGCGGCGCGCCTGGCGGGGACCGATGGCGGCGATCACATAGGGTGAAATCACCGCCGGCAGCAGGCCCAGTCGGCTTTCGGTCAAGCCGAAGCGCGCGCCTTCGGCGGCGATGGCGATGTCACAGCAGGCCACCAGGCCGACACCGCCCCCAAAGCTGGCGCCTTGCACGCGGGCGATGGTTGGCTTGGGCAACTCGTCCAGGGTGCGCATCAGCCGTGCCAGTGCCAGAGAGTCAATGCGGTTTTCTTCCTGGCTGGCGCTGGCCATGGCGCGCATCCATTGCAGGTCGGCACCGGCCGAGAACGAGGCACCATTGCCGGCCAGCACCACGGCGCGCACGCCGGGGTCGTTGCCTACCGCTTCCAGCGCCTGGGTGAGGGCCTGGATCAGGCCGGCGTCAAAGGCGTTGTGCAGCTCGGGGCGGTTCAGGGACAGGGTGGCTACCGCGCCCTGGTGGTGTACGTGCAACGCATCGCTCATCGGGAAAGCCTGTCTGACGTGATCGCGCGCATGATTGTTGGCGCCGGCCGGCTTTGACAAGGCCGGGGGGCGCCGTTGTTCCAGAGGGTTGGCCGGGAAGGCTTGCGGGGCAAAGGTTTCAGGCGTTACTACGACATTGGCGGCGCGCGCTGGACGGGCGCGGCGCAGGGCATGTTCGCGGTGCATTGCGCGTGCTGGCCGCTACCATGGGCCTCTTCCATGGGAGTAATGCGCATGTCTGTCGTGCTGTACGGATCGCAAAGTACCGCTTCGCTGGTGGTGCACTGGTTGTTGATCGAGCTGGGCATCGCCCATGAGCTGCACCAGCTTGATTTCGAGCGCCGCGAGCAGAAGTCGCCGGATTACCTTGCATTGAACCCGGCCGGTCGGGTTCCAACCCTGCTGATCGATGGACAGGTGCTGACCGAATCGGCAGCCATCGCCATGCACCTGGCCGATCTGCACCCGCAGGCCGGGTTGGCACCGGCACCGGGCAGCCCGGCGCGGGGCGACTATTACCGCTGGATGTGTTTCTGCGTGTACACCCTGATGCCAGCCTACCGCGCATGGTTCTACCCGCAGGAGCCCGCGGGGCCGGCGTATGCCGATGCCGCCCGCGAACAGGCCCGCCAGCAGCTGGAAGCCGCCTGGCAGCAGTTGGATGCCCATCTGGCGGGCAAGGGGCCCTACGTGCTGGGTGCGCAACCATGTACGGTGGACTTCATGTTGACCATGCTGATGCGCTGGAGCCGCAACATGCCGCGGCCCACCGACAGCTGGCCGGCGCTGGCCGCGCATGCCGCGCGCATGAAGGCACGACCTGCCTTTGCCGAGGTTTACCGCCGCGAGGGCATCAGCGACTGGCGTTGAGGGTGGCGCTCAGTCGACGTAGTCGTCGTACTTGCGGCCACCCTGGAACGGCATCAGGTGCTGTTTGACGATGCCATTGGGCACGGTCTCCAACTTCATCACCCCATATTCCTGCGGCCATTGGGCCTGGTCTGGTGGCAGCTTGAAGGTGCCCATCAGCATGTCCACCAAGGGCAGGTGGATGGCGTAATTGACGTCGATGTATTCCTTCTGCCGCGCATGGTGCCAGTGGTGGTAGCGCGGCAGCACCAGCAGGTACTCCAGCCAGCCGAAGCGGATGCCCAGGTTGGCGTGCGCCAGCACCGCCTGCAGGCCCACCAGGATGACGTAGGCGTTCACCGCCGGGGTCGAGAAGCCCAGTACCAGCAATGGCAGCAGCACCGCGCTGCGGGTCATCACGATCTCCACCACATGGATGCGCGAGCCGGCCAGCCAGTCCATGTGGCGGCTGGAGTGGTGCACGGCATGGAAGCGCCAGAGCCAGGGGATGTTGTGGTAAGCGCGGTGCAGCAGGGCCTGGGCCATGTCGGCTACGAACACGGCGATCAGGAACTGCGCCCACACCGGCAGGGACTGGATGGCGGCCTTGAGCGCCGGGAACGCCGCCAGCCCGGCGATGGTGGAGGTGGAGGCAGTGACCAGGATCAGGATGAACTGCACCAGCACATGGCTCATGAAGAAGTACGCCACGTCGGTGCGCCAGCCCGGCCGCAGCGGGGACAGCGCGCGTTTGCCCAGGTAGTGCTCCAGCGGCACGAACACCAATGCGGAAAAGAACAGCGACAGCACGAACCAGTCCAGCCCCAGCGAATAGGGGGTGTGGCCGATGGCGTCGAACTGCACGTTGGTGCCGCCCAGCAGCACGGCAAGTGTGGCACTGGCCACGCCCAGTGTGGCGATGCGCTTGTTGCGATCACGCAGGATCGCCACGGTGCCCATGAAGAAGGCCGCGGCCAGCCCGACCAGCAACAGGTGGCGGGCGAACTGCTCGTTGTAGACCGCGCGGAACTCGCGGCTGGTCAGCAGCTCGGGAAAATGGAAGCAGGCCACGGCGAGCAGGCTCAGCAGGCCGAGCAGGGCGGAACTGTAGGCAAAGAACGAACGGCGTTGGCGTTGCATGCGACGACTTCCTGTCGGGACGCGGCCGATTCTGCCTGTGCCGGGTCGCCGGTGGAAGACTGTCCCGGTACGGTCACCCATGCTTCACGTCGGCTGCGCGTCGCAGCGGTTAGCGTTGTACCGGGCCGGTTTTGCCCGGCCATGCCCGATTGGAGACTTCGCGATGAACATGCTGAGCGTTCCGGTAAGCGCTGACGATCACATGCAGGGCGATGCGGCGGCGCCGGTGGTGCTGGTGGAATACGCCGACTACCAGTGCCCGTATTGCGGCGAGGCGTTCTCGCTGGTGCAGCGGCTGCAGCAGCGCTTCGGCGACAGCCTGTGCGTGGTGTTCCGCAATTTCCCGTTGGTGCAGTCACACCCGCAGGCATTGCCGGCGGCGATCACCGCCGAGTACGCCGCCGACCACGGCAAGTTCTGGCAGGCCCATGACGCCTTGTTCCGCAACCAGCAGCAGCTGGGCGAGCTGGTGTACCGGGAGCTGATGCGCGAGCTGGGCCTGCCCGAAGACGGGCTGGCTGCCGCCATGGACAACACCGGCTACCTGCAGCGCATCCAGCGTGATGTGGATAGTGGAATGCGCAGCGGCGTCAGCGGTACCCCGGCGTTCTTCATCAACGGCCGCATGTTCCAGCCCCAGCGCAGCTTCGAGGAGCTCTACGACGCCATCGTCGAAGCCGGTGGCAATCCGCCCAGGTGATGCTGTGGCAGGGGTGGTGCAGGCCGCGAGGCCGGCAAGCTCCGCAATCCAAAGGGGACGGAAGCCTTGGTATGTGCGGGCTTCGGACATGCGAGCCCCGGCCGCCGCGTTGCGTCGCAGGCGCAGAAGAGTGGCTGCGGGATGGGCTTTGCGCAGATGGTGCCAACTTGCCCGGGTGCAGTCGGCCCTGCTTGCCTCAGCCGATCAACGCCATCACTTTCTCCGGCGGGCGGCACAGGGCGGTGCCCTTGCGGGTGCGCACGATCGGGCGATTGATCAGGCTGGGGTGCGCGGCCATCGCTGCAACCAGGGCTGCCTCGTCCTCCAGCTGACTGGACAGGCCCAGCTCGGCGTAGGCCGGCTCCTTGGTCCGCAGCAGTTCGCGCGCATGCAGGCCCATTTCATCGAGCAGTGCCCGCAGCTGCGTGGTTGATGGCGGGGTGTCCAGGTAATTGATCACCTCTACCTCCACCCCGGCGTCCTGCAGCAGTGCCAGCGCGCCACGCGAATTGGAGCAGCGGTTGTTGTGCCAGATGGTTGCCTTCATTGCCTTAGAACCACTCCAACAGAGAAACACCTACGCCGATATAGGTGGCGCGGTGGTTGTAATCAATCATGCTTTCGCCATAGCCATCGAACACCTGTACGTGGCCACGCAGCAGGTTGTTGATCGGGAAGCCGTAATCCACCTGCAGCGAGCCGTGCGAGCGGTCGCCGCTGCGCAGCGAGTGGCGGCCGGTCAGGGCCAGCTCATGGCCATTGCGGTTGTAGACCAGGGTGGCGTCGCCGCGGCCCATGTAGTCCTCGATATCGGGATTGTTGTCATCCCGGCGGCCTTCGGGGATGCGGTACCAGGGGCGCAGCATGATGGCCCAGTTCTCGCGGTCCAGGCCGATGTTGGCCACAACCCGGTTCCAGCTGCGCGACAGGGGGTCGCTGCGGCCGTTGGACTGGTGGTTGAGGCTGATGCCGGTCATGCGCCCGTTCCAGCCAAACAGCGAATAGCCGTTGCGGAAGGTCAGCATCACCTCGGGCTCGTAGTTGGTTTCGCGGAACGGTCGTGACAGTTCGCTGTTGTAGGCCTGCCAGCGCGAGCTCTGGGTATAGCCGACCCAGATGTCGCCGTTGTCGCCGAACAGGTTCTCGGTGACCTTGGTCTTGAAGCTGAGCTGGAACTTCAGCTCGGTGCTTTCCAGCTCTTCTGCCTGGGTGACCGTATTGTTGGGGTTGGGCGAGTGCGGCATCTCGTTGGGCTTGCTGCTCCAGAACGCAGGCAGCAGGTACACCGGCTTGTAGGCGCGCAGCTGGAACAGGCCCAGCTTGGAGTCCTTGGCCAGCTCCCAGCGGCTGTCCAGCAGCGAGCCGCGGCCGGCGTTGGCGGCAGCAGCGGCCAGGTCATCGTGGGCGAACAGTTCATTGCGGCGCGGATCTTCCGCATCAAGCTGCTTGGCGCTGGCCTTGGCTTCCTTGCGTGCCTGCTGCGCGGCAAGGGCGGCGGCATCGGCTTCGCGGGTGGCCACCGGGGTGTGGCCCAGCGCCTTGTCGTAGCAGGCCAGGCGGGCCGCATCCGAGTCCAGGGCGAAGCAGGCCTGGGGCGAGGCCGGGTCGCTGATCGACTCCTGGGCGAGGGCAAGGCCGCTGGTGCTGCCAAGGGCGATGAGCAGAGCGTGGGAAAGCGTGCGGGTCAGCATGATGGGGTCCGGTCGCTGCGGGGGTGGCCGGGCCCAACCCATGGCAGGGGCCGTGGGCGGGCAACAATGGCGTTCAGGGGGATTGTCGGTGATTGCCGTGTCGAGAGGGAGTCATGGCCCTGATCAGAAGAACCAGGCGGCAGCGAACACGCCCAGCATCGTCATGGCCAGGCCCAGCTTCAGCGCCACCCCCAGGATGATGCCCAGCCAGGTACCCAGGCCCACCTTGGTGGCCTGGCCCAGCTGCCGGCCGTGCAGGTATTCGCCCAGCAGGGCGCCGGCAAACGGCCCCACGAACAGACCGATGGGCATGAAGAACAGACCCACCACGGTGCCGATGGCCGAGCCGAGAAGGGCCAGTTTGCTGGCCCCCACCTTCTGTGCGCCGACCACCGTGGCGATCACGTCCACGATCACCGAGATGACGGTCAGCACCCCCAGCACCACCAGCGGCAGCCAGCCCACGCGCTCGAAGCCGTCCCCCCAGGCCGCTACCAGCAGGCCGACGAAAACCAGCGGTACCCCCGGCAGGGCAGGCAGGATGATGCCGGCAATGCCGACGATGACCAGCAGGGCGGCCACCAGATAGAAGATGAATGAATAGTCCATGTTGGCTCTGAAGGGGGTCCAATAGGGGTTGACTTTACCGTGCGTTGCAGCATTGCAATTTGATTTTGCCCGGGTTAAGTTGCAGCCGCTGAGCTTGGCAAGGTCACCGTGAATCGTGGCCTGATGGGTAGATCGCATGATTTGCTGCATCGTTGCACCTCGCTTCCTCCTTGCAATCAGCCGCCTTACAGGGCGTTCCATCAAACGAGAGAGAGCAACAGGGAGTTAGTCGAGATGTCCGATCGCGAAACCGGTACCGTCAAGTGGTTCAACGATGCCAAGGGCTTTGGCTTCATCAGCCGTGAAAATGGCGAGGATGTGTTTGTGCACTTCCGCGCCATCCAGACCCAGGGCTTCAAGAGCCTGAAGGAAGGCCAGAAGGTCACCTTCACCGTCGTCCAGGGCCAGAAGGGCCTGCAGGCCGACGCCGTGCAGCCGGTCTGACCCACCGGCCGCCAGGCAAAAGAAAGGCCCGCGCAAGCGGGCCTTTCTGTTTATCTGCGGCGACAGTGATCAGCGCAGCACCACGCGGCCGTTGACCACGCGCACATAGGTGTTCTCGCGGATGCCGCCCAGGTCCTTCTGGTTGACCACGATCACGCGGCCATCGTCCATGCGCACCTGGATGTCATAGGAGTTGCCGGTGACGTTCTGCTGCACCTTGTTGCCGGCCAGCGCGCCGGCAGCGGCACCGGCGACGGCGGCGATGTTCTGGTTGCCCTTGCTGCCACCGGTCTTGTCGGAGATCTCATGGCCGGCCACGGCACCGACGATGCCGCCCAGGATCGCGCCGGTTGCCGCCGGTGCGGTACGCCCCGAGGCCACGGTGTCGATGCGGGTGACAATGCCGCAGTCGGTGCAGCGGTTCTGGTTGTAGCCGTTGTTGTAGCCGCCGTTGCCGTAGTTGTTGCCACCGTTGTAGCCGCCGCCGTAACCCGGCGAGGTGGCGCAACCGGCCAGTGCGAGGCTGGCAATGGCGCCTGCGGCGATCAGTTGAATCTTCATGGTGTGTCTCCTTGCCAGATCGGGATGAGGGGCACGCTGTGCCCGGCGAGACAGATCCTGTCGTTTCTCATGTGAATGGCGGGCCAACCAGCCGTGAAGCCGTTGTCGATTACTTGAAATCCTGGTGGCAGGCCTTGCAGTCGCTGCCCACCTTCTGGGCAACCGCGGCCAGGCTGGCGCAGTCCGCCGGCGGCTTGGCCAGGGCGTCGTTCAAGGTGGCACGGAAGCGGCTGGCGTGGGACTGGAAGCGTTCATCGTCACGCAGCCCGGGGAAGGCGACTTCAAGGTCATTGGCCAGCGCGCGCAGGGTCTGCAGGCGCGGTGCGGTGTCGCTGATGCTGCAGCGGTTCTGCTTCTGGCTGTCGCCCAGCAGCTGTGCCTGCTTGGCCATCACCGTCATCAGGCTGTCGGGGAAGTGGTCCTGGCGGGCCTGGATGGCGCGCATGGCCATCACGGTAGCGATCACGCCGATCACCAGGCCGGCAACAAGGACGAACAGGTAGCGCGATGCCTTGGACGGGGTGCGGGTGGTGGTGGGTGCGGGATCGGACATTGCGTTGGCTCCAGGCTACGTGGCAAAGGGTCGTGACTGGGCGCCATTATGCAGGGGCAGGCGCGGATGCGGTGTCATTGCCCTGGCCGAGCGGGCGAAGGCTCGCGGGCAGTCCCCGTCCGGCCGTAAAATGCGCCGATGAAACAGGAATTGCGTGAGCGCTTTGCCGGCATCGACCGGCTGTACGGGGCCGGGGCCATCGAGCATCTGACGGCCTGCCGGGTTGCCGTGGTAGGCATGGGCGGGGTTGGCTCGTGGGTGGTGGAGGCACTGGTGCGTTCGGCCGTGGGCCAGCTGACCCTGATCGATGCCGACGACATCTGCGTGTCCAACACCAACCGCCAGTTGCCGGCACTGGCCGGCCAGTACGGCCGCAACAAGGCGGTGGCGATGGCCGAGCGTTGCCGGGCGATCAATCCCGATGTCGAGGTGGAGGCCGTGGAGGCTTTCCTCACTGGCAGCAACATGCAGCAACTGCTGGACCGTGGCTTCGACCTGGTGATCGATGCCTGTGACAGTTTCCGGGTGAAGGTGGAAACCATTGCCTGGTGCCGCCGCCGCAAGCTGCCGCTGATCACTGTGGGGGCGGCGGGTGGTCGTACCGATCCGACCCTGGTGCGGGTCCGCGACGTGTCGCGCACCGAGCACGACGCCATGATGGCGCTGATCCGCAAGAAGCTGCGCGGCGAGTTCAATTTTCCCAAGAATCCGCAGCGTTATTTCGGCGTGCCGGCGGTGTATTCGCTGGAGAACGTGAAATACCCGCAGGCCGATGGCAGCGTCTGTGGCATCCGCCCCAACCTCGGCCCGGATGAGGCGCTGAAGCTCGATTGCGGTGGCGGCCTGGGCGCGGCAACCCATATCACCGGCGCGTTCGCGTTTGCGGCCGTGGGCAAGGCGCTGGAGATGCTGCTGAAAAAGCGCGCAGCGGCACCAGCGGCACCAGCGGCAGGCGCGGCCTGAGGCGCGGCCCGGGAAGGACTTCCGTCAGCGGCTCCCGCATTCCACGCACAAGGAGCGGGCTGCCGTTGATGACGATCGGGGTATGCCGCGCCTAGCGGTTGAACAACCGGCGCGCGTTGGCCGTGGTCTGTGCAGCGATTTCCTCGGCCGGTTGCTGCCGCAGCTCGGCGACGGTGGCAAGGATGCGTGTCAGCCGGGCCGGCTCATTGCGCTGGCCGCGGATGTCGGCGTCGGGTTGATCGGGGGCATCGGTTTCCAGCAGCAGATATTCCAGTGGCATCTGTGTCACCAGGCTGCGCAGGCGGTTGGCACGGGTGTAGGTGAGGGGGCCGCCCAGGCCGATCATGAAACCGAGCTCCCACAATTGCCGGGCCTGCTCGGCGCTGCCGGAAAAACTGTGCACCACACCGCGCAGACCGCCGACCCGGCGGATGCGCAGGATCACCTCGTCCACCGCCCGCCGCGCATGCACGATCAGTGGCAGGTCGAAGGTGCGTGCCAGCTGCAGCTGCCCTTGGAAGTAGTAGCGCTGGCTGTCCGGGTCCAGGCCCTCGACGTAGAAGTCCAGTCCACACTCGCCGATGGCGCAGGGCGATTCACGCTGCAGCCAATCGCCCAGTTGCTGCAGGTGTTCAGGGCGGTGCTCGGCCAGGAACATAGGGTGCAGCCCGTAGGCGGCGTGCAGCCCAGGGGCGAGGGTGCAGACGTCGCGCAGTTTGGGCCAGCTGGCTGCGGTGACGGCTGGCACCACCTGACTGCTGACGCCGGCGTTGCGTGCGCGCTCGATCACCGCCGCGCGATCGGGGTCGAATTCGCTGGCGTCCAGATGGCAATGGCTGTCGAACAGCACCACGTTCAGCGTTTGCGCGGCAGGGCCGGCGGCTCCGTGCTGGGGTCGTTGCGGCGCTTCCAGTTGGCCAGCAGCAAGGTGCCCAGGCCGAACAGGATCTCATCCACGAACGGGATGGGGTCCGGCACCACGAAAGAGATCAGGAACAGCCCCGCCGTCACTTTGAACAGCGTGGGATAACGCAGCTTGCGGGCCCATTCCAGCACGGGGGTGGAGAGCAGGCTCATGGCAAATCCTGAAGGTGAAGGGGAGTCATCACTGCGGATATTGCGACGGCTGGATCGTTTTCGATAGGGTGGCGACGGAAATGGGGGCCTCTGTTCAGCTAAATCATGCTGGAATCGCCCCACGATACAACGCGGACAAGCCGCAGGAGCCAGTCATGAAGAGCACTACTACTACCGTTCTGGTTGCCGCCGGCGCATTGCTGGTGGGTGGCATTGCCACCGCCGCTTTCATGCAGGGCCGCAACAACGCCACCACCTTGCCGGCGGCCGAAGCGCCGCGACCAGTGCTGGACAGCAGCCTGCAGGCCGATGACGCCAACGTTGCCGACAGTGTCAACGCGGCAGGCGAGCCGCAGCTGCAGTACGCCGATGTGTTGAAGGTCAGCCCGGTAACCCAGAAGGAACGCGTCTACGGCACCGTGACCGGCAGTGAGCCGATCCGCGAAACCTCCACCACCAGCACTCCGCACGAAGTGTGCGAGGACGTGGTGGTGCAGGAGCGCCTGCCCGAGCGCGATGGCAATGTGGGCGGTACGGTGGCTGGCGCAGTCATTGGCGGCCTGCTGGGCAACCAGATCGGCGGCGGCAACGGCAAGAAGGCCGCCACCGCAGCCGGTGCCGTGGCAGGTGGCGTGATCGGCAACCAGGTCGACAAGCGCCATGTGGGTGGTCGCGTGGTCAACCGGACCGAGCGCCAATGCCATACCGAGCAGCGCACGGCCGAGTCCAGCCGCATCACCGGCTATACCGTGACCTACCGCAAACCCGATGGCAGCACCGGCACGATGCGCATGGACAGTCGTCCGGGTGAGCGCGTGTCGCTGGGCAATGCCAACGAAACCGTTGGCTATGACGTCACCTACCGCTACGAAGGCGTCGAGAAGACCGTGCGCATGAATGACAAGCCGGCCAGCGATCGCCTGCCGGTCATCGACGGCCAACTGGTCACGCAGACCGCTGCCATGGCCCCGGCGGGCAACCGCCAGTAAGCCGGGCGTGGTTTGACGGTAAAAGGGGGCCGGCGCAAGCTGGCCCTCTTTCGTTATGGGCGTGGCGATTGGCGAGCGTCCCAGGCATTCATCGGCAACACGGGATCACCATGAGCATCTTTGACCTTCAACTGGAAACCGAGCGCTTGTTGCTGCGCCCGCCCGGTGCCGATGATTTTCCGGCCTTTGCCGCGTTCTGTGCCGACCCGGTGGCGATGCAGCACCTGGGTGGCGTGCAGGAAGCGTCGGTCGCGTGGCGCAGCCTGGCCGCGCTGGTGGGCAGCTGGCAGCTGCTGGGGTATTCGATGTTCTCGGTGATCGAGAAAGACAGCGGGCGCTGGGTTGGCCGCGTAGGGCCGTGGCAACCGCATGGCTGGCCAGGGACCGAGGTGGGCTGGAGCATCGCCCCCGCGTTCTGGGGGCGTGGCTATGCGCCGGAGGCCGCACGCGCCAGCATCGACTGGGCGTTCAACAGCCTGGGCTGGGACGAGGTCATCCATACCATCGAGCCGACCAATACCAACTCGGTGGCGGTGGCGCGCAAGCTGGGTTCCCACATCCTGCGGCAGGCGCGCTTGCCGGCACCGGCCAACGTGACGGTGGATGTCTGGGGGCAGTCGCGGCAGGCCTGGGCGGCGCGGCGCTGAGCGACGGCTTTTGCTGCGGTTGCAGCTTTACCTGGCTGCCTGCAATCCGGTCAGATACACCTCGTCGTCTGCCAGCGCGCAGCGGGGAGAGCAGGACCAGTGAGTCGTACGCAAGCTGCTTTGACGGTGTATGGCATGTCCAGCTCGGGCAACTGCCACAAGGTGAGGTTGTTGCTGCAGCAGTTGGGCGCACGCTACCAGTGGCACGAGGTGGACAGTGCCGATGGCCAGACCCGTACCGCCGAGTTCCTCGCACTCAATCCCAACGGCAAAGTGCCGGTCGTGCAACGCGATGATGGTCGCGTGCTTGCCGAGTCCAATGCCATCCTGTTCTGGTTGGCCGAAGGCACGCCGTTCCTGCCGGCCGATGGCTGGCAGCGCGCGCAGGCGCTGTCATGGATGTTCTTCGAACAGTACAGCCACGAGCCTTATGTAGCCGTGGCCCGTTTCATCAGTGGCTGGACGCCTGAGGACTCCCCCCGCCGTGCCGAGCTGCCGCGCCTGCGTGAGCGCGCGCAGGATGCGCTGGCAGTGATGGAGCAGCACCTGCAGGCCAATGCCTGGTTCACCGGTCCCGACTATGGGGTGGCCGATATCGCCTTGTTCGCCTATACCGCGGTCGCCGGGGATGGCGGTATCCGCCTGTCGCTGTACCCGGCGGTCGAACGCTGGCTGCAGGCCGTGCGCGCGCAGCCGGGTTTTGTGGCCATGCCCGCGCCCGATGCGCAGGTGCAGGCCCGCTTCAGCGCATCGTTGTGAGCTGCACCGTTGTAGGACACCTCGTTCCCTAACCCTGTTGTTGCCGTGGAGCCTGTCTGCATGTTCGCCCGTGTACCAAATCCCATTCCGGCCCGTATGAAGGGGCTGAACCGCGCCGAGATCTGCGATACCAATTTCATCGAATTCGTCAACGCACTGGGGCAGGGGCCGGCGAGCGGCCCACAGGACAGCGCCCCGGTGTTGCCGGGCAGCGCGCTGGATGCGCAGGGCTTCCGCGAGTTGTTCGAATCGCAGTTGATCAGTCGCCACCTGGACCTGATGGCGCGGGTGCTGCGCGTGCAGAACAAGGTTTTCTACACCATCGGCTCGTCCGGCCACGAAGGCAATGCGATGGTCGCGCGGGCCACGCGGCACACTGATCCGGCGTTCCTGCATTACCGCTCCGGCGGCTTCATGGCCGAGCGTTTCCGCAAGCTGCCGGGCATGGACCCGGTGATGGACTCGGCGCTGTCCTTTGCCGCCAGCAAGGATGACCCGGCCAGCGGCGGCCGCCACAAGGTCTGGGGCAGCAAGCCGTTGTGGGTACTGCCGCAGACCTCGACCATCGCTTCGCACCTGCCCAAGGCGCTGGGTACGGCGATGGCCATCGAGGCTGGCAAGCGCCTGGGCCATGGCCTGCCGATTCCCGATGACAGCATTGCCATCTGCTCCTTCGGTGACGCCTCGGCCAACCATGCCACCGCGCAGACCGCATTCAACGCCGCGGCGTGGAGCAGTTTCCAGAAGTTGCCGGCACCGGTGCTTTTCGTCTGCGAGGACAACGGTATCGGCATCTCGGTCAAAACCCCGGAGGGCTGGATCGGCGAGAGCTTCCGCCATCGTCCGGGGCTGGATTACTTCCAGGCCGATGGCCTGGACCTGGCCACCGGTTATGCCGATGTGCAGCGCGCGGTGGAGCATTGCCGACGCACCCGCCGCCCGACCTTCCTGCACCTGCGCACCACCCGCCTGATGGGCCACGCCGGTACCGATTTCGAGATTGAATGGCGCGCGCTGGAAGAACTGTGTGCGGTCGAGGCCGGTGACCCGTTGCTGCGCTCGGCGCAGATCGCGGTGACGTCCGGCCTGATGGACAAGGCCGAGGTGCTGGCGTTGTACGAGCACACCCGCAAGCGCTGTTTTGCGGCCGCCGAGGATGCCGATCAACGGCCGCGCCTGACCGCGCTGGCTGACGTGGTCGCGCCGTTGGCACCCTACACGCCGGACAAGGTGCAGGCCGAGGCCCAACGTGACGACTATGAGGATCGTCGCCTGCAGGTGTTCGGCACCGCGTCCAGCCTGCCGGAGAACCAGCCGCCCAAGCACCTGGCCATCCAGATCAACCAGGCCCTGCACGACCTGTTCGCCAAATACCCCGAAACCCTGCTGTTCGGTGAGGATGTAGCCCAGAAGGGCGGCGTCTACACGGTGACCAAGGGCCTGCAGAAGGCATTCGGGCCGCGCCGGGTGTTCAACACGCTGCTGGACGAGACCATGATCCTGGGCATGGCCCAGGGCTTTGCAAACATGGGCATGTTGCCGGTGCCGGAGATCCAGTACCTGGCCTATCTGCACAACGCCGCAGACCAGGTGCGCGGCGAGGCCTGCTCGCTGCAGTTCTTCTCCAATGACCAGTACCGCAACCCGATGCTGATCCGCATTGCTGGCCTGGGCTACCAGAAGGGCTTTGGCGGGCACTTCCACAATGACAACTCGATCACCGCCATCCGCGATATTCCCGGGCTGGTGGTGGGCTGCCCGACCCGTGGTGACGATGCCGCCGGCATGCTGCGCACCCTGGCGGCGCTGGCACGGGTGGATGGGCGCGTGTGCGTGTTCCTGGAGCCGATCGCGCTGTACATGACCAAGGACCTGTACGAGCCAGGCGATGGCCAGTGGTTGTTCCCGTACCCGGCGCCGGGGCAGGCGGTGGCGCTGGGCGAGGGCAGGGTCTACGGCGAGGGGCATCGCGACCTGGTGATCGTCACCTATGGCAATGGCGTCCCTATGGCGCTGCGTGCGGCGCGGACCATCGGGCAGGCGCATGGCTGGAAGGTGAAGGTAGTGGACCTGCGCTGGCTGGTGCCGTTGAACGCGGCGTACATTGCCGAGCACGCGCGCGGAGCCAAGCGGGTAATCGTGCTGGACGAAGGCCGGCACAGCGCCGGGGTGGGCGAAGGCGTTGTCACCGCGCTGGTTGAGGCCGGGTTGGGCGATGTGCCGATGCGGCGCGTCACCGGTGCCGACACCTATACGCCGCTGGCCGGTGCCGCGCTGCTGGTGCTGCCCGGCGATGCCGACGTGGTGGCCGCGGCGGCGCAGTTGGCCTGAGCGCATCCGTCGGGGGAGTGGGGCAAGTCGCGAAGCCGGCAGCCCCCTTCCGCAACCCTCCCTTTCGCTGCGTGAAAGGGAGGGGAATTGCGGTTCCTGTTGCTGCGCAGAAAAGAGAGGGCAACAACCGCTTCTTCACCCCCAGCAACGCCCGTGCTGTCTAGCCTGTGTCCATCCCAAGGAGCGAGGTCCTCATGAGCCAGTACAAGATCGCGGTTTTCGTTGGCAGCCTGCGCAAGGAGTCGATCAACCGGCAGTTGGCCAAGGCGCTGGAAAAGCTTGCCGGTGACCGTGCCAGTTTCGAGTACATCCAGATCGGCGACATTCCGCTGTACAACCAGGACCATGACGCTCAGTTCCCGGCCCAGGGCACGCGCATGAAGAACCAGGTGCGTGCGGCCGATGCGGTGCTGTTTGTCACCCCGGAGTACAACCGCTCCATCCCCGGCGTGCTCAAGAACGCCATCGACACCGCCTCGCGCCCATATGGCGACAATGCCTTCGACGGCAAGCCGGCGGCGGTGATCGGCGCGTCCATCGGTGCCATCGGCAGCGCCCTGGCCCAGCAGCACCTGCGCAACGTGCTGGTGTTCGTCAACCTGGCGGTGATGGCGCAGCCGGAGGCCTTCCTGCAGTTCAAGGAGGGCTTGATCGACGCCGACGGCAACATCAGCAACGAGGGCACGGCCAAGTTCCTGCAGGGCTTCGTGGATCATTTCCTGGCCTGGGTGGCCGCCCACCACAAGGGCTGAACCACGCCGGCGGCAGGCCGCCGCCAGCTTTGCGATAATCCGCACCCGGCTACCGCAATGGAGCCGGGTGCGTTTGTGTACGGCCGTGCAACGTCCAGCCCCACCGGGCTTGGGTTCTGTACAGCTTATCCACAGACTTGTACGTATCCCGGTGGGCAATGCCCACCTACCATGGCCACACGGCCTTATTGCAGGAATAACGCTTTTCATGTCTGCCCGTACTGGTTTCCGCTCCGACCGCGACCGCAACGACCGTTCTGATCGTAGCGAGCAGCGCATTGATGCCTTGCGCGTCCCCCCGCATTCGGTGGAAGCCGAACAGGCGGTGCTGGGTGGCCTGATGCTGGCACCGGAGGCGTATGACCGGGTCAACGAGGCATTGACCGAAAAAGACTTCTATCGCCGCGACCACCAGTTGATCTACCGCGCGATCCGCGAGCTGTCCGAGCGCGACCGCCCGTTCGATGCGGTGACCCTGGGCGAGTGGTTCGAGTCGCAGGGCAAGCTGGACCAGGTGGGCGATGGCGCCTATCTGATCGAACTGGCCAGCACCACGCCGTCGGCGGCCAACATCAGCGCCTATGCCGAGATCGTGCGTGACAAGGCGGTGTTGCGGCAGCTGATCCAGGTGGGTACGGATATCGTCAACGACGGCTTCCAGCCCGAGGGCCGCGACAGCTCCGAGCTGCTGTCCGCGGCGGAAAAGCAGGTGTTTGCCATTGCCGAGCAGGGCGCGCGCGGGCGTACCGACTTCGTCGCCATGCCTGGCGCGTTGAAGGATGCCTTCGAGGAGTTGCGCAACCGCTTCGAGAATGGCGGCAACATCACCGGCCTGCCCACCGGTTACAACGATTTCGATGCGATGACGGCCGGCCTGCAGCCTACCGACCTGATCATCCTGGCCGCGCGTCCGGCCATGGGCAAGACTACCTTCGCCTTGAACATCGCCGAATATGCGGCGATCAAGTCGAAGAAGGGCGTGGCGGTGTTCTCGATGGAAATGTCCGCATCGCAGCTGGCGATGCGTCTGATTTCCTCCAACGGCCGCATCAATGCCCAGCGCCTGCGTACCGGCCAGCTGGAAGACGAGGACTGGAGCCGCGTCACCGGCGCCATCCGCATGCTGAAGGAAACCAAGATCTTCATTGACGACACGCCGGGCGTGTCGCCGGAAGTGCTGCGTTCCAAGTGCCGCCGCCTCAAGCGCGAGCATGACCTGGGCCTGATCGTCATCGACTACCTGCAGCTGATGAGCGTGCCGGGCAACAGCGAGAACCGTGCCACCGAAATCTCCGAGATCTCGCGTTCGCTCAAGGGCCTGGCCAAGGAGCTCAACGTGCCGGTGATCGCGCTGTCACAGCTCAACCGCTCGTTGGAAACCCGTACCGACAAGCGTCCGGTGATGGCCGACCTTCGTGAATCCGGCGCTATCGAGCAGGATGCGGACATGATCGTCTTCATCTACCGCGACGACTACTACAACAAGGAAAATTCGCCGGACAAGGGCCTGGCCGAGATCATCATCGGCAAGCACCGTGGTGGCCCCACCGGTTCGTGCAAGCTGAAGTTCTTCGGCGAGTACACGCGGTTTGACAACCTCAGCCACGATTCGGTGGGTTCGTTCGAATAAGCGGAGCTGCGCATGTCCACCGCCATCGTCTGGTTCCGGCGTGACCTGAGGCTGCGCGACAATCCGGCCCTGCAGGCGGCCATCGAGGCAGGGCACCAGATCGTGCCCCTGTATATCCATGCGCCGGCGGAAGAGGGCGCATGGGCTGCCGGTGCGGCGTCCAACGCCTGGTTGCAGCGTTCGCTGCAGGGCCTGGATGCGCAACTGCGCGGCCTCGGCTCGGCGCTGGTGCTGCGCGCCGGTGACAGCATGGCCCAGCTGCAGGCGGTGATCGCCGAGAGCGGTGCCGAGGCGGTGTACTGGAACCGCAAGTACGAGCCGGCCACCCAGCCGCGCGATGCGGCGATCAAGCGTGGCCTGCGCGAGCAGGGCCTGCTGGCCGAAAGCCATAACGGCTATCTGCTGTTCGAGCCCTGGGAACTGGCGACCCAGCAGGGCGGGCCGTACAAGGTATTCACGCCGTTCTGGCGCAACGCGCTGACCCGCTGGCGCCTGCCTGCATTGTGCGATGTCCCGTCCGCGCTGCCTTCGCCCACAGTCGCCAGCCTGCCGCTGGAAGCCCTGCAACTGCAGCCGGCGCTGGACTGGGACAGCGGTTTCTGGGCGCATTGGCAGCCCGGTGAGGCCGGCGCACTGGAAGCGCTGGAGGTGTTCTGCGACGGCGCGCTCAACGGCTACCGCGAGCAGCGTGACCTGCCGGACCGCACCGGCACCTCGCTGTTGTCGCCGCACCTGCATTTCGGCGAGATCGCGCCCTGGCGCATTGCCCATGTGCTGGAAGGCCTGCGCAGTGCCGGGCGCGATGCCGACATCGATGGCTACCTGCGCCAGCTGGGCTGGCGCGAGTTCTCCTGGCATCTGCTGCATCACTTTCCGCAGACCAGCGACCACAACCTCAACCCGCGCTTCGAGCACTTTGCCTGGGCCCAGCCGCAGGCGGCGCTGTTGCAGGCCTGGCAGCAGGGGCGCACCGGCATCCCCATCATCGACGCCGGCATGCGCGAGTTGTGGGCCACCGGCTATATGCATAACCGCGTGCGGATGCTGGTGGGCAGCTTCCTGTGCAAGCACCTGCGCATGCATTGGCTGCACGGCGCGCGCTGGTTCTGGGACACGCTGGTGGACGCAGACCTGGCCAACAACAGCATGGGCTGGCAATGGATCGCCGGCACCGGTGCTGATGCTGCACCGTACTTCCGCGTGTTCAACCCGGTAACCCAGGCGCAGAAGTTCGACCCGCAGGCGCGCTATATCGGCCGTTGGGTGCCCGAACTGGCGGCGCTGCCACTGAAGGCCCGGTTCGCCCCCTGGCAATGGCCGCAGCTGTTGGCCGCGCACGCGCCGGGTTATCCGTCGCAGCCGCTGGTGGATCTGGGGGAGGGCCGCGAAGCGGCGCTGGCGGCCTATCACCGTTGTCGTTGATGCCCACTTTAACGGCGCGGACAGCTAGATGAACGAATCCCCCTGAATAGGGAGTTTCATCATGCTTACATTGCGCTTGGGTGTTTATCCTTGCCCGGTAAATCCACGCTGGCCAGCCCGGCCGATCAAGGAGATTCAGATGACCACGCTCACCGTTGTGCGCAACCTTTCCATTGGCTTGGTGGCAGCGGCCGTTCTCTCGGCCTGTGCCACGGGCGGTTCGTATGTGCAGCAGGACCAGTACGGCAACCAGACCCAGCAGCAGAACCGCACCGGCAAGGGCGCCCTGATCGGTACCGCCATTGGTGTGGCCGCCGGCCTGTTGAGCGGCGACAGCGCGACCGAGCGCCGTCAGCGCGCCATGGTGGGCGCCGGTATCGGTGCCCTGGGCGGTGCCGCAGTAGGCAACTACCAGGACCGCCAGGAGCGCGCACTGCGTGAGCGCACCGCCAACACCGGTATCGACGTGCAGCGCCAGGGTGACAACATCACCTTGAACCTGCCCGACGGCATTACCTTTGATTTCAACAAGACCACGCTCAAGCCGCAGTTCTACAGCGCCCTCAATGGCGTGGCCAGCACGCTGAGCGAATACAACCAGACCATGATTGAAGTGGTTGGCCATACCGACAGCATCGGCACCGACGCGGTCAACAACCGCATCTCCAAGGAGCGTGCCGACGCCGTGGCCGCTTACCTGAGCGCCCAGGGCGTGCAGCGTGAGCGTATTGAAACCCTGGGTGCAGGCAAGGCCTACCCGATCGCTGACAACAGCACCGACGCTGGCCGTGCCCAGAACCGCCGCGTCGAGATCCGCGTGATCCCGCTGCGTTCGTGATCGTAGCTGTCATCTGCTGATGTACAGGAAAGGCCGCGCAAGCGGCCTTTCTTTTTGCTGTTGCAGCCGCCTCTCCCGCTGGCGGGAGAGGATGCCCGCAGGGCAGGTGAGGGTGCTCTTCGCGATCAAGCGGGGAGCCCCACTGATCCGGCGTTCTGCTGTTGCAGTCGCCTCTCCCGCAGGCGGGAGAGGATGCCAGCAGGGCAGATGAGGGCGCTCTTCGCGATCAAGCGGGGAGTCCCACTGATCCGGCGTTCTGCTGTTGCAGTCGCCTCTCCCGCTGGCGGGAGAGGATGCCCGCAGGGCAGGTGAGGGCGCTCTTCGCGCTCAAGCGGAAAAGCCCCCCTCATCCGGTGCTGCGCACCACCTTCTCCCGCAGGCGGGAGAAGGGAATAGCCATAGCCATAGCCACAGCCACAGCCACAGCCACAGCCAACGCTACTCGGCCACTACCTCGCTGTTTCTGCCCTGGCCCTTGGCGGCATACAAGGCTGCGTCGGCGCGCGCGAACCAGTCTTGCCAGCGCTGCTCGCCGGCATACATCGCCGCGCCCAGGGAAATGGTGATGCGCCCCCCGGGGCCTCGCAGGGCCTGGTAAACCGCTTTGCGCAGGCGTTCGGTGAAGCAGGCCAGGGCTTCGCGGCTGCCGACATCGGCCAGTACCACGAACTCCTCGCCGCCAAAGCGGAATACCTGGTCGTTCTCGCGCAGTTCAAAGCGCAGGATGGCGGCCAGATCGGACAGCGCGGTATCTCCGGCGGCATGTCCATAGCGGTCGTTGACATCCTTGAAGTGGTCGATGTCCAGTACCACCAGCCCCTGCCGGAAACGGGCCTCGCGTAGACCGTTGGTCTGTTGCTGCAAGGCCTTTTCCAGTGCGCGCCGGTTGGGCAGGCCGGTCAATGCGTCCAGGGTGGCCAGTTGTTCCAGACGGGTGCGGTCGCCCTGCAGGCGGCGCGAAAAGTGGTAGCCAAAGCCGAATACCAAGGTGATCACCACCAGCGCCTGCAGGCGCGCTGGCCCCAGCAGCAGCGACGGCATCAGCAACAGGCCGGCGGCCAGCAGCAGATTGAGCGGGGTGGCAATGCCGTTGCGCACGATGAAGAAATTGGACATCAAGGCCAGGTAGGTCCAAGGCAGCGCATCGCGCCCGAACAACCAGGCAGCCAACAGGCAGCCACCGATGTTGGCCAGGCACAGCAGCACGCCACCGGTCTGCAGATGCGGGCGACGGCGATGGATCAGCACGGTGGCCAACAATGCCAGCACGGTAAGTGCCGCACTCAGCGCGGCGGCGGCAAGGCGGTCGTCCAGCAGCAGCCAGGCGGTGAAGAACAGCAACGTCAACATCGCCACCGGGGCGATCGTGCGCAGCGGTACGCTGCGCAGTTCCTGCGGCAGGGAAGGGAGGGGGGGGCGTTTGCCGGCGCGCGTCATAGCGCGGGCAAGATAGCAGTGCGCCGGTGTGGCCGGTGTGTAGCTGAATACAGGTGCTTAGCGTCTGGCGGGCTTTGTGTAGATGGAGTACAAATGTACTCCATGAAAGCCCTCAGCCCCCGCCGTGCCGCCATCCTTTCCTTCATCCGTGACCGGGTTGCCGGGCACGGGCAGCCGCCGTCGTTGGCCGAGATCGCCTCGGCCTGTGGGCTGGCCTCGCGCGGGGCGGCGCGCAAGCATGTGCTGGCGCTGACCGAGGCCGGCCTGATCGAGGTCGCGCCGGGGCAGGCCCGGGGCATCCGTCCGGTGGGCATGGCCGCGGCGGCCGAACTGCTGCAGGTGCCGATCCTGGGCCGGGTTGCGGCTGGCAGCCCGATCGGGGCCGATGCCGGCCTGCAGGACATCCTGGCGCTGGATGAGCGCCTGTTCGCGGTTGCGCCGGATTACCTGCTGCGGGTGCAGGGAGACTCGATGATCGAGGACGGCATACTGGACGGTGACCTGGTAGGCGTCCGCCGCCGCAGTGATGCCCGCGACGGACAGACCGTGGTGGCGCGGCTGGACGGGGAACTCACCATCAAGCGGCTGTCACTGGCGGGCGGGCAGCTGCGGCTGTTGCCGCGCAACCCGGCCTATGCCCCGATCGTGGTGCAGGCCGACCAGGAGTTCGCGGTCGAAGGCGTGTTCTGCGGCCTGGTGCGGCGCGGCTGATGGGGGCGGTTGTTGCCATCGACAGCCTGCTGCACGAGCGCCGGATCTGGCGCGGGCAGCCTGCGCCCCTGCCACCCAGCCGGCAGTCGACCGGCCATGCCCTGCTGGACGAGGTCCTGCCGACCGGTGGCTGGCCGGAATCGGCATTGAGCGAAATCCTGTTGCCGGCCGATGGCGTGGGCGAGCTGCGACTGTTGTGGCCATCGCTGGCGCGGCTGACCCAGGCCGGTGAGCGGGTGGTATTGGTTGCGCCGCCGCATCTGCCTTATGCGCCGGCCTGGCAGGCAGCGGGTGTGGACCTGCGCCAGATCCAGGTGGTGGAGGCGCCAGAGTTGCGCGACGCTTTGTGGGCCACTGAACAGTGCCTGCGCTCGGGCAGCTGCGGGGCGGTGCTGTGCTGGCCGCAGCTGGCCGAGGACAAGGCCTTGCGACGGCTGCAGGTTGCGGCCGAGTCCGGGCAGACCCTGGGTTTTGCCTGCCGGCCTCTGCAGGCGGTGCGCAACCCCTCGCCAGCAGCACTGCGTATCGCCATCGATGCACAGCCGGCGCAGCTGCGGGTATTGAAATGCCGGGGCGGCATGCCGCCTTCGCGCCCCTTGCCGTTTGCACGGGCGCAGTGAACGGCCATGCGCTGGGCCTGCATCCTGCTGCCACATATGGCCATGGACGGCGTGCTGCGCGGTTGCGCGGAGCCGACAGCGCCACGTGTGCTGATCAGCGGGCCCAGCCAGCGGCGGGTGCTGCATGCGGTCAATCCCGCCGCCGCCGCGCTGGGGTTGAAGGCGGGGCAATCGCTGGTCACCGCACAGGCGTTGGCGACGGGATTTGAGACGCATCCCTTCGAGGCCGATGCGCAAGCGCACTGGCATCAGTTGCTGGCGGCCTGGGCCTATCGCTTCAGTTCACAGGTCAGCCTGCAGTACGCGCAGGCGCTGATCATCGAGATCGAACACAGCCTGGCCCTGTTTGGGCCGTGGCCACGTTTCGAGGACCGGCTACGGCAGGAGCTGCAGGCGTTGGGTTTCCGCCACCGTATCGCGCTGGCCCCCAATCCGGTGGCGGCGCGGGCCCTGGCCAATGCCCGTGATGGGTGGGCCGTGGACGAGGCCGGGCTGGCAGCGGCATTGGCGCAACTGCCGGTGGCCCGTGCCGGTTTTGGGGCAGCTACGGCGGCGTTCGCGGGCATGGGTATCCGCACCGTCAAGCAATTGCAGGCCTTGCCCCGCGACAGCATCAACCGGCGCTTTGCACCTGCCGTGCTGCAGCAGCTGGATGCACTGCTGGGCGTGCGCCCGTTCGTGCTGCAGCCCTACCAACCGCCGGATGTGTTCGAGCTGCGCATCGAGCTGGGCTATGAGGTGGAAACCTCGCAGGCGCTGCTGTTCCCGCTGCGCCGGCTGACCTCCGACCTTGCCGCCTTCCTGGCCGGGCGCGACGGCAGCGTGCAGCGTTTTGCCTTGCTGCTGGAACATGAGGACCACCCGCAGACCAATATCGAGATCGGCCTGCTGGCCGCCGAGCGCGATGCGGCGCTGCTGTTCGAGATTGCCCGCAGCCGCCTTGAGCAGGCGAAGATCCCCGCGCCGGTACGCCAGTTCGGCCTGCGTGCGGACCAGTTGCCAGCCTTCGTTCCCGAATACCGCGAGCTGTTTGACACCCGCCCGCAGCAGAACCTGCCCTGGGAGCAGTTGCGTGAACGCCTGCGCGCACGTCTGGGCGAGCATGCGGTGCAGGGGCTGCGCAGCCATGCCGATCATCGTCCCGAGTATGCCTGGCGCCCTGAAACCAGCGCTGGCGGCGGGGTCGAGCTGGCCAATGCCGCGCGCCCGGGCTGGTTGTTGCGGCGCCCGCAGCCCTGGCCTGGCGCAAGCCCAGCGTTGTTGTCCGGTCCGGAGCGGATCGAAAGTGGCTGGTGGGACGGCGACGATGTGCGCCGCGACTATTACCGCGTGGCCAGCCGTTTTGGCCAGCACGGCTGGGCCTGGCGCGAGGTGGGTGGCGATGGCAGCTTCATGCTGCAGGGCTGGTTCGCATGAGCTATGCCGAACTGCATTGCCTGTCGGCCTTCAGCTTCCAGCGCGGTGCCTCCACGGCCGACGAATTGTTCGCCCGTGCCCAGCATCACGGCTACAAGGCGCTGGCGATCACCGATGAGTGCTCGCTGGCCGGCATCGTGCGTGCCTTGAAGGCGTCGGAGGCATGTGGCCTGCCGCTGATCGTGGGCAGCGAGATGCAGCTGGCCGATGGCCCGCGGCTGGTGCTGCTGGTGGAGGAGGCGGCCGGTTACCAGAGCCTGTGCTGGCTGATCACGCGGGCACGTCGGCGCGCCGAGAAAGGCGAGTACCAGTTACTGGCTGAGGACCTGGAGCAGGTCGACCGCAGCGGCCTGCTGGCCTTGTGGCTGCCGCCGCCGCAACCGGAAGTGGCGCAGGGCCAACGCGTGCGCGGGTGGTTTCCAGACCGTTGCTGGATAGCCGTGGAACTGCACCATGGCGCCGATGACGCTGGGCGCCTGCAGCAGTTGCGTGAACTTGGCCATAGCCTGCAGTTGCCGCTGGTGGCGGCCGGTGATGTACACATGCATGCCCGCGGCCGGCGAGCCCTGCAGGACGTGATGACGGCCATCCGTCACCGCGTCACCGTGGCCGAAGCCGGGCACCTGCTGTTTGCCAATGGTGAGCGCCACCTGCGCCCGCTGGCAGCATTGCAGGCGATCTATCCGCCCGACCTGTTGCAGGAAACCCTGCAGGTGGCCACACGCTGCAGTGGTTTCAACCTGAAGCAGGCGGTGAACTACCAGTACCCCAGCGAGCTGGTGCCGGCCGGGCATACACCGCAGAGCTGGCTGGCCGAGCTGGTCGTGCAGGGCGCGCGCCGCCGCTGGCCCGAAGGCACGCGGGCGCAGGCACAGGCGCTGATCGACAAGGAGCTGGTGCTGATTACAAAGAAGCAATACGCCTCCTATTTCCTCACTGTGCATGACCTGGTCAGGCATGCGCGCGAGTTGGGCATTCTCTGCCAGGGGCGCGGCTCGGCGGCCAACTCGGTGGTGTGCTTCGTGCTGGGCATCACCGAGCTGGACCCCTCGCATAGCCACCTGTTGTTCGAACGTTTCATTTCCGAGGACCGCGACGAGCCACCGGACATCGACGTGGACTTCGAGCACGAGCGGCGCGAGGAGGTCATCCAGTACGTGTTCTCGCGCTATGGCCGCGAGCGTGCGGCGCTGGCGGCGGTAGCCACCCAGTACGGCGGGCGCGGCGCGATCCGCGATGTGGCGCGGGTGTTGGGCATGCCGGGCGATGCCATCACCCAGCTGACCAGTTGCATTGGCCAGTGGTCGGACAGCATTCCCGGTGATGTGCTCCTGCGCGAACACGGCTTCGACCCGGACAGCCCCTTGCTGCGCAGGATCCTGGTGCTGGCCGGGGAGCTGATCGATTTCCCGCATTACCTGTCCCAGCACCCGGGCGGCTTTGTCATTTCCGAGCGTGCATTGCACAGCATGGTGCCGGTGGAAAACGCGGCGATGGACGCGCGCACCGTGATCCAGTGGGACAAGGATGACCTGGAATACCTGGGCCTGATGAAGGTCGATGTGCTGGCGCTGGGCATGCTCACCGCGGTGCGTCGCTGCTTCGACCTGATCCAGCGGCACTGTGGCCTGCATTACACGCTGGCAACGATTCCGCAGGAGGACAAGGACACCTACGCCATGATCAGCCGCGCCGACACGGTGGGGGTGTTCCAGATCGAGTCGCGTGCGCAGATGGCGATGCTGCCCAGGCTGCAACCGCGCACGTTCTACGATCTGGTGATCGAGGTCGCCATCGTCCGCCCCGGGCCCATCCAGGGCGACATGGTGCATCCCTACCTGCGCCGACGCAGGAGGGAAGAACCCATCAGCTATCCATCGGCAGCGCTTGAAGCGGTACTGAAGCGCACGCTGGGCGTGCCGCTGTTCCAGGAGCAGGTGATGCAGATCGCCATGGTGGCCGCCGAATACAGTGCCAGCGAGGCTGATGCGCTGCGCCGCGCGATGGCGGCCTGGAAGCGTCACGGCGGCCTGGAGCACCACCGCGAGCGGTTGACCGCGGGCATGTTGAATAACGGCTATGACCGGAGTTTTGCCGACCGCATCTTCGAGCAGATCAAGGGGTTCGGCAGCTATGGGTTTCCCGAAAGCCATGCCGCCAGCTTCGCGTTGATTGCCTATGCCAGCAGCTGGTTGAAGTGCCATCACCCGGCGGCGTTCGCCTGCGCCCTGCTCAACAGCCAGCCGATGGGCTTTTACAGCCCTGACCAGTTGCTGCAGGACGTACGCCGGCATGGGGTGGCGACGCGGCCATTGGATGTGCGCTACAGCGGGTGGGAGTGCTCGCTGGAACCGGAGCAGGATGGACGCCTGGCGATCCGCCTTGGCTTCTGCCTGGTACGGGGGTTCAGTGCCGAAGACGCGCAGCGCATCGAGCAGGCGAGGGCGCGCACGGCCTTTGTCGATATCGCCGACCTGTGCCGCCGCGCGGGGCTGGATACCCGCGCCCGCACCTTGTTGGCTGACTCGGGTGCATTGCGAGGCATGGCCGGGCATCGTCATCGCGCGCGCTGGGCCATTGCCGGGGTCGAAGACGAGCGCCCCTTGTTCGATGACCAGCCAGCGATCGCCGAAGGCAGCGTGGCCCTGCCCATGCCCAGCGCGGGTGAGGACCTTGCGGCGGATTACGCGCTGCTGGGCACCACCTTGTCCCGCCATCCGCTTGCCCGTTTGCGCCCACAGCTCAAGGCGCGCCATTGCCGCAGCTCGCGCGACCTGGAACAGATGTCCAGCCATGGCAATGTGCTGGTGGCGGGCTTGGTGCGCGGGCGCCAGCGGCCACAGACCGCCAGCGGCGTCACCTTCATCACCCTTGAGGACGAGTTTGGCCAGATCAATGTAGTGGTCTGGCGGCAACTGGCCGAGCGCCAGCGGCAGGTATTCCTGGAATCACGGCTGATGCAGGTGCGGGGCAGGCTGGAAGCCGAAAACGGCGTGCGCCACCTCATCGCCAAGCGCATGGACGACCTGACCGCACTGCTGGGCAGCCTGGATGTCCGCAGCCGGGATTTTCATTGAGAGTGGGGGAGGATTGGTGCTCTGGCTTTGGCTCTTCTTTGGTCTTGCGCCCGGCGCTGGCCCCGCGCTCGTCATTCCCGCGCAGGCGGGAATGGCTTGGACTTTGCCTCTGCCTTCAGCCCAGTGAAAAGACCTGCGGCAAGCGCCTCAGTACTGGATATAGCTGTACTGCCGCGTGCTCTTCTCACGGATGTTCTCGCACTGCTCGGCGGCACTCACCGCACTGCTGGCACGGTAGATCAAGCCCTCCATCCGGCATACCGCCTGGTACTCGTCGTGGCGATTCAGCAGCAGCTGCTCAAGCTTGGCCCCAGTGATATGCAGCGCCAGCAGTTTCTCCTTGCGCTCCTCCTCGCGCAGGGAAAACGAGCAGAGGATCAGTTCCTGTGCCAGATCGTTGAAGCAAGTCCATAGGGACTCTTCGTTCATAAAGCCCCCAAGCAAGATGGTTGCCTTTCAGAAGTTGGAGATAGTCCTATCAGGCACGTTCCTACTCAATGCGGGTTCTTCCTGACGTTGTGTAGGTAATTTCCTACAGCTTGGCTTGGGGGGCGTTACGCCGCCAGCGGCTTGGCGTACGGCTCGCACTTTGCTTTGTAGTTGGCATGTGAGCTGGAGGAGGGCGTTCTGGACCAATCGCTAACACTTCGGCCGCCAACCTGCACAACGGGATGCTGCGGGTGACCGGAAGTGCATGCCGGGCGGCACGAAAGACGATTGCGTCATGAACAGGGAGCAGGCTTGGACACGCCCATACGCAGACTGCAGACAATGGCCGAAGCTGATAGCGTTCTGTACATCGGTGACAACCATCACGCCCGGCACCAGGGCAGGGCGATCTACGTGGGAGCAAGCTGATGAGGGTCAAACGCATTGTCGCCAACGTCGCTACCGCCGATCCTGCGGCTGCAGATCTGTTCTATCGGCAGATATTGGGCCTGGAGCTGGCCATGGACCGTGGTTGGATACGGACGTTTGCCGGTGCCTGCCAGATGACGGTGCAGATTGGTTTTGCCAGCGAAGGCGGCTCGGGTACGCCGGTGCCGGACCTGTCGGTGGAAGTAGATGACCTGGACGAAGCGCTGCGGCGCGTGCAGCAGCACGGCATCGCGCTGGAGTATGGCCCCGTGCTCGAGCCCTGGGGCGTGCGCCGGTTCTTTGTGCGCGACCCATTGGGCAAGCTGGTCAATATCCTGCAGCATGCCTGAGCCAACAAGGCTGACCGTTATCCGGCGGAGGTTGGCCAGTCGGTCATATCAGAGATAGTGGGGGTCTTTCACCGCGCCCAACCACACCGCCGCCTGCAGCAACTCGTTGGCGACCTGCTTGGGGCAACCCGTGCGGAACGAAGCGGCCTCCATGATGGCCTGGTAGGTGTCCCAGAAGCCGGCGCTGGTGCCGTACTGCACGTAGGCAGCATGTAATTCAGTCCATTCCTTGGCGGTGATGTGACGCCCGAGATAAGCCATGACCACCAATGCGTCCGAGTTGCGGGTCACGTTATCGGGGTGTCAGTCACGGTGATGTAAAGATGTGCGTCACAATTTGAGGGTGCGGCGGTGCTGCGGCGCAGAAGGGTCAGGGGGTTCACCCGTGCAGCGGACGTGGCCGTTCTGCAGCGGAGTGGAGAAGGCAATGGCTCGACCGGTTCAGGGTGAGGGCTTGGCCGTCGAAGTGGTCGTTCCAGGTGAATGACGAGGGCGGGGGATGTTGTCCAGGGCCGGATAGTTCAGCCGGGCTGGCTCACCGTTTGAGACAAGCGGCAGCGGCAGAGCGAAACTTGCCATTCCCCTCGGCTGCCGCTGCCTAAGAAAAATCCGTCAAGGACGAAAGTCGAAAGGAACACGTAACGCGTCCAGGGCCTTTCCGTCTACGAGAATTTTCCGATAGCGCCACTGTCTTGCAGCTGCCTCTGCGGACTCATCCAGCTCTCGGTAGCCGCTTGATCTTTCTATTTCAATACGATCCACAGTTGCGTCCTGATTTAGCCAGACAATCAGAATGACCTCGCCCTTTATGCCGGCTTTCGCCCACTCACGTGCGTAACGTGCCGGGTATAGCAGCTGGCTCTCGCGATCGATCACGCTGTCTATTTCGTCTTGTTGTTCCAGTAGGCTATTCCAGCCCGGGCGCTTCAGGGCAAAGGGGTCGATGGTTTGTGGAGATGCCGAAGCACCGGCTGCTACGATTGTCAGAAGCACGATCAGGAGGGGGAAGTGCCTCCTGCAGCTCCGGGCAACAGACTTCGTGTTGGACATCCGACTCATCCTTGGTTTCGTTTCGGGTGTTATTGCTTGAAATCAGACGCGCAGCTGAGGCGATTCCATTTCGATGAACAGCGACTCTAGATTAACGCGCCTGGCGGCGATCCAGTGCCGGTGCCGATAGGCTGCGGTGGGAGGCCGTCAAGTTTGAGGCCATGGCTGCGCGCTGGGAGCCGGAATACGCGGGCTTGGCAGGTGGAGTCCGCAGCTTGTCCAGGGAGTCAGCCCATTCCAGCATCATCTTCCTGCGTTCCGGAAGGTGTGAAGTCCGGTTGTAGGAGCGGCCTTTCGGATCGCGCACTTCGTGCGCCCGCTGGTGCTCGATGATGTCCGGCCGTCGGTCAGGGGCATCGTGCCTTTCTCTGGGATGCGCTAGGGGCATCCGAATCTGTCGACTCCCCGTATTTCAATGCCAGGCTAAATTAGAGGTTTCCGGTTCGTGGTACCGGCGAAATTCGGCGGGCGTCAGCCCGCCGAGGCTGTCGTGAGGTATCTCGGTGTTGTAATCGGACAACCACTGCTCCGCCTGTTCGCGTACTTCTCCGAGATTGCGGAAGACGTGCATATCCAGCACGCCACGTCGGAAGCTGCCATTGAAGCGTTCGATGAAGCCGTTCTGCATCGGCCGTCCTGGCTCGATGAAATCCAACGCGATGTTCTTGCGTTCAGCCCATTCCGCCAACGCCAAGGCGATGAACTCGGGGCCGTTGTCCAGGCGAAGCTTTGCGGGATAGCCGCGCCACGCCGCAATTCGTTCCAAAGTGCGGATGACCCGCGTAGCCGGTAAATTCAGATCAACTTCGATAGCCAAGGCCTCGCGGCTGAAATCGTCGATCACGTTGAATGTCCGGCACCTTCGCCCATCCCAAAGCGCGTCGGACATGAAGTCGATCGACCAGCTGCCGTTGATCTGCTCGCCGGCCACCAATGGCATCGGGTGCCGGTTCGGAAGACGCTTCTTCCCTCGCTGACGCTGATTGAGCTTCATCAGGCAGTACACACGCCAGACACGCTTGTGATTCCAGACCAAACCGCGGCGACGAATCAGTTGAAATAGCTTGCCGAAGCCGCGCTCCGGAAAACGCTCAGAGAGCTCGGCCAATAGCGCGATCACCTCTTCGTCCCGATCCGGTCGATGGCGGTAGCGTGCCGTCGACCGTGGCATCCCAATCGCCGCACAGGCCCGGCGTTCGCTCCAGCCGTGGCGGTCCTGCAGCCAGGCCAAGAGCGGGCGCTTATGCGCCGGGTCTAAAGCTTTTTTGCAATCAGATCCTTCAGCGCATGATTCTCCATCGCCAGTTCGGCGTACATCCGCTTGAGCTTTGCGTGCTCAGCTTCGACGTCCCGCAACCGCTGCACGTCCGAAGCCTCCATGCCGCCGTACTTGGACTTCCAGACGTAGTAAGTCGCATCGGAAATGCCAAGCTCACGGCAGACATCCTTGACCTGCCTTCCAGCCTCAACCTGCTTCAACGTCGCAACGATCTGACTCTCGGTGAATTTGCTCTTGCGCATCAGTGGTCTCCTTGGGGCTAGTTTGCCCGGAGACCTCTAAGAATGCCTGGATCAAGTTTACGGGCAGGCGACAGGATCTGCTGAGCTTCGCTGCCATCACCGACGAGCCAGAGCCAGAGGTCGCGGCTGCCGGGCATGACCGGACGATCATCAACATCAAGCCCGAGCACATCGAGGCCTGGCTGAACCCGGACTCGGCGAATCTGCAGGCGCTGTACGCGATATTCGACGACAAGCGACACCCGTTCTACGTGCATCGATTGGCTGCATAGGCAAGCGGTCTTATACCTGTTTTAAATCCGGTTGTTTAGGTATTGCCGCTCGCTTAGTATGTCGCTGGAAAGATATCGCTGCGGCTTCTAGCTGTCTCAGGCGGGCGGAGTCCGACTTATCAACCTTGCAGTAGTGAATCCGAGAGTTGTCCGTTATGAAGCAAGAGACTGTTCATGCGTTGATTTCTGCAAAAATCATGTTGGACCATGCACGCCAGCTGATCGTTCTTAATAATCAACACACTTGTTCGGCCGGATTGATATTTCTTCAAGATAGTCTGGAGATAGTTTTTCTTTCGTGCTTAAAAGAGCTGGGCGCCGATCAGGATAAGAGTCTGGAGTCTTTCTCATTTGATCAACTTATGGGTGAGTTGGGTTCGCGCGGCTGTAGAATTCCGAAGTCTGGCACCCTCAAAGCTCTGAACAAGCAACGGGTGATCGTAAAGCACTACGGGCTCCTGACTGATGCTGCGTCAGCGGCCACCTATCTCGATGCGACCGACATCGCAATTGCTGCGATATTGAAGCATGTGATTGGCAAAGGCATTACAGATGTATTCCTTTCGGATTTACTTCCTCCAGAGCATAGAGTTCAAAGCTTCCTGAGGCTGGCTGCTGAATTTATAGAGCAAGGGAAATTTTTGGAGGCATTGATTGAGATTCGCAAGGCATACTTCATTGATGTTGAACGTGAATATTGTGTTTACGAATGGAGGGAGCAGGAAAGTGCATCGGCACACCTTTTAAGGTGGTTTTCAACAGGCGGTAGGAAGGCGCCAATGCATGTCAAGGACCCTCGCTGGATAGCAAGGCATGTAATAGAACCAGTTAACTATGTTCAAATAGATGCCGATCAGTTCAGGCTCGATGCGATTGAGTGGGGTGTCAGTACCTCCGACATGCATAATATATCTCAGCTCACTCCACAAGCCGTTCAATTGGAGGCTAATGGGGCTTGGCACATTAAGATTGTCGCCGGTTATGCGGAGAATCTTGCAACGGCAGGAAATGCGGCCTACTGCCTTGATCGAATGATTTACGTCTCATATAAGAAACATCAACATGAGGCAGCTCGTCGTTGGCGTCGCCACGATTTACCTGCACCGCCGAAGCCGGTTTACTTGGGGTCTACGGTTTTTGAAAGGCCGCAAACAGACTCTAAACAGCTGCACGTTATCCAAGATGGCTTCAAATACACCGTAGAGGGGTTGGTAACCGGCTTCGATCCAGCCGAGACATTCACAAGAATCGGGGTTCACCCACCAAACAGGCAGGGCATTCTCGATCTCGATGCTGCTCCGTTTTGGGGATTTATTCTTGAGGCCAGCGATTCGGCTGACTATGAGTCGCCGGCATGAAGTCCTCCGCGTGTCCATGGCCTTTATCGTTTGCGGCGGCGCGGCTTTCGCCGCGGGACGTGCACGGTCGGGTCGTCGCGTGAGTCTTCTATGTACGTGGCTTGGTAAGTGGAGGCTGCCAAGCCCTTGTACAGCTCCACGATCTCGCGCTCCCAACGCCGCGCCCAGGCCTCGATAAACCGTCTGGCCTGCGCCGAATCGTCATGGAAGGAGTGCGTCATATGCCGGGTTTGCAGCTTGCGGGTGCAGCGTGCTCGTCCGTTCGGCAGTGGGGTGACGTTGGCGATTGCCCGGCCGCGCAGCACCAGGGCTTGCCCTCCGAAGTGGTCGTTCCAGGTGAAGGGTGAGGGCAGAGGGATGTTGTCCATGGGCAGATGATCCGGACGCTCCGACTCATAGCTTGAGATCGGCGAGGCCTGTTCCCAACTTCTGAGACGGCGAAGTATCAGAATGGGCCATGCTTCCCAACGACTTAAAATTGGCCAAGGTCGCTGACTTCGAAAGCCAGCTGACTGCTATCTACGTCAATGACCTGGCCGTCTCCCGGCTGGTCGAACGGCTGGACGGGTCGTGGTTCGTCAACCTGGACTATCACTTGCCTCCACCGCACGGAGCCGCACTGCATTCGTCGCGCAACTGCCAGAATTACGAGACCGGCAGGGCGGGATGCGAGGCATGGGTGCGCCGGCACGAAGCCAGGCTGCGAGCTGAGACCGCCGAGATCGCGCTCAAGAAGTGGGGACGAAGGTAGCCCGACAAGCCAGGAGTCGGCCGGCTGCTGAGGTGAGGGTGCCGAGGTAAGCTCTGCACTTCACGGATAGTCGAGGAAGACACGAAATGACCGAATCGCATGAAGAGCATCCTCTAGCTCTTGGGAAAATTGTTGGCAATCTCCAAAGCTTGGAAATGATGCTCCGTCTGATTCTGGCGCAGAAACCTGGGCTGGATTCGCGAGATAAGTACATCGATGATTTCGCTCAGGCGCCTGTTGGAACTGCGGTAGCTGTCACCGACATGACCAATTACGCTCAGCTCCGTGAGCTTGTTAAAGCCTTCAATGCGGAGTTTGCGACGAGCGGGCGGGCGGCTCTGGACAATGGGCTTGTTTCCCTTAGGGATGCGCTTGCGCACGGTCGCGTATTCAAGGGTCCGTCGGATGAGCATTTCCGGATCGTCAAATTTTCACCGGTGCGGGACGGAAAGACGACAGTCGTCTATAACGAAGTCATGTCTCCAGAGTGGTTTGCCATCAATAACAAGCGCGTTCGCGATGCCATTGAAATAGTTGCAGCGGCATACAATCAGCAAGAGGCTGCCGCCAGCTGAGACTTGTGGTGCAGGTCATTGGGGCATGCTCATCGAGAATGTATGACCGTCCTTGGATGAAGAAGACATCTTCGGGAATTGTTTGCTCTCCTGACGTCATCTCACGCCCGGGAGACCGGTGCTTCATCAGGGAGCCTGGCCGGCTGAGTCCTGAGCTTGTCCAAGTAGTCAGCCCACTCCTGCATCATCTTCTTGCGTTCCGGGAGGTGTGATGTCCGGTTATAGGACCGACCATTCGGGTCGCGGACTTCATGTGCCAACTGGTGCTCGATGATGTCCGGTCGAAAGCCCAAAACCTCGTCCAGAATCGTGCGGGCTGTCGCACGGAATCCGTGGCCAGTGACTGTTCCGGTCTCGTAGCCCATGCGGCGTAGTGCTGCGGTGACCGCGTTCTCGGACATTGGCCGGTCGCGGGATCTGGCAGACGGGAACACATAGCGTCCTCGGCCAGTGAGCGGCTTGATCTCTTCCAGCACTGCCAGCACCTGGTCGGACAGCGGCACCAAATGAGGCCGGCGCATCTTCATGCGGGACGCCGGAATGGTCCAGGTCTTCGCGCCCATATCGAACTCGGCCCATTCGGCCTGCCGCAGCTCCCCGGGGCGCAGGAAGACCATAGGCGCCATTTGCAGCGCACACCTGACGACCATCGTGTCGCTGTAGCCATGCATTGCCCTGAGCAAGGGCGCGAGCTCGTCTGGGTCGGTGACCGCAGCGAAGGAATTGTCCGGCGGCGAGGCGAGGGCACCACGAAGGTCGGCCACCGGGTTTCGCTTGGCCCTGCCGGTGGCGATTGCGTACCGCATGACCTGGCCACAGTTCTGCATGATCCGGTGGGCGGACTCAATGGCGCCGCGGCCTTCGACTCGCCGGGCAACGGCCAGGAAGTCGGTGGCTTCCAATTCTGCCGCCGGCCTGCTGCCGATCCACGGGAACACGTCGTTGTCGAGCCAGGCCGCGACCTTGATCCGGTAGCTGTCCACCCAGTCTCGTTTGGTCAGCCATTCCCGGGCGACCACTTCGAAGGTATTGGCGCCCAGTTCGGCGCGGGCAGCGGCTGCCGCCTTCTTGTGCTCTCCGGGATCGACGCCCCTGGCCAGCAACTGCCGGGCGTCCTCACGGCGCTGGCGGGCGAGGGCAAGCGGAACATCGGGGTAGATGCCCAGGGCGAGGAGCTTCTCCTTGCCGGCTATGCGGTACTTCCAGCGCCAGTAGCGCGCACCGGTCGGCTGAAGCAGCAAGTACAGGCCGCCGCCATCAGAGAGCTTCAGGGGTTTGTCACCGGGCTTGGCGCGGCGAATTGCGAGATCGGACAGGGGCATGTGGACTCGGGCGGTATTGGGGGTATCGACTCCGGGGTAACCCCCAGATACCCCATGTTGTACCCCACCGTCGCATAGACTGAAACGCACAAAGGCGCACAGACGCGGACACAAAAAAGGCCGGAAACCCGTGCTGCTATTGGGTTTCCGGCCTGATTGGGACCTTGGCGGTCCATCTAATGGTGGAGGTGGGCGGAATTGAACCGCCGTCCGAAGGCGCTCCATCCCTGGTCCTACATGCTTAGCTCACCGTTGGGTCTCGTCCTGTGGCAGCACGGTGTGCAAAGCGCACCCAAGGACCAGCCTGTTTTGGTTAAGCGATGACTGACAGGCAGCCGTCAAAGCCGGTTCCGTGATAATGACCCTACATCCACGAGCACGGGCACAAGTGGGTTCGGGGCTTACGCCTTAAGCGGCGAGAGCGTAGTTGTCGTCGTTGGCAACTAGAGTTTTGCAGCTGGATTTACGAGGAAAGCTACCCCCTCGGCATGCACCAAGTGACTTCACAACCCCCGTCGAAACCAGTGCACCCCCGGTTGGACTGAGTTGAGAGTGTTCTGTCAGCGCCCCGATGGACCGGTTTGCAGGCAGAACCTCACTGAGCGGTGTCGATGCTATCCGAAACAAGCTGAATCGTCACGCATCGGCTGAATGCCCAGCGCCGGGGTTAACGCGGCACCGACCTTTCTGCGACGTGCCGCTGCCGAGCATTGCAGCCATCTTGGTGATGGAGCGAGTGATGGTCATGCAGCAGCGCAGCCTGCAGATGCTGGCGGGCGGGGTAGGGCGGGCGTTCCGTCAGCGGGCGCTGGCGCCGGCGGCGCTCTACCTGTTGCTGGGCGGCTCGGTGGCGGGTGCGGTCTGGGCCGGACGGATGCATTGGCCATTGCTGGCACCGGGATTGTTGATGCTTTGCGCAGTAGTGCTGGGTTGGATGCAACAGGTTCGGCGGCGTTGGCTGGGTGTCTATCTGGTTGCGGCTCTGCTGTTGCTGGTGCTGCAGTCGCCCTGGTCGGAGCTGGATCCGGCAGGCGTCGAGCGCGTGGCTCTGGCGGCCATGGCATTGGCCGTGGCGCAATTGTTGGTGCACACCGTGCGGGTGGTGCAGTTGTCCTGGGCATTGCAGGCCCAGGTGGACGCGATGGACGATACGGCTATCCTGGCGTTGTTGCCCGGCGAGGCGGCAGGGGCTGCCCGGCAGTGGCAACAGGGTGATGAGCGCCGGGCGCTGGAGCTGCAGGATGTGGTGACGCTCACCCTGTTGTATGCGGTGTTGAAGTCGCCGCTTGCGCAACGCCTGTGGCTGCGCCGGGTACTGTTGGGCTAGAGCATCTTGCGCAGATAGATGCGCTGGTGGCCGGCAGGGAAGTTCTCCAGCCGGCCGAATACTTCGTAGCCGTGGCGAAGGTAGAAGGCCTCGGCCTGCCAATCGAATGTGTCCAGGGTGGCGCCCTGCGCGCCAGCCGCGCGGGCCTGCTGCTCGGCCTGTTTCAGCAGGGCGCTGCCCAAGCCGCTGCCACGGCATTCCTCGTCCACCCACAGCACGTGGATCAGCAGCCAGCCGGCACAGAGTTCGCCAAGCAGGCCGCCCTGCAGCCGGCCATGGGCGTCATGACTGGACAGCTGCAGCGGCGTTTCGTTGAAATCCTCGCCGCTGGCCCTACGGTTGAATGCCTGCAGCCGCGTGCACAGCTGCTGCACGTCGTGTGCGCTGGCAGCCTGCAGTGGGCCAGCCGCCATCAGGCGTTGCGGTTGTGGGCGCGCATGGCGCGCTGCTTCTCGCGGGCCCAGTCGCGTTCCTTGGCGGTGTCGCGCTTGTCGTGGTTCTGCTTGCCCTTGGCCAGTGCGATCTCGAGCTTGATCTTGTTCTTGCTCCAGTACATCGCGGTGGGTACCAGGGTGTAGCCGTCACGCTCGACGCGGCCGATCAGCTTGTCGATCTCGCGCCGGTGCAGCAGCAATTTGCGCTGGCGGCGGTCCTCGGGAACGGTGTGGGTGGAGGCCTGGATCAAGGGGGTGATCTGGGCGCCGATCAGGAAGATCTCGCCGTCCTTCACATAGGCGTAGGCATCGGTCATGTTGCCGCGGCCGGCCCGGATGGCCTTGATCTCCCAGCCCTGCAGCACCAGGCCCGCCTCGTAGCGCTCTTCCAGGTGGTATTCGTGACGGGCACGCTTGTTCAACGCGATGGTTTTGTCGGCCGTCGCGTTCTTTGCTTTATCCTTGCCGGAGTTCTTGCTCATTTACGTATTGTCTCCGATCCGGAGGCATTCCGGACAATCTTCGTAATCCCCATGACTACCATCCGCCGCAGCGCACTGGTTGAACACTCCGCCGAGCGCATGTTCGACCTGGTCAATGATGTTTCCGCCTATCCGCGTCGTTTCCGATGGTGCGACAAGGCCGAGATCCTGGAGCAGGGGGAGCAGCGGCTCGTGGCCCGGCTGGACCTGGGCCTGGGCTCTTTCCGCACCTGGTTCATGACCGAAAACACCTTGCAGCGCCCCACCAGCATCGATATGCAGTTGCGCGACGGGCCGTTCAAGCGCCTGCACGGGCGCTGGCAGTTCCATGTGTTGGCCGAGGACGCCTGCAAGGTCAGCCTGGAGCTGGAGTTCGAGCCGACCTCGCGTCTGCTGGGGCCGGCACTGGCACTGGGCTTCCAGGGGCTGGCCGACCGCATGGTCAATGATTTCGTACGCGTTGCCGACCAGGAGGGCTGAGGGCATGCGCGTGGCGGTGGTACTGGCCTGGCCGGATAGCTACCTGCAGCGTGAGCTGGTGTTGTCCGAGGGCTGCACGGTGGCCGACGCGATCGAGGCGGCGGCCCTGCCGGGCGCCGAATTGGCCGCCGCAGTCGCAGTGCATGGGGTGCTTGTGCGACCGCAGCAGGTGCTGCTGGATGGCGACAGGGTGGAACTGCTGCGGCCGTTGCTGGCCGACCCCAAAGAAAATCGCCGCCGGCGGGCGCGCGGCGGCGATTGACCTTGGCGGTGGGGTCGCCGATCAGCGGCCCTTTTTCTTGTTCTTGTCCTTGGCCAGGTTGCGGCCGAACTGACGCACGCTGTTGCGCGCCAGATCTGCGTCCTGGGTGGGGAAGTAGTCGCCTTCCCAGCGGGTGACCTGGTCGTTCTCGAAGAACACGGTGAAGTTCTTCACCTCGGTCTTACCCACGCGGTTCACGCGCTGGCTGGAGGTGTAGTCCCAGCGCTGTGCATGGAACGGGTCCGGGATGGACGGGGTGCCCAGCAACGCGTTGACCTGCTGCTTGCTCTGGCCAACCTGCAGCTGCGACACGGATTGTTCGCGGATGAGGTTGCCCTGGTAGATGGGCTGCTTGTAAATGATGCCGCAGCCAGTGGTGGACAGGGCGACAACGGCGATCAGCAGGAGGTTGCGCATTGGGTAGGACGGTTGGGGATATCAGGGCGATGATACACTCCCCGGCACCCAGCGCGATCTGACCGGAGGCAACTGGCGTAAACCGCCAATGAACACGATGGCCATGGAATCCCACGACCTGCGCAAAGTCGGCCTGAAGGTGACGCATCCCCGTATGCGCATCCTGGCCCTGCTCGAGCAGAACACCCCCCACCACCACCTCACCGCCGAGGATATCTACCGTCAGTTGCTTGATTGCGGTGACGAGATCGGGCTGGCCACGGTTTACCGTGTGCTGACCCAGTTCGAGGCGGCCGGGCTGGTCCTCAAGCACAACTTTGAAGGCGGCCAGGCGGTTTACGAGCTGGACCGCGGTGCCCACCATGACCATATGGTGGACATGGACACCGGCAAGATCATCGAGTTCGAAAGCCATGAGATCGAGCAGCTGCAGCGCAAGATCGCAGAAGAGCATGGTTACGAGCTGGAGGAACACTCGCTGGTGCTGTACGTGCGCAAGAAACGGCGTTGAGCCGGCAAGGGCGGTCTGCGGGCCGCCCGTTTGAACCAGAAACACCGGCCAATGGCCGGTGTTTCTGTTTGCGTTGCCGTGTAGTGCCGAGCCATGCTCGGCAGGGGCTTTGTCAGCGTTGTTTCCGTCGTTCCATAGGGCGGTCTGCAGAAGCCCGAAGGCCAAAAGCTGCCCTGGCCCCAACCCCCTCTGTAGTGCCGAGCCATGCTCGGCAGGGGCTTTGTCAGCGGTTCCGTGAGGCAGGCTGCAAAGGCCCAAAGGCCCAAAGGCCCAAAGGCCCAAAGGCCCAAAGGCCCAAAGGCCCAAAGGCCCAAAAGCCCAAAAGCCCAAAAGCCCAAAAGCCCAAAAGCCCAAAGCTGCCCTCACCCCAACCCCTCTCCCGCTTGCGGGAGAGGGGCTAGTGCCAAGCCTCAAGCCTCCGCCAGCAACTTGCGCGCCGCAGCGCGGGCTTCCTTGCTGACTTCGGCGCCGCCCAGCATGCGCGCAAGCTCTTCCTCGCGGCCCTTGCCGTCCAGCAGTTCCACCGCGCTCTGGGTCATGCCTTCCACCGGTGCCTTGCTGACCCGGTAATGGGCGTGGCCCTTGGAGGCGACCTGCGGCAGGTGGGTCACGCACAGTACCTGTCGCCGCTCGCCCAGGGCGCGCAGCTTCTTGCCGACAATGTCGGCGATCGCGCCGCCAATGCCTGAGTCCACCTCGTCGAAAACCATGGTCGGTACGGCATCCAGGCCCAGCGCGGCCACTTCGATCGCCAGCGAAATGCGCGACAACTCGCCGCCGGAGGCGACCTTGCGCAGGGCGCGGGCCGGCTGGCCGGCATTGGCCGCCACCAGAAACTCCACCCGCTCTGCGCCGTTCGGGTCCGGGCGCAGTTGCGCCTGCGGCTCCAGTTCGATCAGGAATTGCCCGCCGCCCATGCCGAGCTCGCCGATCAAGGAGGTGGTCGTGTCAGAAAGCGCGACCGCGGCGGTCTGCCGGCTGCTGGACAGGCTTGCTGCCACGCTCTGCCAGCGGGCGGCAGCCTTGTCGATCTCGCCGGCCAGCTTGGCCAGGCGCTCGTCGGCGCCGCGCAGCTGTTCCAGCTCGCCTTCCAGGCGGTCGCGGGTGGCGGCAAGTTCTTCCATCGGCACGCGGTGCTTGCGGGCCATGTCGTGCAGGCGGCTGAGCCGGCGTTCGATGTCTTCGAAGGCTTCCGGGTCGCTGTCCAGGTCGTCCTGCACCCGGTCCAGCTGGGCGAGGGCTTCATGCAACTGGATGCCGGCGGCATCGAGCATGGCATCCACGTCACCGAGGCGGGCGTCGTGCTGGCTGACCCGGCCCAGCTCATGCCGCACCTGCTGCAACAGGGAGAGCAGGGACGGGCCGTCCTCGTCGCCATTGAGCAGGCCGCCGGCGCGCTGGCAGGCTTCGATCAGGGCGGTTGAGTGGGCCTGGCGGCGGTGGCTGGCACCCAGTGCGGCAATCGCCGCGGGCTCCAGTTCCTCGCGCTGCAGCTCACCGAGCTGGTGTTCCAGAAACCCGATCCGGTCGGAAACATCGCCTTGCTGGGACAGGGCATCGCGCTCGTCCAGCAGGGCCTGCCACTGGCTGGTGGCAGTGCGCACGGCGCTACGTTCGGCGTCGTTGCGGGCGAATGCATCCAGCAGGGCCAACTGGCTGGGGCGCGAGAGCAGGGCCTGCTGGTCGTGCTGGCCGTGGATCTCGACCAGGAAACCGGCCAGCTCGGACAGCTGCGACACCGGTACCGGGCGGCCATTGATGAAGGCACGCGAGCCGCCGTCGGCACGGATCACCCGGCGCAGCTGGCATTGCTCGTCGTCATCGAGTTCGTTGTCGCGCAGCCAGCCGCGTGCCGGGGCGTCATCGGCCAGGCTGAATTCGGCAGACAGCTCGGCGCGGCTGGCGCCGTGGCGGACCACGCCGGAGTCGGCGCGCAGCCCGGACAGGAACCCTAAAGCGTCCACCATCAATGACTTGCCGGCGCCGGTTTCACCGGAAACGACAGTCATGCCTGGCCCGAACTCGAGTTCGGTGGCGCGGACAACGGCAAAATCTTTGATCGAAAGATGTCTGAGCATGGCTGGCAGGTCTAGGGGCCGCGCAAAACTAGCATGCGTGCCGGGCAGGTCAATGTAGGGCAGGCGGTGTCGGGCCCAGATTAGGAACAAAGCGTCTCATGGCGTGAGCCAGAGCCTTGAAACTTCCGGTACAGCCCACATACGGGGCGAGGTAGGCGGCAGAAGATCCGTCAGGGAACCGGAAATGAACCAAGAACACACTGAATTCGACCCCGAGAACAGCGCTGCTGGTGGCGAAGACGCCCAGCACGACCAGATCGAAGCGCTGCGCGCCGAGCTGGAGCAGGTCAAGGCCGAATCGCTGCGCGAGCGTGCCGACCTGGAAAACCAGCGCAAGCGCGTGGCCCGTGACATCGAACAGGCCCGCAAGTTCGCCAACGAGAAGCTGCTCGGCGAGCTGCTGCCGGTGTTCGACAGCCTGGATGCCGGCCTGACTGCTGCTGGCAGCGAGCCCAATGCACTGCGCGAAGGTCTGGAACTGACCTACAAGCAGCTGCTCAAGGTGGCGGCCGACAATGGTCTGGTCCTGCTGGACCCGGCCGGCCAGGCCTTCAACCCGGAACACCACCAGGCCATCAGCCAGGTCGACCCGCCGGCAGGCGTGGCGCCGGGCGCGGTGGTCACCGTGTTCCAGAAGGGCTACCTGCTCAACGAGCGCCTGCTGCGGCCGGCGCTGGTGGTGGTGGCCCGGGCCGACTGACCGGCCCCGCTGGCTGGCCGCTGCCTAAACAGGCGCGGCTGCCAGCAAACAGTGTTCCGGGGGTGACTTGAATGTCATCAGGTCGTCCCCCACATCCCATTCATCCCCGGCGGCTGCCGGCAAACGAATCCTCAGGAGTCCCCCATGGGCAAGATCATTGGTATCGACCTCGGCACCACCAACTCGTGCGTGGCGATCATGGACGGCGGCAAGGGCCGCGTCATTGAAAACTCGGAAGGCGACCGCACCACGCCCTCCATCGTCGCCTACACCAAGGACGGCGAAGTGCTGGTGGGCGCCTCGGCCAAGCGCCAGGCTGTCACCAACCCGAAGAACACCTTCTACGCGGTGAAGCGCCTGATCGGCCGCAAGTTCACCGACGCCGAAGTGCAGAAGGACATCGCCCACGTGCCGTACGGCATCCTGGCGCATGACAACGGCGACGCCTGGGTACAGACCAGCGACGGCAAGAAGATGGCGCCGCAGGAAATCTCCGCGCGCGTGCTGGAAAAGATGAAGAAGACCGCCGAAGACTTCCTCGGCGAGAAGGTCACCGAAGCGGTCATCACCGTGCCGGCCTACTTCAATGACAGCCAGCGCCAGGCGACCAAGGACGCCGGCCGCATCGCCGGTCTGGACGTCAAGCGCATCATCAACGAGCCGACCGCTGCTGCCCTGGCCTATGGCCTGGACAAGGGTGACAACAAGGATCGCAAGATCGTTGTCTACGATCTGGGCGGCGGCACCTTCGACGTGTCGATCATCGAGATCGCCAACGTCGACGGCGAGAAGCAGTTCGAAGTGCTGGCCACCAACGGCGACACCTTCCTGGGCGGCGAAGACTTCGACAACCGCGTCATCGAGTACCTGGTTGAAGAGTTCCAGAAGGACCAGGGCATCGACCTGCGCAAGGATCCGTTGGCCCTGCAGCGCCTGAAGGACGCCGCCGAGCGCGCCAAGATCGAGCTGTCCAGCGCGCAGCAGACCGACGTCAACCTGCCGTACGTCACCGCTGATGCTTCCGGTCCGAAGCACCTGAACATCAAGCTGACCCGCGCCAAGCTGGAAGCCCTGGTCGAGGACCTGATCAAGAAGTCGATCGAACCGTGCCGTGTCGCCCTGCGTGACGCCGGCCTGACCTCGAACGACATCAACGAAGTGATCCTGGTCGGTGGCCAGACCCGCATGCCGAAGGTGCAGCAGGCGGTGACCGATTTCTTCAACAAGGAACCGCGCAAGGACGTCAACCCGGACGAAGCCGTGGCACTGGGTGCCGCGATCCAGGGCGGCGTACTGGGCGGCGACGTCAAGGACGTGCTGCTGCTGGACGTGACCCCGCTGTCGCTGGGTATCGAGACCATGGGCGGTGTGTTCACCAAGATCATCGAGAAGAACACCACCATCCCGACCAAGGCCTCGCAGACCTTCTCGACCGCCGAGGACAACCAGTCGGCCGTGACCGTGCACGTGCTGCAGGGTGAGCGCGAGCAGGCCCGTTACAACAAGTCGCTGGCCAAGTTCGACCTGTCCGGCATCGAGCCGGCGCCGCGTGGCATGCCGCAGGTGGAAGTGTCCTTCGACATCGACGCCAACGGCATCCTGCACGTGTCGGCCAAGGACAAGAAGACCAACAAGGAACAGAAGGTCGAGATCAAGGCCGGTTCGGGTCTGTCCGAGG